>Ga0214473_10001684_pt1 | contig 28596 bp, 22 predicted proteins | sample RVTome_7_FD_203509 | JGI IMG/M metagenome (GOLD analysis project Ga0214473, IMG submission 203509) | Soil microbial communities from uranium-contaminated site in the Upper Colorado River Basin, Wyoming, United States - RVT98D197 | ecosystem: Environmental > Terrestrial > Soil > Contaminated >...
GGCCTTGCTCTTTGGCCTGCGCTTCCGTCAGGCCGAAGGAGGCCACCTGGGGATGGCTGTAGGTGGCACGCGGCATCATGCGGTAGTCCAGCGTGCGGCTCTCCACGCCGGCGATGTTCTCGGCGCAGATGATGCCCATGGCCGAAGCCACGTGCGCCAGCATGAGCTTGCCGGTGACGTCCCCGATGGCCCAGATGCCGGGGACGCTGGTCGCCATGCGCTCATCGACCGTGATCATTCCTCGGCCCTCCAGTGCCACCCCGACCTCCCCCAGCCCGAGACCCTGGGTATTGGGGCGGAATCCGATGGCAACCAGCACCTGCTCGGCCTCCAGGGTCTGCCCACCCCCCTCGCCGGCGACCTTCACCTTGACCTTGGTCTTGAGGGTCTCCACCGCCTCCACCCGCGTACCCGCCAATACCTGGATGCCCCGTTTGCCGAGTTCTTTGGCCAGCTCCCGGCTGACCTCCTCGTCTTCCAGCGGGGCAATCCGCGGCAGCATCTCGACCAGCGTGACCGGCACACCGTAGCCACTCCAGGTCGTGGCGAACTCCAATCCCACCGCCCCGGCGCCGACAATGACCGCTGACTTGGGCAGGGTTTCTTGCAGGATGGCATCCCGATAGGTCAGCACGCGGGCGCCGTCCACCTCCACCCCCGGGAGCGACATGGGCGAGGCCCCGGTGGCGATCACGATATCTTTGGCCCGCAGCTGCACGGCAGACCCATTGGTCGATTGCACGCTGACGGCGGTGGGGCTGGTGAAGCTGGCCTCTCCCATGTGCACGTCGATCTGGTGCTTCTTCATCAAGAAGCCGACGCCCTTCACCAGCCGGTCCGACACCTGCCGGCTGCGCTTCACCGCGACGGAGTAGTCCAGCGTGAGGCCCTCCAGATGCAGGCCGAAATCGGCGGACCGCTTGCGCAGGATGTAGGCCAGTTCGGCGTTGCGGAGGAGCGCCTTGGAAGGAATACAGCCCACATTCAGGCAGACGCCCCCCAACCATTCCCGGTCGATGATGGCCGTCTTCTTGCCCAGCTGGGCGGCCCGGATGGCGCACACGTATCCGCCGGGGCCGGCTCCGATCACGATGACGTCATAGTCGGGCATGCACTCACTCCTCGCGAGTTTAGGTCCACTGTTGCAGCCGCTGGACCACCAGCCCCAGGAACTGGTCGCCGATGGCGCCGTCCAGGATGCGGTGGTCAAAGGTCAGCGTCAGGTACACCATGGGGCGGATGGCAATCGAATCGGCCGGTTCGCCGGTCGGTCCCTTACCCTCCAACACGACCACCCGCTTCTGCATCACCCCCACCCCCAGGATGGCGCTCTGCGGCTGGTTGATGATAGGGGTGGCCAGCAGCGATCCGCTGGTGCCATGATTGGTGATGGTGAAGGTGCCCCCCTGGACTTCTTCCGGCCGCAGCTTGCGGCTGCGGGCACGCTCCGCCAGGTCACTAATGGTGTCCGCGAGCGCCTGGAGAGAGAGCTGATCGGCGTCCCGGATCACCGGCACAATCAGGCCCTTGTCGCCCAGCGAGACGGCCACCCCGACATTCACCTGGCGGTGCAGCACGATCCCCTGGTCGCTCCAGGAGGCGTTCACCAGCGGCACCTGCTTCAGTGCGGTCACCGCCGCGGCCGCGAAATAGGCGGTGAAGGTCAGGCTGACCCCCTCCCGCTGGAACTTCTCCTTGTGGGCCTGGCGATGGGCGATCACCCGGCTGAGGTCGGCCTCCATGACGGTGGTGACATGGGCGCTGGTGTGTCTGGAGCGCAGCATGTGATCGGCGATGGAGCGCCGGACGACGTCCAGCGGCAGAATGGTCCCCGGAGCGGCGGCCGGCTTGGCTGCGCCTACTTCCTCGCTGGGGCGGAACAGTTCGCCCAATCCCGGTTCCTCCCAGGGAGCGGGCGGGGCCGCAGTCGGGCGGCGCTCCAGGAAGGCCAGCACATCTTTCTTGGTGATCCGCCCGGCCTGCCCGGTGCCGGGCACCTGGGACAGATCCAGCCCGTGCTCGGCGGCCATCTTGGCCACCACGGGTGAGATGAAGCCGAGATCCTCCCGCTTGCGGGCGGGGGCCGCCTCTCCGTGCTCCCGCTGCGGCAGTGGTTCCCCAGGCTCCCCGATCAACGCCAGCACGGTGCCGGCCCTGACCGTCTGGCCCTCGTCCACGAAGCGGGCCAGGATCGTCCCGTTGGCGGGGGAAGGGACCTCGGTGTCCACCTTGTCGGTGTTGATCTCGACCAGCGGCTCGAATTCACGCACCGGCTCATCGACCTGTTTGAGCCACTTGGTCACGGTCCCCTCGACCACCGACTCGCCCAGCTGCGGCATGATGACCTCAACCGGCATCGCTCGCTCCTGTGCCAGGGATTCCCGTCAAAACGCGGCCAACTTTCGAATCGCCTGAGCGATCCGCTCCGCATCTGGCATGAACCAGTCCTGCAGCGGGTGGCTGTAGGGCACCGCCGGAACATCCGGCCCGGCCAGGCGCATCACCGGGCCATCCAGATCGGTGAAGGCGTGCTCAGCCAGAATGGCGGCGATCTCGGCCCCGTAACCGCCGGTGAGGGTGTCTTCGTGAACGATCAGAGCCTTACCGGTCTTGCGTACCGAGGCCAGCACCGTCTGCTCGTCTACCGGCAGCAGCGTGCGCAGGTCGATCACCTCGACCTGGATCCCCTCCGGCGCCACCTTCTCGGCCGCCTGCAGGGCGTAATGGTGCATCATCCCATAGGCGAACAGGCTGAGATCCCGACCCTCCCGGCTGATGCGGGCCGAGCCGAGGGGCACCAACAGCTCCTCACCTTCCGGGACCTCTCCGCGAATCAGGCGGTAGCCCTTCTTGGGTTCCAGGAAGACCACCGGATTGGGATCGCGTACCGCCGACTTGAGCAGCCCCTTGGCGTCATAAGGCGTGGAGGGAATCACCACCTTCAGCCCCGGTACGTGGGCAAAGAAGGCCTCCACCGACTGCGAGTGGTACAGACCGCCGCCGATGCCCCCGCCGTACGGAGCGCGGATCACCAGCGGCACGGTCCACTCGCCGGCGGAACGGTAACACATCTTGGCCGCCTCGCTGACGATCTGGTTGAAGGCGGGATAGATGAAGTCGGCGAACTGCACTTCGCAGATGGGATGCATCCCGTACAACGCCGCCCCGATGCCTACTCCCACGATGGAGAGCTCCGCCAGCGGCGAATCGATCACCCGCTCGGCGCCATATTTCTCGAACAGCCCCATGGTGGCGCGGAAGACACCGCCGCGCGCCCCCACATCCTCTCCCACGATGAACACCCGCTCGTCGCGTCCCAGTTCCTCGTCCATGGCCTGGCGCAGGCCCTCAATGAGCGTGATGTCAGCCATGCCGGATATCTTCCACATAGACCGGGAAGCCGCCCTGCTCCAGGCCGGGATAGGGTGCCTCGGCGGCCAGGCTGACCGCCTGATCCACCTCGTGCTTGGCCCGAGCCTGGATCTGCTCCTCGGCCTGGTCGTTCAGGGCCCCGAGCATCAGCAGCCGATCGCGGAAGCCGGCCACCGGATCCTGGGCCTTCATCGCTTCCACTTCCTGGCGCGGCCGGTAGCTGCGGTCATCGTCGTCGGAGGAGTGCGGGGTCATGCGGTGCACCACGGTCTCCAGCACGGTTGGGCCGTCGCCGGCCCGCGCTCGCGCCACCGCCTCCGACATCACCGCGTGCACCTGCAGCGGGTCGAGCCCGTCCACCGTGATCCCGGGCAACCCCAGGCCGGCGGCCTTGTCGGCTACGTGCGCCACCGCCATCTGGAGTTCCTTGCGCACCGAGATGGCGTAGGTGTTGTTCTCCACCATGAAGATCACCGGCAGGCGGTGCACTGCCGCCCAATTCACCGCCTCGTACCACTCACCCTGCGAGGTGGAACCTTCGCCGATGGTGGTCAGCACCACCGCCTCGTCGCCGCGCATCTTGATCCCCAGCCCAATGCCCGAGGCGTGGCAGCTCTGGGTGGCCACCGGGGAGGAGTGACTCACCACGTTGGCCCGCCGCAGGCTCCAGTGGCTGGGCATTTGCCGGGCACCGGACGACGGGTCGCCTTGCTTTCCCATCAGGCCGAACATGAACTCCAGGGGGGTGAGGCCCAGGGCCAGCACCATCGCCAGGTCGCGGTAGTAGGGGACCAGCCAATCCTGGCCGCGCCGCAGCGCGAAGACCGCACCCACCTGGGCCGCCTCATGTCCGATGGCTGAGATGTGAAAGGCGACCTTCCCCTGCCGGTGCAACACCCAGGCGCGCTCGTCCAACCTGCGCGACAGCACCATGTACCAGTACATTTCCAACAGGGTCTCCTGGCTCAACTCGACCTGTAGGTCCTGCCTCACGGCCATCCAACAACTCCTTCACTGCACGCAGGGGGTGGGCCGAATGGAATCGAAGCATGAGGCCCGTACCGGAGAGGATCAGGGGAGGGCGAGGACTGGTTCAAGAGGATCGGTTTTATCTTAATCGAGACCGGCCGGATTCTCAATCGCGGCCCAGTGGTTCAATCCGGAAGATGGTCGGCGAGAAGTTCTGCCACGTCCCGCACCTGGATGGATTCACCGGCGGCGTCAGTCAGCATGATCATGCAGAAGGGGCAGCCGACCGCCATCGTCGTGGTGCCGGTAGCCTGCGCCTCCCTTACCCGGTTGGCGCTCACCCGCTCGGTGCCCGCTTCCTCCTCCTTCCACATCTGGGCGCCACCGGCACCGCAGCAGAAAGACTTGGCCCGGTTGCGCGGCATCTCATTGAGCGGAATCCCCACCTGGTTCAGGGCGGCCCTGGGCGCCTCGAAGACGCCGTTCTGTCTCCCGAGATAGCAGGGATCGTGGAAGGTCACCGCCGGAGCGCCGGGCTCCCGATCGAGAGCCAGGCGTCCGCTGTCCTGCAGCTCCTGCAGCAGCTGTGTGTGGTGGATCACCCGGTAGTGGCCGCCGAAGGCCGGATATTCCGTCAGCAGGGTATGTAGACAGTGCGGGCAGGTGGTCACGATGCGCGGCGGGCTCACCCGGTTGAGGGTTTCGACGTTGGCTTGCGCCAACTCGGAGAACAGATATTCGTGGCCGGAACGCCGGGCCGCGTCTCCAGTGCAGCGTTCTTCGGACCCTAGCACGGCGAAATCCACGCCGGCCTTGTTCAGCAGCCGGGCGAATGCCTGGGCGGTCTTCTGGGCTCGGGCGTCGGTGGCCGGGGCGCAACCCACCCACCAGAGGATCTCCGGCTGGGGATTCTCGGCGACCGTCCTCACCCCCAGTCCCTCCGCCCACTTTAGGCGTTGATCCGGGGCGATGTTCCAGGGATTGGCCGTGCGCTCCATGCCGCGATAGGCGGTCTGCAGCTGTTCCGGGAAGGCGTTCTCCGTGAGCACCAGGTGCCGGCGAATGTCCAGGATATCCCGCATGGGTTCATTGCCCACCGGGCAAATGTCCACACAGGCGCCGCAGGCCGTGCAGGCCCAGACCGCCTCGTGGGAGATGGCGAAATCCAGCAGGCCCTGGCTGCTCGCCTCCCCGCGCGCCAGCGCACTGCCCTCTGCATTGAGGAAGTAGCGCTTGTTCACCTCCAGTGCGGCCGGGGAGAGCACCTTGCCGGTGGCGTAGGCGGGGCAAGCATCCTGGCAGCGGTTGCACATGATGCACGAGTAGGCGTCGAGCAGCGCCTTCCAGGATAGCTGCTCCAGCCGCTGCGCGCCGAACTGCTCGACCGACGAATCCTCGAAGTCCAAGCGATCAAGGGCCCCCATCGAGGCCCGCTCCGGCTGCAGCAGGAAGTTGATCGGCGTGAAGATCAGGTGGATGTGTTTGGAACTCGGGAAGTATGGAAAGAAGGCCAGGATGGTTCCCAAGGCCAACCACCAGCTGACGTGGATGGCGGCGGTCAGGGCCGAGGGTGTCCAACCGGACCACAACCCGGCGACCAGCGAGGCAAACGGGATCCCCGGCTCTCCGCCGCCGACGGCCAGTTGGAAGCTGTCCCCCAGGAAGCGGGAGCCCACGTGGATCAGGATGAACCCACCCACAATGGCCGAATCCCGGCGAATGCCTGCTCTGGCCTTGGGATGCACCAGCGTGCCCTGGCGGATCTGCAGGGCGATCGAGCCGAGCAGGAAGCGCCGGATCAGCAGCCCGACCATCCCGGCCAGGGCTGCCACGCTGAGCAGGTCGGCCCCGAAACGGTAAGCCCGGCCGAGGCCGCCTTCCCCCATAAAAACAAACTCGGGGATGAAGCCTTCCAGCACATCCCCGAGGTTGACCAGGAGGTAGTAGATGAACCCCCAGGCCACAAAGCCGTGTAGCAGGCTGGTAAGCAAGCGGGTACGGAAGACCGGGGAGAAGGTCACCGTCTTGACCAGTGCTCCCCAGAGCCGGCGCAGGGCGACCGCCCAGTCGGGCTTCCCCTGGCCGCGGGCGATGATCCGCACCAGGCGCCGCGCAGCACGCAGAGTCAGGTACAGGGTCAGCAGGGTGAAGAGCAGGAAGAGCAGCCTTTCCAGCGGGGTGAGCATGCGGACACTCCTGAGGGGGGAAAGGCGAGGGTGCAGTCCTGGATTGGCGAGGCTAGTTTACCACACCGGTCTTTCTGGCCATCCAAAAGCGAACGGGCGCCTTGGGCGCCCGTTAGAAGGCTCGTGGGATGCCGGCGGGTCTCAGGTCACTTCGGCAGGGACCAGTTCCAGCAGGATGCTCGTTTGCGGCAGCTTGGCCAGGTGGCTCTCCACATCACGCAAGGCCTTGTCGTAGCGCTGCTGCAGATCCGCATCGGAGGCCTTGTGCCTGCGCAGTGTCTGCAGCGCACAGGCCGAGCATCCCCGCATGGCCCTGTATGAGTCCGTCTCACAGGCCATGCAGCCATCCAGCCGGATCATCATCAGCGAGAACGCCAGGCTTTCCGGGTGATCTTCCGGGAGCGAGGCGACCCGCTCCACCAGCGACGCCCAGTCCTTCCCCCTGGAATCGGCAAGCAAAGGAATCACGTACGGCGGGAATAGCAATTCGTTGTCGGCGTACATGATGACCCCTTCCGGCTAGAGCGGCAGCGTCTGGCGGGAATCTGGCACAGATTGTATTCAGCGGGAATCGCAGGGGCAGAGTACTTTGGTACCAATGGGCGCCGGGGCCGCTGGGGGAGGCGTGCGGCCCAAATGACCAGTGGGGCGCGGTCTAGGCCCCTCCGGGGCCGTAGACTGCGGGATCGGTGGGGGTGTTGCCCGACGGATCCCAAACGTGCACCCAGGTGCCCTCCTCGGCGAAGTCGTAGACCCAATGAGAGTCGCGCGGCGCCAGGTTCACGCAGCCGCGCGAGGTGGGGGTGCCAAACCTCCCGTGCCAGTAGGTCCCGTGCAGCGCCCGCGACTGGTCGAAGTACAGCACCCAGGGCACGTCTTCCAGATAGTAGTAGTTGCCTCCCTCCACCCCGCCGGTCATGTTGTCCCGCTGCAGTTTGGCCCAGACCTGGAAGGTGCCGGGCTGGGTCCAGAAGCCGTTGCGGCCGGACGAGACCAGCGTGGCGAAGATCAACTCACCCTGGTCGTAGGCGGCCAGGGTCTGCTCGTATAGGTTGACCGAGATCCAGCGATCGCCGGTCACGCCCGGCGGTGGGGTGGGATCGGGATCGACCACCCCCAGCAGGCGCTGCTCCAGCCACTGGTCCTGCCCGACCTTGTACCAGTTCCAGTCCTCGACCCGCTGCACGTCGTAGACTTGCACGACCGCCTGCCGCGTGAAGCATGTCCCTTGGGGATCCAGCGATCCGCCCGGAGTGCGGCTGGTACAGCTGCCTCCCGAGATCACCCAACCGAAGGTGCGATCGGGCGTGCGGCTGAACGTCAAGCCCGGGGAGGACGGCAACGCCACGCGCGAGACCTCGTCGCCGCGCACATAGCCGCGGGCGGTGCTGTAGACCGACATCCCGCCGCGTTCTTCGCGGCCGGCATAGGACAGGTACACAAATCCCGGCTGGATCCGGTCCTCGCCTCCACCGCCGCCTTCGGCGTCGTCGGCCGAGCCGTAGAGCCGGACTCCGGAGGAGCCGGCCCGCGCGTAATCGAAGGGGACAGAGTTCATGGAGGGATCGAAGGCCACCACCGGCAGCGGCTTGGGAGGGAAGAGGCCCTGGCGGGCGAGCTCGGTGGCCCGGGCGCCGGGGCCGTAGGGCGAGCAGCGCTGCGGCTGGCGGAGTTGTAGGCGTGGGGCGCACAGGAAATCGCGGGGATCGGCCTCGGCCCGTTGCGCGGACGCGCGGTCCACTGCCAGGCCCAGTCCGGCCAGCAGGAGGATGACGCCCAGGGCCTGAGAGCGCAGCAGAGTTGGCACAGAAGTTCCCGGCCTCCAGGGCCCTACTTTACCAGAAGGCGCTGCAGCCCGAACTGGACAACCCACAGCAGCAGCGGCAGGAACACTGCCGCCAGCAGGCCGCGGAACGTCCCCGGATGCCAGGGCCAGGTGGGGACCTTCAGCAGGCGCGCAATCTCGGCCTCCAGCGCCATGATGGCCTTGTGCACCTCGTCGATCCCCGCCAGCTGGCTATGGTCGATGCGTTCGTGCAGCAGCCCAGCCAGCGACTTCGCCCGCATGGCTGATTCGGCGAGAGCCGATTCCTTCAGTTCCACCAGGGTGCGGTGCGCCCCCCAGAGCGGCCACAGGAAGATCACGATCGGCCAGGCGAAGAACGGGAGGTTGAGCACAACGACGCCAAGGCTTAGCACTGGAGCAGCGTTTAGCAGGTCCTCCAGCCAGGGATAGGTGTAGAGGGCGAATCCGGCTGCGGCCAGGGCGGTCAGCTCGGCCAGTGCGTAGATGGGGCGCAAGCGGTAGAGATCCACCCTGGTTTCCTGCGCATAGATGCGCCGCACAACCCGCAGTTGGTGGATGGTGTGATAGATGAGCGTGAACCAGACCCACAGGGTTGGGATGAATGTGGCTGCGGCGAAGGCATAGCCAGCCGGGGTCACGTTCATGCCGAACAGTGGATACTCTCGCAAGCCTTGGCCGGTGGAAAGGACACCGACGACCCCGAACGCCAGGCCCGCCAGGCCGGCCACGATCGTAGGGCGGGCCGGCAGGGTGGTCAGTTCGTAGGCCATCCGCTCTTCTACTCCGGGCTGGGGGCGCAGGGCGGGCCGGAATCGCTCCAGCGCGGTGGTGCCGCGCCGATCGAGGGCGTGCATCAGGAAGAGCGCGAGGACGTAGTTGATGGGGAAGTAGAACTGGAAGAGGTGAACGCCAAATGCCTCGAATACGCTCCCGCTCCACAGGATATAGATCTGGATCGTCTCGAGCAGCAGGCCGACAACCAGGTAGGACAGCCACCAGGGGATGGGCAGGCGCTCCACCCAGTCGGTGAAGCGATCGACCCAGCTTGGGGGATAGGGAGGAACGAACGGCGCTTTGCGAATAGGCTTCGTGGTGCTCATCCCAGCAGACTCCCCAGCAGGCGCTGCACGAGGAAGATCAGGACCGGCAGGACCAGGGCACCTATCATGCCTCGCAGCGTCTCTGGGCGCCAGGGCCAGGTCGGGATACGCTCGATGGCGATACGGCCGCGCTCGAGCGCAGCCAGGGGTCCATTGAGACGATCGGCGGCGGCCAGGTCACCGCGGTCCACCAGCCGGTACAGTTGGGCGATGACCGCCTCCCAGCGGCGAGCGTTCTCGGCCAGTTCCTGCGCCTTGGCCCCGGCCAGGCGGCGATTGAGGCCCGCGAGAGGCATGATGAAAGTGAGGACCGCAAATCCTGCGAACAGCAGCGCCGCCACCAGCCAGTACCCGACCAGTCCTTCGGGAGTGAAGATCGCCGCTCCGGATAGGACCAGCAGCATGCCGATGGCGGTATGGGCTGTGAGCGTCGAGAAGGATCGCAGCGGGATCAGGTGGTGCAAATTCACCTGGGCGCGTTCGGCATACAGCCAGGTGACCAGCGTGACGGCCAGCGCCGGCGTGGCGGGGAGATTTGTCAGTCGCCAGCGCACTTCCTGCAGTTGGGCCTCGCCTCCGGTGTAGGCCGGCCGGAAATCCTCCAGCGAGGCGGCCGCCCGTCGGTCGAGGTAGTGCAGCAGCCAGAAGCCATAGAACGGGAGCGAGTGGGCATACACCACAGCAGGCGTCAGATGCGCTCCGGCCCGGCTCAACGCCAGGGCAATCAAGCCTAGCCAGACGAGGAATCCCAGCAGATAGGGTGCCCAGTAGGGGCCAGGCAACCGATCGATCGCCGCTGTCAGCCGGTCAAACCAACTCGGGCGATCGGGAGGGACGAAGGGTTCGGGATCGGAAACGGCCGGGGGTTTCCTGCGGGCAGGCTGTCGGCCAGCAGCGGAGACGTGGGCTGAGGCAGTTGTCGGCGATTTGGGGGTTGCTGCCGAACTCTTGTGCGCGGTCATTGCAGCAGACTGCCCAGCAGGCGCTGGATCAGCCACAGCGCAATCGGCAGGAGCACCGTGCCCAGCAGGCCGCGCAGCGTGCCCGGCGCCCAGGGCCAGGTGGCCACCTTGGTCAGCTCGCCGTTTTCCGCCTCCAGTGCGCCGAGCACCTTGTTCAGCGGGTCGACCCGCTCCAATTGGCCCGCATCGACCGCCTCATGCAATTGGCCGCGGGCGGTCTCCTTCCGCGCGGCGACTCTGATCAGCCCCCGCTCCTTGGCCTCCGCCAGCAGCCGGTGTGCGCTCCACAGCGGCCAGACGAACACGACCAGCGCGATGCCGAAGTTGAACAGCGACTCGAAGATCGTCACCGGGTTGTTCAGATCGGCGCCCGGCTGCGCCAGGAACCAGCCATAGTTGTTCAGCACCACTCCCAGCGCGGCCAGGCCCGTCACCCGGGAGAGGGCATACATCGGCCGGATGTTGCTCAACCGGACTTCGGCCCAGTCCCGGTGCAGGCGGTGGATCTCTCGGAACTGGTGCCAGATGTGATAGAAGAACGGATAGGAAACCACATAGAGAACGGCCAGCACCGCCAGGAAGACCGACGGCACCAACTCGAGCCCACCGGTCTGGATCTGCGACATCTCGTAGCGTCCAAGCGGGATGGTAAGCACCGTGAATACCGCGGTGATGACTAGCGTCCGGCGGCCGGGCAGGGTGGTCACCCGATAGACCGCGGTGGAGAATTCGGACTCGTCGCCGCGGAAGGCCGGCCGGAACCGTCGCATGGCGGCGGCGGCCGCCCGGTCCATCGCATGCATGAGGCCGAGCAGGTAGGCCGCCAGGGTCGGCAGCCAGACCTGCATCGGATGGAACCCGACCACTGCATAGACGCCTGCCCTCCATAGCCCCAGCGCCACCAGCCCGCTGAGAACGGCGGCCAGCAGCACGTAGAAGAGCCACCAGGGAACCGGCAGGCGATCTACCCAGCCGGTAAGGTGGTCAACCCAACTCGGAGCATAGGGGACTTCGGGCTCGGCAGCCCGGGCTTGGCGTTCGATAGCGGCTTCCATGGGGCCTGGCGGTCCTCTCCTCTGGCGTGATGGCGGCGGAGGCGCCGCCGAGAGACCGGCAATTCTAAAGGGAGGGGGCCATCGTGGGAAGGGGACGAGGGTTCAGAGATCGGGGGGGAGCAGCGATCCCGCCAGGCACAGCTCCGGGCCAGGGTAGACGCAGACCCAGGCGCAGTGTGGGGCGGCCTTGGGCAGCTCGGAATGCTGATCGATGATCAACGATGCCGGCCTGCCGGCCGGCTGCACGGCGCACTGCGCATCCGGCTGCGGGTCGTCCAGGACCCCCACGATCCGGTTGGACAGTTGCCGTCCATACAGCGGGAGCATGAAACCGTTCTCCACCGGGCGCACGATCACGAAGTCTTCGCCCAGGTCGGGGTAGATGTCCACCACCCCGGCGGCCTTCTCCTCCCCGATGAAGAGCGGGCTGCCCGCCAGGTCGGCTCGGACGTAGGGCACGGATTGCCGGAGGCTGTAGATATCGAAGAGCGGCCGGCCGAGGTGAAGCGTCACGGCCAGCAGCAGCAAAGCCCACGCCAGCCGCGGGCCGTGCGAGCCGAGCCAGGCCAGCGCCGCGCCCAGAGCCAGGACCAGCCCCAGCACGCCGGTCATCGACCAGCGCGGCAGCCAGAAGTCCTGGGTCAGGAGACTGATGCCGGCGAAGGCCAGAATCAGGAACTTGGAGTCCCGATTCAAGGCGCGGCCGAGGAGCGGAGCAGTTAAGATGCCGAGCCAAAGCAGCAGCCCCACCCCCAGCGTGCGGCTGTCGAAGAAATCGCGCGGCCAGCGCTCGGGCACCAGCCAGGCGCGGACAAAACCCTGCAGCAGGCCTGGCCAGCCCGGCGCGGGCAGCCCGGCCCACTGGAAGATCTCCGTCCGTGCCATCCCGGTCGACAAGCTGAGACCGAGCACTTCGAACCGGTAGGGGTAGATTGGACTTCCGTAGCTGAGGAATCGATCGAGATGAAGGTAAGCCGCGGGAATCAGGCCGAGGGCGAAAGCGAGCACCACCACCGTCAGCCTGAGCAGGTGGCCCTTCAACCCCCAGCGCTCCGTCTCTTTGTCCACGTTAAACGGTCCGAGCCGCCAGAAGAGCACGACCGCGGTGAGCAGCAGGGCCATGTAAGGGGCCTGCTGGCGCGACATGCTGAAGGCAAAAGTCGCCAGCGAAAGCATGGCCACGGCGGGCAGGGAGAGCCGATTTTGTCGTATGGCCCTCCAGAGAGCGAACAGGAAGAAGGCCAACGCCCCAATCACCGCAAAGTCGATGTAGCCGGAGAATGGCTGGGTATTAACGAAGGGCAGGGCCAGGAATGCCAGGGTGGAATAGCTGGCCCAGCGCTCGTCACCGCCGAGCTCCCGAACGAAGACATATACCGCCGCGGCCGAAAGGGGAAGCAGAACCAGCGCGAAGCTGAAGTAGAGCCCGGGCAGCCCGAACATCTTCAGAAACGGGAGGTGCACCAGTTCCAGGAAGGGAACTAGGAATTGCGCCGGGGGATAGTCGAACTTCCAGGCGCCCAGGCTGCCGTGCTGCAGCAGCTCGACGATCGGTGGTACGCGATAGGACAAACCGTCCCAGCTGGTGAAACCGAGGAACAGGTAGTGTGCGACTATCAGGTAGACGCAGAATAGAACCAGCAGGGGAATTCTGCCCCGCAGGAGCAGACGCTCAAGCCTCACGGCGCGCCTGTTCCTAGGTGCGGGCCGCGATGTCGGATTTGGCCCGCTCCAGGAACTGACCCGTCGGCATCGGTCCCAGATTCTCCTCCGAGCGCAGCCGCACGGAGACCTGACCGCCCTCCGCCTCGCGATCCCCCACAACCAACATGTAGGGGATCTTCTGCATTTGGGCATCTCGGATCTTGGCATTCATGCGCTCGGCCCGGACGTCCAGATCCGCCCGCAGCCCTTCCCTGCGCAGCTGCTCCACCACCTGGGCGGCGTATTCCTGATGCCGGTCGGCAATGGGGATCACCATGGCCTGAACCGGCGACAGCCAGACCGGGAAGGCTCCCGCGTAGTGCTCGATAAGGCCGCCCAGGAAGCGCTCCATGGAGCCCAGCAGCGCCCGGTGGATCATATAGGGTTGGTGTTCCTGACCGTCCTCGCCGATGTAGGTCAGCCCGAAGCGCTCCGGCAGCCAGAAATCGAACTGGATCGTGCTGAGCTGCCACTCGCGGCCCAGGGCGTCCTTTAGCTTCAAATCGATCTTGGGTCCATAGAAGGTGGCCTCCCGCTCGTCGATCTGGAACGGCACGTCCGATCGCTCCAGGGATTGGCGCAGGGCTTCGGTTGGCGCCTCCCACTGCTCCGCCGCACCGGCGGCCTTCTCTGGATTGCGGGTGGCCAGGTAGGCCTGAAAGTCCTGGAAACCGAAGGAGCGCAGGATGTGCAGGCTGAACGCCAGCGTGCGGTCGATCTCCTCCGGCATCTGATCCGGCCGGCAGAACAGGTGGGCGTCATCCTGCGTGAACCCGCGCACCCGCAGCACCCCGTGCAGCACGCCGCTGCGCTCGTAGCGGTAAACCGTACCCCACTCGGCGTAGCGGAGCGGCAGCTCCCGATAGGACCGGGCGCGGCTTTTATAGATCTCCACATGAAAGGGGCAGTTCATCGGTTTCAGGTAGTACTGCTGCCCTTCCACTTCCACCGGGGCGAACATGGCCTCCTTGTACCAGTCCAGGTGCCCGCTGGTCTCCCACAGATGGGCCTTGCCGATGTGCGGAGAATAGACGAAGTCATAGCCCGCCTTTTCGTGTTCCGCCCGGCAGAAATCCTCGGCCAGCTTGCGCACCATCCCACCTTTCGGATGCCACAGGATGAGCCCGGGCCCGACCTCCTCACTGATGCTGAATAGGTCCAGCTCCCGGCCCAGCCGGCGATGGTCGCGCCGCTTGGCCTCCTCCAGCCGCCACAGGTGCTGCTCCAGCTGCTCGGCCGTATCCCAGGCCGTGCCGTAGATGCGCTGCAGCATGGGGTTCTTCTCATCCCCGCGCCAGTAAGCCCCGGCCACGTTGAGCAGCTTGAGCGCAGCCGGATTGATCTGCCCGGTATCCTTCACGTGCGGACCTCGGCACAGGTCGGTGAAAGTGTCCTGGGTGTAGATCGAGATCTCCGGCTTCTCGGCGATCGGCTCGCCGTACTCATCCAGGCCGCCGGCATCCAGACCGTCGATCAACTCCAGTTTGTACGGTTGATCGGCGAACAAGGCCCGGGCCTCTTCGGCCGTGACCACCTTGCGCTGGAAGGAGTGGTTCCCGGCGATGATCTCGCGCATGCGCCGCTCCAGAGCCTCCAGGTCCTCGGGGGTGAGCGCCCGGGGCAGCTCGAAATCGTAGTAGAAGCCATCCTCGATGGGCGGCCCAATGGCGATCTTGGCCGCCCCCGGAAACATCTCGCTCACCGCCTGGGCCATCACATGGGCGGTCGAATGCCGGATGCGGTAGATCGCAGATTCTGCATAGGGGACTTCTCTTCCTTTGGCCATACTGCACCTCCGTGCCGTCGATTTAAACAACCCGGCTCCCGCCCGACTGGGGCGAGAGCCGAAGCTCACGCGGTTCCACCCAGATTGGCCTGAGTCCAGGCCATCTCGTGCAGCCGATAACGGGGCTGAACCGTTCGCCTTACTGGGCCCGCGCCCGGCGGGCCGTTCCGGATCACGCTCGCGGGTGGTTTTGGCCAGGCCGCTCCCTCGGGGGACTTCCAGTCCATGATCCCCCGTCTCTGGTGGGGCAGCTCCGGCTACTCGTCCCGGTCCTTGCGTTTGCTGCTATTCGGTTGTGTGGGCGGTATAGGACTCGAACCTACGACCTTTGCGATGTCAACGCAACGCTCTAACCAGCTGAGCTAACCGCCCGTGCAGGCATTATACCGGCGCCGGACCACAGCGACAATAGGTGATCTTCATCGTGGGGCGCTCGGAGGGCGGATGCTATAATGCCGCCGTGATGGCAGACACAGACGCCCCCGAGCGCAGCGAAGTCGAGTCCCTCCGCCCGGAAAGCGCCCAGGCCGGAACTCCCGAACCTTCCGTCCCGCCGGCCGGAACGGGCGCGAGCGCTCCCAGCGGCTACATCTACATCCGCCGCGAGGTCATCTTTCCCGTGGCGATCGCGGTGGCCTTCGCGGTCGGGCTGGGAGGCGGATACCTGATCTGGGGCACCTCCAGGGCCCCCTCGGAAGCCCAACCCGCCGGCACGGGCGTCTCGCGACCTGCCGGCCGCATCGAGATCTCCCTGGACGAAGATCCGCGCCTCGGCCCGGACGACGCACCCATCACCATCGTCGAATTCAGCGACTTCAACTGCCCATTTTGCCGTGCCTGGCACCAGCAGACCTTCCCGGGGCTGCTGGAGACGTTCCCGGATCAGATCCTGTTTGTCTACAAAGACTTCCCGGTCGTGGGGGGCGGGACCATCGGAGAGGGGGCTGCCCTGGCGGCCAACTGTGCCGCCGAGCAGGACGGCTACTGGCCGTACCACGATGCCCTCTTCTCCGGGGAATTCGGGTTGGACCGGGCCGGTTTCGAGCAGGCTGCGATCAGTACAGGGCTGGACGGCGAGGCCTTACTGAGCTGCCTGGACAGCGGCCGCTACGCCGACGAAGTGCAAGAGGATCTGCGCTACGGCGCCGGCCTGGGCGTCACGGGCACGCCGACCTTCTTCATCAACGGGATCCCCATGGTCGGCGCACAGCCTCTGCTGCGGTTCATCGAAGTCATCAACGGCGAATTGGGCGGGTCGTAGGGGCCGGCTCACTCTCCAGCAGCTCCCGAACTCGATCCAGGACCTCGGCCATCATCTGCGGCGTCAGCCGGCCGGTCTGCGTATTCTGGCGGCTGGGGTGATAGCTGGCCACCAGCCACGGCAGGGGGTCTGGGAAGCGGTGGGCCACGCCGTGGCCAAAAGCCAATCCGCCCACCTCGATGCCGCGCTGCTTCAGCAATTGCAGGTAGCCTTGAAACGCAATTTGACCCAGCGCCAGCACGACCCTGATCCCCGCGAGCAGCTGAAGCTCGCGTTCCAGAAAGGGCCGGCAGTCGGCCAGCTCCTGCGGGGTAGGCCGGTTTCCTGGCGGCGCGCACCTCGCCACCGCGGTCATGAATGCCCGGCCCAGCTCCAATCCATCCTGTCGATGCGTGGACGTTGGCTGGCTGGCGAACCCCGCTTGATGGAGCGCCTGGATGAGGGTGTCAGCGCTGCCGTCTCCGGTGAACATCCGTCCGGTCCGATTGCCGCCGTGGGCGGCCGGGGCCAGCCCCAGGATGAGCAACCCCGCGCTTCGATCGCCGAAGCCGGTCAGCGGCTTGCCCCAGTAGTCCCAGTCCCGATAGGCCTTGCGCTTCTCGCGCGCCACCTGTTCGCGCCACTCGACCAGACGCGGGCAGCGGCGGCAGGCGAGGATTTCCCGATTCAACTCCTCCCAGGCCTGATCGGGCAGGCTGCTCGCCTCGGGTTCTCGGTCCACGGACTGTGTCAATAGGTCTCGGTGATCTTCTGGATCGATCGCGGAGCGTCCACATCGTAGCCGCGCAGCTCGGCCAGGTGCAGCGCCAGCAGTTGGCCGGGAACGATGAGCGGCAGCGGCGACAGCCACTCGGGCACGTGGCGGGGCACGTCGAGCCGGTGGGCCGCCGGATCCGGAGCGGAGGGGTCGTCGCTGATGCACAGGATCTCCGCTCCGTGCTCTCGCAAGGTGGCCTGGATCTGGCGCAGGTCCTCCAGCAGCGGGCCGGAAGCAGCCACGGCAATGACCGGGAAGCCCCGTTCGACCATGGCCAGCGGACCATGCCGGAAATCGGCGCTGCTGTAAGGATGGCAGCTGGTGTAGCTGAGCTCCTGCAGTTTGAGAGCCAGCTCGAAGGCCGTGGCGTAATTGAAGCCCCGACCCAGCACGGCCGCATAGCGAGCCGGGCGCAGCCTCTCGGCGGCTGCGTGGGCGGCCTCGTCAGTCGCTAAGGCTCGGGAGACCGCCTCGGGGGCTTTGTCCAGGTCCCCCAGCATCTCTGGGTCGCCCGCCAGGACCGCGCTCATCAACGCGATCCCGGCCAACTCGGCCGTGTAGGTCTTGGTGGCTGCCACGGCCCGCTCCTCGCCGGCGCACAGATCCACGATGAAGTCGGCCTGGGCAGCCAGCGCCGAGTCCGGCGCGTTGGTCAGCACGGCGGTCAACGCTCCCTGGCGGCGGGCCTCGGCCAGCACCGCCACCACGTCGGGGCTCATGCCGCTCTGGCTGATCCCCAGCACTAGCGCATGCTGTAGGCGCGGCGGTCGCCCGTAGTAGGTGAACAGGCTGGGGGTGGCCAGGGCGACCAGCAAGCCGTTCATAGCACCGAACAGATATTGGGCATAGCGCCCGGCGTTGTCACTGGTGCCGCGGGCGGCGATGACGACCTGGTTGATCTGCCGCCCGGCCATCTCCCGCGCCCAACCTGCGACGACAGAGCGTTGGCTGAGCAGCAGGCGCGCCAGCACCTCCGGTTGTTCGTGGATCTCCGTTCGAAGTCGGCTGGCGCTCACCGCAATGGACCTTCCCTCCGGACCAACCCTGCCCAGTCTACTTCTGGCTGAACAGCCCTTGATGGATCGAGGCGAGCAGCTCCCCATCGCGGGTGTCGCCGGCCAGCTCCCAGAACATGACACCCCCAAGACCCATCCTTCTCACGTACTCGGTCTTGAGGCCGATCGTCGTCGGGTCGTCGAAGCTCCAGAAAGACGTCCCGTCGAAGATCCATTGCCCGGCCGTCTCTGAATCCTGGAAAGCGGGAGAATCTAGCTTGCGCAGCAAGCCGTAGTCGTTGACCCCCAGTTCATACAATCCGGCGGCGGGGAGGGCGGCCGGCTGATACAGCCCGTTGTTGACCTGGCTCACTCCGGTCCAACCGCGGCCGTAGAAGGGGATCCCCAGGTGCAGCTTGTTCGCAGGAACCCCGGCGGCCAGGTAGGCGCTCATCGTCGCATCGGCGTTCAGGCCCCCACTGCCTTCCGGCCCTCCGGCAGCCCCGTACAAGGGGGCATGGAAGTTGGTCGGGCCCTGCGGCTCCCAGGTCCCATGGTAATCATAGGTCATGACGTTGATCCAATCCAGGTAGGGGTGGATCCGTTCCAGCTCCAGGAGCGAGTACTGTGCCTCCCCAGCCGGGGCGGCGATGGTGAGCAACAGGTCAGGGTCGATCTGGTCCAACTGGCCGCGGAATTCGGCCAACAGTTCGGTGAAATTGCGCGTGTCTTCCGGCCGGTAGACGTTGCCCCGCCGGCCCTCCGCCGCCGGATACTCCCAATCGATGTCGACGCCGTCAAAGAGGCCGGCACCAGCTCCCGGGTCGAATCCAGGCAGATTGCCGCGAATGAACAGGTCCAGGCAGGAGGCGACGAAGGCGGCCCGGTTCTCCGGGAGGGCCGCGTCGGAGAAGTCGGCCGAAAGCGACCACCCGCCGATCGATATGAGCACCCGCAGTCCAGGGTACATCGCCTTCAGCCGGACCAGCTGCCCGTAGTGGCCGCGTAGGACGTCGCCGCCGTTGCCCACCCCGTCCACGCTGTCGGCCCGGCCGTAGATGCGGCGGGTGTCGGCCTGCGGATCGGCCAGAATGCAGCGGTTGTCGAAGGGTCCGGCAAAAGCGTAGTTGATCACGCTCAGCTTGTCTGCCGAGCCGCTGCTGAGAATGGTCTTGACATGGTAGTTGCGGGCATAGATGCCCCACGAGCTGAAGTAGCCGACGATGCGTGGAGGCGGGACCACCTCGGCGGATTCCCGGGGAGTTGAATAGGTCGGCTCGATGGCGCTCTGTGCAGCCGATGGTGTCACCGACGGGGCAGCCGCGAACAGATCGGGGCTTGGTTCTGTCGTGCTCGAGAGATCAGCCTGCCCGGGCCGGCTCGGTTGAGGAGGGCCAGCGCTAGCGCCCAGCAGGGCGACAGCGGCCAGCAGCGAGAGAGCGGAGGAGATCCGGCGCTTCTCGCCCGGTCGGGGCTCCGGGATCGATTCGGACCTGGGGAGCCTCCCGGGGTCCTTCAGCTGCAACTCATTCCCATTCCACCTGCGGGGATCGGTAGAAGTTCACACCCAGGGCGGCCAGCCGCGGTCCGTGGGCCGCCAGGCGCTTCCGGTACTCTTCCCACGCCCGGCCCGCCGCCGGCGACCAGCCGATCTCGGCGATCCCCAGCAGGCGGGGGAAGGCCAGGTAGTCGACGTCCGCCAGGGTCCGCAGCGTCTCCGACCACAGGGCGGCCTCCACCCCGAGTACATCTTGCTCGGCTACCCCGGCCAGCTGGGTCGCGGGGTCCCACTCATAGGAGTCTCTCACCTCCACGAAGCCCGCCCAATGCAGACCCAGCGGGGTGGAAGGGTCGTACTGCATGTCCAGGTAGGCCCGCGAAGCCGGCGAGAGAATGACCTTGGCACCCCGCTTCACGGCCGTGGCGGCCAGGTCGCTGTGCCAATGCTGGGCGACGCTGGTCGGCAGCAGGTCGGCCTGGGCGATCTCTTCCCACCCGACCATGCGCTTGTCGTGCGAGTGCACGATCCCCTGCACGCGCTCGATGAAATGCCGGTAGTCCGCCTCACTGGTGGCCTTGGCCTCGTCCCCTCCGATGTGGATGTACTCGCCCGGGGTCAGGGCGGCCAGTTCACGCACGACATCATCGACCAACCGATAGGTCGCCTCGCGCTCGACGCACAGCGAGCTGAAACCCACCTCGATCCCGGTATAGAGCGGCGGGGCAACCCCGTCGCAATTGAGCTCTGGGTAGGAGGCCAAAGCGGCGTTGGTGTGCCCGGGCATGTCGATTTCAGGGACCACCACGACGTACCGGCGCTGAGCGTAGGCCACGATCTCGGCGTAATCCTGCAGGCTAAGGTATCCACCCGGATCCCCGCCGACCGCGGTGCTTCCCCCGTGAAGCGCCAGCCGGGGCCAGGACTCACTCATGATGCGCCAACCCTGGTCGTCGGTGAGATGCAGGTGCAGGCGATTCAGTTTGTAGTACGCCAGGCGGTCGATGAAACGCTGAATGTCCTCAACCCCGAAGAAATGCCGGGCGACATCCAGCATGCCGCCGCGCCACTCGAAGCGCGGGCGGTCACGGATGGTGATCGCCGGGATCACCCAGGGGCCGGGCTGGACCGTGGCGCTCTCGATAGCGGCCGGCAGGAGCTGGCGGAGAGTCTGGACGGCGCGGAAGAGTCCGGCCGGCTGCTGAGCCACCACGCTGACCCGCTCCGACCTGACCATCAGCAGGTAGCCTTCTTCACCCAATGCCGGCTCACCGTCCTGCGTGGTGAGGTAGATGTTCCCGGGTGCGGGGGGACCATCCGCCGGGACCACCTCGAGGGCGAAGCCGGTCGCGGGATTCAGCCGGGCGGCCAGGTACTCTCCGATCTGGATCAGCTCTTCCGTGCCAGGCTCGACGTAGATGTCCGTTTCGGCCGTGAGGCGGAATTGGCCCTCCGCGACCACGGCGGAGGCAGGTTTGGGGATCAGGCCAACCATGATCTCCACCGGGCGCAGCCGGTTACCCCTTCAGCCCGCTCACGACCACGCCCTCCAGAATGAAGCGCTGGGCGAAGAAGAACACCACAAACAGGGGCACGGTGGTCAGCACGGCCGCGGCCATGATGGTCGGCCAGGGCTGGGTGGTGTTGTTGATGTTGTACAGCGTGGCCACATAGACCGGCAGGGTGTGCAGGCGGGTGGTCTGGGCGTAGAGCAATGGGCCGAGCAGGTTGTTCCAATAGCTGACGAAGAGGAAGGTGGCCACGGTGGCCAGGGGCGCCTTGATCAGCGGCAGTACGATCTCCCACCAGATCTGCAGGTGGTTGGCACCGTCGATGAAGGCTGATTCGTCCAGCTCGCGCGGGATCTGCGCCATAGCCTGCCGCAGCAGGAACACCATGGCCGCGCCGCCGGCGAAGTACCCGGGGATGACCAGCGGGTTGAAGGTGCCGATCCAGCGCAGGGCATTAAAGAACACATACTGCGGGACGATCAGCGCCTGAGCCGGGATCATCAGGGTGGACAGCATCAAGGCGAATACCAAGTTGCGGCCCGGCCAGCGCAGCCGGCTGAAGGCATAGGCCACCGCCGCCACCGAGAGCAGGGTGCCGACCAGGGCCAGGGCCGCATAGAAGGTGGAATTCAGGTAGGCCCGCAAGAAATCCGGATCGGTGAGCACGTGCTGGTAGGCATCCAGCACGGCCTGGGAGGGAATCCAGATGATCCGGGGGGCGTTGGCCTCCTCCAGGGACTTCAGCGAGGTCGAGATCATCCAGAAGAGCGGAAACGACATCAGGATGCTGGCGGCCGTCAGCAGCAGGTACAGGCCCATGCGGGCCACGATGCGCAGCGCAGTGCGTGTCACCAGCCTGCCCTAGTGCAGCTCATAGCCAACCCAGCGATTCTGCAGCCGGAACTGAACAAAGGTGACCACGGCGATGATTGCCAGGATCAGCCAGGAAATCGCCGAACCATAGCCAATCTCGTTGAAGCGAAACGTCGCCTGGTAGAGGTAGAAAACCAGCGAGTAAGCCGAGGGCGCCAGGGGCTGATTGTCGCGATACAGCACGTACACCGGTTCGAAGATCTGGAGGGTGGCAATCATCCCTACCACCAGGTTATAGAAGATGTAGGGGCTGAGCAGCGGCACGGTGATCTTCCAGAAGCGTTTCCAGCGGGTAGCCCCGTCGACTTCCGCGGCTTCCTCCAGCTCACGCGGAATGGCGGTCAGCCCAGCCAGAAAGATCAGCATCATGGAGCCGCAGCCCCACACGATCAGCAGGATCACCGACATCTTGGACCACAGCGGGCTCTGCACCCAGAGCGGAACACGGTTGGCGGCCGGCAAGCCCTCCGCCAGCGCCCTCTCCATCAACGTGAAGTTGCCGTTGGTAAGTCCCAGGAAAAAGCCGTTGACGATCTCCACCACGTAGATGGCGCCGCGCTGCAAGTAGCCGATGACCGGCAGCGCCTGGGAGACCGCCCGCAGCACCTGATTGATGATGCCGTTGCCGGCGTTGAGGATCAAGCGCCAGCACAAAAGCACCGCGGCGTTGAAGCCCAGGATGACCGGCAGATAGAATGTGGCCCGGAACACCCGCTCGCCGCGGGTGCGCTGGTTGAGCAGCACCGCCAGCAATAGCGCCACGCCCACCTGCAGCGGCAGGCCGAAGATGGTCAGGAACAGCGTGTTCACCAGCGACCCGCGGAAACCCCGGTCCTCCACGATCAGCCGGGCGAAATTCTGCAGGCCGACCAACGCAATCGGACGGCCGATGCGAAAGTCGGTAAAGCTCCAGTACAGGGAGGCCAGCATGGGCAGGACCACGAAGATCAGAAAGCCCACTATCCAGGGGGCCGCAAACAGATATCCGGCGAAGGCGGCTTCCTGCTCGCGCCGGCTCCGGCGGGCCAGCCGGACGATCAGGCGGGCCAACCCGCCCAGGCCGGCGCTGGCGAACACGATAAACACCACCGTCGCCGCCGCCGAAAGCAAGGTGAAGAGGTAGGGGTTGTCTCTCAAAGGAAGGTGCCCTGGAAGGGGCAGTTGGGTAGGGCGCTTCCCTACCCAACTGCCCGTCTCGACTCGTCACGCCCTGGGTGGGCTACACCAGCCCAAGCCTCAGGGCAGATAGCCTCCGTCCTGGAGGACCTGAGTGTACTGCTGCTGGATGTTGGCCAGGGTAGTGGCCTTGTCCTGCTGGTCCGTCAGGTAGAGCCCGAGCTCCGTCTGCAAGATGCTCTGCAGCTGGGTCGGTTCCAGGATGCCGGCGAAGCCGTAGCTGTACTGAGCGGCCAGCTCCGCTTCCCGCTGCAGCACCGGATTCTCTACCACATATCCGGTGTGGGCGTCGGCGCGGGCCGGGATGAGGTTCATGGTCTCGTTGTAGCGATGGTTGTTCTCCTGATTGAACACGAACTTCAGGAATTCGACCGTCATGTCGATGTTGGGGCTGTAGGCCGGCACCGCCCACCAGTCGACGAAGGAGAGTACGACCGGCTGGCTGTTGGGGAAGTTGGTCGGATCACCGGTGAACGGCTGGATGTCGACCTTCGTCCACACTGCACTGTCCGGCGCCGGCGCAGCCCACCCCGAATGCCACAGGCACACCGCGCCATTGCCTTCCTCGATCACCGAACCCGTTCCTGCCGGCAGGGTACCGACGGTGTCATCGGCGTACACCGCTCGCTTCATATCGTAGTTGAACTGGATGGCCGCCTCGGCTTCGGCCGAGTCGAAATTGGGTGTCACCCCGTCCGCCTTGTAGAGCGAGCCTCCGATCGACCAGACGGTGTTCAGATACCACTGGAAGTCGGCCATGCTAGCCGCATCCACCGGGACGAAGCCTTGCTGGGTCAGGGCGTTGGTGGCCGGGTCGACGACCGTGGCCGTCTGGGCGAATTCCACCCAGCCGGCGAAGTCGGTCGGCTGCTCGGTGTAGCCAGCCGCCTGCATCACATCGCTGCGGCAGAACACGTAGCGCGGGGCGGAGAAGATCGGCAGCCCGCGCAGTTCGCCTTCCCAGGAGGCGTTCTCCAGGGTGCCGGGGATGAAGTTGCCGATTTCGTCCCAGGCGCCGGATCCCAGTTTGTCGTTCAACGGGGCGAGCTGATCGCCGTACAGCCCGTTGAATTCCGATCCGAGGTTGATGATATCCGGACCCTCGCCGGCGGCGAAGTAACCGGACACCGTCTCGCCGAAGGTGCTCCAGCTCCCCCAGATAAACTCGACGTTCACGTTGGGATGCGTCGCCTGAAAGGCGGGCACCACTTCGTCCTCGAGCCAGGTGTCGGTGGAATCGGCGGTGTAGTCCACGATGTAAGCCCGGATTGTGACCGGCTCCTCGGCCGCCGGCGGCGCGCTCTCTTCGGCGGGAGGCGCCTGCTCTACCGGGGGCGCTTCGGTAGCAGCCCCGCCGCAGGCGACCAGTATGGCTCCGATGAGTACAACGACCATCACGAACTTGCTGGTGCGCATTTTCATCCTCCAGGATTGGGCCGGGTATGGCGCTCCGGCCAACTAGGTAGTCCTCTGACTTGACCGAGCCTGTATTCGGCGGTACCTTGATTGGGGCTGGCGCAGCAATCCTTTCTGCATGGGCGATCTCGAATTCGACGGCGGAAAGACCTTACGCCAGCCCTTTCTTCTCCTCCTTCTCTCCCTCGCTCTCCTCCTTTCTTGCTCTTGGCGGTGCGGCGCTGCCAGATTACGGGGCCAGCAGGGCCCGCACGGACTGTGCAAATCGCTCGATGTGGTTCAAGGTATACGCAGTGATGTCGGCGGTGGGATCCTCGACCAGCGGCATCAGGTCCATGGCATAGGCAACTCCCGTGGCGGCATCGACCGCGTGCGATTCGGCGTAGGTGGCGTTGGCGCGACGGCGAGCCATGGTCGCCAGGTCGTAGCGCTTGCCGCCGCTGATTTGGGAGTCGAAGACACCCAACAGGGCCAGCTGCAGGCCGTCCCGCCCGGAGAGGTCGAAGGCCACCCGATCCGCCTCCGGCAGCCAATCCAGGCTGCGCCAGACCTCGCAGCCGTACACCTGCCGCGGGCGATCGGCCGCCGGCAAGGTGCGCAGCGCGGCGATGGCCTTCAAGGCAACTCCCACGTGGGTGGGATGCTTGTCGGCCAGGTTGTGGGTGTAGACCACTTCCGGCCGGACAGCCTGCAGCAAGCGGCCCAGGTCTTCCACCGGTCGATCGTCGGCCCGGTCCTTGGCCGCCGCACTCGGATAGCCCAGTTGGACCACCGCCGCGTACTCACCCACCACGGCGGCCTTGCGCTGTTCGGAGGCGCGGACCTGCCGCATGGCCTCATCGGTGAGGTCCCGATATAGATCGGCCCGCGGCGAACCGGCTCCGTCCGTGACCACGATACCGGTAAACCAGCGCTCGCTGCGCTGGAAGCACTGCAGGATGCCGTCAGCGGCCATGATCTCCAGATCATCCTGGTGCGCGCCGATGGCCAGGTGGGTGGTTCGGGCCAGCGCCTGATCGAGGGGAAGCCCATCCGGCACGAAGATATCGGCCTTCGGGTTGTGCAGGTTCATACTCGCTCCGGGGCAGGGGGGAGCTCGGGTAGGCTGGCGGCGGCGATGGCCTGGCCCACCCGGCGGCTCTTTTCATCGGGCAGCTGAACGTTGATCTGGGCAGCCAGTTGGGGGAACTCGGCAGGCAGCACCCGGCGGACCTCTTCCAGAATCAACTGGCCACCCGTTCCGGAAGTGCAGCGCCCGAGCAGCAGGACGTGGTGGATCTCATAGAACTCCGCATAGTGAGCCAGGGCGTAGGCCAGGTAGATCCCCATGCTCTGCCAAATCCTGGCCGCGCCCTCGTGACCGGCCTGCAGCAAGCCCTGGACAAAGACCAGCTTTCGAGCGGGGCTCAGATCATTGGGGATGTCGATCCCGGCCCGCGGCGCCAGCCGGAAGACGCACTGCTGCGAGAAGTAGGAGGCGCCACAGCCCCGGTCGCCGGACCACTCCTCCACCGGTGCCTGGGGGCTGTAATCCACGGGCGCGAAGGCCAGCTCGTTCAACCAGTCGGTGATGCTGCCGTCCGGGGTCACATAGCCTGCCGCCTGGCTGGAGCCCATGGCGATGCCCAGGATGGCTCCGGCTTCCAGCGACATGGAGCCCGCCAGGGCCGCCACTTCGCCGTCATTGGCGACCTCCAGCGGGACGCCCATCTCCTGCCCGATTTCCTGAAACAGGTTGCGCACCTCCTCGAAGCGCTCGGCTGGGATGCCGCGGAACAGCGAGGCGACCATCGGGCGATTGTGGATGTAGACGCCGGCCGAACTGCCTCCGATGGCGTCCAGCCTTGGCAGCTTGGAGGCCGCCAGCCGCAGCGCCTGCAGGATGTGCCGCTTGTGATAGGCGGGATCGGTCTGCTCGCGCGGATGCCACTCGATCTCCTGGCTGAAGACCGGCCGGCCGTCGTGAACCGCAGAGACTTTCAAATCCGAGGCCCCCAGGTCAAAACCGATGCGGCAGCCTTCCAGGTGGCGCCCCAGGGCCCGCCGGTTCTCGCGCGCTTCGGGCAACTGCTCGGGGGGGCAGCGCAGGAGGGTGAACGGCTGTTGGTAGACCTGCTCTCCCATGAAGTGGGCATCAAATGCCCGCGGCCCTCCCGGGGCATAGCAGGCCTGCAGATGGTCGAACACTCCCTGTGGGCCGGCCAGGTACACTCTCCACCCGCCCCGCTGCCAGAGCAGGAATTTCAACAGCCGCTCGGCGTAGAGCAGGTTGTTGCCGGCTCGCGGATCTCCATCCGGGAAGACCTGGGTGGCGAAGCGGGTGATCGATCCATCCGAGCCCTGCAAGGCGAAGATCAGGGCTTCACCCCCGCCCTGGGATTCGACCTCCTGGCGGAAGCGGCGGTTGGCCAACGCGGCCGGGAGGAATCCGGGATCCAGTGTGGGGGTCCAGGCCGGAGGCTCGGGAGCCGGGAAGGTGGAGGGGCCGATGCTCTTCATCTCAGGCCAGCATGAGCTCCTGTGACAGCAGCAAGGCGGCCGCCCCTAGAATCACAATGTCCTGACCCAGTTGGGAGGCTTCGACCCGAATGTCCTTGGCCAGCGTGGGGAACACTCCGGAGCTCACCTGTTCCTGGATCGGCTGCAGGAAGGCCTCCCCGAAACGCGACATGCTTCCGGCGATCACGACGTGCCGGAAGTTCAAACCGCCCACCAGGTGTCCGACCGCCCGCCCCAGGGCCCGGCCGGCCTCGGCCACCATGGCCGCCACGATGGGATCGCCGGCCTGCAGCGCCTGCACCAGGCGCTGGGTGTTGATTTCCTCCGGCGAGGAAGCCAGATGACGCAGGCCGGAGACCCCGCCCTCCGTCCAGAGGGCCTGAGCGCGCTGCACCAGGGCCCGGGTGCTGGCGATGGTCTCCAGGCAGCCGCGGTTGCCGCAGCGACAGGGCAGCCCGCCGGGCTGGGCCACCACATGACCGATCTCGCCGGCCCCGGAGTCGTCCCCATAGAAGGGCCGCCGGTCGATCACGATGCCGGCCCCGATGCCGCGACCGACCTTGACCACGATCAGGTTGTTGAGATCCTTGCCGCGCCCGAAGGCGATCTCGGCCAGCGCCGCCACCTGGGAGTCGTTGGCGATGTAGGCCGGCAGGCCGTGGCGCGCTTCCAGCAGGTCCCCCAGGGGCAGGTCGCGCCAGTTGAGATTGACCGCGTGCCGAACCACTCCTCGCCGGGCGTCCATCAATCCCGGCGTGCCGATCCCGATCCCCAGGATAGGACGGTCTGCGGCGGCCCGCAGTTCGTCGATCAACCGGTGCACCACGCCCAGCGCGGCCTCTCCATCCTGCTCGTCGATCGCCAGTCCCACTCGGTGCCGGATCTGGCCGCGCAGGTCGACCAGGGCGCCCCGGAACTCGCTCTCGGCCAGGTCCACGCCGACGATGTAGCGGCTGTTGTCCTCCACCCGCAGCAGGATGGGCGGGCGGCCGCCCAGCGACTGTCCGATGCCGGTCTCGGCTACCAGGCCCTCCTGGATGAGTTCGGACACGGCGGTCGAGACCGTCGGACGGGTCAGGGTCGTGGCCCGCGCCACATCCGCCCGGCTGATGGATCCCGCCTGGTAGATCGTGCGCAACACCAGACCCTTGTTGTGGTCTTTGGACTGGCTTTTGGTCGCTTTTTGGAGCATACTTGGCTTTGTAAGTTAAGTGAACTTCCAAAGTATTTTATGCCCATTTACGCTCCAGGTCAAGCACCGGATCGGCGCGGGGCTGGCGGTGCCAAGGTGCAACTACAAGTCACGTACCCGATGGCCGCACGACGGGCGGAGCCAGGGCGCACCACCAAGTCATGCAACGGACTCACATTCCCAGTGTTGCCTAACTGACACCCGTGGGTACGGGAGCTTGCAGGCCTGCACCTGCCTGCGGCCGGCTCACGCAGAAAGCCATGAAAGACATCCGGCAGCCAGGAGGAGACGATGCGCAAACCCGCTGTGGAACTGGAAGGCGAGGTCTATCACCCACCCCAGGAGGTCGCAGCTCAGGCCCACGTCCCCGATTGGGACAGACTGCTGGCGGAGGCGGATGCCGACTACCTCGGCTTCTGGGAGGCGCGGGCACGCGAGCTGGAGTGGCAGGCGCCCTGGCGCACCGTCATGGACGAC
>Ga0214473_10001686_pt1 | contig 28583 bp, 26 predicted proteins | sample RVTome_7_FD_203509 | JGI IMG/M metagenome (GOLD analysis project Ga0214473, IMG submission 203509) | Soil microbial communities from uranium-contaminated site in the Upper Colorado River Basin, Wyoming, United States - RVT98D197 | ecosystem: Environmental > Terrestrial > Soil > Contaminated >...
GATCGGTCAGCCTGCGTGGAAGTTCGTCGTTGAAGAAGAGGCAGCACGACAGACGATCCTGGCCAAATTAGCCGGCACCCTCCCGCCTAGCCAAGGATTGGAAAGACTTTTCCTGCGAAAAGATGGGGCCACATTCCCTGTTTTGATCCGGGATCGAGTGCTTCAGGATAGACATGGCAGGATCACAGGGATGCTGTCAACGATTCAAGATATCACGGAGCGCAAGAGGGCAGAGGAGGCATTGCGGGAAAGCAAAGAGAAATTCAGAGAATTATATGACAACGCACCAGCGGGATATCAAGAATACGATACCGAAGGGCGCATATCCAATGTCAATCGGACACTGCTGGAGATGGTGGGTTATTCCTTCGAGGAAGTGATCGGTCAGCCTGTATGGAAGTATGTCGTTGAAGAAGAGGCAGCACGACAGACGATCCTGGCCAAATTAGCCGGCACCGTGCCACCCTCCCAGGGGCTCGAAAGAGCTTACCGGCGAAAAGACGGCACAACCTTTCCTGTCTTGATCCGGGATCGGGTTCTTCGGGATGCCGATGACCGGATCACCGGGATCCGGTCAACGATTCAAGACACCACGGATCGCATGCGCGCAGAGGAGGAGAAGGCAGCCCTCCAGGAACAGCTCCGACAGTCTCAAAAGATGGAGGCCATCGGGCAGCTGGCAGGCGGCATTGCCCACGATTTCAACAACCTCCTCACCGTCATCAAAGGCTACAGCCAGATCTCTCTTCTCGAGCTGAAAGAAGAAGATCCCTTGCGGGGAAACATTGACGAAATCCAAAGGGCTGCAAAAAGGGCAGCAGACCTGACGCGGCAGCTCCTGGCTTTCAGCCGGCGACAGATCCTGGAGATGAAGGTCCTTGACCTGAACACACGGTTAAGAGATCTGGACAAGATGTTGCGCCGGATTATCGGTGAAAATATTGAGCTAATCACTCATCCGGGCAGTGATCTGGGAAGGATCAAAGCCGATCCCGGACAGATTGAACAGGTGGTTCTCAACCTTGCGGTCAATGCAAGAGATGCGCTGCCCACAGGCGGAAAACTCACCATTGAGACGGCCAATGTGGAGCTGGATGAAGCCTATGCCCTCGCCCATGTCGCTGTAACCCGTGGCCATTATGTGATGCTTTCGGTGAGCGATACAGGGGTTGGGATGACTCCGGAGGTAAGGGATCGTATTTTTGAGCCTTTCTTTACGACCAAGGAGAGAGGCAAGGGAACGGGGCTGGGGCTGGCGATGGTTTACGGGATTGTGAAGCAGAGCGGCGGGAACATCTGGGTCTACAGCGAACCCGGAAAAGGGACAACTTTTAAGATCTATCTTCCACGGGTCGATGAGCCATTGGAAGAACCAAGAGAGAAGACAGAAGAAAAAGAGCTTCCCCATGGGGGCGAAACGGTTCTCGTCGTGGAGGATGAAAAGGAAGTTCGGAAACTGGCCGTCCGAATTCTCGAGAAGAAGGGATACAAGATTTTACCGGCTTCCTGTGGGGAGGATGCTTTATCGGTCTGTAAAGAGTATCAAGAACCCATTCATCTACTGCTGACCGATGTGGTGATGCCCGGAATGAGTGGCCGTACACTCGCTGAGAGTTTCGCATCTTTTCACCCGGAGACGAAGGTGTTGTATATGTCCGGCTACACCGATAATGCAATCGTTCATCACGGCGTTCTGGATGCCGGAACGAATTACATCTCGAAACCTTTTGCAGTGGAAGGACTGACAGCAAAAGTCAGAGAAGTACTCGAAAAATAAACGATAGACGGCGGACGGGGGACGATCTGAAATTTATTTTTGGAGAAAGTCCTTCACCCTTTTCATGGCGCAGAATTCCCCGCACATGGTGCAGACATCCTTTTCCAATGACTTTCCCTCTTCATGATAACGCCTCGCCTTCTCCGGATCGATGGATAGCTCGATCTGTTTTTCCCAATCAAAATTTCTACGGGCTTGCGACATCTCCAGATCCCTCTGAAAGGCCTTCCGGTTTCCCCGGGCGATGTCTGCCGCATGGCCTGCTATTCTGCTCGCAATCACCCCTTCTCGCACATCTTCAACCGAAGGCAGCTTCAAATGCTCCGATGGGGTCACATAACACAAAAAATCCGCCCCTGCCCTGCCTGCGATGGCGCCACCAATCGCGCCGGCAATGTGGTCATATCCCGCCGCAATATCGGTCACCAGGGGTCCCAATACATAGAAAGGGGCTCCCTTGCATAACCTCTTCTGCAAAAGGATATTCGCCTCAATCTGATCAAGGGGAACATGGCCAGGACCCTCGACCATGACCTGAACCCCTTGCACCCATGCCCTTTCCGTCAATTCTCCAAGGATGATCGTTTCCTCCACCTGGGGTCGGTCCGTCGCGTCTGCCAAACAGCCGGGCCTCAATCCATCTCCCAGACTCAGGGTCACATCATAGGCTTTGGCGATCTCCACGAGTCGATCGTAATGCTCGTAGAGGGGATTCTCCCGATCGTTATAGATCATCCATTCGATGAGAAAGGACCCTCCCCGGCTGACCACTCCCATGATCCTCTGACTCCGCTTCAGCCGCTCCACGGAGCTCCGCGTTATCCCGCAATGGACCGTCATGAAGTCAACGCCTTCCTCGGCCTGGCGCTCGATCACCTCGAAGAGATCTCCTGCTTCCATATTGGCCAGGGCTTTTCTTTTCCTGGCCGCTTCAATCGCTGCTTCATAGATCGGAACGGTCCCAACTGGAATGGGAGAATGGTGGAGGATCTCTCTCCGGATCGCATCGATATCGCCGCCGGTGCTCAAGTCCATCACGGTATCGGTCCCCGCCTTAATCGAACCTTCAAGTTTTTTTAATTCTTCCTCCAGGTCGATGTGGTCGGATGAAGTCCCAAGGTTTGTATTCACCTTGATCCGGAGGCCCTCTCCGATCCCTGTGGGTTTCACTCCCCGATGGTTTCGATTGGCGGGAATGACGATTCGACCGGTGGAAATTTTTTCACGAACCCACTCAGGAGAGACCTCCTCCTCCCGGGCAACGATCTCCATCTCTTTTGTAATCATTCCTTTCTCGGCTTCAATCTTTTGGGTCATCATAATCACCTTCTCCCTCATTAACGAAGGACGATAGACGATGGACGGTGGACGAAAGAAAAGCGAGACAAAAGAATCGTCCCTCGTCCAAGCTTGTCCCTCGCTTCCCGGGACAAGCGGTCGTCCGTCGTCCATCGGCGGCAGTTACTGTTTTCTGCCTACTGCCTTCAATATTTTATTGACGACCTCCATCGGGTTTTTCCCGAGCACTCGGATCATGGGTTCTTTCCCGACATCCCCTTCGTCATAGATGAAATCGGGCACTCGTTTCATTTTTCTCAGAACTCCACCGACACCCCATTCCAGCGAGGAACCTTCCCTCTCTTTTACCTTCTTTGGCTCCAGTCTCCGGTTAAAATGCCCGACAAGAAAACCGCTTCTTTTCAATTTGGCCACGTTCTCTTTCGAATAGCGAATGTTCATTGCCGATGCATATTCTGAATCAAATCTCATTACCGTAAGGATGATACTGGCCACGTGCCGGGACGCACCCAACTCCGGATCCCCTAAGATGGCCACCGAATCTTTCCACCGTACGATCCTGCCCGGAAAGGCAGCCACGTCTTCTGCCCCTTCGGCATGGGGGAGGGCGTACCCGAGGTTCGAGGAGACTTCCGGAATGAGGTGCCCTACGTTTTCTTTTTTCAGGAGATCGGCTGCCTTCTTCAATTCCTGGATGACGCTGTACTTTTCCATCTCCCTCAGGACGTAAGCGAAAGGATTGGTAGGACCTATTCCCCTTCCAAGGCTCAGGCCGAACTGGATCGCCATGGTAATAAAGATCTTCGCCTTCTTCACCGCCTTTTCAACCGTTTCTCCCCTGGCTAAGAGCGTTGCAATCGCAGAAGCAAAGGTACACCCCGTTCCGTGGGTATTTCTCGTCTCAATCCGCGGTCCTTCGATCTCATAATATCTCTTTCCATCGTAGAGGATATCGATCGCCATCCCTTTCAGATGGCCTCCCTTCACGACGACATGTCTCGCTCCCAGCTGATGAATTCGGTGGGCTGCCTTCTTCATCTCTCCGAGAGACCGGACCCTTAATCCGGCAAGAACCGCTGCCTCCGAAAGGTTTGGCGTGACGACAAAGGCCCTGGGAATTAACCGCTTGACCAGAGCCTCCTGCGCCTCCTTTTTTAACAGGGAAGCCCCGCTCTTGGAAATCATTACGGGGTCAACCACCACTTTCTCCACATCGTACTGCTTGATCTTTTTGGACACCGCGTCAACGACCTCCGCATTGGCCAGCATTCCTGTCTTAATTGCATCAGCACCGATGTCGGATAGAACGGAGTCCATCTGCTTTTCAACGAATGGGGCAGGAACCTCGTAGATGCCCTGCACTCCTACCGTATTCTGGGCCGTGAGGGCCGTCACGACGCTCATCCCATATCCGCCCAGCAAGGTAATGGCTTTCAAGTCGGCCTGAATACCTGCTCCACCACCCGAGTCGGAACCTGCGATCGTCAGTATGCGTTTCATTCAATTCTCCTCAAAGGTTACGGTTCATTACGAGCGAACCGTTCATCCTTCGACAAGCTCAGGACGAACGGTTTTTTGCCGACCTTGGTGAGCCTGTCGAACCATACCGTTGCCGTGAGACGATCACCTATTTTCTACGCAGCTCTTGCATAAGGAGGAAAGCGGCGATCTCACCGGATAGGAGCATCCCTCCGAAGATGGGACCCATCCGGTAAGACCCGAAGGTCGCATTAGCCGCCATGCCGGCCACATAGAGCCCTGGAAAGACCTCCCGTGTATTGGTTATCGTGTCTTTTTCAGCCGACTCTGCACATAAAGACATTTCCCCCACAACCTTCCCTGTCTCTGTGAAAAGCCTGATATGGTTCTTCCTTTCGAGGATCGACACAACCTCGGTGGCATGGCCCGTGGCATCGACGACGAATTTCGACTCGATGGTCAAGGGATCCACGTGAAGGTTTGCCATCTCGACAGCAGTCCAGTTGATCACGAGTCCGCAAACACGGTTCTTCCAGAGGATGAGATCCTCCGCACTGATAAGGTTGAATATACTCACTCCTGCTTTCACGGTTTTTGAACAGAGGGTGGAGATGGCTTCGATCGAATCGGCCGTGTAGTAACCATTCCCGCTGGATTGAGACCGGATCTCGAACTCATCAAGGATCCTCTTCCCTTCTTCCTGAACAACGATCTCGTTAAACATCATTCCCCCACCCCACATTCCACCTCCGATGGAGAGCTTTCTTTCGAAGAGGCTGACCTTAAACCCATTCTTGGCCAGGAAGTAGGAGCAGACCAAACCCGAAGGACCTCCTCCGACCACGGCTACATCAAGAGATAAGGTCCCCTTCAATTTTTGAAAATATCGATCAATAATCGCCTGGGTGATAATTCGTTCGTCGAGTGCCATAACTTCCTCCCTTTTAAATCCTCCATCCCCCATTGCCGATGCCAAAGGAGAGGATTAAACAAAAAGCCGTAATTCCATTGGGGTTTTACGGCTTTCGAAACATCTTGCCGCTTCCCTTCGCTGGAATTACCCGAACAGGTTTAGAGGGTCTCCCCGCATCGAAGCAGGGACTCTCAGCCCTTAAGAGCTCCCCTAGCGATCCCTATTATGAAAACTTTCTATCCCTATAGTACTAAAAGGGTCGAAATAAGTCAATACGCTGCCCTAAAACCCCCTAAAACCCTCACCTCCTTCATCTCCCCGGGGGAGAAAAGGGTGAGGGCGGTCATCAGAAATGGAGCCGGAGATTGTGAAAAAATTCTTGACTTCCAAACGTCTTTCCCTGTATACATAGAAAATAGCTTAGTGCAATGCGCATGGCGCATAGCATAAATAGCGAAATCAAAAAGAATTTTCACGGCTCGGAACAAGGATTCTAAACTAATTGCCCATGGCCGCGTGGTCACACACATACCATGAAAATGATCACAGGTCTTAGGTAAAGGTTACGGTTACGAAGCCCGTTTCGTTTAGGGTCCAACGGTCACGTGCCTGCACGCCGAAGTGCCTGCCTGCGGCACGCAGGCGTGAACTTCTTGAGCCGCCCTTCGACGAGCTCAGGGTGGTGGTTCGACGGGCTCACCATGACCGGTCATCCTGAGCTTGTCGAAGGATCATGGTGAGCCTGTCGAACCGTGCCCTTATCGTAACCGGAAGGCTTTATTTTCTACATAATCCCTATGGCCGGGCGGTTACCCTTGGCTACCTTAACAGCCTGCCTTGGAAGGCAAAGGAGAATCTCTGGATTATAAAAGAAAAAAATACAAATCTTTTCAGGAGAAAGAACGATGAGACTGAAAAATGTAAGGTTGATGCGAATGTTATTAATGGCGGCTGGATATCTCTTTATCCCGCTGACGGTATTCGCGAGTGAGGCGGATCTCGCCATACCCGACTTACATAAGGGTGCTCCCTATACCCTGCTGGGTGGGATAAAACCATGGGATCTTCTGTTCTATGGCGCGTGTATCATTGCCGGTACACTGGGCATCAGCTTGTATCTGCGCCACCAGGTCAAGAAGTTGAGAGCCCATGACTCGATGCTCAAGGTGGCTGAGATCATCTTTCAGACCTGCCGGACCTATCTGATTCAGCAGGGCAAGTTCCTTGTCATGCTTTTCATTTTCATCGCTGTCGCCATGTCTTTCTATTTTCTAGCTCTGAAGGGACAGGGAGTTCCCACACTGCTGCTGGTGCTGCTCTTCTCGGTGGTGGGGATGGCCGGTTCCTATTGCGTGGCTTGGTACGGCATCCGGATAAACACTTATGCTAACGCCCGTACCGCCTTCGCGTCGCTGGCGGGACAGCCCTGGGACGTGGTAAACATCCCCCTGCGCTCCGGTATGAGCGTGGGGCTGTTCCTCATCTCCCTTGAACTGGTCATGATGGTCATCATTCTCCTCTTCGTGCCCCGCGATATCGTCGGGTATTGCTTCCTGGGATTCGCCATCGGAGAGTCGCTGGCCGCATCGGCCCTCCGAATCGCCGGCGGGATCTTCACCAAGATCGCCGACATCGGCTCCGACCTCATGAAGATCGTCTTCAAGGTCGGGGAAGACGACCCCCGTAACCCCGGCGTGATTGCCGACTGCACCGGTGATAATGCAGGCGACAGCGTGGGCCCTACGGCGGACGGTTTCGAGACCTATGGCGTCACCGGCGTCGCGCTGATATCCTTTATCACTCTGGCCGTCGTAAGTCCTGAAAGCTCGATCAAAGAAGCCATCCAGGGCAAACTCATCGTCTGGATTTTCGCCATGCGCTTCCTGATGGACTTCTTCTCAGGTATTTCGTACTTCGTGAACCAGGCCATTTCCTCCGCCAAATACAGCGGCAAAAAGGAGTTCGATTTCGAAGAGCCTCTCATGAGACTGATCTGGATCGCAGCTACCCTCTGCATCACCACTTCGTTTGTGGGGAGCTACTTGCTCATCAGTGACCTCCAGGTGATCAAAAACGGCGTGCTGACCTCGATGCCCCATGTCTGGTGGCAACTTGCCATGATCATCAGTTGCGGTACACTGGCTGCGGTGCTCATCCCCGAGTTCACCAAGATATTCACCAGCTCCAAATCGAAACACGTGCAAGAGATTGTGACCGCATCGCGTGAGGGCGGCGCATCCCTTACCGTCCTGTCCGGTATCGTCGCCGGCAACTTCAGCGCCTTCTACATGGGCATGCTGATCGCCTTCCTCTTGGGTATCGCATACTTCGTCAGCCTTTTTATACCGGTTGAAGTCATCAACTATCCGTCGATCTTCGCCTTCGGTCTGGTTGCCTACGGATTCCTCTGCATGGGCCCGGTCAACATCGCAGTCGACAGCTACGGTCCTGTAACGGATAACGCCCAGTCCATCTTCGAGCTGGCGCAGACCGAAAACATCCCCGGCATCAAGGAAGAGATCAAGAGGGACTTCGGGTTCACCCCCGATTTCGAAATGGGTAAATTCTACCTCGAATCGAACGACGGGGCCGGAAACACCTTCAAGGCGACGGCCAAACCCGTGCTCATCGGCACTGCGGTTTGCGGTGCAACAACCATGATCTTCTCGATCATCCTGCTCCTCCAGAGCAAGGACATGCTGCAGGTGCAGCTGACCGACGCGCCGATCATTCTCGGCCTGATTTGCGGCGGCGCGGTGATCTTCTGGTTCGCCGGAGCCTCCATGCAGGCGGTCACCACCGGGGCGTACCGGGCGGTTGAGTTTATTAAAAGGACGATGAACCTGGACAAAACGGAAGCCGATATCGAGGATTCCAAGACAGTTGTAAAGATCTGCACCCAGTATGCGCAGAAGGGGATGTGGAACATCTTCATCGCGCTGATTTCCATCACGCTCGCCTTTGCGCTACTGAACCCGAACTTCTTCGTCGCCTATCTGATTTCCATCGCCTGCTTCGGCCTCTTTGAGGCCATCTACATGGCCAACGCCGGTGGCGCGTGGGACAACGCGAAGAAGGTTGTCGAAGTCGACCTGAAGGAAAAGGGCACGGCGCTCCATGCCGCAACGGTCATTGGCGACACGGTAGGCGACCCCTTCAAGGATACCTCCTCCGTATCCATGAACCCCATCATCAAATTCTCGACTCTGTTCGGCCTGCTCGCGACCGAAATCGCGATCGAGATGGCGGCACATGCGAAAGAAGCCAATTCCACGGACTACGCCCCTTACATCGCTATTCCGGTGTTCATTGTCGGGCTCATTTTCGTATGGCGTTCATTCTACAGTATGAGAATACCGCTGGAAGAAGCCAGTGAACAACTGCCGTCCGTGAAGACAAAAATCGCTCACTATCACAAGTAGGCGATTCCGATTTCGGATTGGGAAATGTGGAGTGCGGAATTTAAAGGAAGGATCTAAACGTATCTCAGGTCGAAGGCATCCTTGATCAGTTCGATCTCTTCCTCCTTTTTCCCGAGGAAAATCGCAACGACGTCGAATCTGGCCTTCACATCTCCGAGCCTCTTCTCTTTCAGGAAATTGAGGGCCACTTTGGAAAGCTGCCTCTGTTTGGCGGGATTCACCGCCAGTTGAGGAGGCCCGAAAGCAGTGGAGGTCCTGGCCTTCACCTCGATGAAGACCAGTGTATCTTTCTCTTTTGCAATGATATCCATTTCACCCATCTTACAGATATAGTTTCTTTCGATGAGCTGGTACCCGTTTTTTTTCAAATATCGAACGGCCAATTCTTCCCCCTTTCTCCCGAGTTCCTTAAGTTCCCGCTTCTTTTCCATCGTGGCCGTGTCCATAACCCGAGTGCGAGCATCAGTAAGTTCCATGAAGGACGAGGGACGACCGCTTTAATTACTGATGGACGATGGACGACCGTTCGCTTCGCTCACTAAGACGACGGACGACATTCTTGTCTTTTGCGTCCTTCGTCCCTCGTCCTTTCGTCCCTCGTGAATTACCTCATCGTCCATCGTCCTTCGTTAGATGGCTCACTGCCTTCTGCCTTCTGCTTTCTGCTTTCTATTTTGTAAGGTATTCTTTGACTCCTCTAAAGGTCTTTCGGTGGAGGTCACAGATGCCGAATTCTTCGATCGCCCTTAAATGATCTTCTGTTCCGTATCCTTTGTGCTTGGCAAAATTATACTGGGGATATTTCTGATGATAATCCAGCATCAATCGATCCCGGGTCACCTTGGCAACAATGGAGGCAGCCGCGATGGAGACGCTGAGCTGGTCACCTTTCGGAATCGGTTTTTGATGCACGGGGAGGCCGAGACCTTGAAGTCCATCGATCAGAATAAAGTCAGGAGAAATCGGAAGGTTTTCAACGGCAGCAGCCATTGCTTTCAGGGTGGCTTGAAGAATGTTGAGAAGGTCGATCTCTTCCTGGGAAATGACCCCAATGCCTACCCCTAGGGTTTTAAAAAGGATGACTTCGTATAGATCCTCCCGTTTCTTTGGCGGGATTTTTTTTGAGTCGTAGACCCTCTCTTCAATTCCGTCCCTGGGTAATACAACGGCAGCCGCCACGACCGGTCCGGCAAGACAACCCCTTCCCACTTCATCCACGCCAGCAATGCACCGGTACCCCCGGTCGTAGTACATCTTCTCGAAATAGTCCATGGGCTGGGGTGGAAGGTTCGGAAAGAGATCCATGATGGATGACCGCTTCGCTAGGAAGATGGACGACCGTTCATCCCGTGAGGCACGGGATTCACTAGGACGACGGACGATTATTTATCGTTAAAAGATGGGGAACCGCTTCGCTAAGACAAGAGACGATTCTTCTTTTTGTTTTTCTTTTGCGTCCATCGTCCCTCGTCTATCGTTTTAGACGGTTTGCTTTTTCTCGGCCTTGATTCGGGCTGCTTTTCCCTTGAGGTTTCTCAGATAGAAGAGTTTGGCCCGCCTCACCTTCCCGCGGCTGATCACGTCGATCCGGTCAACCCTCGGTGAATGCAATGGAAAAATCCTCTCAACCCCGATCCCATAAGAGATCTTTCTCACGGTGAAAGTAGACCGGATTCCCCCGCCTTTCTTTCGAATCACCACCCCTTCAAAGGGTTGAATCCTCTCTTTTTCTCCCTCCACGATCTTGACGTGGACCTTCACGGTATCCCCCACTCGAAAATCTGCGAGATCCATCCTCAACTGTTCCCTTTCAATTAATTCTACCGTGTTCATGATTTTCTCCTTCCAAACTGAAAATAGTTTCAAGTCTCAAGTTTCAGATCTCAAGTACTTGAAACACCCGCTGCGCTCGCGCGCCAGCGCGGCGAGTGCAACTTGCAACCTGAAACTTAGAGAAGTTGTGCTCCTCGCATCATGCTTCATTGTCGTTCGCCGAGCAGTCGATCCAGGATAATGGCAACGGCCGAGCGAACGGAAAGATGATTGTATCCCTGCCCTTCGATCGGGGCCAATATGTAATCAGACCCTTCTTTCACCTCCTGGGCCAGCCCCCACCCGGTTCCAAAGAGCATCATAAAAGGTGTTTCCCCGTCTTCTAATAATTTCCCGAACTTTCCAAAACCGATACTTCCCGGATACCCGGAGGCGCTCGTCGCTACTCTCCTTGCTTTCCTCTGCCAGAGATTGGAGATCTCTCGATCCGCCTCATCGATGGTCCGGGAGACCCGGACAAGGGATAGGGGGTCTTTCCGGGTGGGATTGTAGACCGATCCCGTGCCTTCCACCCAGTGGCGGATCACTCTCTCCACGAGTTGAATCTGACTCTCCAGGGGAGTGATGATGAAGAAACCTCCCAGACCAAACGTCTTCGCACAGCGAGCGATGTCGTGAATATCGAAGTTCGTGACCGCTGTCGCCACGATCTCCCTTTTCTTGTCATAAACCGGATAGTGGACCAACCCGACATAAAGATTAGACGCGTTCACAGTGCTGAACCGTAACCATTTAACTCTTTCAAAAACCTGTCATCCTGAATCCCGCCACGGCGGGACTGAACTTGTTTCAGTATCGTTTCAGGACCTCACCCCCTGGACAAAACGAGATGTCCCCCGCCGAGGGCGGGGCGGGATTCAGCATGACACTATTATTTTTCAAATGTGATGAACTCGTAAAAAGTCGACAAAGCCTAATGATCGTCATTCCGGCGAAAGCCGGAATCCAGTAATCTCAGATAGTTATGAAAACACTGGACACCGGTTTTCACCGGTGAGACGACTTTTTAAATTCTCAGACTCTTCGTGTAAGTATCTACGCCTCTTCCGGGACTCCGCCCGGAATCCCGCCCAGGGCGGGACTTCGGGGCAGTCGGTTTTTTTGTCGTTTAAACGCCCTTTACCCGATATCGACACTTTTTTGTCGATATGTGTGCGCTTATTTGGTCCCGCCTTGGCGGGATTGGAATTTGGGGCTTGGTGCTTCTCCTTTGATGCTTGACAGCTTTCCGTTTACAATATTATTCTGCAAATCGTGTAAATCCGAGTTGACCTCCTGATTTGAATTCTCCTCCAGGATCTCTTCCAAAAATTTCTTATCGCTGCCAGAAAGGTTGGCTTTGTCTATAAGATCCGGTCGTCTCATCCACGTTCGTCTGAGGGCCTCTCTTCTCCTCCAGAGGGAAATGGCTGAATGGTTCCCTGAAAGGAGAACCTCTGGAACATAATTTCCCCTGAAATCGGAAGGACGAGTGTAGTGGGGATACTCGAGAAGGGAATCGATGAATGAATCCTCCTCGGCCGATTGATCCGATCCCAAAACCCCCGGCAGCAGCCTGCTGACGCTGTCGATGATGACCATTGCCGCCAGTTCCCCTCCGGTCAGCACGTAGTCCCCGATCGAAATCTCCTCGTCGACGAATAAGTCTTTCACTCGTTCGTCCACCCCTTCGTACCTGCCGCAGAGCAGGACGAGATGGGATCGGAAGGCAAGCGCCCGGGCCATCGCCTGATTGAACTGCTTTCCCTGAGGCGTCAAATAGACTGTCCATGCAGAAGGATCTTGAGCCTTCACCTGCTCGATGGCCCGGGCAATAGGCTCCACCTTCATCACCATGCCCTGCCCGCCACCGTAAGGGCTGTCATCCACGACTTGATGTTTGTCAGATGCAAAATCTCGGATATTGATCGTCCGGACTTCAATGAGGCCTTTCCCGATTGCCTTGCCCAGAATGCTCTCCCGCAGTGGAGAGGAAAACATATCAGGGAAGAGGGTCAGAACGTCAAACCTCATCCTCTTCCTCCCATAGCCCCTCCATCCAAAGAACCCGGATGACTCTTCTTTTTCGGTCAACGCTTCTGACCACTTCCTTTGTAGCAGGAAGAAGGATCTCCCTTCTCCTTCCTTCGATCACCCAAACATCATGGCCTCCCGTCGTAAGAACCTCCTTCAAACTGCCTATCTCCTTGCCTTCTCCCGTTTCAACGACCATTCCAAGAATTTCAAACCAGTAATACTCGTCCTCGGGCAAATCCGGCAAGGTCTCTTTCCGGATAAGCACCTCTTTTCCCACCAGGGCTTGAGCGTCCTCAGCCCTTTCAACTCCTTTCACTTTGAGGATGATCCGGGATGGCTGAGAAGCCGCCTCCAGAATCTCATAGGACACGGACTTCCCGGCACAATCTTTGATGAAGATCTCCCGATAAGGAAAAGGGGAGGAATTTTCTCCAAAATACTCTACCTTGATCTTCCCCCTGAATCCGTGGGCTTTAACCACTCTTCCGATTGGAAGAAAGTCTGAAGAACTCATTCGATGATTTCCAGAACAGAATATTTCCCCAGATTCGTGGAGGCTGCCCCCAGAATTACCCTGATGGCCCTGGCAGTCTTGCCCTGCTTTCCAATGACCTTCCCCAAATCGTCTTTGGCCACGGAGAGTTCAATGACCGAAGTTCTCTCCCCTTCAATTTCGGAAACCTTGACCTGATCAGGATGATCAACCAATGCCTTTGCAATATACTCGATTAGATCCTTCGTGCTAACACCCCGACCTCCACTTCCCGGAACATCCCGACGGAGATCGAAGACTACCCTTCAGTTCCTTGGGCCGGTTTCTTTCCAATGCCTGCCCGTACCAGGAGTTGACGGACCGTAGGGGTAGGCTGAGCTCCTTTTCTCAACCACTCAGCCGCCTTTTCTTCCTTGAATCGGACCTCTGCCGGGTCTTTCCTGGGATTGTATGTTCCCACCTGGTCGATAAACCTTCCATCCCTGGGTGAATGACGATCCGAAACCACGATCCGGTAATAAGGACTCTTCTTCCCACCAAATCTCATCAGTCTCATCGAAACAGCCATCTCTTTTAACCACCTCCTATGCAAAAAATGGAATAATGGAATAGTGGAATACTGGAATGCTGGGTTTACCGCTTTTTTTTTGCAAAAACCATTATTCCATCATTTCCAACATTCCATCGTTCCTTGGGCTGTGCCCTATGCTCTATGCTTTCTATGAAAAAAACGGTACTCTTCCTCCCTTGAATCCCTTCTTGTCCAGCTGGGTGAACCGTTTCATCATCTTCCGCGCCTGGACGTAACGCTTTAACAATTGATTCACTTCCTGAACGCTTGTCCCGCTCCCCCGGGCAATCCTCAATCTCCGGCTACCATTGATGATTGTGGCATTAATCCTCTCTCCAGGCGTCATCGAATTGATGATGGCCTCAACCCTTACCAACTCCCTTTCATCGAAATCGATCCCTCCGGATTCTATTCGTTTCGAAAGACCGGGAATCATTCCCAGGATCGATTCCAAGGACCCCATCTTGCGAACCTGCTGAAGCTGGTCCCGGAAGTCCTCCAGCGTGAAGGAATCCTTTCGAATCTTCCTCTCCAGCTCCTTGGCCTTTTTTTCATCGAATGCGACTTCCGCCTTTTCGATGAGGGTCAGGACATCACCCATTCCCAGAATTCGTGAAACCATCCGGTCGGGATGAAAAACCTCCAGGGCATCGAGCTTCTCTCCGACGCCGATGAATTTAATCGGCTTTTGCGTCACCGATCGGATCGAGAGGGCAGCCCCTCCCCGTGCGTCCCCGTCCATCTTGGTCAGTATAATCCCGTCGATCCCCAGTCGCTCGTTGAAGTTTTTGGCAATATTGACCGCATCCTGGCCTGTCATGGCGTCAGCCACCAGGAGAACTTCTCTCGGCTTGACATGGACCTTGATCTCCCGAAGCTCCAGCATTAATGTCTCATCGATATGAAGTCTTCCTGCCGTATCGATGAGCATCAGATCATATCCTCCTTTAAGGGCAGCGTCCCTCCCTTTCAAACAGATGTCCAACGGTGCTTGGGAGGGCTCGGGACGGTAAAAATCGACGTGCAACTGCTCTCCTAACGTCTGTAACTGCTCAATCGCTGCAGGTCGGTAGACATCTGCAGGGATGAGATAGGGCCGTTTCTTCATTTCCATGAAATGCCGGGCAAGCTTGGCAGCGGTCGTCGTCTTCCCGCACCCATGTAAACCTACCAGCATGATCGGAACAGGAGGGCTTCCCGAAAGCTGAATTTTCTGCTCTTCGCCTCCCATCAAGGCGGTCATCTCTTCATTGACGATCTTGATCAACTGTTGGGCCGGTGTGAGGCTTGCCATCACTTCCTGGCCGATCGCCCTCCCCTGAACGGACTGGACAAACTCCTTGACGACTTTGAAATTGACATCGGCTTCCAGGAGGGCAATCCTCACTTCTTTCAATGCCTCCTGGATATTCTCCCCGGTCAACTTTCCGTGGCCCTTCAGTCTCTTAAAGATACCATCAAGTTTTGCTGAAAGATTCTCAAACATTACCGGACCCTGATAATTCTAACTACTCTATTTTATTGGTTCCCTGCCGGATTGTCAAATACCGCCCTTGGCGGGCCTGCGGCTACAGTCCTCCGGTAATTTTCCATTCCCTTCCCTCCTTCTTGAAGAAAAGGGCCTCTTTTCCCGTGTACCGATCATTCTTTCCCCCTTTTTCGATCTCCAAATGGAACTCCTGGATCACCCTTGCCGTATCTTCCTCAATCCGAATGGATCGGCCCTGACCGGCGTATTCTATTCGATCAAAGGTTTCAAAATAGCCTCTTATCCGGTTTTGGAGTCGGTCGAAGTTTTCATCTTTATCATGATAAGCTTTAGAAATACAGGAGAGATAGAGGGAGAGGTCTTTCTTTCGTAACGCCTCTTCCCTCCGGTTCAAGACTTGAGAAATTCTTTCTTCTTCAGAGATCTGGCAGGCCAAAAGAAAAAGAATGGTGAGAGGAAGGAAAAGGAGGCTTCGTCTCATTTCGGCTTTTCAAGCTCTGCGGGAAGAATCTTTGCCTTTCCCCGTCCGCCGGATCCTCCCTTCACTTCAAAACGATCTTTCTCGATATCGAAAATGATCTCCTCTCCTGAAACGATATTGTCACCTTCCAAAACCTTCGGTTCACCCGTCAAGATGACTTTTTGATCCGCATTGTAAAAGACCGCCTTTTGAGCACTGGCCACCCGAAGCCCCTGCTGAATCTTTACATTCCCACCGGCGATCACTTTCTCGATCTTCTTGCCGTCTTCCATGATCACGGCCTCCAGGGAATCGGCATAGATCACAATATCCTTTTGCCGGGCCATGACATTGCCTTTAAAGACGATGAGGTTCTCCTTCGAGTAGGTCTCCACTTTGTCTGAGGTGATATCGATGGGTTGACCCGAATCCACCCCTTTGGTATTTCCGGATTCGAGGAGCCCCTTCTTCCCGGGTTTCTCCTTCTCCTTGATGGTAACGGGCGTGCTAGGTAAAGCCGCCGTCCTCTTCTCTTCCTCCGGTTTAATCGGAGGAAGTGCTTGAGGAATTGCTTGAATGCGACCTTCTTGTGCGGGGTCAATCGAGGGAGGTGGAGGAGAAGCGAGTCTGGCCGATTGAATCGGAGAAGGTGCTTGAGAACTTGCTGAAACTCGACCCTCCTGAGCAGGACCGACGGAGGGAAGGGGAGAAGAGGTTGGCTTGACCGAGGCTTCTAAAGCCGGAACAGAGGACGAGGAGACGGGTTGCTTCCCTTCTTCTTCAAATTTTACCAGAGCAATCTCCCCTGACGTTTCGGGAGTCCCTTCCTTTTTCGTCTGGCGAGAGGATGCCTTCTTATCTTTCTTATCAGGGCCCCGATCAAGAATCGCCTTAGCCTCCTTGTAGTGAGGGCTTTTGGGATATTCGTTGATTATCCTCGTGAGGACCTTTCTGCCTCTGTCCCCCTGGCCGAGTTCGAGATAGCTTTTGCCCAGAAAGAAGAGTGCCTTATCCTCCTCGGGCATCTTCGGAAATTTCACTAGTAGCCCCTCGAACCGGAAGGCTGCGGCTTGAAATTTGCTATCTTTATAATAAAAGTTTCCGACGTAGAACTCGTGATCCGCCAATCGTTTTTTGCAGATGTTGATCTTCTCCTTCGCCTTTTGGGTGAACAGGCTCGACGGATAATTGGCAATCAAATACTCAAAGTTCGAGAGGGCTTTCTTCGCGGAGGTCTGGTCCCGGTCAAGGGTGAGCATTTGGTTGAAATAAGACATCCCGATCTGATATTGAACATACATGATCTCCTCATGAGTGGGATGAACTTTCTTAAACTCTTCGTAAGCCGCAAGAGCCTCCACATATTCTTTCTTCAAGAAATGACATTCGCCGATCTTCAGCTCCGCCCAGACGGTGAAAGGCGGGCTATCCGGAAAGTTCGACTTCAACTGTTGGAATTTGGTTAGGGCCTCTGAGTACATCTGTTTGTTGAAAAGGACCAAGCCTTGCTTATAGAAGGTCTCAGGATCGCCTTCAATCGTCTTAACAGTCTGTTTATTGCCACCGCAAGCCATGAGGATGAAGAGGACAACCGACAGTAAAATGGGCCACTTGAGTAACGATATCTTCTGCATGGTATAATCTCTCCCAAAATAGCTCTACTATTATGATAGGAAGGCATCTGGATGTCAATACAAAAGTCCACGGAAGTCCACGGATTACGGGAATGGTGGAATATTGGACCATTGGAATGATGGAGGGCACCCTAGTCGCCCTGGTCACCCTTCTGGCAGGTCATTAACCCATATTCCAGTATTCCAACATACCCTTATTCCAGGCCCTTTCTGAAATTTATCTTGAATTTGAAGGGGAAAGTCCATAAGATAATAGGGAGATTTGAAAAGAATCCGTACCCGCTTCAACCCCCGCCAGACAGGACAAGCGGGCAAAATCACAGGCCCCCGGAAGGAAAGCAGAGACATGGAGATCAAGAAAGCGAATCGAATTGATCAAATTCCACCTTACCTTTTTGCGGAGATTGATAAAAAGAAGGAGGAAATGCGACGGAAAGGGATGGATCTCGTCGACCTGGGGATTGGAGATCCCGACCTCCCCACTCCCAGGTTGATCATCGAGCGATTGAAGACGGCAGCGGAAGATCCCAGAAACCACAGGTATCCTTCCTATGAAGGAATGATCGAATTCAGAACCGCGGTGGCCCAATGGTACGAGAAGAGATTTGGCGTCAAGCTCGATCCCGCAAGAGAGGTGCTTTCCCTGATCGGTTCTAAAGAAGGCATTGCCCATATTCCCCTCGCTTTCGTCAACCCCGGGGATTACGTTCTGGTTCCGAGTCCGGGTTATCCCGTCTACCGCGTCTCGGCTCTTTTTGCCGGGGGAATTCCCTATTTCCTGCCTCTTCGCAAGGAGAATGGATTTCTGCCCAGCCTTTCCGAAATCCCCAGGGACGTGGCAGAGAAGGCAAAACTCCTTTTCATCAATTACCCGAATAATCCGACATCGGCGATTGCCGAGAGGTCCTTCTTCGAGGAGGTTGTGATCTTTGCGCATCGGCATGGCATTCTTGTCTGCCATGATGCGGCCTATTCGGAAATTGCTTTCGACGGATACCAGCCTCTCAGTTTTCTGGAAGTGGAGGGGGCCAGAGAGATAGGAATCGAATTTCATAGCCTCTCCAAAACGTTTAATATGACCGGGTGGAGAATCGGGTTTGCCGTCGGCAATTCCGAAATTGTCTCCGGATTGGGAAGGGTAAAGACGAACATCGACTCCGGTCTCTTTCAGGCGATTCAGGAAGCTGGAACGGAAGCCCTGCTTCGCCTCGACACTCCTCTGACAGAAATCATCAAGATTTATGAGAGGCGAAGAGATATCATGGTGAAGGGGCTTCAAGAGGTCGGGTTAGAAGTCGAGCGGCCCAAGGCCACCTTCTACCTCTGGATCCAGGTCCCCAAGGGTTATACCTCCGCTCAGTTCGCCGCACTCCTCATCGAACAAGGAGGAATTGTCGCAACTCCGGGAAACGGTTTTGGAGAATCAGGGGAAGGCTATATCCGAATGGCCCTGACGGTGGATGAGGTAAGGTTGAAGGAAGCGATTGAAAGGCTGAAACGGATCACGTTTTAAGGTTTTCTCCCTTCGTGAATTTCCCCGTTGTTATTTACCTTAACATCGCATTGAAAAGGTCTCGCCATAGGCGGGATGCTTCCAGACCTTTAAAATGCGGGTTCTTGGCATGTTTTGTGGGCAACATGGAATGTCACCGAAGGTGAGGTTTGTCATTTGCTGGCCGGCAGAGCAGCGAACCGCTTCAAGGTGCCGCTCTAAAGCTCTTCCAGCACACCCGACACCTTTTTGGATGGTTTTTATGCACCTGTGAGGTTTACCCAGATATCGCACTCAAAGGCTGCTGAGTGTGTGACCTGCAAGGGGTGGTCTTAGGAACTGGAGGTACGGAGAATGCAAGAGCTTTCTTATGAACTATTTCTCATCGCGATCCTTATCCTCTTGAATGGCTATTTGGCCGGGACGGAGATCGCTGTCGTGACGGCGAGGAAAAGCCTCATCGAACACATGGCCGAAAAGGGCAAGAAGAATGCAAGAATCTTTCTCAAACTGAAAGAAGAGCCGGACCGGTTTCTGGCCACGATACAGATCGGCATCACGACAGTTGGCGTTCTTGCATCCGCGATCGGCGGTGCAGCTTCTGTGGAAGTCATCGAACCCTTACTGAGGCAGATTCCGATAAGGCCCATTTCATTAGCAGCCAAGCCGGTCTCCATCGCAATCGTTGTGATCGTCATCACCTACTTTTCTGTGATCTTCGGGGAACTCCTGCCGAAATCGATCGCCTTGATGGCTCCGGAAAAGGTCGGGCTCTGGACGGCAAGATCGATCGATATCTTTTCAAAGGCGGCCTCCATATTCGTCAAGGTCCTGACGTTCAGCACCGCCCTCGTGCTCAAGCCCTTTGGCAAGAAACCTTTCACCGAAAGGGCCCATGTGACCGAGGAAGAGTTAAAGATGCTGATTAGAGAAGGCGGAAGGTTCGGGGTGTTCGAACCGGGTGAAGAAAAGATCCTCCAGAGTATCTTTGAATTCACCGATATGTCTGTGAAGGAAGTGATGCTCCCGGCAACGCGGATGGTCGGGATCCGGATCGATCAATCCCTTCAGGAGGTCATTTCAATCATCGAAGAGGAGCAGTTCTCACGCTATCCGGTCTTCGGAAAGGACCCCAATGACATCAGAGGGATCCTTTATGCAAAAGACTTCCTCACCCTTTTTGCAAAGACGGGGCACGTGGATATCCGAAAGATCATCAAAACTCCCTTCTTTATTCCTGAGACGATGAAAATCAGCCTCCTGCTGAGGGAGATGCAAAAAAAGAGGGTCCACATGGCCCTGGTTGTCGATGAATACGGTGGAGTTTCCGGCCTCGTCACCATCGAAGATCTGATCGAAGAGATCGTTGGCGAGATTCACGATGAATATGACACAGAGAGTCCTGTGATCCATCTCGCCGACGGGAGCCTGCTCATCGATGCATCGATCAGTTTGAGAGATCTGAAAGAGGACCATGATATTCAACTTCCCGAATCACCGGAATATGAAACCCTCGGAGGATTCCTGATCACGACCCTGCAGAAGATTCCCAGAGCCGGCGATGTCCTCGTAACAGTAGGAAAAAGGTTCCACATTGTAGAAATGGTGGGGAAGAGGATCTCAAAGGTGAAGATGCAAAGACTTCCCGAAACCATCGAAGAGATCACCACCTCTTAAGTTCGGAGTTCGGAGTTCAGAGTTTTTGCGGCTCATAAGTACTCCATTTCAATTACGAAGGACGACGCTCTACCGATGGACGAGAGACGCCCGTTCGCTTCGCTCACTAGGACGACGGACGACTACTTACCGATGGAAGATGGACGATCGTCCCGCGCTTCGCGGGACTGGGACGAGGGCCGATTCTCCTTTTCCTTTTGTTTTCCTCTTGGTTTTCTATTTACTCTTTCGTCCCTCGTCCTTCCGTCCTTCGTCTCTCGTTTACTCCGAACTCATTACTCTGAACTATTCGTGTTGTCCCCCGACGACGATCTCGGGAATTCTGAGGGTGGGTTGGGCATCGGCGACAGGGGCCCCCTGACCATCCTTTCCACAGGTCCCGATCCCGAATCCCAAATCATCACCTACCCTGTCGATCTCCTTGAGAACCCGGGGCCCATTGCCGCTGAGAATCGCTCCTCGGACCGGCTCGGAAACACTTCCCTTCTCGATCAGATATCCCTCGCTGACTTCGAAGACAAAATCTCCATTGACCGTATTGACCTGTCCACCTCCCATCTTTTTTACGAATAATCCTTTCTCCACTGAACGAATGATCTCTTCGGATTTCATCTTCCCCGGAAGGATGAGCGTGTTGCTCATCCTTGGAATGGGCCGATGCTGGTAAGACTCCCTTCTCCCGTTCCCGGTCGATTCCACCCCGTCCTTCAAAGCCGTGAGCCTATCGTAGAGATAACTTTTCAGGATCCCCTCTTCCACCAGGATTGTTTTCCGGGAGACGACACCCTCGTCATCAAAGGCATAGGACCCCCTCTTCTGGGGCAAGGTGGGGTCATCGACCACCGTGACCAGGGGAGAAGCGACTCTCTCTCCGATCCTTCCGGAATAGACGGAGAGACCCTGCTGGGCCAGATCCGCCTCTAATCCGTGACCAATGGCCTCATGGATCATCGTTCCTCCGGCCTCGCTCGACAGGACAACCGCCATCCTCCCCATGGGCGCCTTTCTGGCGGACAACATGACAAGAGATCTTCGGGTTGCCACCTCCGCGGTCTCTTCCGGAGAATGGAGATCAAAAAGCTCAAAACCCATTGTGCCCCCCACTGCCTCATATCCTGTCTGGATGCGATCCTCTTTGGCGGAAACGACCTGGACAGAAAAGACCACCCCTGTCTTCTCCCCTCCTATTAAGACTCCGTCCGAGTTTGCAATGGTAAGAACCTGATTGACATCCCGGTAGAGGACCCTCACCTGTTGCACTTGTTGATCGAGCCCTCTCGCCGTGTCGTTTGCCCTCTTCACCACAGAAACCTTCTCCCCGATTGAGAGGTTCCTGGGGTCTTTCAAGACGGCGAGGGAACGAGGAGGTCCGGAGCCACAGGTGAGATCGATCACTTTCCCCTCTTCGTTCTCTTTTACCGCACGGCTCAATGTCCTGGCCAGGTTGAGAAGAGCCTCTTCCGTCACCTGGTTTGTAAAACTGTAAATCGTCCTTCCGCCGACGAGAATTCGAAGGCCCACTCCGGTATCCAGGCCAGAAATAACTTTCTCAATTCGATCTTCCTCGCAGACGATGACGACCGAGCGTGTCTCCTCGAAGAAGAGATCCGCAAACTCTCCCCCGTTCTTTAAGGCCTCCTTCAATATCTTTGAATAGTCAAACATTCTATCCTCCGGTTTTCAGCACCACCTAATGCCCAGGGACGACTACTTACCGATGGAAGATGGACGACCGTCCCGCGAAGCGCGGGACTAGGACGAGGGACGATTCTCCTTTTCCTTCCGTTTTGCTTTTTCGTCCTTCGTCCTTCGTCCCTCGTCTATCGTCCTTCGTTTTTCTGCCTCCCGCATATTTTCTTTGGGATTTGCCAGGAACTCCATTGGAACCTCTTTCCCGAGGCCATCCAGAACCTGACGGACATCTTCTTCCCATCCGGGAGCGACCATCAATTCCACGACCGCCTCGGAGGGATCTTCAGTTCTGACAACGGCCATGCCCTCGTACGTTTCGAGGATGAACTTAAAATAGGCGATATCTTTTCGCCTCAGTCTAAGGTATATGGAATGAGTATCCATCACAGAATAGTTATGAGTTCGGAGGGAGGAGTTCGGAGTGAAACAAAAAACAAATCTTATCTCGAAACTCCGAACGCATGATTCCGATCAGTAGCTCCGAACTCCGAACTAAGTACTCCGAACTGATTTGATGAGGGTTCCCCTGACATCTCCGAAAAGGATGACGTCTTTGATTGCCCCTTCGAGGGGGTATAATTCCCTCGACAACCATCCCTCAATGAGCCCTTCTTTGGAATGAGTGACTTCCGGGTCCAGCAGAAGTTTAATAAAGAACTCCTTTCCATCCTTGAGCTTTTCCGATTTCTTCCTCTTTTCTTCCTCCTCTTTCGGAGCTACCCTCACTTCGTAATGAAGGGCCCCTTTTCGCGGAAAGGTCGCGACGATGTACTTCTTTCCCCTTTCGATCTCTCCGTAAGCACCGTAACGAAAATTGAAAGAGGCCGTAAGGAAATCATCGTAGACCCTTCCTGAGGGAATCTCCTCTTCGGTTCTCTCGATGCTCCCATTCTTTCTTCGTTTCATCTGAATCCATTTTCCCCGCTGATAATCGAACAGATGGGTTTTCCTTTTCAACGTGCTGCCGACCTTCACATCTTCCTCGAAGGTCAACGACCTGAAGCACGTTCCTCCGTAGATTTCTTCCATCACCGATCGATAGGTATCCGCACGATAACGAGACACCCATCCCAGGAAACCCACGGTTTCCGCCTGAAGGGTTGCCATGTAGTGCCCCTTCTTTTCCATTTCCCTGAGAGTCAATTTCCCCAGAGCTACTCGCTTGAATGGACCGAAACCAATTTCGTAAAGAAGTTCCTCGTCCTTGAAAAATTTTCCGATGGAACTCTTTCCGGCTCTTGGAAAGGGTAACACGTTCGCTTTCACATCCCCTGCCCGAAAAGGAGAATAGCAAATCAAGGGAAGCCCTAAGAGGAATCTCAAAAAATGTCTTCGTGTCACGCTTTGAGTTCGGAGTTGGAAGTCCGAAGTTTCGAATTCGGAGTTTTTGCGGCTCATTAGTGCTCCATTTCAATTACGAAGGACGACGGTTTCTCTACCGATGGCCCTTCGATACCTCAGGGTGAACGGATTTTCCCGATCATGGTGAGGTATCGAACCATTATTAGGACGACGGACGACTCTCTTTGATTCTTTCTTTTGCTCTTTCGTCCTTCGTCCTTCGTCTTGCGTCTTTCGTTTACTCCGACCTAGATATGCAGTTCAATGACATCGCCCTCGTTGACCTGAAAGCCGCGCTTGACCCTCTGTCCTTCGAATTTCCCAGAGCCCCAAATCCTTGCATATCGGAGCTTGCTGGCAAAGTCCTTATGAATCGAAAGGGCGACATCTCCGACGGTGCACCCCTCCCTCATTATAACGGGTTCTGTCCGATCAGGCTCTTTTCCAGGAGCCTTCGTATAAACCCGGATGATCCCAAGGAGCTGATAGACCTCCTTCTTCACCCCTTCAAGGTTCATTCCTTCCTTAGCTGAGATAGGCAAGGGCCTTGATCTTCTCCGGAGTGGTCTTCGCTTGTTCGAATCTGGTCTCTGCTTCAAAGTATTGAGGCGTCAAGTTAGCTGGCATTACTTACCCGTCAACCCGGCACGCATGCTAGCGTTCTGACTTTCTCAGAAATCTCTTATATTTTAGCGGAAATTGCGGTACAGTCAACCCCTCGGCTTCCAATTTCCTGGCTCCCCGAATAGATACCGGGGCTTGCTCAGAGTAGATTCAATGAATTCTTTGACTTTGGTATCAAAGTCTGTTATTTTTTAGACGTGAAACAGACCGAAAAAATTCTTATTTTCTTTCTGGCCCTATCCATTACAAGTGCCTGTGCGGGAAGATCCGGTCTGAAAAAACCGTCTGCTGCCCTCGTTTCCCCTCAACCTGCCCAAGTGAAATTCGAAAGGAAGGCCCCCGCTTCGAATCCACTGGCTTACTACTATTTTCTCCTTTCTCAGTACAAGTCAAGAGAGGGAAAACTTGATGAAGCGCTTGAGGACCTCAAGCAGGCCATTGCCCATACCGGGGAAGAACCTTCCTTACATGTCGAATTGGCCACACTTTACGTTCATAAAGGACTTTTGAACGAAGCGATCGAAGAGTGCAAGAAAGCCCTTCTTAACGATCCGAATTATCTGACGGCTTATCTGATGTTGGGAGGGATATACTCCTCCCAGAAAAAAAACCGCCAGGCCATTGAATCGTATAAGAAGGCGATCGAAATCAACCCCCGTTATCGGGAAAGTTATCTTTATCTCGGTTCCCTGTACGCGGACGAGCAGGAATATGACAAGGGGATCGATCTCTTCGAGCAATTCCTCAAGTTCGAACCCGATTCCATCATGGGTTTGTACTCCCTGGGAAGAATCTATGCGGAAATGAAATCTTATGAACAGGCCAAGAAATATTTCCTGAAAGCCCTGGCGGTTGAACCCCGACTGACTTCTGTTTTGATCGATTTGGGGATCATCTATGAGATCGAGAATAAGCCAGAGAAGGCAGTCGAGGCTTACCAGAAGATCCTCAGTTACGATCCCGATAACAAGAGGGCCCGCAGTCGGCTGGGCCAGATTTACGTCAAGAATAAGAAGCTCGACGAAGCTCTTAACCAGTTCCGGGAGATGCAGAAGACCGATTCGGAAGATCCCAATATCCGCACGAAGATCGGCCTGATCTATTTGGAACAAGGAAAGCTTGATCAAGCGATTCTCGAATTCGACTTTGTCCTCGCCGCCCATCCCAAGGATGACCGGGTCAGATACTACTTGGGGGCAGCCTATGTGGAAAAGGAGGCCTTCAATCAAGCCATCTCAGAATTCAAGAAAATCCCACCGGAATCGACCCTCTTTGCGGATTCGAGGAGAAGCATCGCCACGATTTTAAGTAAGGAGAACAAAAAGGAAGACGCCGTTCGTATTCTGGAGGAGTCGATCCAGGCCAAACCGGACGACGGAGACCTCTATCTGGTCCTTGCCGCCTTGTGGGAAAAAGAGGATCAACTTCAAAAAGCCTTGGCTGTTCTCCAAAAAGGCATGGAGAAGAGCAAGGAGAATACAGAGATTCTTTTTCAATTAGGGGCAATCTATGACAAGCTTGGAGATTTCGAGAAGATGGTCATCCAGATAAAGGAAGTCCTGAAGGTAAACCCGGACCACGCCGACGCCCTCAACTATCTGGGCTATTCTTATGCCGATCGGGGGGTCCACCTTCAGGAGGCCCTGGAACTGATTCAGAAAGCGATGAGATTGAAGCCGGACATGGGCTATATTACCGATAGTGCGGGCTGGGTCTATTTTAAGCTGGGAGACTACAAGAGGGCCGTGATCGAACTTGAAAAAGCGAGCCAGTTAACCCCGGAGGATCCTACGATTACGGAACATCTGGCGGACAGTTATTCTAAACTGAATCAGATCGATAAGGCCCTTGATCTCTACGAAAGGGCTCTAAAACAGGAACCCAAACCCGACCAGTTAGAGAGATTGAAGGATAAGGTCAAGGAACTGAAAGAAAAGAAGAAATAATCAATGATCAATGGTCAATTTTCAATGGGCAATGATCAATTCTCAATTCGAATTCCGGATCCTCAATACCACCGACCCTCCCCAAAGACATTTTTTTGCATTCATTGACAATTGATGGTCTCGTAAAAAGTCGTCTCACCGGTGAAAACCGGTGTCCAGTGTCTTTACAATTATGTGAAATTGCTGGATTCCGGCTTTCGCCGGAATGACGATCATTAGGCTTTTTTGACTTCTTACGACTTCATCACCATTGGTCACTGGTAATTGACCATTGATTCTTGTTAGCCTCCGGCCACGGGCGGAAATATGCTCAAGACATCTCCTTCCTTTAATACTTGATCCTTCTTTCCGTGGATGCCGTTAACCAGTATGATTTTGGGTAGATCATCGGGTATCTTCAGCTTTGACAAAATGTCCTGGATGCGGGTCTGGGGATCGATTTCCATCTTACAGGAAAATCGGCTGCTCCCTTTCGGGAGGTAATCTCTCAACGTAGCAAAGAGTTTTACCTCAATTTCCATCTTGAATCACTTCCAGTTCTCGATGAGTTTCACTGCCCTTGAAATGACAAAATCCTCAAATTATTACTCTCTCTCTCCGAGGGCACAATAAAAAAACCTTCCCGGTCAAGAGAATATCCCTGGGTTGTCCCGTAGAGGACCTCTCCATCGTTAAAGGTAATCTTCAGCTTTATCATCCCCGGGGTCTCTTCCTCTTCTTGGTCCAGAAGCCCTCTGAGAGAAGGTCGATGTTTTCTTCCCTCGACGGACTTTACGAAAAAAAAGGCATTCAAATCCGAGTAATTAACTTCAGAAACCTTTTTTTTCTTCGTCCACGGAGACCACGTGAAACGATTTCTTCTGGGGGCCAAAATCGTAGGTCACCCCCTTGACCATCCTTCCATCCTGATATCGGGCCACAACCTGATTCTGAGTTTTTGAGACCGGTGGAATTTTTTCAGCCATCGAGTGGCTCCCCCTTTCTCTGCACTGATTTGAATTATATTCGAAAAAGCATCAGGAACGCAAGGAAAATAGGGAAGGGATTACATGAGGTTCATTTTTTTCTTGACAAAAGATGAATATCTGATAATCTTTTTAAATCTAAACTGTTAGCAGAAAGGGGGTGAAACGGGAATGAAAAAAGGCTTGTTCAGCATAGGGATCATCGCGGGTTTCCTGCTCTCCGTCCTGATGGCCACCGGTGTTTTCGCTGCAAAAGATGAAATCACTTTCGATGTTCCTCAGGGGAAGGTAAAGTTTGCCCACAAAAAGCATGCGGAAACACTGAAGATTGACTGCCTGAAATGCCATCATACATGGAAGGCGGGCGAGACCAGTGGAAAATTGTGCAAGGAGTGCCATAAGGCACAGGCAGAGGGAAAGACTCTTTCTTCGAAGGACGCCTATCACAACGACTGCAAAAAATGTCATGATGAAGCAAAGAAGGCCAAGAAACCTGCCGGTCCAACCGGGTGTTCTCAGTGCCATGTGAAGGCGAAGTAGACTAAAGTTCGATATAGAACAGGCAAAAAGGGGTAGTTCCAAAAAAAGGACTACCCCTTTTTACTGAGATTTCTGAAAAAGCCCCGAAATCTCTGATTACACGGATTAGGGAACGATTACACCGATTCAAAGTGCATTGAAAATAAACAAAGATCTGTGTAATCTTTTTAATGAATCTGTGTAATCAAGAGAGCGAAAGGTACTTTTTGAGATCTCTTTTACTTGACAGTAAATGACGAAGCATGTTAAATATTTTCAAGTACTTCCCTGCCTACCGGCAGGCAGGCCGGCCCGGAACCATACCATAAAGGGTTGGCCTGTCCTCGTGGCAGCAAAGACTTTCTCCCCGGATAGGATGATAGATGAAGTCTGCTAAAGAAAAGGAAGAAGGGTTTCTTTCCGTCTTGTTTGACCTTTTTCGCTCCCTCAAGCTCACAATCTTTTTGTTCATCCTCCTTGCCATCCTCTCCGTTATCGGCACGGTGATCACCCAGAATGCTGCCCGTGCGGACTATATTCAACGATATGGGGCCGGCCTCTATGAGGTGTTAGACTTCTTCAGCCTCTTTGATATGTACCATTCATGGTGGTTCAGTGCCATTCTCTTGCTTCTGGTGATCAATCTGGTTGCTTGCTCCCTCAACCGGCTTCCTGGGATCTGGAGACAGATTTCCCGCAGTAGCTCAGGAGAATTGGAAGACTCGACATTAAAGATCCTCCCCTTCGTAGAGAAAACCCGAGTTTCACGTCCTATCGGGGCAAAAGCGGAAGAGGATATTCTGACCTCCATGAAGCGCTGGTTCAAAGACCCAAAACGAACCGAAAACGAATCGGCCATCACCCTTTTTATGGAAAAGGGAAAATATTCCAGATTGGGGGTTCCCATAGTTCATCTGAGCATTCTCATCATCCTCGTCGGT
>Ga0214473_10001687_pt1 | contig 28582 bp, 30 predicted proteins | sample RVTome_7_FD_203509 | JGI IMG/M metagenome (GOLD analysis project Ga0214473, IMG submission 203509) | Soil microbial communities from uranium-contaminated site in the Upper Colorado River Basin, Wyoming, United States - RVT98D197 | ecosystem: Environmental > Terrestrial > Soil > Contaminated >...
ATGCAAAGCGCCTCCTTTCAAGAATGCTGAAAGGAGCATACCATAGTTATATGGCTATGTCAAGCTTTTTTTGCCTTTTTCATAATTTTTTCACACCTTCTCCCCCTTGAAGGGGGAGGATTAAGAAAGATTCCTCCCCTGACATTCCTTCCCAATCAAGGGGGGTCTCGGGAAAGAGACTAACTATGTTTTCCCTCCCCTTCAAGGGGAGGGTTAGGGTGGGGATGGGGCAATCCCCTGGGTTGGGTTGGAGAATTCAAACCATGAAGTTATTTTCCAGAAAAATGAAAAAGGCGCTCATCATCGGGATTGATGGGGTTCCAAGTACTTTAATTCGCACCTTAGTCGAAAACGGGACCATGCCGACCCTGAATCAGTTCCTGAATCAGGGTTTCGTGCTCCACAGTATGAAAGCTTCCTTGCCGGAGATATCGAGTGTCTCATGGACTTCTTTTATGACCGGTGTCAATCCGGCCGAGCATGGTATCTTTGGATTTACACATTTGCAGCCTTCATCCTATAAGCTTCATTTCACTAACTCCAGGGACATTAAGTCTCCCCTCTTCTGGCAAACTCTTTCAAAGATGGGAAGAGTGAAAAAGAGCCTTGTTTTGAATGTCCCGAGTACTTACCCTGCCTTTCCGATCGATGGACTGCTCGTCTCCGGATTTGTGGCCGTTGACTTTGAAAAAGCGGTCTATCCTTCCTCCTATGTTCCAGTCTTGCGGTCCATGGACTACATCATCGATGTAGAGGCAGAAAAGGCCAGAGAAGATAAGAAGGCATTGTATGAGGACATCCTTCGAAGTCTTTCCATTCGAGGGAAAGCCTTCCTTGAACTCTTTGGCCGGGAACCCTGGGACCTCTCAATCTTTTGCATCACCGAGACGGACAGGCTCCACCATTTCTTTTTTGACGAAGTGGGAACCCATTCCTTCGAGAGGGTCTACCGCATGATCGATCAGATCATCTCAGACCTTTATTCGGCGGCAAAGAAGAGATGGGATGAGGAATTTCTGTTCGTGATCCTCTCTGATCACGGTTTCTCGCCGTTGAAGAGGGAGGTCAACCTGAACGCCTATCTCAAGCAGTGCGGCTTACTCCAGCTCGACCTCTCAAAAGAATATTACGAAAAGATCAGTGCCGGAACAGATGCTTTCGCCATGGATCCTGGAAGAATTTACATCCATGACAAAAAGAGGTTTCCTCTGGGCACGATTCGGCCCGATCAAGTAGGCGTGGCAAGAGAAAAACTGAAGAAAACCCTTTTTGGTCTTAGGAATGATGAAGGAAATCCGGTCATCGCATCGATCTTTGAAAAGGAGGAGATTTATAAAGGTCCCTACCTCAACGACGCACCTGATCTGGTCTGTATTCCAAACCCGGGCTTTGACCTGAAAGGAAATATGCGGAAGGAAGAGATTTTCACAAAAGACATCTTCACGGGGATGCACACCTGGGAAAATGCCACGCTCATCCTGCCAGTAGACATCCAGGTTTCTCCTCCAATCAACGTCGAATTCCCTGCAAAAGTGATCATAGACTACTATACGCAATCATAGAAGGAAAGCGAATGTGGAATAGAATCGTTCATAAGACCGAGTCCCTGTTGGAGTATTTCCCCGCTGGTAAGCGGTTGGTAAGGAAAAAGAAATTACAGCAACGTTTCAGAACTGAATTGGAATTGATAAAGGGTACACACAAAAATCCGAATAAGCATCCGAGTATCATTCACTTCTCGTTCCATAAGGCGGCCACCCAATATGTTAGGTCTGTCCTGAGCCGCTGCGCCATTGAGAATGGCAGGGTGCCAGTTGGGATCCACGATTACGCATTTGACACAGATTTTCCTGTGCTTCATTTCCTGACTGCTGAAGAAATGAAGAAATATCAGCACATTTTCAAGCCGCAGGGATATTTGTACACCGCTTTTGGGGGAGGAATGGTTGAAGGAATAGCTGATCTAAATCTGTACAAGATTGTGTTTGCGGTGAGGGATCCCAGGGACATCCTTGTCTCCCATTATTATTCCGTTGCATATAGTCACCCTGTTCCAGACAAGATGGGGAATAAGTATGAAAGGTTCATGAAAGACAGGACTTTTGCAACGGCATCGACGATTGATGAATGGACTCTTTTTAGGAGCGACAGGTTGTATGACATCTACGTGCGATATCAGAAATTGCTGCTGGAGAAATATCCAAACACCTATCGTACAACCTACGAGCACATGGTCTCTGATTTTTCTGGCTGGTTGCGCGGCTTGCTGGACTATACAGAACTAAATGTCAGCGCAGAGTTGTTTGAATCGTTATTGCAGGAAAATGCTCGCATGAGACCGCGAGAGGAAAATATCCACCAGCATGTTCGCAAAGGTCAACCTGGGGATTATCGGAACAAATTGAAACCGGAAACAGTTGACTATCTGAATGAGAAATTCGCGTCAATACTTGTGATGTTTGGCTATGATCAAAGGTAGAGGCCGATCCCCTTCCGGACAATTTATCATTGCTAACTGGATAAAGCAACGAGCATAGATTTCCCATGAGTAGGCTTCCCAAAATCCTCGGTCGCCGGTCACGTCCTGCAGTGGACGTGGCCGGGATGGACGTGACCCCTGAACGGCTGGCCGCACTGCGGCCCGACGATCAATTTCTGGTCTCCTACCCGCGCAGCGGAAACACCTGGGTGCGTCGTCTCCTGCGCGAGGTTATTTTGCTTAGACGACCGCACCTTCCGCCGCCGGAAAAGTTGTGGATGCTGATTCCCGATTTGCACGTCCACGAAATGGAACACCCGGCACGCACGGTCTTTGCTATGCCCACACGGATTTTCAAATCGCACAACCTGCGCGACCTGCGCGGACGCAGGATCGTCTATATCTTTCGCGAACCCGCTGATGCGCTAACTTCCTACTTCCATTTTCACGTTCGTGAAAAGACGGAGCCGGAATTGGTGGCGCAGGGGCCGGACGCCTTCTGTCAGGCGATGCTGCCAGGGTGGTGTGAACACGTGCGGATGGCACTCGACGAATTTGCGACGGCGCCGTCCCGGATGCTGCTTGTTTCGTACGAGATGCTGCTTGATGACGGACCCCGGCCACTTGGAGCGATCACCCATTTTCTTGGCTTAACGGCGGATGAGGCCATGCTCGCTACGGCCATCGAACGGAACAAGTTCGAGAACCTCCGGGCAGAGGAGGCGCAGAATCCGCAGAACCCTGAAGAGTTTTTCTTTCGGAAGGGCCGCGCCGGGGCGGGGCGCGAAGAGCTGACCACCGAAACGCAGCGGGCCATCGCTGCAGTGGCTAAACCGTTGTACGATCGCGCACGGGCTGTGGCCGAGAGCGGGCAATAGATTCCCGCTCAGCTGCCTCTGTGGTAAAAAATCTATTTCGCACTGGACAGTTTGGCTTTCTGATTTTGGATATATGCTCTGATGAAAGAAAGAAGCCGGGCTCTTTCCTCGGAGAAATGAGGAGTCAATCGTTTCTCTTCCACCAATTGCTTCACTGCACGAACGGTCTTTCCTAAATCATCCAGGTTATCAACGATAAAAACCCCTTCCATCCCTTCGAGCCTATGAGCGAGCTCTACCTGGTGATCGTCAATATGTTCTCCGTGAGCCTTTGATCTGGGCACAAGAATAATGGGTTTTTTGCAAGCAAGGCCATTGATCACCGTTCCGACCCCGCAGTGACCCACAATGATGGAAGCTCGTTGAAAGTAGTCCAGGATGTCAATGTAATTCAAGTAACCAAAAGACTGGATGTGCTTTGGCGGATTCTCAATGAAACCGATCTGCGCGACTACTTCCTCTTTGAGATCACGGGCGATCTTGTCCATTTCCTGGATGAGCCGGTGAAATTCCACCCCCTTGATCGAATTACCCACAGTCACGAAAATCATGGAGTGCTCCGCTCTCCTGATCACAGCGATTTTAAAAAATGATTACACGGATTTCTCTTTATTATCATGCCACTTTGAATCTCTGTAATCGGTCATAATCTTTGTAATCAGAGGTTTCCGAGCTTCTCGGAAATCTCATATGAGTCGGCCCTGATAAGACGCCCTTTCATATTTCTCGGCCAGTTCAGGCCACTGGGTGAGAAAGAGATCCGAAAAACCATACACCACTTTCCCGGTTCCCGAGAGGCTCTGGGTCCTCGTAAAACACTCCATATAGACTACTTTAGATCGGAATAGAAACTTCCCGAGAAGGAAAGCGGGAAGCGCAATCTCAGAACCCGTTGAAAAGATGATGTGGGGTCTTTTCTTGGCGAAGATCCAGAAGATTTCAAAAAAGCTTTTCAGCAAGGTGAGAGGCAGGCCCAGCTTAATCGAATAACCAAAGAGCAATTTGATCCTGTGGAGCTTCTGGACCCCTTCGAGAACAACGCCTTTCATGTTAGGAAAGTCGAGGGTGATCACATAGACGTCGCAACCCTCAAAAGCCTCAAGAAGGCTCAACGTCTCTGTCAGATGACCACCCGGAGATGAAACCAGGTAAATGTTCATCTTGCTTCCTTTTGAAGGATCTGAGATGACTCTGCTACAGTTTGCGGGCTACACACTTGTGACTGACAGCAAGGAGTTCTTCTTCAGGGTATCCTTTTTGAAATAGTTCTGATTTGAGAGCCTGGGAGAGGACACTCGGTTCCTCGAAGAACAAAACGTTCTTTATGATCTGGATTCTTTGAAGCCTATTGCAAACTTCAACGTAAGTTTTAGCGGAGACCCTGTTGAAAAACTTCCTATTGAAAATATAGGCGACAATTGCACCCAGGGTGCGGCCATCATAAACACTGCGGAGACCCCTGGATGTACAATAAAGTATGATTTCATCTCGACCGTATCTGAGATGGATCCAGGGATCCCTGAACATGTCCTTTCGGTGGTCACCGTATCTCGAATTCCAAAGAGGAGAACTGAAAGTATAAATGATCCCGCCCGCCCGGGTCACTCTCACCATTTCTGAGAATGCAAGGTCTATCCGCGGAACGTGCTCCATCGTGGCGAAGCAATAGACCAAATCATAATAGTCGGCAGGCACTCCCTCCATGTCTTCACAAGACGCCCGGTAGTACGACACCCTGGGGTGAACAAAATCCTAGCCGACCTGCTCAATAATGTCCAGTCCATGAACCTCTCTGGCTCCAAATCGAACAAAATATCTGCAGTCCCTGCCCTTATGGCAGCCGATGACGAGGCACTTTTTCCCGCGAATACGAACATATCTCCTCGCTGCATACGCATGGAGAAGTTTATTCAAATCGTAAACAAGTTCATTTGCTCTTTCGAGATTGAGCCGTTCTAAACCTCCTTCGATAAATCTCCTTAATCTTGCTCCAACCATATTTTGTGAAGCTCCCCGCCCATCCCGCCATAGGCGGGACAGAGCTTCCCGGTAAGGTAATTTCTTTCATCCCGTCTGAGGCGCGATGCCCCTTGACCGCGCCTGTCCCGCCGAAGCGGGACGGGAGTTGCGGGGCACGCTCCGGCCAAAAAGAATCTACCATTTTCCTCTTAACACGCAAATAGAACCACCCCTCTCCCTCCCCCTCTGAGGGGGAAGGGATGGAGATGCTTATTTTCATATCCTATGGATTGGAGAAAAAACGATCTCCTGTCCTTTTGATCAATTGGATGAGCGGTTTCAGAGACGGGTGAGAGACTGAAATGGCAACAAGACGCCGGTACAGGTAAAATGGGATATAGTATGGAGGGAACCTTTGCTTGAGCCCTCGGGGCGTTAGAACATATTGAGCGTCCAAAAGACTGTGGACGTGAGCCACTTCGCCGGCCAGAGTGATATTGCGCTTCGATTCCTCTCCTCTCATCGCTCCGGTCCATCCTTGAGGGTGATGCGAATAATCATGGTTTTGATGAACCACGGTAACCGCAGGAGTAAGGTCTACAACGGGAAGACCCAGCTGACAAGCATGATAAATCATCCAGTTGTCCCACCCGGGACGGCCAATGGCAAATGGCGGGATTTCCCCCCACACCCCATTCGGAAAAATAAAATAGTCGATGAAGAAATGGGGAACTAGTTTCCCCCGCCGGGCTACCTGCTCTTTGACTTCCCGTTCCCAATCCTCTTTGAATTCGATGGGTCCAGAAACATCCAGATTCCATCTGCGCCCCACCATAAGGGATCGCGGAATCTCATTATGCACGGTCTTCACCGCATTCATAAAATCGCTGAAGAGCAGGATGTCAGCGTTGAGATAGCACATGACATCCTGAGTGGCGGCTTTTTCGGCTTCTTCAAAAATAGAACTGACCAAGGGTGTTCCGAATTCATTCCGCTTTACGACAGGAATGTGCCTGACGTCGAATTCCTTAGCAACCTCAGCGGTCCCTTCCTCATCCCCCAAAAGAATGATTTCCGGTTTAGGACTAATCCACACCCAGCTCTGGATAGCATTCCTCTGGACGGGTCCTGAGTGGTCACGAAAAGGCTTTGGGCAAGAAAAGAGGGTGAGCATTAATAAGTATGCCCCGGGCGATCCATATGAATTTTGGTGCGTGCACTCCTCATCACCCACTGGCTGCCATCATAATAAACAATCCTATTATTCAATATTCGTTTGACGACATTGGGGGTGAAGTACATCACGACTTTATACAGATACGCAAAAATCAAATCGACAATTGCTTTTTCTTCCACAATACTCATGAACTCTTTTAGATATTCTTTCTGCTGTTGCGATTTTTGCCCGGACCGGCTTCTGAAGCCCCCCAGATAGCTTTGAACGATGTATAAGTCCGTCTTTTTTGAGAACGTATGCCATAAATAGAAATCGCCTGCAAATCTACGTCTCTTAAGAAGATCAAAATCCACCTCGTCTAAGAGTGTTCTTCTCCAGAATGTTGATTCCTGCGGGATGAACATTAAAACGGTGCCATAGAATCCTTTTCTGATAAAATCGCGTCTATACTTAAACGGCAATAAACAATCAACCATTTGACCTTTTTCGTTGCAACCTACGGATGCCCCCGTCATCCAATCTACATCTGGGTACAGGGTGAATATATCGCAGGCTACGGAGAAAGCATTCGGCAAGTACAAGTCGTCGGAATTGATATAGGCAATAATGTCTCCCGTGGCTAATTTGAATCCTTTTGTTAAAGCGTCATACATCCCGTCATCTTTCTCCGTAAGATGGACCAAACTCACTTTATTGCATTTGATAGGAAATTCTCCCGATTCTATCGAATGCTCGTATTTCGCAATGATCGCTACGGTTTTATCCGTGGAACCTCCATCCACAACGATGTACTCAATTTCGAAATTCCCTTTTTGGTTCAAAACACTTTCAATTGTTTCTTCAATGAACTTCTCAGAATTGTAACAAGGTGTAATGATCGATAGTTTCACTCAAGAGACCTCATCCATGCAAGACAGAAAACTCCCTATCTGTGCAAGAATTCCTACTGCTCCCAACATCGCCTTACAGGTTCGAAATCATCGATAATGCACAGGACACTTCTCATAAAATCCTCGCCCGTCCATTTCGAAGCACGGGCAATACCTCGAGCCACAAGGGTATCACGCAAGATTGGATCATTGTGAAGGCGCTTCACAGCGGTCGCAATCTGCTCTTCATCTCTTGGATCCACCAACAGAGCTGCGTCTCCCATTTGTTCCAAAGCGCCCGGTACATCGGATGCAATCACTGGGCAACCAAGCGCAAATGCTTCTAACGGTGGTAGATTTTCAGGACCAAAGAACGTCATGTAGGTGAGTGCAAACGCATTTCGATACAAACCAATTAGATCCTCCCGCGGAACAAATCCCAGAAAATGGACTTGAGAGGAAAGCCCAAGATGATTAGCCGTCTGACGAACATGTTTCAAGTTTCCAACATCGAAGCCCACAAACACCATGGGAAAATTAAGCCCATGTTTTTCTTGTAGTAATTTGAGAGCCAATAACAAACTAACGTGGTTCTTATGGGGCCAGAATTGGGCAGGGTAAAACAGATACCCCTTCGGAATGCCATACTTCGCCAGTACCTCCTTGGAGTCATCTTTGGCAGCGTTCATTGCAAATGCGGGGGATGGATGTGGAATCAATCGAATCCGCTCTGGAGGGATCCCATAGAAAGTCGCGATTTCGGCTTTGCCCGCTTCCGTTCCCGCAATGACTGCGGAGGCACGACGAATCACAGTTGAAAACAATTTCTCGCGTCGCTGCCATTCGCCGTTTCGACTCACCTCTGGAAACCAGGGCTGGAGCCTGTGTTGCATGTCCCAAATGGTGAAGATAAACGGAAGGTCAACTTCAAAAAAATAGGGGGTGACGAACCACATCAATTCAATTTCGAAATTACAAAAGGTCCGTTGAAACCACTGAACCAGTTTCAGCCCTTTATATGGAATTGGAAGCTTCGTCATAAAAACGGAGATGATTCTCGACAATCTCGAAAAGACAATCTTAGGAAGATATTGCCACCGAAAGACAACTTGAATCTGTCCCGCATTTAATCTCTCCTTTTGCTCCTTTGTTAAATTGCCAAATAGAACGAAGGTGTGTTTGCTTTCAAGCTTGGGCAGTGCTTGAATAATCTCCTCCGTGAAAGTATATCCGCCGCCAATGATCGGCGCAACACGTCCGATGAAAATACCCACCTTCATTTCTTTTAGGCCTCCAATGGTCCTACGCGCTTCGGATGACGGCGAGGATATGCCAGGTTTTCTCGGTAATATTCTCATCCGAAGTAAACCCTGCAAACCACTTTATGGGCACGAAACCGTAGAAGCATAGCAGTCCTGCCATCTCTTGTACAAAAAAGTATCGATTGGTTTGTATCTCCTTCAGACTCGTGTAAGTTCCATCGGAGCGCAGCTCATAGATGGTGTAAGTGACCTTGGCAAGTTGTTTATGATGCTGCAGTTCTGTTTCTGAAATGCGCAACAGTTCTCCTTCGGACGTCGACCAGCGACGCACACGCACAGGGTCATAACATCGCAGCATTGCGGCAGCGTGCCAGAATTCAAATACAAACAGCCCACCCGGACGAAGGTGACGTCGAACCCCTTCAAAAACCTTGAACAGCTCCTCATTCGTCTCGACATAGCCAATGGAATCAAACAAGCAGATCACGGCATCAAACGGTCGCGTCGCAATATCCAATGCACGCATATCTTGCCAGCGAAAGTCAATCGAAGAAGCTGCCTCAGCCGCCTTGCGTTTCGCGCACGTCAGCATATCTTCAGAATAATCCGTAGCAACGATGTCGTAGCCGAGCTTTTCAAGGGCCAACGCGTGGGACCCAGTTCCACAGGCCAACTCAAGAACACGCCGCATAACTCCTGTGTTGTATTGTTGGAGGCACCTGTCCACAAATGCAGCTTCTTCTGCATACGGCTTATCTCCATAAAAAATATCATAGTATAAAGCGTGCCTCCCACGATAAGAACTCATGGCTCTCCCTCATTTATCGTCGCCAGGAAACCGATGGTGCGAATCTTGATGACCCGCGAACCAACACGTATCGATTTGTCCTCGTCCTCTCTGAAGATGAATTCTGTCGTATACGCCTTTGAAAAAGCGGAGAAGAGCATCTCGTATGGAATGATCGTGACGGGTTGAGAGGTTTTATGGTTTGAAAGTCCCTCCGGAAGCGGCCCCGGACCATGACTCATTAAGTCCGTCACTTGTTTTGTCACCACGGGCCGGCCTAAATCAATCCCTGCCATGGTGCGCGTAAAATAGATGAACGGAATTCTCATCCTTAACCATTGATCCAGAGCCGTTGTAGGGTGAGGAAGGTATTGGAATACTCCGGAACCAAAGAGGAGATTGAAATTGGAAGGTCTTTTTATCACCTCCTCTATTTTATCGGTAAAACGAAGCTTGCTATCTTGAAAAAGCCGCATGCCTTCAGCCGCCATCATCGGTGTCTCCAAAACGTTCCAACTCCCGATTTTTCCGGGCAGCAGGTGATTTAATACAAAGTAGGTTGCCCCGCAAGCCCCGCCAATATCCAATATGGCAAGTGGCTCCCCCGCCCAAACATGGGAGATCACAAACATATTTTGAATCGTTTGACGGTCTGCAATGGGGGGCTTTGGGGCCACATGTTCCGGACAGCCCTTTTCTTAAGACCTCGGTCTTCCGAGAAACTGCCTGAACAATATCTCGATTCTCATAACTTGTCGTGTTTTTGAGTGCTTCTTCGAAATCCTGATAAGCCGGGAGGGCATGGAAGAATCTGCGTCCGCGCAGGATTTGCATGAGCCCTTCATAAGCATTCATTCTATTTCAACCCTTTGGCCATGGATTTGCGGTGACGCTGGCCGTATTCGTATGCTTGTTGAATGCAAGTCGCAATCCTTTTGATCGAATCCTCAGGAAGCGTATGCGAGGACGGAAGGTAAAGTCCTGTTTGCCAGAGACGGTCGGCGACCGGGCACGGGATTTCACGAAATCCAGGTTGCGATGTGAGGAAGGGTTGCTGATTCATCGGGCAAAAGAATGTTCGCGTCTCAATATTATTGGCATACAAAGTTTCTGCCAACGCATCTCTCGTCAGCCCGAATTCTGCTTTGACCACGAGGGCATACATCCAATACACGTTGAAGGCCCATTCCAATTCGATGGGCAATTGGAGTCCCGGGACATCTCGCAAATAATGGTTATAAGCATGAGCAACCCTTCGTTTTTCAGAAATGATGTGGTCAATTTTGCGAAGCTGGGCTAATCCCATTGCAGCCTGGTATCCGGTCAACCTGAAGTTGTACCCCGCTCGTTCATGTCTGAACCTTGGTTGGGTGAATCCTAAATTCCGTAGCAGGCCCATTTTTTCTGCCAACTCCGGGTCATCGGTAACGACCATGCCGCCTTCACCGGTCGTAATGATTTTATTAGCGTAGAAACTGAAACAGCCCATCTGGCCGAAACTGCCAGTCTTCCGCCCTCGAACAGCGGCTCCATGGGATTCGGCGCAATCTTCAATCACCATCAAGTTGTGCCGTTTTGCGACTTTCATGAGCACATCCATATCGACAGGATGGCCGTATAGATGCACAGGAAGAATCGCTTTGGTCCTCGGAGTAATCAACGTCTCAATCAAGTCGAGATTCAGATTCCATGTCACCTCCTCCGCATCGACAGGTACGGGTGTTGCCCCGTTATGATAGACCGCCAGAGCGGTGGCGATATTGGTGCACGAACTGACGAGTACTTCATCCCCCGGTCCAATACCCGCTGCAGCCACGGCAAGATGTAACGCGGTCGTACCACTCGTCACCGCGATACCGAACCTGCAACCACAGTAGCCAGCAAATGCTTCCTCGAAACCGCTGATGGATTTTCCAAACGTCCCTGAGATCTCTCCGCGCCGCAATGCTCCAACGACAGCATTAATTTCTTCCTCGCCGATCACAGGCTCAAACACCGGGATCACGACTTAACCTCCACAAAAACTTTGTCCTGTTCTGTTCCCAAAAAAGGACCTTGTTTAACGCTGATGCATTGCATGTCTTCGAGGACCTGGATCGCATGGACGCCATGGATTAAGACGATCGCATCACCGGGATGCATTACAATTTCGCGCAGGAGATCTCCACGATCACTGAACAAACGGACGGCCACCACTCCCATCTGGACAATAAACATTTGCTGGAGGTCATTGATCGTTCGAGTGATGGGTTTATGATAGTGAGGCGGCTCAACGAAGCCTGCTTTGTGAGCGAGTAAGCCAAATTGGAAGGAAGATTCGGGGGCGGAGTAAAAAGTTGTCTCTTTCACTTTCGAATCGGCCCAGATGATTTCAGCATATTTAATGCCATTATATTCAACAGATTCAACACTCATTTGCCTGCTCTCCATCGTATCATCTTACTTCATTATTTGAATAACTCCAGGCACACCACGGCACGTTCTCCCGCGGGATAATCAGGAGGATAATCGATCATGCTTTTGGGATCAAAGTATTTGCTTCTGTGTACATCGAAAAACCGGCAATCTTCGCAAGAGGCGCGGTCACTGACCTTCCACCCATCAGGATCATAACGAAATACGGTCTCGCGGAAATGGCTCGGGGCAAATTCTCCGATGAGTGTGTCTGTCAACTGCGAGTCAAATTGCTGGAACCAGCCATGATTTTCATACCGGCCAAAGGGAAACGTAATATAAAGCACACCATTCGGCTTGAGGACTCGCCGCATCTCTTTGATAGCCAAAATGAAATCTCTTGGTTTCTCCACCCCATGGCTTTCAGAAAATCCCGTGTACATCGTGTTGTCCATGCCCACATGTTCGATGGTGGAGATACAGGTGACGATATCAAAATACGCATCGCGGAATTCAAGGTCTCGCAGGTCGTCAAAGACATAAGAAATTCCCCTCTTCCAGTGACATTCTGCTTCCGGCGCCAGAGTTACGATTGTGATCTTTTTGTCCTCGAGAGGCCGCGAGCCCAACACCAAGTCATGATTGAGCGACGATCCGGCATCCAAGAGCTTGCCCGCCTGCTTAGCCACACGGGCAAGAACCCAGGGGATTTCCACCATTCGGGCATCCAAGCGGAACCCATAACGAAGGGGCAAGGCTTCGAATTTAAGAAAGATCTCCAATCTTGAAGCATTGCTGAGAATATCCGCAAGATATTTATTGCGGTACTCACCATAACCAAATCGCCACGGACGGCGGTCCGATTTCAAATAGCTATTGAGGGCATAGTTATTCATGATCTTCACGGCTGTCCGTTTGAATCGTGAATCCAACTTAACCCCTTTTTCCCCAAGAAATTGGAACAAGCGATTTGTTGAGGGCATAACGTCACCAATTCCTTGTCAACTATTGATATTTTCGAACAAGATCCACCAACTCCTGCACCCTGTGGTAATACGTATGTTCTCGCAAAGTGCGCTGCTGGCCCGCCTTGGCAATCTCATCCCGTTCCTTTTCATGTTCCAGGTAGCATCCTATCTGCTCCGCGCATTCTTCAGCTGTGTGATAAGTAACCACCTCCCTGCCTGGCTCAAACATCTCGGCGAGGTTTGGCTTCCAGTCAGTGATGAGCAGCGCGCCCGTACCGGTGGCCTCAAATAATCTCATGTTGTTCGCATAGGGAGCAACGTCACCGTGATGATTAAGGGTGATCTTGGACTCACTGAGAATTTGGAACATCTGGAGACCCCATGCCTGTCCTTGATAACACTTCCGAATAGGTGATGCGGAGGGTAGATGGTCAATGTTAGGCCCCCAGATTCTTGTCTCCGGGAATCGTCCACAGACGACATTCAACAATGCCTCCCTACTGCGATGGACATTGTAAAAGCTGCCAATGAAGGATACCTCAAGCGTTCTGCCTGACATTTTCAGGCGGGATAATACGCCGGGTTCGAAACCCAATCGATTCAGTTCCGCGCGGATTCCCAGTTGGCGAAGATACTCGACCGTAGGTGGAAATGACGATATCACAAGGTCATAGCAACTGAAATCTTCCGTTTCCGACAATGGAGTGGCCGCATGTTCTCCCAGGAGTAATCGAAAATAGGGTTTCATCTCATGAAGGAATTTGGTGCTAATGCGATGCATGTTCAGGTTGAGAAGAACGTCCGGTTTATAGTGTTTGATCTGGGCCGCAAGAATGCGGTAGAACCACTTTTGATCTCCATTCAGCAAGCGTAGTACAGGATGTAACAACGGCCTCAGGTGCCGCAAAGGCGTTCGGCCGCCCAACCCGATGAGTTTCTGTAAAACGCGGTACTGCTGCCGCTGCAGAGATGTCGTTTCATCCCCTATTATCCCTTGCTCGTAAGCCCATGCGTTTTGCATAAACTCATTGTCGACATGGATGTCATAGGCTTCATACCCTAATTTCCTAAGGTTGCTGGAATAAAAATCCGCTGTACTAAAGAGGCTCTCGTTACGCACCCTCATCTGTTCAACATAGGACTGCTGTTCCAGTCCCGGATGCTGGGCATAGAGCCAGCGTAGGAATTCAGGGTAGTCCGTGTTAAGAATGAGGAAACGAAACCCTCCACCCATCGCTATCTTGTAGACCCCCAGAGTCGGAAGTAGACCGCTGCCCGGCGAAGAAACTGTACAAACGCCTTCATCCTCGGAAGGAGGATGGACAGCGTCTGATGGTACTTCCGTTGATATTTATGAGTAAAGGCAGTTCGCACCGCTCTCCGCGTCATGACGTGAGTCGATTCTAATAGAGTGTATGCATACTCGTATCCACCCATTAATTCACGGTTCCTATCCGCTTCCGGGCCTTCCCACGTTCCTTCGTTCTGATTGAGTACGTGGCTATAATCATGATTTTGATGGATGACTGTTACAACCTTTGTAACGTCAACAACAGGAATATGAAGTTTGCGGGCCCTATAGATGAGCCAGTTGTCCCACCCGGGCCGGCCAATGGCAAAGGGGGGAATTCTTCCTATATCATCGTTGCGCGGGAACACAAAGTAGTCGCTCCCAAGGGGAGGATGAAGGATTCCATGATGGGCAACGTATTCACGTAAAACGGCTTCCCAGGTTGGTTTTTCAAAGTCCCACAACGCTTTGAGAGTGATATCCCATCGCTGACCTACCATTAGAAACTTCTTGAAACGGATGCGTTGTACGGCTTTAACAAGATCGCTTAGCAGTATGATGTCTGAATTGACGTAACATAACAAATTCTGGGTAGGCAGATGATGGGCTTTTTCAAACAAATCACTCACAAGCGGGGTACCGTATTCATTACACACCAAATGAGGCTCGTGCCGAATCTTAAAATCAGCTGCGACTTGGGCTGTGCCTTCCTCGTTTCCAAAAAGGACAACATCGCATGGTGGACTGAGCCGAAGCCAACTCTGGATAGCATTTCGCTGCATCAGCCCGATGTCACCTCGAAAAGGTTTAGGGACGGAAAAAATCGTTAACATGAATTCAAATCCCCTGCCGCATTAGGACAAAGCATCCCAGGCCATAGAGCCGCTCTAAAGGTTCGTGCCTCAAAGCCTCTTGCTTATCTTTCAAGATCCAGCAATTGCTATCATTTTTCACCCAGTATTCCTCTCTGTCGACACAATAGCCATCGAGCAGCTTGGGCAATCTCTTAAATCCGTAAACCCGGTGCAAAGGTGGAAACACGGTGTCAAGCCCGATAGGAATCGTCATGAGCATGACACCCCCTGGCTTCATGAGCTCCCGCAGGCGCATCATTGCCTCCAGGTCCCCGTCAGGACAGCTTTTGGTCACTCCGTACCGCCCGGATAGCCCCACGTGTTCCACGGTTGAGCAGTTGATGACGAGGTCAAAGTGATCCCTCGGCAACGACAGCTTCAAGATATCACCTTCTATGAAGCGAAGATGAGGGTGGATGTAGGGCCACTGCACAGGCCCCAGATCTACAGCTGTTACATAGAATCCCCGCTGCGCAGCGATGAGCCCCAGAAAACTACCGCCATTCCCAAAATCGAGTGCCTCCCCCGGCCCCGAAGGCATCTGGGAAGAGATCCATGACCATTCGATGTCACGGTCGCCGACTAAGTTCGGCCCCTTAAGGGCTTTGGTCCTTAGCCGTGTCAGGAGATACCCCGCGATGCGAACGATATGTCTCGACGTCTGAATCCTCTCCCGCAGATTCAATGCTTTCCATCCTTATACAAGAATAGTGCGCTCCATAAGGGTTTCCCGACCTAAACCCCATCCCTCATCGTTGGTGATTTTGGGATGCTTGGAGTGGAGCATTTCTACACACCATGTTCTGTATTTCTGGTAATCCATCACTGGGCGCGGTGAAGCATGGGGCTGTCGAATAAGCTCATCGAAGCCCAGACCGTGTTCCTGGTGGTAAATGCGCATTGGGCTTGGGAAGATCATCTGTCGTAACCCCTTGCTTGCCGCCATGTAGCATATTAAGCCGTCCACGTATGCATGACTTCCAATTTCTGGATAGCCACGCAAGTCATGCCAATGCTCTCTTGCCATCAGGGTGAAATCGCCGCAGGCGTTGGTGTGGATTCTGTCCTTAATCCCCCAGGGTGGAATCTCTCGAATTCGTTTTACGATATAATTCATGAGTTGAGAGAGTGTTGCCTTCCTTCTTGTCTCGTGAGTGCCGTCCAAAGCATATATCCTTGCAGCATGCTTTTCACAGAACTGGAGTTGCTCCTCCACGCGTATTCTTAAGGGGATCTCCTTATTTACATCGTATCGGGTTGCCCGGTAGAAACAATCTGGAGAAAGCTTGCCGGAAGCGAGAGCGGCCATGAGGGGTTCGCTGAATAGAATATCAGCATTCGTCGCCAAAACGTATCGGCCATTCGCCCTTCGAATCCCCACATTCTTTGCCTCAAACTGAGGGAGTGGCATACGGTCCGCATCGGGCAGTCGAACATGGAACTCAGGAGGAACTTCAATGAAACGCACGGTGGCGGTCTTCCCATAGTTAGGCCATATCAATTCATCAGCCAAGCTTTTATGATCTGACGGCGGATTCCACTCTACGACCACAAGTTCGCATCCCAGCTGATATTTGTTGCATAATCCCAGAAGTCCACCGGCGAAGACCTGCATTCGATGAATCAGATTCCCGCCATGATCGTCATTTCGAGAAGCAACAACGACACTCAATTCAGGTTGAACAGATTTCACCATCTTACTCCAAAGTGTCTATTTTGCTCTTTCCGTTGGTGACCTGTGGCATAATAATGGTATTTTCTGAACTTGCTTTTATCTTGAACGAATGCAATATCGACCTGGGACATGGCCCCGTCAAGCAAGCGGTACTGAAGATCGAATATATCATAGGCAACAAAACCCTTCGCTTTCATAAACTCCATGCAGTCGTAGATTTGAGGGCCGCCTTTAAAGAACTCAAAGAGGGACACTTCGATAATGCACAGCTCTGTTTCCCGGATTACCCTTTCAGCCCCTCTCAGAACCTCAAGTTCTGCACCTTGAGTGTCAATTTTGATAAGGTAAGGAGGCTTCGTCTTCCGATCTGCACACAGGCTGTCAATTGTTATAGCAGGAACAATCCTCTCTACGCCATTCACGTCTGAATCCTCTTCTTCCTTGAAGACAGAAGAACCTACAAGATCAGGGTGCACATTGAGTACGATGTTGCCAGCCGAACTACATGCGGCAGCAATAACGTATTCCGCCCGCTTGAGTTTCTTTGTCATACCCTTGAGCGCTGCGGTGAATTCTCTCAAAGGCTCAATCAGGATGAACCGGGCTTCAGGAAAGAGCTGATAGAGTGGAAGAGTACCGCTTGCAGCACCCACATCAATCACCGTCTCCGGCTTGAGTCCATTCTTCGAAGCGTGCAAGAGGGCACTGTACATGGTTGCCCTCGCTTCCTGAGCCTCCTTCCTGGAAGAAATCTCAAGGTTGAGAGAACGCAGCCCTTTGTTTAGAATTGCTGTTATCATGTTCATCACCCTAACGAACTATCCTCGAGAGTAGACTTCTCAATTGATGGGACGGAACGAAGCTCTTCAATTTGTCTCGCCTCGCCGTATCGGGCTTCCACCACTGCCCATTATGATATCGTATGATATGACAGTTCAGAAGCATTTTGTATTTGTCAGATAACCTTTTGGTAAGTTTAGCAATCCATCGTCCGACAATTCTATCCATGCGGGTCTTTGGGTCTGCAATATTTAGAAATTCCTCATAATACTTGTCCAGTTGCTTTGAAAGCTGATTGTTCGAGAATCTGAACCCTCCCAGGCAGGAGTTGACTATGTGTAGATCTGAATGCTGACAAAATGTATGCCACAGATAAAAATCTCCTGCAAATTTGTATTCCTTCAGCTTCTGGAAATCGACAAAATCCAATAGCCTCCTTCTCCAAAAAGTTGTTTCCTGCTCCACAAAAGGCAGGATCGTTCCGTACATCCCTTTCCCTATCCAATCTTTGTCATATTTGAACGGCAACCAGGTGCTCATGATTGACCCTTTTTCGTTATAAAACAAGTGCATTCCCGTCAACCATTCAACGTCCGGATAACTGTCGTAGATCTCGGTTATGACAGAGAATGCATTCGGCAGATAATAATCATCAGAGTTTATATAGGCCACAATATCCCCGGTCACCATGCGAAATCCTTTTGCCAAAGCATCATACATCCCTTGATCCGGTTCCGAATTATAGGTCAGGCTTACTTTCCGGCAGCAGGGAATAAAAGATCCCGAGTCAATCATGTTCTTAAATCTCTCAATGATGTCTAATGTTCCATCCGTGGAACCGCCATCCAGAATAAGATATTGAATCTCGAAATCACCTTTTTGGGTGATCACACCGAGAATCGTCTCGTCGATATAACGCTTTGCATTGTAACAGGGTGTCACGATCGATATCTTAGCCGTCATTCTTTAAAGACCGTCTTTTTATACTTGATCTGTCCCAGCCTATTTTGCGAGCATGTTCCTATAGAGATAGAAGAGGTCTGGCTGGTACATATTTAGCACCATGTAGAGGTCCTGTATCCTTTTCAACTTCCGGCGAAGTCCTGGGAAAAACCAAGGCAAAAAAGCAACATTTCTTCTGGGGAGCCTCAAGGCGTGTAGCATTTTCAAAATCTTCACGATGCTGTCGTATTTTTCTTGAACCTCAGTATAAAGGTTAATCCAGTAATCTGAAGAATATTTTTCAACGATCTCAAATATTTCCCTTCTTCGCTCGATGCCTCCGCTGCCGCTTTTGTGATGAGGATGGAACCTATAGATGGAATAAACTTTCCGAACATATTCAAAACTTGTGAACTTGGAGGCCCTGATGAACCAGTCCCAATCAAGAACATAGTTGTATGCAATATTTATGTCTCCGGTCTCTTTCCACAACTTGCGCGTCCAAAAAGAGCTGGGCTGAACGATAAGGTCCCAATAGGTCAACTTCATTGCGTCGAATGCCTCAGAAGGTTGAACTTGGCTAAAAGCATTTTCAAAACTGTGGCCTAACTCGATGGCTCCACCATAGATCAGGTAACACCCCTCTGTGCGTCCCTTGAACCTGATACCAATGTCCAATAAAGTCCCCGGAAGGTACATATCGTCCGAATTGAGCCAGCACACCACATCTCCGGAACTCACACTCATGCCCTGGTTTATGGCATCCCCTTGCCCCTTGTCTTTTTTTGAATGCCAATAGGATATGTGTTTTGAATATTTCTCTATAATCTCAAGCGTATTGTCCGTGCTACCGCCGTCGATCAAGATCAGCTCAAGGTTAGGATACTGCTGTCCTATGACTGAAAGAATGGTCTCTTCCAGGAATTGCCCCTGGTTGTAAGAGGGAACCACAACAGATATGGATGGATAGGACGAGTCAGCCATGGAATTCCTTTACCTATCACACCCCTCCCGTGCAATTTCAAGAAAACGATATCCAAAAGAGGTTACTTCCTCGAGCGCCTTGGTCCGTGCGCCGGCCTCCTTTTCCAAATCCGGTCCGGGGGCAAGCTTATCCCACCATTCGCCCAAGATTCCTTTCAGAGCCTCCGGAGAGTCGGGGGGAAAGAAAATGCCTTTGGGCGGATTCTGTTCTCGATGCACAGGGATATCCGAGAGAAAGATGGTTTTGCCAAGGCACCTGGCCTCTTCCACGACTGTATTCCATCCTTCAAACAAGGAAGGCTGGATGACCGCAAGGGATCGCCGCATCACCTGAATCTGATCCCTCCGGGGAATCAGCCCAAGTAAATAAACCTGGTTGGCAACACCCAGCTTATGAATCGCCTGCAAAATAGTATTGGAGTAGTCCGGTTGACGGTAATCGTATAATGAACCCGTACAGACTACAATTGGAAAGACTGTTTGTTCCTGCAGTAGCTTCAAAGCTTCGAACACTACCAGATGATTCTTATGGGTCCAGAATTGGTTACTGATAAGAAAGAACCGATCCGGCAAACTATATTCCTTCTGAATTTTGACAGGATCCCCTTCGTACCACGAAGGTTCGGGATGGACCCTGAAGGAAAGGACCTGTGGTTTCGAAATCGCTTCAGGATAGAATTTCCGAAAGTCAGCCGCCGCAGCCTGGCTGCTGAATACCACTGTCGAGTTTTCTTGCGCAATCCGAAAAAAGACCCCGTCTCGTTTCTCAATTTCATATTTTGAAAAGAGATTGCTCAAATATTTGTGCTGGAAATCGTATATCCAGGAAGCATGTCGACAGGATATTTTGGTGCTCTCCGAATAAGGGTAGATGAAATCGATATTGGCCTTCTTTAGAAATTCATCGAAAGATTCATTTTTTCCAAAATTAAGAAGGCTTGCTGCTTTTTGCCACAATTGACCCGGCAAAGCTCGTTGCCGGTCCCCTGGTTCCAGCATACTCTCCAAATCTAAATGATAGACCTGGTTTAGAAAAGGAATTACCTGGCTGTAATAAACAGGCTCCACAGACTGGCCACAGATCAGAGAGACTTTGAAAGTTGAGCGCGTCTCTTCGGGAAGGCTTGCCAGAGCTAAAATGATGTTCTTGATATATTCGGTGCCCCCGATCCACTCCCTGCCATAACGCATAATCAGGCCGATGTGCAAAACCTCTTTCATATTTTTGCCAATTCGCTCCGACACCAATTAACGAAACTTTTTATGCCCTCTTCCAGCCCTATTTCAGGCGCAAATCCGAGTGCCCCTATTTTCGAGATATCTGCCTGCCAGTTAAGAGGATTGCCGTGAGGCGCAATCCCATCAAAGTGCGGTTTACATTCCGAACCGAGCATTCTGAGGATCATGTCAGCCAGCTCAGCAATGAATACCTGTCTTCCGCTTCCGATATTATAAGCCTCCCCTTCCATTGGAGCGGTCTCAGCAATCACAAATAGAGCTTTTACGATATCGACTGCATGAACAAAGTCGCGGCTCTCCCTGCCTGAGCCGTGAAGTTCCAGGGATTTCCGGGCGGTCACTTTTTCACATATGTCCCAGATGACCTGTCTGCGTAAACCTGTTCCGTAAGCGGAAAAAACTCTTCCGCTTGCCGTTGAAAGTCCATAGACCTTTGCAAACTCTTGACAGAGCTGTTCACACTGGTATTTGTGGAAACCGTAAGGGGAAATGGGAGCCAAAGGCTGGTCTTCGCCGATTGGAAGAGCGCTGGGGTTCCCGTAAACCGCGGCACTGGAGATCAGAATGAAACGGGAGGCCGGGCAATAGAGGCGAAGCATGTTCAGAATTTCGAAGGTTAACACCGTGCTGCTATAGAAATCCATGGAAGGATCTTCCATCGATAGTCCAACAGAAGCGGGACCTGCACAATGGATGCACACCTGAGGCAGGAAGTGCCCAAGCAAACCGGCTAATTTTTTATCTGGCAGCTGAATGCAGTGATAGGCTGACAGGTTTTGCAAGGGACCATTCTCCTGCTGGACCTGATCAACACCAATAACAGACCAGCCCAGTTCAGAAAAATAACGAGCTGCGTACCGTCCTATGAAACCGGCAACTCCTGTGATCAGAACGGTTCTGCCTCTCAATTGGCCCATGTTCTTCCTTCATTCATCAAAGTATCCCAGGGCATGAAGTTGCTTCGCAACTTCCTTGTCAATGGGTTTTTCTTGCCCTTCATTGCTCTTCCCGAGACTGCGCCTTATTCTTTCGTTTTCTTTCAGGATCGTTTGAACTCTGTTGTGAAAAGATCTCGCGAGGTCTTTTTCCCTGTCAATAATGTTTACCCTCTCCTCAGGATCCTTTCTCAAGTCAAAAAGGTAGATGGGCTTGTGAGTAAACCGGTGGAAAGGCCAGAGCGTTTTTCGTTCTTTAAGCCGCTGCCTGAGCGTCTCTTTCTTAGGCCTTACAGCAATGTACTTGTAATTCCTGGTTCTGAGAGCGATAAAACTAGGATGCATTCTGGTTATTTGAAGCTCTGAAAACACGAAATCGTTGGTTTCTATGTGGTCCCTCAGCAGAGGCAAGAAACTTTTTCCTTGGAGGCTCGTGGAATTTGCAGAAACGTTTGCATATTCCAGGATGGTAGGGAAAATATCGATATGCTGGACAAAGCCATCCACCTTGCCGACGAATTCAGAACCTGGAAATTTTGTGATCAGAGGGACTTTAATCTCCTCGTCATACGGTTCCCTCGCGTGAGCATTGAAACCATGCTCTCCGAAAGCCTCCCCATGGTCCGAGGTCAATATAAAAAGAGTCTTCTCAAATAGGTCAAGCTCCTTGAGCTTCGCCATTAAGATCCCGATGTGATAATCGTTATAGTAAAGCATATCCTCGTACAGCCCCTTGAAGCGCTTGCGGTCCACCTCGGCATGCATATCTTCAACGTCTCGCGGGGACCAGATTTCCTGAGAAGGATAAAAGGGCGTCATTTCTGGATCTCTGTGAAAATAGGGGCTGTGGGTATCCATCGACCAGAGAAAAATGAACATATCTCGGGTCCTGTTCTGTTCCAACAAAGGGAAAAGGAATTCGTTTAAGTCCTCTGATGTAGATATCGGCACATAATCTCCCTGTACTTTGAAGTGCAAATCCCACTGGAAAGTCTTAAGGTCGATGGTCTGCCGCTTTTTCATCACCTTTTCTTCTTTGTAGAGTTCAATGAAATGATCAAACCCCCTTCCAAGACCGAAATAAGGAGAGATGTTGCCTATGGAGGAGACTGCAATGGTTTTGAAACCGTTCGTTTGCAAGACTTCAGGCAGCATGGGTACCGGGACGGACAAGATGTCATCCAAGGTTGCCACACCGTTAACGGAAGAATATGTAGACGACAGCAAGCAAGCCCCTGAGGGTCGCGTCCAGGTGGACTGCGCAAAAGCGTCCGCGAATAAAACCCCCCCTTTAGCCAGTTTGTCTATGTTGGGAGAGGTTTGTTTCGGATAGCCGTAGCAGGACAAAAAGTCCGGCCGAAGGGAATCCATAACATATAAAAGGATGATCATTGTCTATGCTTCGCTTCCCTGCTCATGAAGATCCGATCTGCCACTATCAATCAAAGTAGCCAAGCGTCTTGAGTTGCCTTGACACTTCGTCATCGACCTTCTTGACCTCTTTGGCGTCGAACCCCTCTCCAAGGCCCTTCTTCTTTTTGAGGGTCTGCGCTACTTTCTCGTTAGCTTTGAGAATTGTTTTAATCCGAGACTGAAAACGCTGGCTTTCATCTATCTCCTCATGGATTAGGTTCAGCCTCTCTCCCGGGTCTTTCCTCAAATCATAAAGAAACATAGGCTTGTAAATGAACCAGGGAGAAGGCCAGAGCCTGTTTCGTTCTTTGAGCCACTGCCAAAAAGTAACTTCCTTACGCCTTACAGCCAAACACTTGTAATCTTGGCTTCGAAGCGATATGTAGCCCGGGTATTGGCTCGAGGGCCGGTGTTCAGTAAAAGCATATTCATTAATCCTTGCCTTTTCCCTCAGCAAGGGCATAGCACTCTTGCCCTGTAACATCATGTCGTCCTTAGGTACGCTCAGATAATCGATGATCGTTGGCACGATATCAATATGTTGCACAATGGATGATACTTCCCCATGGTACTTGGAAAAGGGAAATTTCATAATCAGGGGAACTCGGATGAGCTCATCGTAAGGCTCCCTTCCATGGCTGTTAAAGCCATGTTCCCCGAATGCCTCCCCATGGTCTCCTGTCACGATTAAGAGCGCTTCATCATAGAGCCCGAGCAATTTGAGCTTTTCTATCAGGGCGCCGAGATGGTAGTCGTTGTAATAGATCATATCCTCGTAGAGCCGCATCAACCGATCAATTTCAACGTCGGATTTTGCCTTTGCGACATCCTCTGTCACCCAGATAACGTCATCAGGATAGAAATACGCAAGCCTCATATCTCTGTGGAAGTACGGGCCATGAGTGTCAAGAGACCAGATGAAGATGAAGACATCTTCTGTCCCACCCGTTTTCAACAGGGAAAGGGTGAATTCATTAATGTCTTCTGATGTCGTGATGGGGACCCAATCTCTGCCCTCGTCTCCTTTGAAATGTGGCTCCCATTGCTGGTTTTGAAGAAGGACCTTACGCCTCTTCTCAGCGATGTTTTTGTCCTTGTACAGCTCAATGAAGACATCAAAGCCCTTTCCGAAACCGAAGTGAGGCGAGATGTTCCCCATTGAAGAAATGGCGATGGTTCTGAAGCCAGCTCTTTTCAGGTATTCCGGAACCACAGGCACATAGGCAGGCAGCGCATCGTACAGGCCGTTTACACCATGCACAGACGGATAAGTCGACGACAGCATGGACGCTCCGGATGGTCTTGTCCAGGTAGCCTGGGCAAAAGCATCGGTAAAGAGTACTCCCTCCTTTGCCAGTATGTCCATGTTGGGTGAGGTCTTTTTTGTATGCCCATAACAAGACAAAAAGTCAGGCCGAAGGGAATCCATGACATAGAAAAGAATAATCATATCCACTCGTTACCTTCGCAGAGTATCGCTCAGCTAACGGGCGCAGCAGCGTTCGCTGCGAAGCCTGTGTTGAGTCGTTTGCTGGCTTTGTACTTTATCCCCGCTCTCAATCTCTGAATCGGGCTGTCTATGTATTTAATCACCAACCAGGACACAATGAAACAGATCATTACCGTAAGCGCGCATGAAACAAGACCCTTCGTATTAAGACCCCTGATCGGCTCTCCCCAAATAACCATTGAAGAAAAAAAACCTACTTGCCAATGCATTAGATAGATAGGGTAACTGAAGTCACCTATTGTTTGATCTGTTTTCCTCCTGACCATCGGCGGGCACCCCCTGATCAGTGATGTAACTAAGAGCGCGTTGATTAAATAGTTTAGATAAAATGAGAGGTAAAACCCAAGTTCATGCGAGCTAAGATTCTTCGTTACAGCACCAAATAGCGAATTCATTAAGAACAACGAAAAAAGAATTGCTATGGGCAGCGGTCTGGCAATTTCGTGCAACATCGAACACAGCGGTTCACGAAAATGATATAGAGATGCACCCAACGCGAAAGGAAGGCTGCCCGCCAGAATAATGGATTGTCTATATTCATGGCTCAGGTTCAGCATATGCGTTGCAGCCATATACATGACACTCATGGACAGCCAAAACAGAGCCAGCCATTTCGTTTTCGACAGACCGATCGCAATGAGTAAATAGAAGAGCAGCTCGATCGTTAACGCCCAAGTAGCCGGCGATAGCCTTGGCAGCACTTTTGTCGGGAATACATTCATGAATACCAGAGTAATGTTTTGAATCCAATCCGATAAGCTTTTTGGGACAAACAGATATTCACGATAGATCCTGGACTGCTCCTCGCCCCAATAACTGACAATGGCTATGGAGATGACAAATACAACCCAATAGGAGGGATAGAGGCGTAAGAAACGATTTACCGCAAAAGACTTTATACCCCTAACACTATATCCGTATGAGCCAGACATAATAAATGTCATCAGGTATCCGCTAAGTATGAAGAAACCTTGCACGGCGTAATGACCCACGACAGGTATAGATAGTAAGTGTTGCGCGACTACCGCCAACGCAAGGAATGTTCTATAAGTCCCAAACATATTCGATTATTTCCTTCGTGAAGCTAACGTGGCTCATCGGAGGCCTCACGCCGCAAGATTGGAACAAATGGATTTCGTGCAACACCCAAAATACCCCGTGCAGGAGGCCACCCAAGGTGAAGTCGAGCAAAATCGGAAGAACGAGCCGGGGGCACCATACCCCAGAGATCGAATGACTTATTGCATCACGTTCAAGAAAGGCTACGGGCTTGAGATTTTCGGTTCCCATTCAAAATCAACAAGAACACTCTGGGTTGCTGTTACAGGAAGTCTTCCGATACCGTAATAGTCCCCGCTTGCGACGTGAATGGTTCCCACATCCACGACACCATCAAGAACAGCAGCGTTCTGGGTAGCATGAACGTTGTAAGTATAGGTACCGCTGCTAAGAGGCCATTTGCGAATCCTGCATGTGCACCACCCGCGGCCTTGTTTCACATTGTAGGTTGTTCCCACGAAATCACTTCGGCATCCAAAAAGCCGTGATCTTTCTATTGTAAAAAAGCCGATGCCAAATGACACATTCTCAATAGGTTTTTCATTTGCGCACTCGTAGTGCATACGAATAAGCAAATCCTGACCGGAAGCTATCACCGGTACCAGAGTCTCACTGTGTGCATCTAAGAATTCCACATTGATGATCCGAAGGAGCTCTCCATGCTGGCGATCCTTTCGGTCGCCGAGGGACAAACCACTCTTCACTATCTCTACCATTTTTGAATAGGTCTGTATGACGCTATCGACATCGCCCTGTTCCACGACCCGTCCTTCATCCAAGAGGATTCCTTTGCCGCACAGGGACTGAATGGACCTTAGATTGTGACTGACAAACAGTACGGTTCTGCCCTCCCTTGCTATGTCTCCCATCTTTCCGATGCATTTTTTTTGAAAAGCGACATCCCCAACGGATAAAACTTCGTCAACCGCCAGAATCTCCGGCTCAACGTGTGCAGCAACTGCGAAAGCCAGCCGTACGTACATTCCTGAAGAATATCGCTTCACGGGTGTATCCAGAAATTTCTCAATTTCCGAAAAAGCCACGATTTCGTCGAATTTCCGGTTCGTTTCTTCTTTCTTCATGCCAAGGATCGCGCCGTTAAGATAGATATTCTCCCGCCCGGTCAACTCCGGATGAAATCCTGTGCCTACTTCGAGGAGAGACCCTATTCTACTTTTCGCCTCAATGTATCCTTCTGTGGGCTCTGTGATGCGCGATAGGATTTTCAGAAGAGTGCTCTTCCCCGAGCCGTTTTTACCAATTACGCCGACAATGTCTCCTTGCTTCACATCGAAAGAAACATTTCTCAAAGCCCATATTGTATCTTCCCGATGACCCTCCACATTGCGGCGGCCGAGGAGCAAGTTCCTGATTCCATGGGAAAGATGATCACGCAATGTATCGTGATGTAACAAACCGATTCTGTACTGTTTTGAGAGGTCCCTGACCCGGATAGCAACGTTGCTCATTAGATTATGTCCGCAAAGGTTTTTTCCGTAGACCTGAAGTAGATAATTCCGCTTACAAGCAGTGCGACAACAATGAGCAAACTGGTAATCATGCCTGGCAATTCTGGCCCTTGCATGCCCAAAAAAGCGAAGCGGAATCCTTGGATGACTGCAACCATTGGATTAAGGCTATACAGGATTCGCCATTTCCCCGGGACGAGTGAAATAGGATAGATAATGGGTGATAAATAGAACCAAAGCTGTACGATGACCGGCAGAAGATACCCTACGTCACGATACCGAACATGGAGTGCTGAAAACCAGAGATTAATCCCGAGGGCGGTAAGACATGCAATGGCAAGAAGACCAGGCACCATCAAGAGTCTACCCGTTGGCTGAATTCCAAACCAAAACATCAAGCCAACGAGAATGATGAAAGATAACGCAAAATCAATAAGATGAGTAGTCACAGAAACTAAGGGGATGATAAGCCGCGGGAAATAAATCTTATTTATCAGATTCGTGTTCGATATCAAGCTGGTGCTGCCCTGGCTCAACGAGGAGGAGAAATAAATCCAGGGCAACAGGGCAGAATAGACAAACACAGGATATGGAAGTCCACCAGAGGGTACTTTCATCAAATAGCCAAAAATAATAGTAAAAATGAGCATTGTGAGTAAAGGCTGAAGGACAACCCAGGCAACTCCAATGACAGTTTGCTTGTAGCGTACCCTGAGATCCCTCCAGATGAGAAAGTATAATAGTTCTCTGTAATTCAACAATTCCCTGTAATTGAGAAACCGCCAACCCTGTGTTGGCTTAATCAGAAAGAGGTCATTTTCTCCCTGATCATTCGAGAAACTCTCTTCAATCATGAAGAACTCCCGTTGACTTTTGCCCGCACTTGCCCAACTGAATTCATCTTTAAAGATTTTATGGAAATAATACAATTGGAAATTTAAGCATTGGCACCAGATTGAATACCTACCAGGGCCTGAAGATGATTCCCCGGTCTTGCATAAGGTCCTTGATCTGGTTGACGGCTTCCTCTCCATTCTCCGGATGAGCTATCATCAGGTCGTAGGATATATCGGTGGTGATGTCTTCACCGATCCAGATCACTTCAATCCGTTCCGGGTGGACGACCGTCTTTATAATCTCCAGGTCATCCTGGGTCAATTCGATGGCTGTGATGATAAGGATACATCCGGCGTCAAGCAAGATATTAGCCACTTCAGCGAGCCTTCGAATATGCTCCTCGCGGTGGCTATCCGTGTCTTTGATGTCCGCATCGACCCCATAGAGAACGTTTCCAATTCCAAGAAAATAGACAATTTTACCGTCGGCAAAGAGCCGGCCTTCCAGCCTCTTGGCAATCGGCTTTTTCCCTACATCTCTCTTGCCCGTAATCACGATCAATGAGGGTTTCTGATTGTACTTCTCGGCCCGGGCCTCCATGGAGATAACGCTCTTTTCCCACCTGTAATCACGCAAGAGGACTTTGTCTCGGACCCATGTCCGCTGGTCCTCAAGAGCCTCGCGGACGATGCCACCGCCGCTGATCTCATAGCCATCAACAACGACAAAACGCCCCGTCCATGCGATCTGGTCGGTGGTGTCAAAGGCTACGGCGCGGTGGCATCGAAGGATGCATTCCGCTACTTCGTGCCGGTCAATCC
>Ga0214473_10001688_pt1 | contig 28570 bp, 26 predicted proteins | sample RVTome_7_FD_203509 | JGI IMG/M metagenome (GOLD analysis project Ga0214473, IMG submission 203509) | Soil microbial communities from uranium-contaminated site in the Upper Colorado River Basin, Wyoming, United States - RVT98D197 | ecosystem: Environmental > Terrestrial > Soil > Contaminated >...
CCCGGCATTTATCGGTTCCCCTTTAGTAATTAGAGTCTGTTCATAAAGTCCGTTATTCCGTCATGCCGGACCTGATCCGGCATCCAGAGACTCTTGAAAGGACTGGATTCCGGCTTCCGCCGGAATGACGATCCTTATGAAAACTGTAGTTTATGGACAGACTCTAATTAATGTGTTCGAAATTATATAGTTTTACAAGGTTCGATGGTGACAATTTTTTCATGGAGGAAAGAACGATTTCATAAATTGCAACTTTGCAAGCCCGACCCCATCGTATTTGCAGTATTTACATAGACTTGTCTTCTTGGGATTTAACGTTATAATATCGGTTGGAACTACCATCGAAAGCGGAGGGAGTTTATGGCTGAGGCATTTCTGGTTGCCCAGAATCTACACAAGAGCTTCAACGAGCACCGCGCCGTTCATGACGTTTCCTTTACCATCGAGAAAGGTGAAATCTTCGGTTTGCTGGGTCCCAATGGCGCCGGTAAGTCTACGACGATCCGCATGCTATCCACTGTTTTATCCCCTGACCACGGCGATGTGACAATTGGGGGTTATTCACTGAGGGACAATGCGGAAGCTGCCCGGCGGCTTATCGGAGTGTGCCCCCAGGATTTAGCTCTTTACTCGGACCTTTCCGCCTTGGATAATCTGATCTTCTTCGGGAGGATGGAGGGGCTTAACGGTAAAGAAGCACGGGCACAGGCTGTGGCTAATCTGGAACTCATGGGACTCTTGGAGAGAGCAGGAGGGAAAGTAGATAAATTCTCCGGTGGAATGAAACGGCGGGTGAACCTGGCAATTGCCCTGATGGGACATCCCCAGCTCCTATTCCTCGATGAACCCACCGTGGGCATAGACCCGCAGTCCCGAAATAACATCTATGAAACCATCTTTGGCCTGCGGGACAGAGGAATGACTATCCTTTACACAACTCATTACATGGACGAAGCTGATCGCCTGTGCAACCGGATTGCCATTATGGACGCCGGGAAGATCATCACGATGGACACGCCCTATCACCTGAAGAGCCAGATCGGGCCGCCGGAGGAAACGACACTCGAAGACGTTTTCCTGAAGCTAACGGGCAGAAGCCTGCGGGATTAATTGAAAATGAGACGAGCTTTTTGGGTTGCCCTGAAAGAAGTGCACCTCTTTTTGCAGGATAAAGGAGACTTGGCCTTCAGCCTGCTTTTACCTATCGCTGTCTTTGCTCTAATGTACGGCGCTTTCGGGGGGCAATCCCTGTTTCACGGCATCGCTCACATCGTCAACGGAGACCCTGACGGAGCGTACTCGAAGCTCCTCCTGGAACGTCTGGGCAAAAATGAGACCCTTGATATCGAGATGCACTCTGGCGCCGACGCCGACATGAAGCTGGAGAACTCCGACCTGCAACTGGTTCTGTTTATCCCCGGTGATTTTTCCAGCAAGCTTGGCGCAGGAGAGACGGCAGCGCTGGTCTTCAAACAGCGGGGAAACGGCGGTCAGGAGGGACAGATTGTCGCCCGCATCTTACGAAGCGCCGCAGAGCAAATAGCCCAGGAAGTCCAGGTGCACCGGCAGGTGCAGACAGCTCTGGCCGGACAGAATATAACCCGAGCCCAGGTGACCGTCGCCGTGCAGAAATTCATCGACCGCGAGCGAGAGCATCCCACTATCCGAATTACTGAGACAATGGTGGGCGTCCCGCCCGACCCGGCAAAACAGTTTCTGCCCGGCATCCTGACGATGTTCATTCTCTTCGCAATCACTCTCAATGCCCGGGCCATTGTAGAGGAGCGCAAAAAAGGCACTCTTGAGCGACTGATGACCACCCGGCTCACCTCCGGCCAGCTTTTTATAGGTAAATTTGTCGCCGGCATTTTTCGCGGTTTCATCCAGACCCTTATTTTGCTCATCCTGGCATACCTGGTTTTCCAGTTCTTTACGCCACTTACTTTTCTGGAGTCCTTGCTGATCGCCCTTGTCTTTGCAGCGGCAGCCAGCGCCATCGGCCTGGTGATTGCCGTTATTGTTCACACCGAAGACGCTGCCACCTGGGTTGCCGTATTCATCACAATGCTGATGACCATGCTGGGGGGTACTTTCATCACGATCCCCCCGGGTTCGATTTGGGGCACCCTGAGCAAAATCTCCGTTAATACTTACGCCAATAACGCCATAAAGACCGTCGTCCTCAATGGAGGCGCCTTTGCCGATATCGGTATGGACCTGGCGGTGCTGACCGCAGTGGCAGTGGCGGGAGTCATCATCAGCCGCATCCTTTTCCGCATCGTGCCCGGAGGCAAGTAGTCTATATGAAACAGATGAAACGCGCCTGGTTTATCGCTATGAAGGACTTAAAACTTTTTGCCGCCCACCGCGGGGCGCTCTTCTTTGCCCTGCTCTTCCCCTTCTTCTTTGCCACGATGTTCTACTTCCTGATGCAGGGGGTTGGCGGGAGTGATGAAAGGCTGGAGCTTCATTTAGTCACCCGTGAAACGCAGGGGATGAGCCTCCAGATCATCGAAGCAATGGTTACCAAGGACGAAGCCCGGCTTAAACCAGGCGATCCAAAAATCGTCCTGGACAAGGACTACGATAAAGCCAAGCGGGCGGTGGAGGAGAAGAAGCTTGCAGGGTTCCTGGCTTTCCCTTCTGACTTCACCCAGGGCGTCTCCCTCGGCTACGGTGCCAACCTGGAACTCGTGGTCAATGCCGAGTCTCCCGTTGTCCGCGCCGCCCTGAATGGTCTGGCACAGGGCATTGCCGCGCAGGCCGGGGCGCAGCAGGTTTCCGCCCGGGCCACAATGGGCTTGCTCACTGGGCGTGAAACGGCCTCAGGAAATCCCGCTAACATCGCCCAGGTTATCCAGCAAATCCTGCCAAAGATGTCCACTCGGCAACCTACTGCGGATGAATCCCTCATTACCTTTGACGTCCGGAAGACGGGCGAAGTGGAAGCGGAGAACCCGTCTAACTTTGTCATTCCGGGCTACTTAGTCATGTTCGTCTTCTTTGCTGCAGCGCTGGGTGCGGAGGCGATTGTCCGGGAACGGCAGAACCAGACCCTGGAGCGGCTGCTGGCAAGTTCTGTACGACGGGAAGCCATCCTGGGGGGTATCTTTACCGGGACCGCCTTAAAAGGATTGATTCAGATTATTCTTTTCTGGATCGTAGGAATCTTCGCTTTCAAGATGAAGCTGGGAGCGTCGCCCGGCGGCGTTATTCTGATGTCCGTCTTGATGGTGCTAACATCCTCCGCTTTTTCCATCATGCTGGCCACGCTGGCGAAGACACATCGGGCCGCCATTGCCGTCGGCGTGCTCACTTCATTGATTCTGGCGCCTCTGGGGGGCTGCTGGTGGCCGCTTTTCATCACGCCGAAATGGATGCAGTTTCTCGCCCGGTTTACCCCCCATGGCTGGGCAACGCTGGGCTTCAATAAGCTGATGGTCTTCGGCGCCGGGTTCAGTGCCGCCCTTCCTAACATGCTTGCCCTCGTTGGTTTTGCCTTGATCTTCAGCATGATTGCAGTATGGCGGTTCCGCACCAGCGCCACTTAACAAAACTCGGGGTCACCTGTTAACTACTGGGGCGATTTCAATTCTACTTGCTTGATTCCCTGAAGACCAAAAACCTCACCGTACATTTTTCGGTCGGGATGGATTGCTCGAGATCTAAGGCGGAAATTCACAGTGATCTCTTTCTCCTGTAAATTCCTCTTAACCCCGAACCGGGTAACCTTAGAATCGTATTTGTCGAGGATTGCCTGGATTCGTTCGACCTGGCCTTCGACATCCTCGGAAATAACAACCATCTCTTGATACCAATCTTTGCTGATCTTTTTCTCCCATCTCTTTAATCCGATCAGGGAGCCCAATGCGATAGCCGATACGGCGAAGCCGAAGAGATAATATCCTGCGCCGACGCAAAGCCCGATTGCACAGACCACCCACATGCAGGCAGCCGTCGTTAATCCCCGGATTGTTTCTTTGTAGCGCAGGATCACTCCAGCGCCCAAGAAACCAATACCAGTAATGGCCTGAGCAGCGATACGTCCCGGATCACCCCGGAGGATTTCTCTGAAAGGTCCATCATGGTATTTTACGGATAGAAATTCCGAGATGACCATGATGAGAGCCGAGCCCAAGGAGACGAGAAGATAAGTTCTTACGCCTGCTTCTCTTCCGTGAATCTCCCTTTCGAGACCTATCACCCCTCCAAGGACAGATGCCAAAACGAATCTGAGAAGAATTTCTCCCTCGCTTGCCATAGTTCTTCTCCAATCGTCTTATCTTGTATCGAAAATTGGGTCGAATGTCAATTTTCAATGGTGATCGATGGGTGACACCATGACTAACGAGATCTTCCCCTACTCTCCCCGGCAACAATCCTATTGCAGGAATCTCAGATATTCTTCATGAGATTGTATGGCGGACGGGATTCCTGGTTATGATAAACCGAGTGTGGCTCTCCCTTCTAATCCAGCCGAACCCTCCGCAGATGGTACAGACCAGGGCTCCATCTTCATCATCTATATGCCTCCCGGCTCCGTAACAAGAGGGGCAGAAACTCATGCCATATTTTTCTGGGTTGAATTCATGACGACCGGTCTCTTTTTCCATACTTCACCTCCTATTCTCGATTTTGTTATCCGGGTCACTGGATTGGATATGAGTTCGTGTAATTCCAAATATGCCGGCCTGCCAGCCCTACCCAGCCTATTTTTTCATTGATCGCATCCTGAATCCTGGACTTCCACATTCTCAGCATGGCTTCCGGACACGGTGATAAAACCGTGTCTTTTCCAATGAAGTACCGGTTTCCTCTCCACATCACGGTGCTGCTCGTGATCGGGGCAAACCATATCAGGCCAATCAGAAGGTCTTTAATTGGAGAAATAAGATAGGCGAGAGGGTGGAGGCCTGCTTTTATTCTTCGACCCAGAAAATAGTCACCCGTCGATTTGAGGAAAGCCGCCATGACAGCGAGAGAGACTGTCCTCTTGGTTGGGCCGCAGATGAACAATGGAAGGAGTGACACAAAGACAGGGTTGACCAATAACTCAGAAAAATACTTCATTCCCCCGATCTTCCACCTCATTTTTGCCCAGCGGATATGCCGGTTGATGAACTTCCGGAAACCCCAATATTCATTCACATTATTGATCAGGTAATCAGAGACAATTACTTTTTTCCCTCTTTTCCGGACCGTATCGCCGATCAAATAGTCCTCTGCAAGGACATTCTTAAAGGATTGTAGCCCGCCGATGGACTCAAGATCTTGCCGTCTCATGAGCATCGATTTACCGACAACACACGGAAGGTTCAAGTATTTATCCAATGCGCAAACATTTCCCAGGATGAAAGAATTCAAGTGAAGATTTTCAAGGATGGAGCCGAGCGTCTTCCCTCCGATTCCCCTGATCAGATTGCTGACAAGGCCGACTCGAGGATCTTCAAAGGGTTTCACAATTCTTTTCAGATAGTCCGGATTCACCATGACATTACTGTCGCTGATCAGAATGTAGGAATGTTTCGCAACCTGATAAGCGGGAAGGAGGTTATTGACTTTTGGATTCAACCCCGCCTCGCACTTTTGAACAACGATGGAGATATCTTTATCCGGGTACTTTTCTTTGACCTTCCGCGCGACTCTATAAGCCGGATCATTCTGATCCTGCAGTGAACAGATGATCTCGTATGTAGGATAATCCTGCTTGCAGAAACTCTCGAGGTTGTCAAAGAGATTATCATCGAGCCCTTTGAGCGGCTTCAGAATTGAAACCGATGGACACGTTTCAGCCAGGGAAGTCTCTTCCGAAGATTTCGACTTTGAGGCTACATAAGAACGGACTGCAATGATCTGAATCCCGAAACTGACCAATCCCAAAATCGTTAGAACCACTAAGATCCAGAATAGATCCATCCAGTTCCTCCTTAAGGGCCGTTACTTAGAAAATAAAGGCCTCGTCCAGCGGCCACGGTATGGTTCGATCCCGCGCTTCGCGGGACTCACCATGATCCTTCGACAAGCTCAGGATGACCGGTCATGGTGAGCCTGTCGAACCATCGTCCTGAGCTTGTCGAAGGATGAACGGCGGCTCAGGACAGGATTCGGTTACGTTATTCGTCTTAAGAATTTCACGCCTGCGTGCCGAAATGCACTTCGGTGTCCAGGCACGTTGCCGTAGGACCCTAAACGATACGGACTTCGTAGCCGTAACCCAACCCCCCTTCATCCCCCCTCCTAACGCCCCCTCCACTCTCCCCCCCTTAAAATAAGAGGGGGAAGGGGGAGTTACTAAGGAGGGAATAGAGGGGGGTTATTGATTTTCATGGTTCGAGTGCACCCTCCGGGCACGGGGCATTAATTTCTGAAAAGCGAAATGGCCACTCCCCGATTAGATCGAATACAATGTTTCACTGAGGCCACATTCTTTTCACAGCTCAGCATAGACTTCCACGAATAGAGATGCCTGACTCTATGGAAGTCACTTCCTGCGATATAGGGATATTTTTTCAGGCTGATGACATTGAAGACGTCGTCCCGATTTGCGATCTCCCAGGCATCGATGTAACGGGCGTATTTTTTGCGATTATTCCACAAAAAGAGCGTATCTCTTGCAATGATCTCGGAGGTATGATGGGGATGACAGGCAATGATCAAGGCCCCTTGCTTTTTTGCTTCAAGGAAGACTTTTTCGAGGTTCCATGTCGCTGAAACAAATTCTTTGATGTCAATCAGGAGAACATGGGCCGACTTGTCTGCAGAGAGGGAGTTCTTGGTGATTTCAACACCTGGAATGACCAGCAGTCCATATTTGTCCATTGCCCGTTCAGCCTCTGCTTGAACTTCGGATAGATAGGCAGCAAAATTATCTTCTTTAATGGAGAATTTGAACCGGTGGGCAAGCTTTCCGAGATAGGTATCCCCATTCACGATGTGATCCGTGATAGCAATGACATCGAATCCGGCTTGACCGAAGAGGTCAATCGTCTTTCTTAGCTCTACGGATCCGTCGGAATAAGTTGTGTGAATATGAAAGTCACACAGAAGCATTGCTTCCAATTGTGCAATGGTTATGTTACGAAATTGTGTGAACGAGGTGAAAATTAGGTTAAAAAAGGAGGAATATTCAATGCAAGCTCGAACCGCCATAGGGAAGATTCTTAAAATGGAAGGAGTTGGGTTTATAAGCGGTTTCCCGCAGAATGCGATCATCGAGGCAGGTGCCGAGGAGGGAATCAGGCCTATTATGTCGAGGAACGAGCGGGTAGGTGTCGGCATAGCCGATGGATTTACCCGGGCCTCCTTTGGTCAACGTATCGGTGTCTGCGCCATGCAATATGGACCAGGAGTCGAAAATGCTTTTTCGGGTGTAGCGCAGGCTTATAGCGATTCGGTGCCCATTCTGGTGCTTCCGGGTGGACCGCCGAGGCGGAGATTAATGCCTCCGAGTTTTATTGCATCCAACAATTACCGGGAAATTACCAAATGGGCGGATATGATTAACTTTGCAGACCGTGTGCCCGAGATGATGAGACGGGCCTTCACTTACCTTAGAACGGGACGGCCAGGCCCGGTATTGCTTGAAATACCAGCGGACGTAGCAACCGAGGAGTTACCCGATGCCATGTTCCAATACAAACCGGTGAAGGGCGCTAAGACGGCTGGAGACCCCGCCGATGTGAAAGAAGTGGTCAAAGCCTTAATTGCGGCAAAGAATCCAGTCATCCGTGCCGGACAGGGGGTTCTTTTTGCAGGTGCCTGGGATGAATTGCGCGAGCTCGCCGAACTGCTCCAGATTCCGGTCTATACGACCATGGCCGGGAAGAGCGCTTTCCCTGAGAATCATCCATTGTCCCTGGGCGCCGGCGGACGAACGCAGCCCAGGATGGTGACACACTTCCAGAAGAAGGCCGACCTGGTATTTGCCATTGGGTCCAGTTGTACAAAAGAGGGATTTACGATTCCTATCCCCGACGGGAAAGTGGTCATCCAATCGACCATAGACGAACGGGACATCAATAAAGATTATTCTCTCGAACACGCTATCATAGGAGATGCCAAACTGGTGCTACGGCAGCTGATTGGCGAGGTTAAAGAACAAAAAGGCTATGAAAGCAGAAAAGGAAACGAGACGGTTGTCAGGGAGGTCAAGGCAATCAAAGAGGAGTGGTTGAAGGAGTGGATGCCCAGGCTTACCTCCAATGAAGTCCCAATCAATCCTTACCGGATCATCTGGGACCTGATGCAGGTTTTAGACAGAAAGGAAACAATCGTGACCCACGACTCGGGAAGCCCGCGAGACCAAATGCTGCCTTTCTGGGAAAGTCTCGTCCCGGGGGGTTATATCGGCTGGGGGAAAACGACTACGCTGGGCGCATCACTTGGGTTTGCTATGGGAGCGAAACTGGCCAGGCCGGATAAGACTGCGGTCAGTTTCCTTGGGAACGCCGCCTTTGGCATGGTTGGCATGGATTTCGAGACAGCAGTAAGAGAAGAAATCCCTATCCTGGTTATCCTGATAAACAATTCTCTGCTCGGAGGTTACATTAGGTTCCATCCGGTGGCTTCCAAACGCTACCATCTCAATGTTCAGACAGGAGACTATACCAAAGTCGCCGAAGGACTGGGCGGCCATGCGGAAAGGGTGGACAGGCCGGAGAACATCATTCCGGCGGTCCTGAGGGCAAAGAAAGCGGTTGACTCCGGTCAGCCTGCGCTTGTTGAAATGATCACCCGGGAGGAGCTTGCCGAGTCCTCATACCAGTAGACCATCCGATCACTGATTACTGGTTACTGGTTACTGGTTACTGGTTACTGATCACTGATCACTGGTTACTGTTTCTGTCTGATGAGAGAGGAATAATAGGCGGCCGTCTCGGTAGGCTTACGTTCCAGGGTGTCGAAATCGACCCGGTAGAGGCCAAATCTCGAATCGAATCCACGAAGCCATTCATAATTGTCCATGAGGGACCAATAGAAGTATCCCCGGATATCCAATCCGTTTCTGCGGCTCCTTTCAAGAATCTCGACGTGTTTTTGAATGAATCTCATTTTTTCCCTGTCATCATGGGTGGCAATACCGTTCTCTGTAACGAAAAGAGGAACATTCAACCTAGAGGCATATCTTAACACTTTTTCAAGGCCATCAGGATAAATCTCCCATCCTGTATCGGTTAGACCATTGCCGTCCATATCCCGATATTCCAATTCAACCCCCAGGTTTTTGAAAGGGTTGAATCTCACGTGAATCCTCGTATAGTAGTTTACCCCGAAGAAATCGAGCTTCCCTTTGATTGGAAGTTCCACTGTCATTGGTCTTTTAAAAGGGACTCTGATCTTCAATCTCCCGGTGAGAAACGCATCAAGAAGAGAATAATTGTAGAAGGACTTTGCTATTCTTGTCAAAACCCGGTCGACAGGGTTCCAGCCCCGGCAGGGTGCAAAAACAGCCATATTGTGCGTGATTCCCACCGAGGCATTTGAGAAGCCTTGCCGAAGAAGTTGATAGGCCTCTGCGTGGCTGACAAGAATATTTCTAAACGCTCTTACGGCGGATGGAAAGTCCTTTTTGCCGGGAGGCATGCAACCTTCTATATAACCCCCCAGAAGAAGAACATAAGGCTCGTTGAAGGTAATCCAATACCGGACACCCCTAAGGGTCGAAACAACTTTCTCGACGAATTCTAAAAACCGCGCGACTGAGGATTCCTCATGCCACGGATGTTTTTCGAGAAACCACCGGGGATGGGTAAAGTGATGAAGGGTCACAAAGGGTTCGATATCGTTTTCGCGAAGAATATCCACGACTTCTTGATAATGGGCAAAGGCATCATAATTCCACGCCCTTTCTTCGGGTTTGATACGGCTCCATTCCAGGGAGAAGCGATAGGCATTCACTCCCAATTCTTTTAGAAGGTTCAAATCGCTTTTGTAAAGATGATAATGGTCGGTGACGTCCGGATAGGAACCAATCGTCTGGTCCCACGCGCTCCAGTCTGCATAGGGAGACCCTTCAAGCTGAAAAGCGGAGGTAGCCACACCCCAAAAGAATCTCTGCCCCGGGTTAATTTCCAATAAAAATCCTTTCAATTTTATTTATTGAAATTATAGCATGTCAAAATCCCCTGTCTAACAAATCTTTCATTACTTGCCTAATTGGGGAAAGAGACATTTTCTTTCAAATAAAGATGCCATTCATTTGTCACAGAAATTTGAAGTGCTCGACATCGTATTGTCACATTGGAAGGTTAACTTACCCAACGATGACTAAATGGCTGCTGTCCGACCTGCATATTCATTCCACTTATAGCGATGGATCGGTCCGGATCGAAGAGATCGCAAAAATATACGGAGAAGCAGGCTTTGATGTGATCGCCATCACCGACCATCTCTACGATACGCAGTCGCCCATAAGCCTTAAAATCCATGGCGAAGGCAAATCGATAAAAGACCCAAAGGCCTATTTTGATAGAATCGAGGAGATTTCTCACTGGGCTAAAGAGGCTTATGACCTTCTGGTCATCCCCGGGCTTGAGATCTGCAACCACCACGAAGATTATCACATTCTGGGGATTGATTTGAAGGAACCCATCGATCCAAACCAGAGTGCAAAAGCTGTGATTGATGACATCCATCGACAGGGGGGCCTCGCAATTGCGTCCCATCCAAATTTGAAGTTGTCGTATTTCCTTAAAGAAGACAATGCCTCGATTCAATCCCACCCACTCCATTTATGGAAGCATCGTGAAAGATATGTGAATCAAATCGATGCATGGGAGATTGCCAACCGGGAGGATCTCTTCGGAAGGGTGAGTTTGGAGGGATTCACTTTTGTTGCAAACTCTGATTTTCACGATCTCGGACATCTCAGTTCCTGGAAATCTTTAATCTATTCCGAAAAAGAAAAAGAAGCCGTTAAAAGGGCCATTGTCGAAAGAAAATTATCCCTCTTCTTCTTCAAGGAAAATGGAACTGGAAGGGAACTTCCAAAACTTCCACCTCCTATGGAAGACAGCCCCTCTTTCAGCACCCCGGAAGAGATCCCTGGAGAAAAGACAAAGATCCTAATCGCCGACGACGAAAAAGACCTTGTAGAGATGCTGGCTTATAACCTGAGAAAAAAGGGATACCAGATCCTGACCGCTTACAACGGATGTGAGGCATGGGAGAGAATCGAATCCGGGAAACCTGATGTGATCATCCTGGATCTTATGATGCCGGACCTCGACGGTTGGGAGCTCTGCCGTCTCGTTCGCCGGAGCCAGAGGGAAGAAATAAAAGGGATGGGGGTCCTGATGCTTACGGCAAGGGCCATGCCGGAAGACAGGGTCTTTGGTCTTGAACTTGGAGCGGATGACTACCTCACCAAACCCTTTTCAATTTCAGAGTTGATCCTAAGAGTTGGGAAAATGGTCCAAAAGCGGAGAACCCTCACCGAACTGCAGGAGCATGTGGTCTGTCATGAGCTTGAAATGAAAAAAAAGGAAGAGAGCCTCCGAAAGATTGTTCATGACCTGAAGAGCCCTCTCATCTCTATGGGCGCCTCGGCAAAACTTCTCTTGGGAGGCAAGGCAGCAAGAGAAGAATCTAAGTTCCTCGGGACTATCTATGATAACAGCCTGCGACTGACCCAATGGGTGGACGATATTCTCAACTCTACCCGTGAAGGATCCCGGAATGGAGACCCTGATCAGAAAGAAATTGAGATTGAATCTCTTGTCAAAGAGGTGGTTGATTTAATGAGAGACCCTGCATCGACGAAAGGAATTGAGATCTCTTATGGGTCATTTTCTCCTGTTCCCTCTATTCGGGGCAACGGGCAATTACTCCAAAGGGCCATTACCAACCTCATCCAGAATGCGCTCAAATATACGCCAAGGGGCGGAGAAGTGAAAGTATCTGTGACAGCCTATTTCAGACAGGGGGAAATGGGAGTTGTAGAAATATCTGTCAAGGACACAGGAATCGGGATCTACCAGGAGGACATGGAAAGGATCTTTGAACCTTACTACAGGGGGAAAAATGCAGGCGCAGAAGACGGGGTTGGACTCGGACTTTCTCTGGTCAAAGAAGTGGTGGACTCCCATGGGGGAAGAATTCTGGTGGAGAGCGAACCTCAAAAGGGGAGCACGTTTTCCATGATGTTACCTGCGGGGGGAAAGTTCAATTAATGAAGGGAATCCTTAATCCGTAATCAAAGGATCTAATGAGGGATAATAATTACATTGACATTGGAAAAAATGACAGCTAAGGGTCCCCGAATTTGCAGAAATTGTTAGATCTAAGAAAATAGGTAGCCGCAGCCTTCAGGCTGCGATATCACGCAGGCTGAAGCCTGCGCCTACCTATTTTGATTACGGATTATGGGGAATGAAGCTGTTTGGGACGAACAGATTCGGTTTGGGAAGGGGGTGTGAAGGGATGACATGGAAGTGGATTTATCTACGAATCTAAATGAAAAGCATTTTTAGAGGAGACACCGTTAGGGGTGAATTGAGGATGAATGAGATTATGAATGAAAGGAGAAAGATGATGAAGATCAAAAGGTTATTAACAATTATGTCTGTAATTGCTTTGTTCGCATGCTTGCCTGGCTTCTCTTTCGCCGGCGAGGTTGACATCCTGATGAAGAAATTGGTTGAAAAGGGAACCCTTACAAAAGAAGATGCAGAGAGCATCCTTCAAGAGATTAAGCAAGAGACTGCAAAACCAGGAAAAGAAAAAACTATGGAGATACCCGATTGGGTCAAGAACATCAAGTTCGGAGGGGACTTAAGGCTTAGATTTCAAACCGAGGATAGAAAAGATGATGAAAAGGACGCCCGGGATAGAGGGAGGTATAGACTGAGACTCGGCGCGGAAACCAAGGTTGCGGATGATGTTAAAGTCGGATTTGGGCTTGCTTCGGGAGGCGGGGACCCACGTTCGACCAACCAGACCTTTGAAAATACTTTTGAGAAGAAGAATATCAAGATCGATTATGCCTTTGCAGACTATTCTCCCGTAAAATGGCTCAACTTGACCGGCGGGAAGATGCATAGTCCTATCTATCGTCCCTCGGACCTGCTCTGGGACAGTGATATCACTCCTGAAGGAGCGGCCGCAAAGTTCCATTACCCTGTTATTCCCAATCTCGATCTCCTTTTCAACACGGGATTTTTCATCCTGGATGAAAGGAGCAGTGACAATGATCCCTGGATGGTTACCCTTCAGCCAGGCTTGAATTGGAAGATTACAAAAGATCTCAATCTTAAATTGGCGCTTGCTTATTATCTGTTTGGTGGCGTGAAGGACAACACCTTGGATTTTACATCCGGCACCAACACCTTGTTATCCAATGGCAAACTGAAGTTTGATTATGACGCGCCGGCCCTCAGCGGGGAGATTGGGCATAAAAATCCATTTGGGTTCGACTTTATCCCCTACGTCGGCCTATTCGGTGAATATGTCAACAACCCGGATGCTAAGGATGACGATAAAGGATACATTGCAGGTCTGAGAGTGGGACATCAGGGCATGAGGAAGTTTGGTGATTGGTCCTTCGAATATTCTTACAGGAAACTTGAGAAAGACGCATGGCCCGATGTCTTTCCTGATTCTGATTTCCATGGTGGTGAAACGGACACAAAAGGCCACGAGGCGATCTTCAACTTTGCCCTGCTGAAGAATCTCTGGTTGACTGCTGATTACTACCGGACAAGACGGATTCACACTCCACCAAAACAGACTGAAGACCTTTTCCAGCTTGATCTCAACCTCAAATTCTAAGATACATGAAGTGTGCTGGTCCCGTAAAAAGTCAAAAAAGACCGTCATTCCGGCGAAAGCCGGAATCCAGGAATTTCCCATAATCATGAAAACACTGGATCCCGCTTGAAGCGGGATTTTCATCGGTGAGACTACTTTTTACAAGATCATCAAGTGTTGGTTTGGGAAAACTCGTTTTCTGGGCACCATCCCGTCACGGGGATGGGGCTTCTTGGCTGCAAAGGAGGTGAAATTCAATCGTAACCGAAACGTAAACCATTTGTAACGTAACTGTAACAAAACTTAGAAATTATAAATGAAAGGAGAAGTTTTATGAGAAGGATGATGCCTCAGCAGAACCAATATGGAATTGCAGGAATTTGGACAATATCAACGATATTGATCCTGACATTCATCGGCTTAACAGGAAGCTTCACTCCAGTCTATCCTCAGGAAAAGATCATCAAAATCGATGGCTCGAGCACTGTCTATCCGATTACGGAAGCAGTGGCTGAAGAATTTCAAAAAATGAAAAAAGGAGCAGTCAAGGTAACGGTTGGAATTTCTGGAACAGGCGGAGGCTTCAAAAAATTCTGTAGAGAGGAAACGGATATCTCCGACGCCTCCAGGCCCATCGTTAAGAAAGAGGTGGATGCCTGCGGTGAGTTGAAGATCGAATATATTGAACTCCCGGTAGCTTATGATGGTCTGGCCGTTATGGTGAATCCGAAAAATAACTGGATCACTACGATGACCGTTGCAGACCTCAAAAAGATATGGGAGCCGGCTGCCGAAGGAAAAGTGACAAAATGGAATCATGTGAATTCTGCCTGGCCGGATACACCCTTGAAGCTATACGGTCCTGGAGTCGACTCCGGCACTTTCGATTATTTCACAGAGGCCATTGTTGGAAAATCGAGATCCAGCCGGGGTGATTTTACCGCCAGTGAAGATGATAATGTTCTTGTCCAGGGAATTGCCTCCGACAAAGGAGGCTTGGGTTTTTTTGGCTACGCTTACTATGCGGAGAACCCGGATAAATTGAAGCTCGTTGGCATTGACGGAGGAAAGGGCCCTGTTCTTCCTTCAGAGAAGACGGTCATGGATGGGACCTATAACCCGCTCTCCCGGCCCATCTTCATCTATGTGAATAAAAAAGCCGCAGCCAGACCCGAGATCAAAGAGTTCGTTGAATTTTACTTGAAACAAGCACCCATACTGGTAAAACAGGTGAAGTATATTCCTCTTCCAGGAAAAGCCTACCAGCTTGCTACCGAGCGATTCCGCAAAGGAGTGACCGGTTCGGTTTTCGGAGGGGAGGCCAAAATCGGATTAAAGATCGAGGACCTCTTAAAAATAGAAGAGAAGAAATAGAGTTGTGAAGTAATGCCTCACTATTCCGTGGGATCTTCAGCGATCTGGCAGGGGTGGCGGAGAAAATCTTATAGCGGTAACCTCAGCTTGCTCGATAACCACCAGGACGTTATAAACATTTCGACGAGTGTGCAATAATAATGGAAATAACCTTTGGCAATAAAAATATAAAACAGTCCGCTTGATAAGATTTTTGGAGACATCCCTGTCGGATCAGCTGATTTCGTCCACACTTCAGTGAGGAATTACGTTGTGAAAAGAAAACTCCGGGAAAAAATCAAAGAGAGGGTCGTTGAAGGACTGCTTCTCTTCAGCGCCCTCTCCACCGTTTTTATCACTCTAAGCATTGTCTTCATCCTTTTCTATGAAGCCTTCGGATTCTTCAAAGCTGTTCCTTTGCGGGAGTTCCTTACCGGAACACAATGGACCCCTCTCTTCGCCCAGCCCAAATTCGGAATATTGCCCCTTGTCACAGGGACCCTTTTGGTGACGGGAATCGCTGTCATAGTCGCGTTGCCGGTGGGGCTCATCGTTGCTGTCTTTCTCAGTGAATATGCCCCGTTTAAGGTCAAAGAAGTGGCTAAGCCCATCCTTGAAATCCTTGCGGCCGTCCCGACAGTCGTCTACGGTTATTTTGCGCTTCTTTTTCTTACCCCCATCCTCCAGAAATTCATTCCCAACCTTTCCGGTTTTAATGCTCTAAGCCCTGGAATCATTATGGGTATCATGATCATCCCTTATGTTAGCTCCGTGAGCGAAGACGCCATGAAAGCCGTCCCCATGTATATCCGGGAGGGGTCCTACGCCATGGGGGCTACGAAATTCCAGACGGCATTCAAGGTGGTTATTCCTTCGGCCTTTTCAGGAATCGCAGCGGCCTTTATCATCGGCGTCTCAAGGGCCATCGGGGAAACGATGGTCGTCGCCATTGCAGCGGGCATGATGCCCAACCTGACCCTTAACCCGGTTGAGCCTATTCAGACACTCACTGCTTATATCGTCGGGATCAGCCTGGGAGACGTCCCCCATGGCACCATTGAGTATAAAACGATTTTTGCTGCGGGCATCACTCTCTTTCTCATGACCCTCTTCTTAAACATCCTGGGTTTCTGGTTCAGAAGAAGGATCAGGGAGGTTTATTAAACCTGATAGCTTCGTAAAATGTGTTGAGCCGGCTAAAATATTAAATAGAGTATGTCCAGAGAGTCTGTTACTCGTCATGTCGGACCTGATCCGGCATCCAGAGGCCCTTGAAAAGACTGGATTCCGGCTTTCGCCGGAATGACACCTTTTAATAAAACAATAATTTATGGACAGACGCTAAATAGATAATTACATCGCCGGGCGACTTTGTCGCCAAAGCTTTACAGCGGAACCTTTTTTCAATTCAACGTTGAGGTAAAGATGTCACAAGAGGAACAAGCAGTCGTTGATATCCGGAAGAGAATCGCCTTCAACAAGCTCCGGGATCACCTATTCTGGATTATCGGGCTGTTTTCCACCCTGATTGGTTTCATACTCCTCTTCACTCTAATGATCGATCTTTTTATTGACGGTTTCCCGAGGCTGAGCTGGCAGTTCTTCACATCCTATCCATCACGATTCCCGGAAAGAGCTGGAATCCTCTCTGCCTGGGTTGGTACGACTCTGGTCATGATCGTCACTGCCGCCACGGCCGTTCCTTTAGGGGTGGCTGCGGGAATTTACTTAGAAGAATATAGTAAAAAGAATTGGTTGACCCATCTCATCGAGATTAATATGAATAACCTTGCAGGGGTCCCATCCATTATCTATGGCCTTCTGGCCCTCGGCCTTTTTGTCTATTTTTTGAAATTCGGAGAAAGCATTTTGACAGGGGGGTTAACGCTGGGTCTTTTGATTCTTCCCATGGTGGTCATTGCCACGAGAGAATCGATTCGGGCTATTCCAAATTCGATCCGGGAGGCCTCATATGCCCTGGGGGCGACAAAATGGCAAACCGTCAAAGACCACATCCTCCCCTATTCCATGGGAGGAATTCTCACGGGTATGATCATCGGACTCTCAAGGGCTATTGGAGAGACAGCGCCCATCATCACGGTAGGGGCCCTGACGTTCATCGCTTTTCTTCCGACATCCCCCGTCTCTTCAGAGATTCCTTTCCTTTCTTTCAGGTGGCTCCTCGACCCCTTTACCGTGATGCCCATCCAGATGTTCAACTGGGTTTCCAGGCCTCAGGCCGCATTCCATCTGAATGCGGCAGCCGCGGGGATCGTCCTTCTTTTCATGACCCTTCTAATGAATGGATTTGCCATTTACTTGAGATACCGTTTCAGGAAGAGAATAAAGTGGTAAGACGGGAGGATAAGTGGTGGGTATAATTTCTGAAATGCCAAAAGCCGAGGTCAAAAACCTCAATTTTTATTACGATGATTTCAAGGCCCTGAAGAACATTCATCTCCCGATTGCAGAAAAGAAGATCACAGCCCTGATCGGGCCTTCCGGCTGCGGAAAGACCACCTATTTGAGATGTTTCAATCGTATGCACGACCTTTACCCCAATAATCGGTACGAAGGTGAAATCATTCTCTACCCCGAAGGATTGAATATCGTCGACCCCAGGGTGGACCCCATCGAGGTCCGGATGCGGATCAGCATGGTCTTCCAGAAACCAAATCCCTTTCCCAAAACGGTCTTTGAAAATGTCGCCTATGGTCTCAGGGTCAGGGGAGAGAATAAAATGAACTTTTTAAAGGAGAAGGTTGAGAAGGCGTTAAAACAGGCCGCTCTTATGGGAGAAGTCAAGGATAGGATTAACGACCTGGCTTACAACCTTTCCGGGGGACAACAGCAAAGATTATGCATCGCAAGGGCTCTCGCGACGGGTCCCGAAATCCTTCTTTTCGATGAACCCACCTCGGCCCTTGACCCAACGGCAACCTCAAAGATTGAAGAATTGATTATGCAGCTCAAGAAAGAGGTGACGATCATCATCGTGACACACAATATGCAACAGGCGGCAAGGGTCTCGGATTACACGGCTTTTATGTACCTGGGAGAAATCATTGAATTTGACAAAACGGATAAGGTCTTCACCAGTCCTTCCCAGAAATTGACAGAAGAGTATATTACCGGAAGATTCGGTTAAAAACCTTCCATAACGGAGAGGGTGAAACGAGAAAAGGAGATGAACCCGTGAGCAAACCCAAAGTCCTCTTTTTATGCACGGGCAATTCCGCGCGAAGTCAAATGGCCGAAGCCTTCCTGAGAAAATATGGCAGAGACCAATTTGAAGCATACAGCGCCGGACTTGAGCCGGAAGAAATCCATCCGTACACAAAGCAGGTTATGGAGGAAGTTGGAATAAGCCTCGCCGGCCAATATTCCAAACATGTCGGGGAATATATGGGGAAGGTGCATTTTGCTTATCTGATCATCGTCTGCGATGAGGCTGAGAAAAACTGCCCCACCACATTTCCGGGAATTGCACAAAGACTTCATTGGTCGTTTGAAGACCCTTCAGCGTTTGCAGGATCGGAGGATGAAAAACTGGCGAAGTTCAAGGAAGTAAGGGACCGGATAGACCGTCGCCTCAAAACATGGCTGGAGGAACAGAAAAAAAATGCTGGCGCCGGTTGAACAAGAACGAATAATTTGTTAATCTTGCCGGGGTGAAATCCGAATTATCCGGAAAGAAATGACGTCGAAATGATGGAGTCTCACTTTACGGTCAAGATGGAAACACAGGGGCTTAATTTTTACTATGGCCCCTCACAGGCGTTGAGGAACATTAATATCGTTTTCCAGGTTAATCGGATTACTGCTTTGATTGGGCCCTCCGGATGCGGTAAGTCCACTTTTCTTCGCACGCTCAACCGGCTGAATGAACTCATCCCTCACACCCGTGTGGAGGGAACGGTCAAGCTCGACGGAAAGGATGTCTATCAGCCCGGTACGGATGTCGTTTCCCTACGGCAGCGGGTTGGAATGGTCTTCCAGCGTCCAAATCCTTTTCCGAAAAGCATCTTCGAAAATGTGGCCTTCGGTCCGAAGGTATTGGGAATCCATAACAAACGGGAAATCGAAGAGAAGGTAGAGCAAAGCCTCAAAGCAGCAGCTCTCTGGCCGGAGGTTTCGGGCCAGCTTCACAAGAATGCATTGGGCCTTGCCTTAGGGCAACAACAGCGTCTTTGCATTGCCCGGGTGTTGGCCGTTGAGCCTGAGGTGATCCTGATGGACGAGCCCTGCTCTGCCCTGGATCCTATGGCGACTCTTAAAATTGAAGAGCTGATGCGAGAATTAAAAAAGAACTACACGATCGTCATTGTCACCCATAATATGCAGCAGGCAGCCCGTGCATCGGACTGGACAGGATTTTTCCTTCTTGGAGAATTGTTGGAATGCGGCGCGACCGGAGATGTTTTTACACGGCCCAAAGATCAACGAACTGAGAATTACATTACGGGAAGATATGGATAACAAACAAGAAATTCAAGGGTCAAAATCCAAACTTCAAAACAAAAAAAGAAAACCAGAAACCAAAGGGGTTATATTTTGAATATCCAGAAGAGCTTTTTTGGAAATTTGAGATTGGAATTTGGAATTTATTTGGGATTTCGGATTTTGAAGTTTGGATTTCTTCGGGTATGGCTCATTCCCCTGTTGCTGGTTGCCATGTCCGTAGGGGGTTGTCAGAGGGCTAAGGCAGGCATCACGGTGGCTGGATCGACCTCGGTCGAGCCTTTTGCCGAATTGTTGGCCGAAGAGTATATGATTCTTCATCCCCACTCCCATATCTATGTTCAAGGAGGAGGTTCCTCCGCCGGGATCGAAGCGGTTCGAAGCCATGCTGCACACATTGGCATGTCCTCCCGCTCCTTAATGGGGAAAGAAAAATCCCTCCATGCAGTGACTGTTGCCAGAGATGCCATCGCCATCATCATCCATCCTAAAAACCCGGTCGAAGGTCTATCATTGGTGGGAGTGAGAGATATGTTCTCCGGGAAGATAAAGAATTGGAAAGAGTTGGGAGGACATAACCACCCGATCACCTTGGTCACCCGGGAGGAGGGATCAGGAACACGGGAAGCCTTTCAGAAGTTAGTGATGGGAGAAGAAGAGATCAGTCTGGAGGCCCTGGTGCAGGACTCCAATGGCGCCATCCGCCAGGTCGTTTCAGGCGATCCCAATGCCGTAGGTTATATCTCACTCGGCTTAGTCAATGAGAAGGTCAAGGCCCTGAAAATATCGGGGGTGGACCCCAGTGTAAAAAATATTCAAAGCGGCCAATATCACTTAGTTCGGCCCTTTCTCTTTGTGTTTAATAGTGAACCGGCCGGCGAAGCCAAGGCTTTTTTAGATTTTGTAATGAGTCCGGAGGCTCAGAGACTTCTCTCCAGAGAAGGCCTGGTTTCGATCCTATCTAACTAACAGTATTCTGAAGAAATGATCTTTCTCACAGGTTGCTCAAAAATGCTTAGATGCAAGGCGCCCCTGCCTTCGCCGAAGCGGCTACGCGCAGGCAGGCGAAATCCTTTGTAGGGAACGGTTTTAAACCGTTCCCTACCGATGTACGCCGTAGTAAGCCTGCCCCGTGCTTGACACGGGGCAGGATGAGGGCAACGCCGCAGATGGGCGTTTTTCAACAACCTGATAATTCTGGGGGATGAACTTGGAGATTAGAGAGAAGATTATTGAAAAAATCCTTCTATTAATTGCATTTTCCTCTATCTCGATCCTGGCTTTGATCGCCTTCTTCATTTTCGGGGAAGGACTCCCATTCATCTGGAAAACCGGACCGATCAATTTCCTCCTTGGGGGCCGCTGGGTTCCAAGCCATGGGGAGTTCGGCATCCTTCCCATGATTGTCGGTTCCTTCTGGGTCACCTTGGGCGCCCTCCTCTTGGGTATTCCTCTCGGTTTGGCCTGTGCCGTCTTCCTCTGCGAATGGACCCCTCCACCCGCAGCCATGATACTGAGACCTGCCATTCAACTCCTTGCCGCCATCCCCTCCGTTATTTATGGGTTCTGGGGATTGGTTGTTCTTGTCCCTCTCGTTCGAAATCATCTGGGAGGGCCCGGCCTAAGCATTTTCTCCGGCTCCGTCATTCTCGGCTTCATGATCCTCCCCACGATTATCAGCATTTCAGAGGACTCCTTGAGGGCTCTCCCTCCTTCGTATAAAGCAGGAGGTCTTGCCCTGGGAGCCACACACTGGCAGACGATCTGGAGAGTTTTGATTCCCGCAGCTAAGTCCGGAATAGTCGCCAGCATCATCCTGGGAATGGGCCGGGCTGTTGGGGAGACCATGGCCATGATCATGATCCTGGGAAATGCGGTGAAGATGCCCTCTTCTTTTCTTGACTCCGCAAGAACATTGACCACGAATATCGGCATTGAGATGGGCTATGCCTCGGGCGACCACCGTCAGGCCCTGTTTGCAACCGGTGTCATCCTTTTCTTCATCATCATGATTCTCAATTCATCAGCCGTCGTTCTTTCACGAAGGAGGGCCGGTTGAGATCTAATCGTTTACGCCTTTTTACACAAAGCTTAGCGAAGATTCTCATATGGATTGCCGCCCTTTCGACCATCGCCGTAATGATCCTCATCCTCTTCCAAATTCTTGCAGAGGGCCTTCCCATTCTCCGGCTCAACTTCTTCCTCGAATCGCCCAAAAGCATGGGCAGGGAAGGCGGGATATTCACCACGATCCTCGGTACCATTGCCCTAACAATTGTCGCGATTATCGTTGCCACACCTTTGGGGGTAGGAACAGCCATCTTCTTGAGGGAGTATACGAGGGAGAGTCAAACGAGCCGTATTGTCCGTTTTGGAACGGATTGTTTGGCAGGGGTCCCCTCCATCATTTTTGGGCTTTTCGGATTCGTCTTCTTCGTCATCTATTTGAATATGGGCTGGTCTATCCTCTCGGGGGGTTTGACTTTGGCCGCGATGATCTTACCCACCATCATCTGCACAACGGAAGAAGCGATCAAAACGATCCCCTATTCTTACCGGGAAGTCAGTTATTCCCTGGGCGGAACAAAATGGCAGACGGTCGTCCGTGCCATTCTTCCGAGTGCATTGCCGGGGATATTCACCGGCATCATCCTCAGTGTCGGCCGGAGCATCGGAGAAACGGCTGCGATCATTCTGACCGCGGGTTCCTCTCTGGTGATGCCCACCTCGCTTTTTTCACCAATCCGAAGCATGGCGGTCCATTTCTATATCCTTGCCCGGGAAGGAATCTCAATGGAAATGGCCTACGGCACGGGAGCAGCCCTGATCTTACTCGTTCTCTTCGTCAATACAGTAGCGAACTGGCTATTGAACCGATATATTCGCCACCGGACCTAATGGTGATTTCATGATTCAAGAGAGTAAAATTGTCATCCATGAATTCAATTTCTATTACGATTCCCTTCAAGCCCTAAAGAATATTGCGCTTCAAATCAGACCCAATGAGATATTTGCCATCTTCGGTCCAGCCCGGAGCGGCAAGACCACTCTCCTGAAGAGTCTGAATCGTTTGACGGACCTGATCTTTGGAGCAAGACATACCGGAGCGATCCTGTTAGATGGGAAAAGTATCCATGAGCCGAAATTGAATCTCACCCAATTGAGAAGACGCGTTGGAATCGTTTTTGACCTGCCCACCCCTCTTCCCATGTCCATTTTTGACAATGTGGCATATGGCCCTAAGTTAAACGGTAAGAATAAAAAAAGCTTAAATGAAATTGTTGAAAAGGCTTTACGTTCTGCTGCCCTCTGGGATGAAGTGAAAGATCGTCTCCGTACCTCAGCCCTCCGTCTCTCCGGCGGGCAACAGCAGAGGCTCTGTATCGCCCGCGTCGTGGCCTTAGAGCCGGAGGTCCTGCTGCTCGACGAACCCTGCTCGGGACTGGACCCTATCTCCACGACCAGTATTGAGGAAACCCTGAAGGAATTGAAAAACGTTTACACCATCATCCTGGTGCCTCACAACATTCAACAGGCGTCCCGGGTGGCAGACCGGGCAGGATTTTTCTTGAATGGCGAGCTGGTTGAAGCAGGGACCACCTACCAGATCTTCACCCGACCCATGGATAAAAGGACGGAAGATTACATCACCGGGAAATTCGGATAATACTGAATAATGATCAAGTCGTAAGAAGTCGAAAAAGCCTAATGATCGTCATTCCGGCGAAAGCCGGAATCCAGGGTTCCCGGTGGAAACCGGGACCCAGTTTTTAAGATGGTTCCCGGCTTTTGCCGGGACGACGCCTGGGCACCGGTTTTCACCGGTGAGACGGCTTTTTACAAAACCTTCTATGATATGGAATAATAAGTGGAGGGAAAAACAATGGTTACTGAAACTCATTTCCAGCGTGAACTCGAGACACTCAAAGAAAATTTGCTCAAGATGGCAACCCTCGTGGAAGAAATGATCCGGGACGCGGTCCAGTCCCTGGTCAAAAGAGATTCTGAGTTTGCGAAGAAGACCATGGAGAGGGAAGAGCAGATCAACACCATGGAAATTGCCATTGATGAAATGTGCCTGAAACTTCTCGCCTTAAGACAACCCATGGCAACCGATCTGCGATTCATCACCTCTGCCATGAAGATCGTCACGGACCTGGAACGAATGGGCGACCAGGCAGTCAATATCTGTGAAAGATCGGTCTCTTTAAATCAGGAACCTCAACTCAAGCCTTATATCGACATCCCCCGGATGGCTGAAATTGCCCAATCGATGGTAAAGGACGTTCTCGACGCTTTTGTGAACCGTGACTCCAAACTGGCCCGGTCGGTCTGCGAGAGGGATGACCTCGTTGACGGGTTGAACGATCAAGTCTTTCGGGAACTTCTGACCTACATGATTTCGGACACAAAGACGATCACCAGGGCTGTCCACCTTATGATTGTTTGCCGGTGTCTCGAACGAATTGCCGACCACGCAACGAACATTGCTGAAGATGTCATCTTCATGGTCGATGCCCTGGTCATAAAACATCATGCCGATGCTAAAGAAAAAGGAGCATAAGGAGAAGCGCCAAATTCCAAGCACCAAATATCAAATAAATTCCAATTTTACAAATTCGAAATTCAAGCCCTCTCTCTACTCAGGGGAGAAGATTTTTTTACTCCCTCGCCCCTATGGGGAGAGGGTGGGGGCGCCGCCGTCCAGAGCCGTCATACTGAGACTGGTGTTACAACTGGGACTATGGCGCCGGACGGTGAGGGGGTTCAACCAGCATGAAATTCGATACGGATCTTGAAACCCTTGAAAAGCAGGTCATCATTGAAACCTTTCGATCGAGCGGTCCGGGCGGTCAGAGAAAGAATAAGACCGAGACCGCTGTCCGGTTAAAGCATCTTCCCTCAGGAATTACAGTCACCGCAACTGAACACCGATTTCAGGCCCACAACCGAAGACTCGCCTTCGAGAGACTTCGCGAACGTCTTTTAAGGTTGAACCGCCCGAGAAAACGAAGAATCCCTACCGCTGTCCCAATGAAAGCTGTTGAAAAGAAAATAGCGGAAAAGAAAATCCTTTCCCGGAAGAAACAATTGAGAAAGGTCTCTTCAAAGACCTTAGACCAGTGGGACTGACTTTGTATCATTTCAATTCTTTCATCATTGTTCTACTTTGGAAAAATTGTTAGACCTCAAAAAATGGTAGCCGCACCCTTCAGGCTGCGATATCCGCAGGCTAAAGCCTGCGGCTACCCTATTTTGGTCACGGATTATGGTCCATCATTCCATTCTTCCTTTATGATATAATAGCTTCATGGAATTCCTCAAAAGACAATTTCAATTCTTTTTTTTATCTCTCATCTTAATCTATCTCTCGGGGTGCGCAGCCCTCTTTTCCCAACGGGTCCCCTCTTCCTTCGTGAGGCCGGAAGGGTGCCAGTCTCTCTTCGATCGCCTGGATGAGAAAGTCCACCAGGAGGCGGTGAAGGACACGGCAAACTTTCCTATTCCCGGTTTTCCTTATCTCCGCACAAACCGTTTTCTGTCTGCATTGAAAGAAGACTTGAAAGATAACCCTTCCTGGGACCAGTGGGTCCTGTGGATGCAGGATTTAGATATTCAAGCCCGCGATAAGGAGATCCGGAACCTGTCGGAGCAGGCGGTGATTTCCTTGATCCCTCAAGAAAAGAAAGAGCCGGGTCGCCGGGCGCTATTCGATCGGGTGAAATCCTGCTCTTCCGAACTTCTTTATTCGGATAGAAGTCAGGCGAATTTTTTGGGAGTCCTTCAACAACGGCTGAATGTCCCGGATGAGTACTCCTGGGCCATGAGAACAATCGGCCTCTATCCATTCGCGGCAGTTCCCGTTTCCATTGCAACCATCAGCGCCAGGCAGAAAGCCAGGGCCTGGTTCAATGAGAATCTGGAAGACCTCCCGATTTTAGGAAGGCTTGTCGCTTATGTGCCGGCAAGGGAATTCCTCCTTGATGGGACGGAAGTCCGAAGCATCCTGGAAGAGTCAATTAAGAACCCTTTGGGGATTCCTATGCCGGACAAACGCCATGAGAAGAAGCTGGTTGATTTCTTTGCCCCCATCTTTGTCCAGGACGTGACCGCTTCCTATGATCGAATAGGACAGGTTTTCTGGAAGAATGGCCGTGTGGAAATCGATCCTGAAAAACCTACTGTCTATTACTATCTTTCTCATGCCTTCCTGAAAGGGAAACCCATTCTCCAGATCAACTATGCCATCTGGTTTTCTGAGCGGGCGGGTGAACGATCTCCATGGATGGAGCGTGGCCACTTGGATGGGTTAACCCTGCGGGTTTCTCTGGATGGCGAAGGAAAGCCATTCATGGTGGATGTCGTGAACGACTGCGGATGTTACCACTTTCTTGCTCCCCAGTGTGACCAAGTCCTGAAATTCCTTACGAAACCATTTATGTTCGATCCCTTCGTACCCCAGTGGCTGCCGGATATCCCCGTCGGGAAGCGTTTCGGGATTCGTGTCAATTCGGGCTGGCATCAGGTTGAGCGCGTGCTTGCATTTGAGGAGCCTTCAAGCGGAACCGCCTACACATTGATGGATTACGATGTCTTAGAGGCCCTGCCTCACGAAGAGGGGCGGACGGAAAGTATATTCGACAGCCAGGGAATCGTAAAGGGATCGGAGAGAGTGGAAAGATTCATTCTTTTCCCCATGGGAATTCCGTCGATTGGCAGCATGCGCCAGAGAGGCCATCACGCCATTGAATTGATCGGTCGCGCCCATTTTGACGATCCCCGCCTCTTCGACCGGAGCTTTGTGTTCAAGTAGGCCGTTTCTTGTTTAAAGGACATGAATAGGCGCCTTTTCTTATTATTCGTTCTCCTCATGACCTATTTTCCGTTGCTGGCCGGGAAAGCCCTAAGCCTCTCCGGAGATCCTCGGGTCTTTCATATAGTTCAAAAAATGGAATCTACCATCAAATCTGTGGAAGACTACACCTGTGAAGTGGAGCAGACATTCTACCAAGACGGATCCGAAGAGAAGCGGTCCAATTTTAGATTCTACTTCAAAAAAGGAAAGAAAATCCGCGTTGATTTCACCCACCCTTATCCCTCCCTGACCATCATTTATCTGGCGGGCGAAGACAAGGCAACCGTCGTTCCTTTTCGTTTTATGCCTCTCATGAAGTTTCGATTTTCCATCCAGGATTCGAGACTGAAAACCCGGGCCGGCCAGCGAATCGACCAGACGGATATGGAGTATTTCATTCAATTTATCCGCAAGAATCTTGAATCAACAAACCAGGGTGACAGCGAATTCAGAGAGAATCAGGAGGAATCGGTTTTCTCCCTCTTTGCCTTAGATTACATCACCGGGAAAAATTTGGAAAAGTACCGGATTTATCTTTCAAAGAAAATCTGGCTGCCTACCTGCATCGAGCGGTATGATCTTAAAGGCAGCCCCATTGAAACCACTGCAATAAGAGACTATGCGATCAACACCCATCTGGACGACCGGTTCTTTGACCCATAGCAAAGGAGCCACGGGCTACCTGCTAATCTTTCAAAAAGGCCCTTCCCAGAACATTGCAGAGGACCTCATGAGTTCCGCCTCCATAGAGTAAGAATCTGGCATCCCTCCAGTATCGCTGAATAGGATACTCCGTTGAGAAGGCGTTTCCGCCGAAAATTCTCATACCCTCATCAACAGCATACATGCACATCTCCGTAGCAAAATATTTGGCCATCATGCATTCGCTTGTGCAAGGTGCCTTGTTCTGAATCATCCAGGCGCATTTATAGGTAAAGTTCCATGAGGCCTCATACCAGGCCCAAAATTTCGCAAATTTCTCTCGGATTAATTGATATTCGCCGATGGGGCTTCCAAAGGCAATTCGGTTCTTGGCAAAACCCTTTGCTTCATTCATTGCCCCTTTTGCAATAGCCAGGGCATTCATGGCCGTCATGACCCGTACCTCGTTGAGGACGTCTCCAAGATATTGAACCCCCTTTCCAATCTCATCCCCCAGGAGATTTTCGTCCGGGACAAAGGTATCATCGAAGACCAATTCCCCGGTGACCGAGCAACGGGACCCCAGCTTATGAAACTTCTGGCCGGGGACAAAGCCGTCACGATTCTCCGTCTTCCTTTCCACCAGAAAGAAATTAAGTCCCTTGAGCCTCAGCGCCGGATCAACGGTCGCCAATACCGTGGCAAATTCGGCGACGGGACTGTTCGTGACCCACTGCTTTATTCCACTAATTCTCCAGCCTCCCTCCACCTTGCTTGCACGCGTCTTCGTTCCTGCCAAATCGGAGCCTGATTGTTCTTCCGTAAAGCAGATGGTTCCGATCTTTTCGCCCTTAATCGCCGGCACAAGGATCTTCTGTTTGATCTCTTCATTGCCGAACCGGGCAATGAAGTAGGTTCCCATGAGAACCTGCACAATGACTGACATGGCAAAACCGCACGATCCCCTTGCCAGCTCTTCGTAAAAAATCATTTGAGATATGATATCGGCATTCATTCCGCCATATTTTTCTTCGTGCCTCAGGCCCAAATACCCGAGGGCCGCAAATTCTTTCCAGAGGTCCCAGGGGAATTCTTCTTTTTCATCCAATTCAGCCACCCTCGGCATGATCAAACGATTCACCACGTTCCGGATTGTCTGCCTGAAGAACTCCTCTCCCATCGTAAAGGAATAATCAAGCGCCATGAGCCTCCTCTCCTTTCTTTTTTTGTTCGATCCGCGGATAATGACTATTCCGCTCCATTTCTCACTTAACCATCACAGGAGGCAAATCTCAAGCTCCAATATCCAAATCCCAAACAAATCCAAAATCTCACCATCTGAAACTCAAAACTTACTAATCAGTCTATAATTGTATAGACACTGGAAACAAGCCGTTCGTGCTGAGCCTGTCGAAGCATGAACGGCGTAGCAACGCACCCTCCCTTCGACGGGCTCAGGGCGATCGGACGAATGTGGTGAGCTTGTCGAACTACAAGCTCAGGGTGAACGGT
>Ga0214473_10001689_pt1 | contig 28567 bp, 29 predicted proteins | sample RVTome_7_FD_203509 | JGI IMG/M metagenome (GOLD analysis project Ga0214473, IMG submission 203509) | Soil microbial communities from uranium-contaminated site in the Upper Colorado River Basin, Wyoming, United States - RVT98D197 | ecosystem: Environmental > Terrestrial > Soil > Contaminated >...
GACGCTCATCATGGGAACGGAACCCAATCAATATTTTATGAGAGCGATAAAGTCCTTTACTGCTCATGGCATCAATGGCCTCATTATCCCGGAACAGGCGCTTCAACCGAGACGGGCGAAGGCAAAGGCAAAGGATTTTCCATCAACATTCCCCTGGCAGCCGGCACGGGCGATGATGTCTTTATCCAATCGCTGGACGAAATTGTTCTGCCGGCCCTAAAACAATTTAAGCCCGGCTTAGTATTAATCTCGGCAGGCTTTGATTCCCACGCCGAAGACCCCCTCTCAAGCCTCAACTTCACCGAAGACGGCTATGCTTTATTTTTCAAGCGGCTGCAAAGCTTTTGCCGACAGTCTAATGCCGGACTTATAGCCGCTCTCGAGGGCGGCTATAACCTGAAATCCTTAAGCAGCTCCGTCTTAAAGAGTTTAGCCACTTTAGCCGATAAAAACACTGACGAAATGTAAATTTAATATTCGACATTCGAAAGTCGAAATTCGCAATCGTTCTTATGGTTACTTTAAAAGATTTACTCAACGAACTAGGCAAACATAGCGCCAGCGACCTGCATATCAAGGTCGATGACAAACCTTTCATCCGAATCGACGGCTTAATAAAAAGGCTCGATAGCTACCCCGTATTATCGAAAAACGAAGTCCAAAAATTAGCCGGCGAGCTGATGGATGACAAACAAAAGGGTTACTTTGCATCTGAAAAAGAGATAGATTTCGCAGTAGGCCTCAACGGCGAACGCTACCGTCTTAATGTTTTCACCGAAATGAACCAACCCTCCCTGGTTGCCCGCCGCTTGTTTATGGACAAGAGAACTTTCGCCGAGCTTAACTTGCCTGAAGTTCTGGAAACATTTGCCGATGCTCCCCGGGGCCTGGTTCTGGTAACAGGAGTTGCCGGCAGCGGCAAAACCACCACTATCTCGGCAATGATTGAATGGATAAACAACAACAAAGCTTCCAACATCATAACCATTGAAGACCCTATCGAATTCGTCTTCGAGAATAACAAGAGCATAATAAGACAACGGGAGCTGGGAAGCGATACCAAAAATTACTTGGAAGCCTTAAAACATATAGTTCGCCAGGACCCGGATGTTATTTTTATCGGCGAGATAAGAGACCAGGAGACAATGGACTTGGCAATGAAGGCAGCCGAGTTGGGAATTCTGGTTTTCTCGACTTTACATACGATTAATGCAACGGAAACGATAAACCGGATTATTGACTTATATCCCGCCCACCAGCAAAACCTGGCCCGTATCCTGCTGGGCTCAACTTTGTTGGGTATTGTGTCACAAAGATTATTGCCAAAAGTCGGCGGCGGCAGAGTGCCGGCAATAGAAGTTATGTATAATACCTCTACAACCAAGCAATATATCCTGGATCCGAAGGAGACACATAATATTAAGAGTGCAATGGTCGAGGGAGAATATTACGGAATGCAGACCTTTGACCAGTCCTTAGTCGGTTTACTCAAAAAAGGCTTCATCGATATTAAAGATGCCAATCAAGCCACCGAAAGCCGGCAAGACCTCCACCTGACCTTGAAGGACTCCGGCATTAACCAATGAGTCGGGGCGAGAGGATTTGAACCTCCGACCTCAGCGTCCCGAACGCTGCGCGCTACCAAACTGCGCTACGCCCCGATGAATCAATCTTAACAAATCCCTTGACATTAGAAAAACTAATAAATATGATAAGTATGATATGCATGATTTACACAAAAAAGGGTTTTTCGGAAAAGGTAAGTGCTATGGCACCACCTCTGTTGGCGAAAGAGGCCAAATCGTTATTCCAAAGGAAGCCAGAGAAGAGCTTGATTTAAAACAAGGCGATAAGCTTGTTGTCTATGGAAAACATGGAAAAGCCCTTGCCCTGGTGAAGGCCGACCAGCTGCCCGAACTTATAGACCACATGATCGAAGACCTGGAAAAATTGAAGAAAAAGATTTAGCACCTGTTAATGAATGTTATCGAAGTAGACAAACTAAGCAAATACTACGGCAAATTGAAAGCTGTCGACGACATCTCCTTTGAAACTAAAAAAGGTGAAATCTTCGGCATACTTGGCCCTAACGGCGCCGGAAAGACTACTACATTAGAGGTTTTAGAGGGCCTTAAAAAGCAATCAGCCGGAAACGTAAGAGTCCTTGGCCTGGATGTAAAAACCCAAATCAAGGCCATAAAGCAAAGAATTGGGGTCCAGCTGCAGTCAACCGCCTTTTTCGACTTCCTGACTTGCGAAGAAACCCTTAATTTGTTTGGAAGTTTCTATAAGGAATCAAAACCCAGCAGAGAGCTTTTGGATGAAGTAACCCTCTCGCCAAAAGCAAAAACCTATGTTAACAACCTTTCCGGAGGCCAGAAACAGCGTCTCTCAATTGCGCTAGCGCTGGTCAACAAACCGGAGCTAATCTTTTTGGATGAGCCGACAACCGGCCTTGATCCGCAAGCCAGAAGAAAACTGTGGGACCTTATCGTAAGCATCAGAGAAACCGGCAAGACCATAGTGCTGACAACTCATTATATGGAAGAGGCCGAATTCCTCTGCGACAGAGTAGCCATAATGGATGAAGCAAAAATCAAAGATGTTGATACGCCAAGAGGACTCATTAGAAAACTGGAAGGCGAAAATAAAGTCGAATTCGGCTCTGATAAAAAATTAGACTTAAAAAACTTAGAGGAAGCAACCGCGTCTTTGACCGCCGATTACGTAGAAGGCGATATTTATAGCTTACGCACGAAAGATTCTCACAAAACCATGAACTTGCTCTTGGATTATGCGAAGAATAACAAAATTGAATTAAATAACTTGCATGTAAGCCGAGCCACACTTGAAGATGTGTTTTTATCTTATACCGGTAAAAGCTTGAGGGAGAAATAATGTCGTTTTTAAAAGCCAACTTGAAAATGACATTAAGGAACAAACAAGTGCTCTTTTGGAGCCTCTTCTTCCCTATTTTTATGATGGGGATGTTCGGAGCCATGTTCAGTGGCTCAAGTCAAAAATTTGACGTCGGCATTGTCAACAAAAGCAGCTCCAAGATATCCAAGAACATCGTGAAGGCTCTCAAAAAAGTCGACGCCTTAACGATCACCCAGAAGAGTGAAAAAGAAGAGTTTAAAGAGCTCCAAGACGGTAACCGGGTAGCTGTGATAATCATTCCCAAAAAGCTAGCCGATCCTAAACTGCCGAAAGGTATAGTGCCCGGCAATAAATCTATGCTTAACAAATCGCAATTCAATGCTCAAAATTCACAAAAAATGCAATTACAAGCGAAAGTGCCGCCAATGAAGCCGGTAACAATAAAATTCTCATATAACGAAACTAAAAGCCAGGACGCATCTATAGTCTCGACAATAGTCAGTCAATTTATCGGAAAATTAAATCAGAAAATCGCCAAGGCACCTGAACTTTTAAAAATTAAAAGAGCGGCTTATAAGTCCAAAAACTTGAAATATATCGACTTCCTTTTACCGGGTCTTTTAGCTATGAGCTTGATGATGGGCGGAATCGTCGGTATTGCAAACGGCATAACAACTCTGCGCGAAAGAGGCGTTCTAAAAAGACTTTTGGCAACGCCTTTAAATCCGGCCGTCTTCTTTATTGTCCAGGTTATCACAAGGCTTACCGTAGCTCTTGTTCAATCAACCATAATGATTAGCTTGGGAGTTCTTGCTTTCGGAGCTCATTTTTACGGCAATGTTTTTACTTTCGCGACTGTACTAATATTCGGAGCAACGGTTTTCCTGATTTTTGGGTTGGTAATGGCTAGTGTTGCCAAAAGTGTTGAGACTGTTGAGCCTATGTCGAGAGCTATCACAATGCCGATGCTATTTCTTGGCGGCGTTTTCTTTCCGATTGACTCCATGCCTGCCTGGCTTCAACCGGTATCGAGAGCCTTGCCTTTAACTTACATGTCCGATGCCCTAAGGCAAGTTATTACCGAAGGTGCCTCTCTTTACGCAGTTAGGATCGACTTATTAGTTCTTTTTGTTTGGGGAATAATCGGGTTCATCATTGCCGCAAGAGTTTTTCGTTGGGAATAGGAAATGCTATCATAAAAGCATGGTTAAAAGCATTCTAATCGCTGAAGATGAAAAACCTCTCGCCGAATCTCTAGCTTACTGTCTGGAAAAAGAAGGTTTCACTACCTATCAGGCTCATGACGGCCAGGAAGCTTTAAATAAGTACGACAAAGTAAAGCCTACGCTGGTCCTGCTCGATTTGATGTTGCCCAAACTTAACGGCCAGGAGGTGTGCAAAGCGATTCGCCGCCAAGCCGACACTCCCATCATAATGCTTACAGCTAAAGACAGCGAGCTTGATAAAGTAGTAGGCCTGGAAATCGGCGCCGATGATTACATCACCAAACCTTTCAGCATGCGGGAGTTAATCGCCAGAATTAATGCGGTTCTAAGAAGAACAGCCGAAAAGGGTCAACTTCTTAAAATCGGGCCTTTCGCCCTTGATGAAGCATCTCATGAAATAAAATTCAAGAATAAAGCGCTGGACTTGCCCTTGAAAGAATTCGACATCCTAAAAACATTGCTTATCAATAAAAACAAAGTGGTTTCCAGGCAAAGCCTCTTAAAAATTGTCTGGGGAGAGGATTTTTTTGGTGACGAGAAAACGCTGGATGTGCACATCAGGCGGCTTCGCCAAAAAATAGAAACCGACGACATGAATCCCAAATATATCAAAACAATCCGCGGAGTCGGCTACCGCCTGGTAACTAAAAATTAAAATGATAAAAGAGCAGAAATTAGCGCAGGAACTGGAAATCCTAAAACAAGTAAAAAAGGATTTTGTTGCTAACGTAAGCCATGAACTGCGCACACCCATTGCCAACATAAAGTCCCTAACCGAAGCCCTGCTGGCCGGAGCCAAGGACGATGCCAAAACCCTAAACCGTTTTCTTAAAGAGCTTGATCAGCAAAGCGAACGTCTTTCAACGCTGGTGCGGGATATTCTTGATCTGTCCAAAACTGAAAAAAAGAGTACGCTCAGCTTAAAAAAATTCTCTATCGCCCGGCTCCTAAAACAATCGGTTAACATCCATAAAAATCAAGCTGAAAACAAGAACCTAAAATTAATCTTGCAGGTAAAAGACCAACCAGAAGCCAAAGTGGATGCCGAGCAGCTAATGAAGGCTTTTAATAACCTTATAGACAACAGTATTAAATACACTCCTAAGGGAGGAAAAATAGCGGTTTCCTTAACAACCGATAACGGACACATTCAAATTAGTTTCAAAGACGACGGGATCGGCATGACTCAAAAAGAGCTTCCCCGGATATTTGAGCGGTTCTATAGAATCAGCAAAAGCCGCTCAATCAAAAGCGGTGGTACGGGCCTTGGCCTCTCAATTGTTAAGCACGTAGTTGAAAACCATAACGGCCGGATAGGAGTAAAAAGCGGGCCGGGTAAAGGAAGCGAATTCGTTATAAGTTTACCCAAGTAGTGGCACGGCATGCCGTGCCCTATTACCTTAATAACATGGCTCCGCCGATTATCAACAAAACACCCACCAGTTTCAGCGCCGAAAAACTTTCCTTCAGCAAAACTGTACCCAATATAGCAGTCACCAACGGAAAGGCGGCAGTTAAAGGAACGACTCTGGAGGCCTCGCTTCCTTTTAGGGCCATAAAGTAAGTATATTGCCCTAAAAGACCGGCAAACAATCCTCCGACAATAACAAAAGCAAGCGTCTTTGAGTCTAATTTAAAAGCGGTGAACAAGTGTCCGCTAATAAACGTGCTGAATAAGACCAGAATTGCTATAACCAGGGTTCTTATGGCAATAGCTTCATACGGAGAGGCTTTTGAAAGCCCTAACTTCTCGAGGATAGGAGCACTTCCCCAAAACAAAATTGTTAGTAAGACAAAAAGCCAAGTCATTTGCTTGCTATTTTATCTTTGGCTTCGGTGTAAGCTTTGTTGGCTTTGTGATTTTGGTATTTTGCTTCCGCTAGATGTTCAAGCCGCCGGTAAACGTACTTGGATATGGCTTTTCTCTTCCAGTTTTTAGTCTCATGCATTAATTTACGCGAAATCCCCATATCAAGGCGGTATAAAGCCATCAAGCTTCCGCCAAAACGCCATGTTGCTTCTTCGTAATCAGTGGTCAAACTACCTTTATATGCCGCTCTTAACTCCGTAATACGGCTTTCAATTTTAATGATTTTCTTTTCGTACGAATCAATTTCCTCGTGGCTCAGCTGATGAACGGAACTCACGCCTTTACTGGCCAGGGAATCAGAAGACACGCCCGCCGGGCGATTCTGCTCAAGCAAGGTCATATTGCTATGAATTGAGTTCTCTGACGCCAGAATCTTTTCCTCCTGCTCCTTAAGTTTCTCCAAACGCTTTTGTTCTTTTAAATTATCTTCGAGAGCCTCTATGCTCGATGACAGGTCGGCAACATCTTCTTTTGCCTGCTGTAAATAGTTAACCAGCGTGGCCGAATTCTTAAAATTCACTACTTTATTTAAAGCATAAAGCTCTTGATATTTGCTGTTAAAATTATCGCCAATCTCTTTCGATAAATCCTTCATATAAGGTGAAGGCCATTCGTTCGCCGCAATCCTATAAACCCAGCGGTCTAGAGAAGAAGTGTTTACACTATCGCTTTGTCCCGTGCCTGAGTCGCCGGAAGCGGTATCTCCAGCACTGGTATCCGGTGTGGTGGTATCCGGCGTAGTGGTATCTGTAGTCGTAGTATCTGTCGTTGTACTGGAATCGTTTGTAGCGGAAGTATTATCCGTCTCAGTACTAGTCGTTGTATTTGTAGAAGCTACCAGAGACTTAGAAAGCGTATCCTCGCTGTCTCTTTGAGCATAGGCGGCTAAAGCGTTCATATAACGGTCTTGTAATTGCTTAACCGCGTCAACCTCTGAATAAATCCTGGCAATATTGCTAATCTCGGGATTTAAAGCCTCCACAATTTTCTGGCTATTGGCCAGTACCTTCTCTAGAGACTCGGAAGCTTGAGTTTTTGCAGATATGAATGTACTAAATTTATTATCCTTATCTAGTTTAGCCAAAGAGGTTAATTTCGAGTTAACCTCCTTTAAGTTGAGAGCATCTTGTTTGATTTGGTTTTGATAGGTCGAAAGCGAGCCGGCAAATTCATTTGCATCTTTGGCCGTATACCAACGCTTGTTTAGCTTATTTAGAAAAGAGTCGAATTCCTTGGCATGACTTTGAACGGAGACAAAAAGTTTATCGGTAGATTTTTTAAGACGAGTCGCTTCAGAGCCGCTATTTTTTTGGCCGAACGGCCAAAAGTTACAACCTAAAGCTAAAAAAAGGAGAAGAACAACGATAATACTTACTATAATCTTTGCCTTTCTTGCATAAGTTTCAGTGAACATAATCACTTACCTTTAATCGGCAAAAAAGACAGTTTTGTTTAATCGGCAACAACTATTTCTCCTTTTACTAATACGATTACTGGTTTTTCTTGGCTACAAATAAAACTATTTTTGAATGTGCTTCAAACTGTAAGCTACCAGAGCTATACCGATTGCAACTGTTGCGACCCACATTAGTAAATAAAGTTGGATAGTTGCTTCTATTGCTACCATTAAAAACATAAAGCCTCCCTTAAAGCCTTAAGCCCCGACTCTCACCGGGGCCTATGGCAATTCCATTACTTAAATAGGGCAGCGCCGGCTTCGCCGTGGCAAAGGACGCAATATTTTTCACCCTCGCGAGTGGCAAACTTCTTGCCTTCATCGTGACACTTCATACAGTAGCCAAAATCCTTCTGAGCTACCGGCCCGTGCTCTAATCCCCATTTCTCGTCATGACCGACCGGCATACCTTCCCACTTTGCATCATGACAAGTGGTACATTCTTTGGGCGGTGGAGTTTCCTTGAACGCTTCCTCAAGGCCCAATTCCTCTACTAACTCTTTTTCACGGTTCTTGGCAGCAGTATGGCAGCGGGTACAACCGTCCATGTCGAGGAAATTCTCGTACTCATGAGGAACCTTCTTACCCGTTTCCTCATTTTCTTCTTTGTACTCTTCGTATAATTTAAAAATCTCTTCTTTTTTCGGATCGCCGGCCCGTTCAGCCGCGTCCGTGAATTCGGGGTGGGCTACCCGGTTATGGCAAACCGTACAACTAATACCAAGGTCAAGGTGTTTTGTGTGAAATTTTTTCTCTTTCTTGGAGTCGACGCCGGCCATCTTCTTGGCGAAAACCGGTCTTGGAGTGATAGAGCGAGTGCTTAAATTATGGCAACGCTCGCAAACGTCTTTTGACATTTCCAGCGCCAGCTCACTGTCTCCGTTTGTGGGCAGATGTAAGCCGGTGATTAATTTTTCATTTCCGGATACCATACCATCTTTTAGCTTGCCGTAAATATAACCAACGGCATTTTTAGAGGGCATATGGCAACCGTAACAAGGAATGCTCGAATGCGAAGATGCCGCCCATGATTCAACTTCGGGTTTCATGTTGTGACAAGCCGAACCGCAAAAACTGGGATTCGAAGTCACCGTTAAACTTATTGCCGTAAAAATCGGAATTGTTAAAAACACAGCTCCTAAAATTAAAACGGTTCTTACTCTTTTGGTTGGGTCAGTGAATGCTTCTTTAAGACGCGAGATTGGACCGGCCATATAACCTCCTAGTGTTTAGGCTTCTAGTGATTTCTTGGCCTTTAGCGCGAAGTTCTTAGATAGTTTGTTACCCCTGCTAAAGGCTATATTATCAAATGTTAGAAAACCCAGCTTAAAAAGTCAATAGCAACTTAAAAAAGCTTCTCTCTATCTAGGTCCAGCCCTAGATGTTTGTAGGCTTTCTCGGTAGCTACCCGCCCCTTAGGGGTTTTGTGTAAAAATCCTATTTGCACCAGGTAAGGCTCATAAACTTCTTCTAGAGAGTCCTTAGCTTCCCCGACAGCGGAAGCCAGCGTGCTTAAACCCACAGGCTTACCGGAAAATTTCTCCACCAGAACTTCCAAAATCTTTTGGCCGACTATGTCCAAACCGACTTCGTCAACCTGAAGCATTTGCAGAGCTTGCTCAGCAGTTTCAGCTTTAATTGTGCCGTCACCTTTAATCTCCACATAATCCCGCACTCTTTTAATCAGACGGTTGGCAACTCTCGGCGTGCCGCGGCAACGCTTGGCGATGGCTACCGCCCCATCATCACTGATGGAGATAGAAAGAAGTTCAGATGACCTCTTGATAATCTGGACCAAGTCGTCTTCGGCATAATAATCGAGCCTGAGTTGAATACCGAAACGGTCTCTTAAAGGAGAGCTTAAGAGCCCGATACGGGTAGTGGCCCCCACCAAAGTAAAGGGAGAAATATCCAGTCTCATCGTGCGGGCACTTGGCCCTTTGCCGATAATAATGTCAAGCTTGCGCTCTTCCATGGCCGGATATAAAACTTCCTCGACCGAGCGGTTCAGCCGGTGGATTTCATCAACGAAAAGGATGTCATGCTTTTGTAAATTGGTAAGAATCGCCGCCAAGTCCCCTGTTCGCTCAATCGCCGGGCCGCTGGTAACTTTAAAGCCTACTCCCAGTTCACAGGCAATAATATTAGCCAAGGTAGTCTTGCCCAAGCCGGGCGGGCCGCTGATTAAAACGTGGTCCAAACAGTCCTGCCGTTTTTTGGCCGCTTTAATAAAAACTTCAAGGTTCTTTTTAAGCTTTTCCTGGCCAATAAAATCGGAAAGCTTTTGCGGCCGCAAAGATTGCTCGAAAATCATCTCACCGTCGAGCGGCTTGGCGCTGGTAATATCGGGGTTGTTAACCTGATTAACCATTTGCTAGATTCCTTAAGGCTTGCCTTACCAACTCCTCGGCATCATTACTGCCGTTAGATGATTTGCATGAGGCAAGAGATTGGTTAATTTCTGCGCTAGAATACCCTAAACTTTTTAAGGCTTCTTGAGCTTGTTTAAAGTGGGGAGAAAAATCAGTTCCAAGAACAAGTTTGTCTTTTAGCTCAAGGATTATCCGGCGGGCGTTTTTGCTGCCCAGCCTGGGAACCGACGCCAGAAATTCGGCATCCTCATTAGCAACCGCTTTCTTGAAATCATCAAGGCTATGGCTGGACAAAATACTCATCGCCAGTTTGGGCCCAATACCGCTGATACTGATGAGTCTTTCAAATAGGGCTTTCTCTTCCAACGTGGCAAAGCCGAACAGCTGCCAACTATCTTCGCGAACGTGTAAAGCAGTGTAAATGGTTGTTTGTTCACCGATTTGCGGCTGGCTGGTCATGCTTCCGGTCGTAAGCTGGACGATATAACCTACTCCCGAAACATCGAGAATTATTTTTTCCGCTTGTTTTTCCAGGACTTTGCCTGTTAGTTGAGCAATCATTTTAACTTAGAGCCTCGGGGTTGAAAGCCACCCCTCGGCTTGTTAGCATTTCAAGCCGATAGCTTTGCACGTGGCATATGGCGATTGCTAAAGCGTCCGCTTCATCATCTTTAAGCTTATCTTTGAGGTTTAAAATTTGTTTGACCATGTACTGAACTTGGCTTTTTTCGGCTCTTCCATAGCCTACTACAGCTTGCTTAACTTGCAACGGAGTATATTCAAAACACTCAAGATTATTGTGAGAAGCAGCCAAGAGGATGGTGCCTCTAGCTTGGCCTACTCCCAAAGCCGTTTTGACATTGGTATTAAAAAAAAGTTGCTCCACAACACAACAATCAGGCTTGAATTTCTTTATCAGGATGCCGAGGCGGTTATAAATTGTACCGAGACGCTCTTCGGGATTTCTGGTTTTGGAGGTGGAAATAACGCCGCTGTCCAGACAATGACTTTGGCCATCACTATGACTGATGACTCCGTAACCGGTTGATGCTATTCCTGGATCAATCCCTAGTGTGATCAATTAGCCTCCGAACACTTGTTTGTATTATAGCACCGGGGAAAGAAAAGTAAAACTATTGCAATCTTAGAGTTTGTTAACCAGCCAGTTCTTCGATGATTTCGTCGGGGATGTCGAAGTTGGCGTAGACGTTTTGGACATCCTCGTGCTCTTCCAAAGCGTCCATAAGATTGAGGAGCTTTTTGGCGTCATTTACTTCTACTTTGACGGTATCCTTAGGCAGGAAAGTAACTTCAGCGCTCGAATAAGCCACCGTATTATCCTCCAGAGCCGCTTTAATATTCGTTAGGTCCTGAGGCGCGCCGATTATCTCGTAATGGTCATCTTCGGCTGTCATGTCCTCAGCGCCGGCATCCAGAACTATTGTTAGAAGTGTGTCTTCATCAACATTGCTGTCTTTGGGCACTAAAGCAACCGCCTTTTGCTCGAACATCCAGGCAACCGAGCCGGTTGTGCCTAGTTTTCCGCCATGCTTGGTAAAAGCATGGCGCATATCGGCCGCCGTGCGGTTTTTATTATCAGTCATTATCTCAACCAGCATTGCCACGCCACCCGGGCCGTAAGCCTCGTAGGTCATGTGTTCATAGGTAGCACCCTCAATTTCGCCGGTACCCTTCTGAATAGCGCGCTTGATATTATCAGCCGGCATGTTGAATTCCTTAGCTTTTTCGATAGCTTGAGCCAAACCCGGATTGAGGTCGGGATTACCGCCTTTTTCCTTGGCGGCAACGGTGACAGCCCGGCTAAGCTTGCCGAAGATCTGGCCCCTTTTGGCGTCCTCTTTGCCTTTCTTATGTTTTATTGAAGCCCATTTAGAATGTCCGGACATATTAGTTCCTAGAGTCGAGAGGTGAGCGATTAGTATCTTTAGTTTTTATCATATCTAAAAATACGCTGTGAATCCTATAATCCTTAGTTAGTTCGGGGTGAAAAGCCAGAGCAATTATCCTTCCCTGCTTAACGGCTACAATTTTCTCTTCGGCCAGTTTCCCGGGAAACTGGCCGAACGTGGCCAGTACCTCGACTTCTTTACCTGCTTTTTCTATCCAAGGCGCTCTGATGAAAACGGCCGGGAATGGTTTTTCTCCCAGAAGCGGGATATCAAGATTTTCCTCGAAGCTATCAACTTGGCGGCCGAAAGCATTTCGCCTGACCGAAATATCTAAGACCGGCAAGCAAGCCTGGCCGTCTTTAACCTCTTTGGCTAAAAGTATTAAACCGGCACAAGTAGCCAAAACCGGATGATTATCAATAAACTTTTTAAGCGGCTCTTTAAGGCAATATTTATCTATTAGCAAGGATATGGCTGTACTCTCACCACCGGGAATAACCAGGCCATCAATGGCTTCCAGTTGGGATGGGGCTTTTACCAGCACCGTCCGCTGGCCAAGAGACTGAAGTATTTTTTCGTGTTCGGCAAATGCCCCCTGAAGAGCCAAAATACCAATCATTACCAGCCTCTCTCTTGCAACCTTTCTTCCGCGGCAATGGTGGAGATTTCGATTCCCTTCATAGCTTTGCCAAGGCCTTTGGAGACTCTGGCCAATATTTCGGGATTATTATAGTGAGTCGTCGCTTCGACAATCGCACTGGCTGCCAGAGCCGGTTTTTCCGATTTAAAAATACCGGAGCCCACAAACACGCCGTCAGCGCCAAGTTGCATCATTAAAGCGGCATCAGCCGGAGTGGCAACACCGCCGGCCGCAAAATTTACTACCGGCAATTTTCCAAGGCGGGCAATGTCTTTTACCAGTTCATACGGGGCCCTTATCTCTTTGGCCGCCGCCATCAGCTCTTCTTCGGGCAACCCTTTTAAGCGGCTAACCTCGCCGTTGATCTGGCGAATATGCCTCACCGCTTCAACGACATTTCCGGTGCCGGCTTCGCCTTTAGTTCTTATCATGGCGGCACCTTCGGCTATCCGCCGCAAGGCTTCGCCCAAGTTAACAGCGCCGCAAACAAAGGGCACTTTAAAGCCCCACTTATTTATATGATGGCTTTCATCAGCCGGCGTTAAAACCTCGCTCTCGTCGATATAATCGACTTTCATAGCCTCCAAGATTTGAGCTTCTACAAAGTGGCCGATGCGAGCCTTAGCCATGACCGGAATACTAACGGCCTCCATTATTTTTTCAATTATGGTTGGCTCGGCCATACGGGCAACGCCGCCCTCGGCCCGGATGTCCGATGGAACGCGCTCCAAAGCCATAACTGAAACAGCGCCTGCCTCTTCGGCTATTTTAGCCTCCTCGGCAGTAGTAACGTCCATTATGACGCCACCTTTAAGCATCTCGGCCAAGCCGCTTTTTACTTTAAAAGTCCCAATTTTACCCATCTAGCCTCGCTTTATTTTGAATATATATTTTACCCTACCTAAAACTCGGGATAAACCCGCTTGTTTTGGCCTTGTAGTCCATAAAAAGTTTACCGTATTTTTCAAGTAAATACTGGTCTTCTTTTTTGGCTAGCTTTACGTATGTAAATAGCAACACCGGCCACATCAATAAGGTGATTAGAGTCGGCCAGTGGATTAGCAAAGCTACTGTTATCATTAAAAAACCCAGGTATTGAGGGTGGCGCAAAAACTTATAAAGTCCATCGGTTACCAGTTTATCCGGCGAGTAGTAAACCTTTCGCCAACCGAAATATACCAGCAAAGCCGCTGAGATAATTATAAGATTGCTTAACATCATCACTAAAATTTCCGCTAAGGCCCTGTTCATAAAGGGCGTAAATACCACTGCCAGAACATGCCCGCTGCCATGGCTGGGAGTCAGGTTAAAACCGAGATACGACGACAAAACGTAAACCGTTAAAGGAAAGCCATACATTTCATAGTAAAGCGCGATAATGAAGCCTTGCATCAATCCGGCCGAGCGCCACTCTTTTCTATCCTGCGGAAAGGCAAAAGCCAGGACAAAGAAACCAAAAAGCAAAGCGTAAAACACTACTAACGGCCACCGGCCAAAGTGACTAACGCTTGGATGGCCGACATGGAAGCCCAGATAATGCAGCAAAGGAACAATGGCCTCAGCCAGGGCAAACAACACAAAGATTATTAAAATGGTTGTCAGAACAATTTCTCTAAGTTTTTTCATTTTTATTTCTGGCAATTCGGACAATAATGAGAGCTGCGCCCGGCTATTTTCATCCTGGTTATTAAACCGCCACAATTATTCGGACAAGGCTCCCCGGTACGTCTGTAAACCTTACGGACTTCCGTAAATTCACCTTTGGCGCCACTCGCATCCCGGAAATCGGAGGTCGAGGTGCCCCGCAATTTAACCGCCTTGGCCAGCACTTTTCTTATATTATCATAAATTGCTTTTAATTCATTTTCCTTTAAATCCGGAACCAGCCGCTGGGGCGCAATGCGGGATTCGAATAAAATCTCATCGGCATAAATATTACCTATGCCGGAGATAACATCCTGTTCAAGCAAGATTTTTTTTATTGCTCCCTTTTTGCCGGCTAATTGCTCCTTAAAGACTTTGAAAGTGAAACCGGCTTCCAGCGGCTCCGGACCAAGGCCGGATAAATGCTCATCCAATTGCTCTTTAGCAAACAAGCGGACGCGGGCAAATTTCCGCAAATCAGAAAGGGCCATCACCCGGCCATCGTCTAAATAAAATACCAAATGGATAAATTGATTAACTCTGTCAGCTAAATTAGATGAGGAGTCGGCCTCATCCCAATGGTCTTTATGCAGTTTGGAAGCATCGGCGACAATCATGTGGCCCGTCATCTTGAAATGAATAAGCAGATATTGGCCGTCCAGCTCGATAATTAAGTTCTTGGCTCTACGCTTAATGGCTTTTATTTTTTTGCCCGGTAGAAGGCCTTCAAAAAGTTCGAAAGGCGGGTCGGCCACCGTTTTCGGCCAATCGGTGCTGACGGAAGTGATGGTGCGCCCTACAACTTCAGCTTCTAAATCTCTCCTAATGGTCTCGACTTCGGGCAGCTCAGGCATTCTACATTTCCTCTAATCTTTTAATCCGCTCTTCAATCGGCGGGTGGGTGCTGAACATGTTCGATACGGCAAAACCTTTTTTAAAGGGGTTAGTGATAAAAAGGTGAGCTGTAGCATTCGATGCCGCTTTTAATTGCTTAGTGTCCGTTGCTAATTTTTTTAAGGCGCCGGCCAAGCCTTCCGGATAACGGGTCAGCATAGCGCCGCTGGCATCAGCCAGGTATTCCCGCCTTCGGGAGATTGCAAATTGAATCAGCATAGCAAAGATTGGGGCAAGGACGGCGAGGATTATTCCTATAATTACCGCTGCCCCGCCTAAACCGTTATCATCATCGCTGCTAATGCCGCCAAACCACATCGAATACCGAAACCAATCGGCCAGTAAAATAATCATGCCAACGAGTACGGAAACAATGGCCATCAGCCGGATATCCAAATTCTTGATATGGCTCATCTCGTGAGCGATAACACCCTCCAGCTCCTGCCGGTCCATTTTCTCTACAAGTCCCTTGGTCACGGCAATAACGGCATTTTCCGGATTGCGCCCCGTGGCAAAAGCGTTGGCAGCCATATCGTCGATGATATATGCCTTCGGTTTGGGAATGCCGGCGGCGATAGCCAAGCCTTCGATGGTGTTATCAAGGTAAGGATATTCGTTGTGTTCAAGAGGCCGGGCCCGGCTCGCCTTAAGGACGATTTTGTCGCCATAGTAATAGCTGCTGAAGGTCATTATGAAAGCAAAAGCGCCGGCCCCGATTACCCCGAAAGGCCCGAGAGCATACAGGCGGCTGAAAATATAGCCAATCCCTATTACGATGGCTACGAATAGGATGATTAAAACAACCGTTCTTCTTTTATTGGAAGCAATTTGTTCATACATAGTTTACTACTCAAAGCCTCGGGGTCCTGTCGCTGCGGCATCTTACTTTGCGTACCGGCTATCGCCAGGATACGCAAACCAACATGCACTCCGCGCCACCCCTCGGCTAGCTCAGTCAAATTTAAAACTTGACCTGTACTGGTTCTTTCTCACTCTCCTCGGCTTGAAAATAAGGAATTGTTTTGAAGGAGAAGATGCTCGCTACAACGTTGGTCGGAAAGGTTTCCGTGGCGTTATCGTAACCATAAACGCTGTCGTTATAAAACTGGCGGGCATAAGCTATTTTAGATTCAATTCCGCTAAGTTCTTCCTGTAAAAGCCTAAAATTTTCACTGGCTTTAAGCTCAGGATAATTTTCGGCCACCGCAAAAAGACTCTTTAAGGTAGAAGTTAGCATATTCTCAGCCTGGCCTTTTTCGGCCCGGCCGGCATTAATCGCTCCCGCCCTGGCCTCGGTTACCTTAGTAAAGACTTCTTTTTCGTGACCGGCATATCCCTTTACGGTTTCCACTAAATTCGGGATAAGGTCATGCCGTTTTTTAAGCTGGACATCGATTTGGGCCCAGCCGTTTTCAGTCCGGTTACGCAACACTACCAGCCTGTTATACAAGCCGATAACAGCTAAAGCAGCAACAACAATCAGGCCAACCAAGATTAATAAAGCAATCATTTTCTCTCCTTTTTTCTATGGAGAATGATACTACGCTACCGGAAAATAGCAAATAATCCGAGGGGTGGTCTTTTGGGCCCCGAGGTTTCTCTTATTTAACAGGATGCCTGATGACGGTTTTCAGTTTTTCAGGCGCACTCCGGCGGGGATCACCTAAGTAAATCTCATGATGTTTATCTCTTAAAGTTAAGCCCAAAGCTTTTACAAAAGAGTGCAGTTTTTCAATCGTCGGGCCCTCTTTGGCATAAGAGCCGATGTGCATTATTTGAGCCGCTTTGCCTTCAGTAAATTGCTCGAACCTCATCTTGACCAAACCCGGCAGTTCCTTCTTCTTCTTCACTTTTTCGACAGCTTCCTTAACCAATTCCTCCGTAACATATTCCGGCTGCATTATCATCGAAGTCCATTTCCATTTGTCCTTATTTCCCTTTGCGAAATCAGCAACGTCATCAGCCCACCAAAGCCCTTCGAGGGGCAAAACGCCATAATCAACCTTCTGTTCTTTTTTAATCTTGAATTTCAAGGTATATGAAGCGCTAAATAAAGCCTCGACTGATTCCATGTATTCCTTAGAGGTATTGGGATCTCCTATACCGTCAATCATCAGAAAATTCATCGCCGGAACATCAATAATCACCGGCTCCTTGGCTGAGGCAATGTATAAATGCTTCAACTGTTTCTTAAAATCAACTTTAGTCATTTCGTCCTCCCTTTCTTAGGTTTACATGCCGAGGGCTTGGAAGAAGATTTGTTTTTCGCCAGGCTCGCCGAAGTCCAGGAAAACCGGCTGTTGCCAAGTTCCCAGTTCCAGGCGACCGTCTTTGATGGGAAAATTCATCGACCGGCCGACAAAAGCCGCCGCTACATCGCCCTTTGATGATTCGTCAACATCACTGACCGCTTCCGCTATAAAATCAGCCGTATCTTGAAGCAAGGCTCCTTCATATTCGGTAGTGGATATGGCCGATTTTTTGGCCAGGCTCTCGATATTTAAAAAACCGTCTATTATGCCGCTATTTAGAACAACATCGGCGGCTACTTCGCTAAGCTCGACAATATCTATCCAGCCGTTAGCTTTAACAGGCAAAGTATTACTGGCTACTTTCATGTTCAATCTTCCTCCTGCCGCAAACTCCCCAAAAGCTCTTAACTCCAGGGGCCTTTGCTTTCGGCCGGCGGTATTTTCCAAAAGATATAAACCGCCGGCATTTTTAATTTTTTTATTCTCGACAGTTAAACTATAGCTACTGCCTAAAGCAGTGGAGCGCAAATGGGCAAAAGCATTACCGGGATGCCGGTGTTTCCCGCTGAAAGGCATAAAAGACATAACCCAATCGGAAAAGACTTCCTTGTTATCATCGTCTAGCTGGACTAAGGCGCCGGTACTGCCAACCGAAAAAGCCATTACCTGTCCGTTAATCAGCTCGGATTCACTGATAAACTCATCGATAAAAGAAGATAACTCGAAAAGATTGGCGGGCCCATATGCATTTAGATACGTGCGTTTGCTCTTCACGGTCTTATTATAACAGGCGTGCCCACTCTAACTTTGGGATAGAATCCGACTATTTCAGGATTGCGAACCCTGATGCAGCCATGGGAAGCTCTCCGGCCTATCGAGTAATAAGCACTTGTCCCGTGAATCCTTATACCGGAAGCATTTAAATATAAAGCTCTTAATCCCAACGGATTGCTAGGCCCAGGCGGTATTATGTGAGGCATACTGCGAGACCAACTGGTGTGGGGATTACGCCAGGAAGGCATTTCCTGCTTATCAATAACCTTCCAATTGCCGTTGGGGGTCGGCCAGTTAGGCATACCTACGGCCACGTTTAAAGTTTGGGCCAATTTTCCGGCCTTGAAAAAGTACAATTTAAAATCGGATTGATCAACAATAATTCTGCTGGTATCGACTTCGAAATGCCAGGTCTTGGTAAATTTATTGCCGGCAACATCGACGGCTTCTATTTTAGCTTCGTAGCGGCCGTCCTTTTCCAAAGGCCCTATATGAATAAGCTCATCTTTTTTCTTGTCATACTTAGTCTGAGCCGCCTGTCCGTTGATAAACATAACCGCCTTACTTACACCCGACTCCTTATCTTTTAAAACCGCTTTTAAACTATGGCTCGCATCGGCCGTAAAAACCAAACTGCCATGGTTGGGGCTAATACTTTCAATAAACGGAGGCTTGGTGTCGATTATAACGGTTAATTTACGTTTCGTAATGTTACCGGCCCTATCTCGAGCCGTTAGCAAGAGATGGTTCTTTTTTTTTAAGCCACTCAGGCCAATCGAAAAATTACCGCCCTTGTCGGACGTAAGATTTGATGTCCCCTGGTCGTTAAAGTGAGTGCTTAATTCGGTGAACGGCTCGGTAGCTCCTTTTAGCCCCAAGTCGGGGGTGCGGCTGGCTAAAATGTTGCGGCGCTCATTTAAAATAATCCGGGGCGCAACCGTATCGGTGGTGAAAAACCATTTCAGAGATACTTTCTTTCTGAAAATAATATCGTACTCAAGCTCGGCGCTTATTACATGAATTCCCTGAGCTAAATCCTTCGGTGTTTTATAAGTAAAACCGCGAGGGCCAAGAGTAATATCGGCGCTTATGTCCCTGCCATCCAACAATACTTTGGCTTTTTTTAGTTTTGCCCCCAAAGCATAAGGCCAATTGACGGAAATCGTCGGTTTGTTGGTAGCAATAATCTGCTGTTCGTCCGGTGAAATATCGATGGTAGCGTAACTAATAGTGTAAGCCCACAAACTTAGACCGAATACAGCAAAAGCGGCAACACCAAGAATTAATCTTCGCCCGTAATTATTAATATTTGCCTCCAAATCAATCAAGCGATTTCAAACTAACCTTACTTAAAATTTAATAGACTTGGCAATAGCATTGCCTCAAATTTGTAAATTAGTTAAACTTTAATTTTGTGAAGTTTTTCCCAAAAAAGGAGGGGTTAAACTGACAGATACTGCAAACATCAGAAACGTTGTCTTAGCCGGCCATAGCAGCAGCGGTAAAACCACTCTTACCGAATCATTAAGCTTTGTTTCCGGCATCATAAGCAGGCAAAGCAAAGTCGAAGAAGGCCATACCCTAAGCGATTTCGACCCGAACGAAATCAAGCGCAAAATATCCATATCCACATCCATCGCTCCTTTGAGCTGGCAGAATAAGAAGATAAATATCCTGGATACGCCCGGATATGCCGATTTTTTCGGTGAAGTGGAAACAGCGATGGCCGTAGCCGAAACTGCGGTAATAGTAATTGACGCCCTTTCGGGCTTTCAGGTGCAAACGCAAAGAGTAATAAATCTGGCAAGCGAAAAGAAGCTGGCTTGCCTTTTCTTTATAAACCGCCTTGACAAAGAACACGCTAAATTTAGCGAGATATTAACCGAAATCGGGGAGAGCGACTCGAAAACAACGGTAGCCGCCTTTTTGCCCATAGGGCTTGAGTCCTCGCTTAAAGGCATAGTCGATTTGATATCATCGAAAGCTTATGAATTTAGCGATAAAGACGCTAAAGAAATAACTATTCCCGCCGAACTCGAAGCCGAAGCAGCCGGAGCCCGCGAGAAAATCATCGAAGCCGCCGCCGAAAATGACGATGCCCTGCTGGAAAAATACTTGGATAGCGGAGAGCTAAGCCAAACAGAAATTATCCAGGGACTTAAAAACGGTCTTGCGAACGGGAATTTGAACTTGGTTTTCTGTGGCTCAGCCGCCAAAAACATCGGTTCCGCTACCTTTCTTGACTACATAAGCCAACTTTGCCCGTCACCGCTGGAATCCAAGCAAGTGGAATTGGCTCCTTCGAAACCTTTTTCAGGCTTGATTTTTAAAACGATTGCCGACCCGTATGTCGGCAAGCTGAGTTACTTGAAGGTCATAAGCGGGACCCTTAAAAAAGACCAATCCATAGTTAATCAAACCTCTAGAGACAAACACAAGATAGCGCACATCTTTGAAATTAAAGGCAAAGAACAGAAAGAGGTTGCCGAAATCGCCTGCGGAGACATTGGAGCCGTTCCGAAGTTGGAAGAAGCGAAGACGGCCGATACCATCGCCGCCGAAAACAACCCCGTCAGTTATGATTTAATCAAAATGGGTGAGTCCGTTCTTTCTTTTGCCATTGCTCCAAAAACTAAAGGCGACGATGAGAAACTGGGCACTTCTTTAATTAAAATAGCCTCTGAGGACCCGACTTTAAAGGTCAAAAGGGATGCCCAAACCAAAGAAACCGTGGTTTCGGGAATGGGCGATATCCACCTGGAGGTGGTAACCGACAAATTAAAACAGCGCTTCGGCGTAGAAGCGGTACTTCAAGCTCCTAAAATTCCCTATCGCGAAACCATCAAAGCAACCGCTAGAGCCCAGGGAAAATACAAGAAACAAACCGGCGGCCGCGGGCAGTATGGCGATGTCTGGTTAAGGATAGAATCACTTGCTGATGGAAAAGATTATGAATTCCTGGATGAAATAAAAGGCGGCGTAGTGCCACACAGCTACATTCCCGCCGTCGAAAAAGGGATACACGAAACGATGGAAACCGGTGTTATCGCCGGCTACCCGGTTACGGGAGTGCGAATAGCCTTGTATGACGGCTCTTATCATCCGGTTGACTCCTCGGAAATGGCCTTTAAAATTGCTGCCTCTATGGCTTTTAAGCAAGCCTTCAAGGAAGCCAATCCGGTGCTGCTTGAGCCGGTAATGAATGCCGAGGTCCACGTACCGGAAAAGTACGTCGGTGATGTTATCGGCGACTTAAGCTCTAAGCGGGGACGGGTTTTGGGAACTGAGCCTGCCGGTAAGTATCAGACGGTAAAAGCCCAGGTGCCTCTGGTAGAGATTTCCAAGTACGCAATCGAACTACGTTCAATAACTCACGGTGAAGGCGATTTTACGATGGCTTTTTCGCACTACGAGCAAGTGCCGCCGGAAATCGGCCAGAAAGTAATTGCCCAAGCTGAAGAACAAAAGAAAGAAGCTGCTCACTAAGTATACTGGGACCCTCTTATAATTTACTTACGGTATTAGAACTGTAATTTGTAACCCATATATTCGTGCCGTCAAAGGCCACCCCTACAGGACTAGAGCCTACCGAATAAGTAGCCAGCACTGATCCGTCCGACGGTTTAATCTTGGCAACTTCATCATAAGCATAATTAGCAACCCAGATATTAGAGCCGTCGTAGGCTATTCCGTATGGGGTGCCTCCTCCTATCGAATAAATTCCGAGAACAGAGCCGTCGGATGCACTAAGTTTCGTAATATAGGTAGCATTGTAGTTAGCAACCCAGATGCTGGAGCCGTCATAGGCAACGGCTCTGGGAGCGGTTCCCGCCCCAGGCGAGTAAGTTCCTAAAACATACCCGTCTGAGGCTCTCAATTTTGTAACATTATTTGAACCGGCGTTAGCTACCCAGACATTAGTGCCGTCAAAAGCAACTCCGTAAGGATTAGTCCCAACCGAATAAGTTCCCAGAACTGAGCCGTCTGAGGCTCTTACCTTGCTAACTTCATTACTGGTATTCTTGGTAACCCAGACATTGCCGCCGTCGAAAGCAACTCCGACAGGGCCGGTATTAGCTCCTACCGAGTAAGTTCCAAGAGTAGAACCGTCTGAAGCTCTTAGCTTTGTAATGCTATTAGAAGCGAAGTTAGCAACCCAGATATTGGAAGTAGTATCGTCAAAGGCAACTCCATAAGGGTCTGTTCCTACCGCAAAAGTCCCGAGGACCGAACCGTCTGAAGCTCTAAGCTTGGTAACATTATTAGAATCGTTATTAACGACCCAGATATTATCGCCGTCAAAAGCAATGCCCCAGGGAGTAGTTCCGACACTAAATGAAGTAGATTGATCCGCATACCATTTAAGAATAGCTATCTGGGCTGGATTCCGGCTGCCCGATAAGGCAAAATCAGTCGAATTATAGCCGTCAAGCAAGTCAGCACTAAAGTCAATTGTATCTATTTTCGAGGCAGCAATCGAAGCGCCAGCTGAAATGTCCTCGTTCAATATTGTTCCGTTATATATCTTCGCTGAAGTAATGGAGCTATCGGCAATATCGTCAGCGGTAATAGTATTGTTAAGAATGTCCGCCGAAGTAATAGTACCGTCCGCGATTTTGCCAGATGTTATCGCATCATTAGCAATGTCGGAATTTGTAATAGAGCTGTCCAGGATTTTTGCCGTTGTAATAGCGCTATCGGCAATATCGATTGCGGCAATCGTTCCGTCGTTTATTTTCGATGAGGTAATAGCGCTATCGGCGATATCCGGATTGGAAATGGTACCATCTAAAATCTTATCCGAGGTAACCGCTCCGGCTGCAAGATCATCCGCTACGATAGAGCCGTTTAGTATCTTAGTCGAGTCGATAGCACTTTTAGCAATATTTATCGCTTTTATAGAGTAGTTTTTGATATGTTTACCGGTAATTGACTTGGTGGGGATTTTTATTTTTGCCATAGCGGGGAGAGTCATAAGAGCAAAAAGGAGTGTAAATATTGCCAAGGTTAATCTGATTTTCTTGCACGCCATTACTCCACCCCTCTACCGGTACTGCATTAAATATCGGCCCTTTAAGTGATTAACTTTAGCTCTTGCCGGCAGTTGGGATGAAGATTAGGACAGATTCGCCTGCTTAACCCGCTTGCAAACCCGAACCCGATTGCGTCCATCCTTCTTGGCCTGGTAGAGAGCCTCATCGGCTCTTTCTAATAAAGCGGCCGCATTGTCCGCATCATGAGGATAACTGGCTGCGCCGACACTTATGGTTATGCAACCGAACTGCTCCTTACATAAAGTCTCTTCGACTTTTTTTCTTATTCTTTCGGCAAAGTTGGCTGCTTTTACCGAAGCGGTTTCCGGCATTATTATACAGAACTCTTCACCGCCGTAGCGGGCAACGATATCACCGAGACGGCTTTCCTTCTCAAATATTAAAGCTACTTTTTTCAAGAGCTTATTGCCCTTCTGGTGGCCGAACGTATCGTTATATTTTTTGAAATAGTCTATATCTATCATGACCATAGAAAGCGGCCGGGCATAGCGCTTGGCTCTTCTAATTTCTTCGTCTAAACGGTTCAGGAAGTGCCTCAGGTTATACAGCCTGGTCAGTTCATCGGTTATAGCCATTTGTTTTGTGGCTTCCATAGACTTTACTCTCTGGATAGCCAGAGCCGCCATGTTGCTTAACAGACTTAAAATAGAGAGTTCGCCTTGGTCAAAATATCTTGCCTTGAAATCATCGACATAAATTATGCCCTGAATTTTACCCTCAGCCTTGAGCGGTACCGCGACCAGAGATTTAATTTTTTCCTTAACGAACAAGGGGTTGTTTAAAGAATCGTTTGTTGTGGCATCCGAAACCACAACCGGCTCATCGGAATTCAGGATTAGCTGGGTTAAGCCCCCTTTTCTGATACGCCAAACCTGGTCTTTAACAAAACGGCTGCTGAAACCTTTAGCGGCTCCAAAATACATCTCACCGCTGGCCTCATCGTAAACAACCAAAGAACCGGCCGGAGACTTAGTTAACTCAAGAGCCTTGTAAACGATAGCCTTAAAAACATCCTGCATCTTATGGCTTTGGGTCAATTGAATACCCAAGTCGTATAAAGATTGATGCTCATCCAAACGCTTTTCTATCGCCAATCTGAGTTCACGCTTTTGCTCAACAAGGTCCCAAACAAACTTGGCGCTAACACCCCCAATTATTTCCACACCGGGGTGCAATTTAAGAAGCTCATCTTCAACTTTTTTGCTCCCAGTCACGTTAATGATGAGGTCAACTTCTGTTTCTTCAAGAAAGTCTTTAAAAATAGGGATATTTAGTTTTTCAGCCAAAGCGGCAATTTGAGGTTTCGATTTCCGGTCAACAATACCTACGACCTCTACACTTTTATCGTCTTTTAACATGTCGAGGATGGCCGTTCCGCCCTTTCCCCCGCCTATAATAGCTATTTTTGACAATTAAAAATCACCTGCGATTCGAAATTAGCTACTTTCTTTTATTATCGGCAATACAGTTATTAACATTAAACCTTTTTAGAAATTAATAGTTACTAAGAATAACATAGTAGGCCCTGTAGTCAAGAGGAACTAAAACATCTCACGTTTAGTAGCGCTATCTGCTATAATATGCCCTTGATGGTAAAAAGCAGCAGGTTTTTAAGCCTGGTTTTAGCAACAGCAGTAGCCATAATCGGTGTATCTCAGCTTCAAGCCCAAGCGCTTAATCTCCCGACTCAAAAACAAGATATCGTTGCGGAGTTAATCACTCTCAAATCGCAAAATGAACGCCTGGGTGCCGAAATAGGCAGCCTGGATTCCCGTTTGAATACAATCGACAGCAATTTAAACAAACTCAATGCCGAAGTCGTCGATACCGAATTTAACCTGAATAAAGAAATGAATATCCTGGCAAAAAGAGCGAGAGCTATGTATAAAGAAGGGCGCCAGCATAGCAGCCTCCAGCTTCTACTGCAATCCAGAAGCATATATGAGCTTATAACCAGGTGGGACTTCTTTGAGCTCATCGCCAAACAGGATATAAGGCTAATCCGGCAAAGCAAGAAAGACCGTTCGCGGCTCATCCGCCTTAAGAGCAACTATATCTCCAAACGCCAGAAGATAGTGGTCTTGAAGCAAAAAAGAGAACAAACAATAACAGAGGCCAGAACCATAAAAGCGGCGCTGGAAAAAAGACTGCAAGTAGCCAGTAAGCCGCAGATGGTTCAAGTGGCCGCCGGATTGGATTCGGCCAAATTTTACGACGGCTATCTGACCTCCAAACGAAGTCCTATGACCGGACTGGGGGCTACCCTAGTTTCCGCCGGACGTCAATTCAGCGTCAATCCCGATCTTGTCGTGGCTATTTCCGGAGTTGAAAGTACTTTCGGCCGCCATAATGCGGGGGCCTTTAACGCTTGGGGGCGCAAAGCCAAAGGCGGCGGTTATGAATCCTTTGCTTCCTGGGAAGAAGCCGTCTTTAATCAAACCCAGTATTTAAGAATCAAATATTTTAACGAAGGACGAACCGTTCCGGTTGCCATCGGAGCCAAGTACGCTCCGGGGAATGGCAGCTGGCCCGGCAAGGTCACGTTCTTCCTTAACGACATTCAAAGCAAGAGATAGTTTTACTCGATCCAGCGGTTGCAAAAAGCGGAGTGCCCCCGGCTTACCTTTGTCAGTTCAACCTTAGCCACACCCTGATAGCGCTGCCGAAACCCTAAAAGAGAAGCCCTTATAATAGAGCCCTCTCCGTATCTTAGCTTGATTTTATCCGTTGCCCGGCAAGCCGCAGAATCTTTGTCTTCAAAAAAACTAAGCTGGTAGCCGCCGGCAGCCGGTTGCAAATTACCGGCACTTACCCCTATCAAGGTACACGGATAGGAACCGATTATTTTTTCTTCCCGTCTGAGTAATTTAGATGCTTGTTTGTAAATAGTGCGGGTGGAGCCGGTAGCCGCCTCCAAAGTAAAAGACCTGGTGAAATAAAACAAACGATTAAGGCCAAGGCGAAGCATTATTGTCCGGGTGAGAAAATTTTCTTTTCGCATCCGAAAACCCACTCCTTCGCAAAGAGCCAGTAAAACTTTTTCCAGCATTTCCCGGTCACTGGTTCCCGGCCCTAAGGCCGAACTGTGGCCGAAAGATTTTACGGAAGTACTCCCGGATTGAATAACCGGCGTAGGGTCTACTCCGTTAGCCGCCATTTGCAGCCACAAACCGGCCAGGCCGAATTTCTTCCTGAGGTAATTTTCCTTTAAGACCGCCAACTGCCCAATGGTTGTGACTCCTGTCATCTTGAAGTGCTTTTGCATACGACTTCCTACACCAACCAGCTCTTTAACCGGCATGGGGTAAAAAGTCTCGGGCCAATCTTCGCTCATAACTACCGCCAGGCCGTTCGGCTTATTCAGTTCGGAAGCCATTTTAGCAACCAGCTTATTGGGCCCGAGTCCGATAGAGCAAGTTAACCGGAGCTCTTTGGCAATCGAGTCGTGCAAACGTTTAGCGGTAGCCACCGCCTTGGAGAAGCTTAAAAAACTGACATCCAGAAAAATCTCGTCAACCGAGTAAACCTCGATCAAGTCCGAAAAACGGCTGCAAATATCTTTGAGACGCTTGCTGTTATACAAATATTTATCGTAATTGCCTTGTATAAAAATGCCGTCCGGGCACTTCCGGCGGGCTTCCAAAACGGTTATTCCGGTTTTAATACCGAAAGAGCGGGCCTCGTAAGAAGCGGTAGCCACTATGCCCCGGTTCGAGGAGGTATCATCCGTGTGGCAAATCAGCAGAGGCTTTCCTTTGAAAAGCGGATAATCCCTCTGCTCGACCGAAGCAAAATAAGCATCCATATCGATGTGTATGACCTTGCGCTCCATCTTTTCCTTTAAATAAAGTCATCAATGACGATTTTCTTTAAATACCAGTTCATATCCTCGAAATAAAAAGCCAGTTCAAACATATCGGCACTTTGTTTGGTCTTTACCGAAAAGAAAAAAACCGGCAGCCGGCCCTTTTTTGATTGAAAAAAGCCGCTGACATCTTTGACATCATAAACCCGCCCCTTGTAAGCAAACTTACAGGGTTTAAGCTGGCCTGATATGAACTTGGCTAATACTTTTACCGGTTGGTTTAAATTAATAACAGTCATTGTCAACCGAACGTGTGTTCGCTTTATAATAAGGTGAGGCGCTGAAGAAGTCAATAAAAGAGAGTTGAATTATCTCGTTATAAAGAGAGTTAGTTTACCATCGAAAAGACGCGTTCATTTTCCCAGCGAGAAAATGCCGCTGCCTCTCAACCTCGCTCCTCCCCGACATTACGTCGGGGAGACCATGCCCGCTCGGTCTCCGAGAGCCTTTTCTTAAGGCAATCTAACTCCCTTCTTCGAAGTTGATAATTCAACAAACCTATTCTTTAAACAGATAGATAGCTTATAGCACTCTAGTGTTGGCTAAGATAAGAAGTTTTCGGCGACTTCGAGCAACATGAGCCGGAGTCGAGTTGAACAGCGGCGGCAAATTTGCTGTTTGAGTCCCGACATTTCATCGGGACGAGTTCAAATTTCGCCCTGAGAAACGAAGACGGAAGCCATAGGCGCGGAGCCGTATCGGTAAGAGCCTATACTCGTGCTCAATGAAATAATTAAACTCTCTGTTATTTTTTGACAAGGTAGTTGCCGATTATGAGGGCGTCGAGGTTGGTGCCGGTGAAGCAATGCAAGGCATCTTCGACTGAATTTACAATCGGCTCTCCCCGCACATTAAAAGAGGTATTTAAGACAACGGGAACGCCGCTTAACTTGTAAAATTCGCTGATAAGTTCATGAAACAAGGGGTTTATTTCCCTGCTTACGGTTTGCAAACGTCCGGTATTGTCTACATGGCAAACAGCCGGCAACAGGTGCCTTTTTTCCTTCTTTATAGGCAAAACCGTCAGCATAAAAGGCGAAGGGTAAAACTCATTAAAAAAACCGGCCGCTTCTTCCTCAAGAACGGCCGGGGCAAAAGGCCTGAAACCCTCCCGGAATTTAACCCGGCTGTTAAGCTGCTCTTTCATATCTGAAATAGTGGGGTTGGCCAGGATGCTCCTATTACCTAAAGCCCTGGGGCCGCCTTCCATCCGGCCTTGAAACCAGCCGATGATTTTACCCTCTTTTAAAAGACTGGCGGCCTTTTTAGCCGGATTTCCTAACTGGCTAACCTGGAAATCAAAATGGCTCAAAGTTTCTTTAACTTGTCCATCATTAAAGAAGGGGCCGAGATAAGGGTGAGCGAATAAATGCTCCCGCCGGTTACCAAGTAAGCCGTGCCAAACACAATAAGCCGCGCCGATGGAAGTCCCCCCGTCCCCCGCAGCCGGCTGGATGAATATTTCCTTAAAGGGCGTATTTTTCTTGATGACATGATTCATGACCCCGTTAAGAGCCAGCCCGCCGGCCAAACATAAATTCCGAAGACCTGTTTTTTTATAAAGATAATTTGCCAAGTGAACGGCTACATCCTCAGTCACTTTTTGAACGGCCCAGGCAAGGTCTTCATCGCGAACCGTTATGGAGCTTTCGGGCACTCTTGGAGGACCGAATAGCTCCATAAATTTACGGCTCACCCCATAGCCGCCTTTTAAGTGATAAGTGAAATAG
>Ga0214473_10001690_pt1 | contig 28551 bp, 32 predicted proteins | sample RVTome_7_FD_203509 | JGI IMG/M metagenome (GOLD analysis project Ga0214473, IMG submission 203509) | Soil microbial communities from uranium-contaminated site in the Upper Colorado River Basin, Wyoming, United States - RVT98D197 | ecosystem: Environmental > Terrestrial > Soil > Contaminated >...
ATCCACTTTATATCATACCCGTTCTTTTTTATTTCCTCGACTACCCCTTTTTCAACATTTGCATCAGCAAGGAATTTCAGAATATCCCCCTCTATTTCAGCTCAAAATTCTGCTCAGGGAATAATACATTTTATCCCTCTCTTCCTGCAAATTTCCCCCCCGGACATGGATATAGTGACCTATGTCCTATAGACAAGGACATCCCTGCTCGTATTATCCTGTAAGCGGTTTTAGCCGCAAGAGCGCGGCAGGGGGGCGGGAATTGAACAAAATGTTCAGAGGGGGTTTATAAGTACCTGTAAATTCAGCCTTTTTTCGGCCCGTATTGAACAAAACCGGAAAAATGGACTCACCCCGAGCGCCCGGGCCTTGCTTCCCATTTTTTTTCTTTTGCAGCGGACCGGTAAGAAGATGGGGGACGCCACCCCCATCTTCCCTCAAACTCAAGCGTCTTTTTTTAAAGTCTCCCGGTTCTTTTATATTCTTCTACATAGAGCTTCAGTGCCCGTGCTGCGAGCCAATCGACGGAGACCTTATTCTCCTCCGCCATCTTGAGCAGGGCGTCTATTATTTCTTTTTCCATAACAGGCTCGCCCCCGGCCTCTTTCTGAATGGCGGGACCGGCAACGGGCGGTTTTTCCCCGGTCCTTTTCTCGTGCTCGCGGGCGAGGAGCCCTATCAGGCCCTCGACATCCCCGGACTCCGCGGCGAGCCTCAGCCCCTCGGGCGTCATACTCGCGCTGTGAGGCATGGGGGGCACGAACATCCCGCTCAGGCCCGCCATCATCGAGGCCAGCATCCGGGCGTGCTCGTTATCCGGGAAGCGCTTTTCAAGAAATTCCTCCAGTTTGCCCTGGGCTATGGCCATCGCCATCTCATCGGAAAGGAGGGGCCTGTTCGGGGGCCCGGGCCTGTTCGGAGGTCCTGGTAATTCTCTTTCTTCCGGCATATTCTCTCTCCAAAAAAGGGTTTTCTTAACTATAACATGAAAAATATTGACACAAAGAAGCCCGATGATAGACTGGACTTAAAAGGGCGTTTTTAGAGGAGGCGGGCATGGTCTGTACGTACGCGAGCCTTTCGGAAGAGAAATTGAAGGAAATCAGGGAGCTTGAAGCAAGCCTCGGGAAAACACTACTTGCCTTCTCCTGCAAGGAAGTGGAAATAGCCGAGCTCCGTGAAGGAGATCTGAAGAAAGTAAAAGAGCTTGAAGAGAAGCTGGGAGTCCCCCTCGTAGCGGTCCGCAAGTGATTTTTACCTCAAACCGGGCCCCATCACGACCCTCTCGGACGGCAGAAGACCCAGACAGTCGAGAACCAGATAAGGGTCATGTAGGAGGGCGGACAGGTTTTCTCAAAAACCTGAAATATAAGAACGCATTAAAGCCCACTATGAGTATGGTAAGGGCGAATATGAGCGGGCGGGAGACTTCCACGTAAATAAGCCTTTCAAGATAATAAGTTATAAAAGAGCCCGGATATATCCCGAACGGGTCGTACTGCCTCCTCAGCCGGAATTCGAGGTGCGTGAGGGGGCAGTACCAGCCGAAGACCTGCATCATCACGGCAAATATCAGCCCGCCTATATGGAGCGCCCGCACGGGTTTATTTCTGCTCCCGACGAGCCCGCCGAATATGAGGAACACTATCCAGAGAAAGTGAACGAAAACGACCGCATCGGCAAGTATCCTGTAGAGCATTCTCTTTTAAATTTATCATCTTTTTTTGATAAAAAGACGGGGGCATCACAATCGTCCGAACAGGATGAAGGGGGCGGGGCATCCGCCACCCCCATCTTCTTCCCTAATTTAAAGATTAAACTTATGGATACAGGATTTTCTTTTCTCCCTATGGTATATAAATGCAAGGGGCAGGTTTGATGGCGTGCATGTTGGTTTTATATGTAAGCATCCCTATATTGAGGGCATTATAGCCGGGCTTTTATGCTGGTCCATTTTTATCCTCTATCTTTTTCAGGGCAAGGCCGGAACGGAGCGTGAGGCCGCGGCCGCGATAAGCGCCGCCTTCTTTTTCGGTTTTATCGGCTCGGGCGCCCTCAGCGCTTTCTTCTATAAAAGAAAGAGGAACAGGTCTTTTCTTTTCCCGCCCAGAGAGGCCCTCAATTCCTGATCCCCGGCTCCGAGCAAGATTTTCCATTTCTACTTCCCCTCTCCTTTGATAAACTTTTTTTAAAAGGAGACATTATGAGATATCCGGAAATTCTCGCCTATGTCGAGAGGATCGGCAAATTCAAGGACCCCGGGGAGGCCGAGAAGGCAATCCGGGCCGTGCTCGCGGCCTTTGCGCGGCGGATCAGCCCCAAGGAGGCCCACGATTTCGCCTCACAGCTCCCCAAAGAGCTTGCCTCGAGTATGGACGCCGTTACGGAGCACGAGGAGTTTCGCCTGGATGAGTTCTTCGAGCGGATAGGGGAGAAGCTCGGCATCTCCCCCGCCGAGGGGATGCACCACGCGGAAGTCGTGCTCGGCGTAGTCCAGGAGGCCGTCGATACGGGCGAGCTCGAGGATTTTTTCCCTGAACTCGCGCCCGAATTCGTCCTCTTCCTCAATAAAAGCGCGGTCGTGATAAAGACCTGGCGGAAATAACTTACCCGCTCACGACCTCGTACCCCATATATTCGGGATGTTTTGTGGTCATATCATAGACCACGTGGGTTTTGAAGAGTTCGTATTTGCCGCTCAGGGCCGCCTCTTTTGTCCTCGAAAGAAGGGCTGAGACCTCATCGTCCGTGAGCGGCTTGAAATTACGGACGGCCTCGAACGTGTTGTTCAGCATCTCCATGTCCTCTATGCCCGCGATCATGGTGGAAAGGGGCAGGTTCAGGGCATAGTGCAGGCATTCGGTCGGGTTTACGAGCCCGCTCTCCAATATCTCTCCGCCTCCCATGCACTTCATCCCGAGCACCCCTATCCTCTCCTTTACAAGTATGGGGAGCGCCGTGTGCTCGAAGCTCCTGAAATGGGCGTCCATCACATTCAGGGGCATCTGGACGGCATCGAAGCGGAAGCCGTGCTTTGCCGCGAGGTCCAGCATGCGTATATGGATAAAGGGGTCCTTATGGCCGGTAAAGCCTATGAAGCGCACCTTGCCCGCCTTCTGGGCCTCGACCATGGCCTCCATCGCGCCGCCCTCGGCGAATATCCTGTCCGGGTCCTCCATCCTTATGACCTCGTGGAACTGCATCAGGTCCACGTGGTCGGCCTTCAGCCTTGTGAGGGATTCATCAATCTGTTTTGCCGCGGCCTCTTTCGTGCGGGCGTCTATCTTGGTCATGAGGACTACCCTCTGCCTGTAGCCGCCCTTAAGGGCCTCTCCCATGCGGCTCTCGCTCTCTCCCTCCTCGTAGTCCCAGGAATTGTCCATGAAAGTGATGCCCCGGTCTACGGCATTCCGGATAAGCCTTATGCACTCCTCCCTGTCTTTTATCTTCCCCATGTGCGAGCCGCCAAGCCCTATTACCGATATCTCCAGCCCGCTCCGCCCCATGTACCTGTATAGCATCCCCTCTTCGTTTCTCCTTGTGCCCGGCACATATTCTTCTTTCCTCATACAGCACCTCCTTTTACAAATTCTCTCATAGAATTCATGTTGCCTTAAGGGGGCCAGCCCCTTTAAACTTCTTTTCGCGGGGGGGGAACCATTTGATAGACTTTAATCAGAAAATTTCCCCAAAGGAGTTCCATATGATGACCCATGAGCAATTCATCGACCGCGTTCAGTGGGTGGGCCGTTTCGATTCGAAGAGGCAGGCGGAAAAAGCCGTCCGGGCCGTCCTCGGAGTGCTGCAGGAGAACATCTCCGGGAAGGCGCTCAAGGAGATGCTTTCCCTCCTCCCGGAAGACTATGCGGCCTTTTTCAGCCGCGCAAGGGAGCTGGCCCTTTCAAAAAGGACGGGAACGGGAATTTAAGCCGTATTTTTCCGGGGAGGGGGATATCTTCCCCTTTTAAAGCGCGGGGGTATCCCGTGCCGTCCCACTTCCCGAGTTTATCCGTTGAAGGTTCTCAAACAGCATGGCTATATTGATGGCGATAGCCGCCTGCCCGGAAAGCGTTTTCAGGAACTCGAGCCACTCGCTGCCTGCAACGAGAGGCGTCCTCGTAAAGACTTCGAGGACACCCAGCAGATCGCCCTTTGATATCAGGGGGGCGCAATAGCAGGAGATAAAGTCCTCCCCCGTATACATCTCCTCTGTCTCGGGGAAAGTCCTCAAGTCGGGTATGCTCAACACCTTTCGTTCGAAAACCGTTTTCCCGGCGAGCCCTTCACCAAAGAAAAATCTCATTTTCTCCATGCCCTCCCTGCGGAACCCCCGGAATGCGGCGCATTCGAGGGACTGTGCCTCGTGGTCCGCAAGGAAGACGGTGGCCGCGTCAACATTCAAATGCGCGACGACCTGCTGTATGAATACATCGAGCGTAAGGGCGAGGTCCAGGCTTCCCGTGATGGCGTTGTCTATTGTCCGCAGGGCATTGAGCTGCTGGAGCATCGATTCGAGCTCCTTCCGGCGTTCCCGCAGGGCCGATTCCGCCGCCTTTCTTTTCTCCCGCTCCGATTTTTCCTCGAGCGCCCTGTTTACGGCGGGAAGGAGCCTCTGGAGCCGGTTTTTCAGCACATAATCCGTGGCCCCGGCCTTGAGCGCCTCTATGGCCATGTCCTCGAGTATCGTGCCCGAGACGAATATGAAAGGGGTCCCCGGCTTCTCCTCGATTGCCGCGGCAAGGGCCGAGAGGCCATTGTAGGCCGGCAGCGTATAATCGGCCAGGATGAGGTCCGGGTCGAAGTCTTTCAGGGCATGAAGAAAATCCCCTTCCTTTTCCACCCGCATGGACGTGAACGCGATGTCCCCGTTTTTCAGCTCCCTTTCCATAAGCTCGGCGTCCGAGGGGTTGTCCTCGAGAATGAGGATACGGAGGATATGGATATTATGCGGCGCGCCCATTCCCCTGCCCTCCTTTTCTTATAAAGGGGGCTGGTTCAGGAGGAGCCAGTAAAGGCCCAGGTCCGCCACGCACTCCATGAACTTGTCGAAGTCCACCGGCTTCACGAGGTAGCTGTTGGCGCCGAGCTTGTAGCTCTGCAGGAGGTCGCGTTCCTCGCGGGAGCATGTGAGCACCACTACGGGTATTACCTTTGTATGCTCGTCGGACTTTACCCTCTTCAGCACCTCCAGGCCATCCAATTTCGGGAGCTTCAGGTCGAGGAGTATCACCTTCGGGTTGGTCTTGTTGACCCTCCCGGCATATTCCCCCTCCGCGAATATGAAATCAAGGGCCTGGACCCCGTCCGTGACCACGTGTATCCTGTTCGTGAGGTTATGTTTTTTGAGCGCCCGCAGCGTCAGCTCTACGTCATTGGGGTTGTCCTCCACAAGGAGGATCTCCACCTCGTGCATGCTGTTTTTCATATATACCTCCTCTCTTTTATCGCTCTTCCGCTATTTTCCTTCTGAAAGGGGGGGAGCGTGAAATAAAATCTGGCCCCTTCGTTTACCTTGCCCTCGGCCCATACGCGCCCGCCGTGCCTGTGCACTATGCGCTGCACTATCGCAAGGCCCACGCCCGTGCCCTCGAAATCCCCGGCCGGGTGCAGGCGCTGGAACATGCCGAAGAGCTTTCCCGCGTACCGCATATCGAAACCGACTCCGTTATCGGAGACGCAATAGACGACCTCTTTGCCCTCTCTATTTCCGCAGACCTCTATGTTGGCTTCCGCCCGTCCCCTCGTGAACTTGGCCGCGTTTGAAATGAGATTGAGGAGGACCTGCCTCAGCATGGCCCCGTCCCCGCGGGCGGGCGGAAGCTCGCCCAGCTTGAAATTTATCTTCCTCGGATTTATCTTCCTTTCCGGGGCGGAGAGTTTTACGTCCTCGATCACGCCCAGGGCGAGGGCCTGCATGTCCACCCCACCCCTCTTTATCTTTTGCCGTCCTATGCGGGAGAAGGAGAGGAGGTCGTCTATGAGGTGTCCCATTTTTTGCGTATTCGTGCGTATTACATTCAGAAGCCTCCCGGCCTCCGCATCGAGCTTGGCCGAATAATCTTCGAGCATTATGCGGCTGAAGCCGTCAATTGCGCGGAGGGGGGCCCGGAGGTCGTGCGAGACCGAATAGCTGAAGGCCTCGAGCTCGGCGTTTGCGGCCTCCAGGTTCCGCACGTGCTGCTTCAGCTCCTCATCGAGTTTTCTTATTTCCTCCTCGGCCCTTTTCCTTTCTTCTATTTCATTTTTCAGATTTTCGTTTGCCTCTTTCAGTTCCGCCGTGCGCTCGATGACCTTCTGCTCGAGCTCCAGGTTCAGCTTTAATATCTCGACCTCCGCCTTTCTGATTTTGGTTATGTCCCTTGCCGCGGCAAATACCCCGAGGATATTTCCTTTTTCGTCCCTGTAAACCGATGCGTTATAGAGCACCGGGGTAATGCTCCCCCCCTTGTGCCTTATCTCGAGGGGGTGGTCGCGCACTATGCCTTCGCGGAAGGCCGTCTGATAGCCGGCCCTTGCCATCCCGGGCTCAGTGAAATAGTCCGAGAAATCGGTGCTTATGAGTTCCTCTCTCGCCAGGCCCGTTGCGGCCTCCGTGGCGGCGTTCACGTCCGTTATCCTGCCGTCCTCGCCGATCGTCACAAAGGGGTCAAGGCTCGTCTCAATCAAGCTTCTGTTGTAAGCGCTTGCCCTCTGGAGGGCCTCCTGGGCCCCTTTGCGCTCGGCCATCTCGCGCCGGAGCTCTTCGTAGCTCCTCGTGAGGTCCTCGCTCGCGTGCAGGGCGGTTTCGGCCCGTTCGATGCTCCCGATGACCTCCCATTTCCCATTCCTCCTGATAAGGGCCCCACGATGGGTTGCCATCATCTCCAGCAGCTCTTCGATATTGCACTTGGCGAGATGGTAAGTGCAGATGGCCTTTATCCGGCTCCGGGTGATTATGCCGTCCACGGCCCTCTCGTACTCGGCAAAACTCTCCCAGTCCTTCTTTTGGAGCCAGAATGCGTCCCCGGTGAACCTGAGCCCCGAAAACCCACGGGCGAGGGCGGATTCGAGCTTTGCGGCCCAGCCCTTTATGACCCGGTCCGGGTCAAATGCCCCGTCTTCAACATACCACCTGTCGTGGGTGGTGATTTCCATCTGCCCCCCGGCCATGTAACGCTCGAACTCCGGTACGGCCTCTCTCATTGCCCTTCCCGCCTGTTCCGCCGAGAGGGGCTGGGCAAGCACCCACATGCAATATTCGTTCTCCTCAAGTCCCTTCTTGAAGTAAGGCACAAGGATATCGAGGAGGTCCTGGGCGGTATGGACGAACTGGCAGAAATGGGCGCCCCAGGGCAGGTTTTTCAATTGCTCAAGCATTACCTCACCTGTAAAAAGAGTTCTACTGGAATCCCGAGGATCAAAGGAGCGCAACTCTTATGCGTAATTCAATTCTATCTTAGATGCCTCAGGTTGTAAAATCCATACCCATCCGGAAAATTCCCTCTTATGGAAGATTGACAGAAGAATGTTCCGATGCTAAACAGAAAGTGGACCCGGGAATATACCTTTTTTAAAAGGAGGCATAATGCTCACAAGAAGGCAATTCCTTTTTTTCTCATCCATCGGGGCGGCTGGCGTCCTTTTGCCCGGCACGGCTTCCGCAATGATGAACGGTGGCGGCATGGGCGGAGGCGTTATAGACCCGCCTCCGGGATTGCTGTTCAAGGATCCCGTCGAGAATCCAAACATAAGCGAAGACCCCGATATGGTCGAGGTCCATATCGAGGCCAAAAAGCCCGCCCCTTATTCAATTAACGGGGTAAACGCAAACCTCTCCCTTTACGGGAATTACCCTGTAAGCCCGGATTATTTTTTCCCGGGCCCGACGGTAAGGGTCAAAAAAGGCCAGCTCCTTAAAGTTCATTTTAAGAACAACCTGCCCATGTCCATGGAAACCAACATCCTGGGCCACCATAGATATATGACAAACCTCCATTATCACGGCCTACACGTGTCGCCCGCGGGCATTGCCGACAACGTGATGCTCTCGGCCATGCCGGGGGAATCGCTCTATTACGAGCTCGACCTTTCGGACCATGAGCCCGGAAATTTGAATATCTATCACCCTCATATCCACGGCACTGTGGCCGAGCAGATGTGGGAGGGCCTTTCGGGCGCCCTCCTCGTGGAAGACCCCGATACGGTACTCGCCGGATATGAGACGCACATAATGGTGATCAAGGACCTTAAACTCTCGGGCACGGAGCCCGAGCCCTATACCTCGATAATGGATTACATGCACGGCAAAGAGGGCGATATCGTCACGGTCAACGGGCAGGTCAACCCCGTGCTGAACATAAGGCCCGGACAGGTGCAGAGGTGGCGCATACTTAACATAAGCAACGCCCGTTTCTATAAGCTCTCGCTCGGAAACCATGCGATGTATCTGATAGGAACGGACGGCGGGCTTCTCGACAAGCCCTATCCGCAAACGGAGATACTCATCTCCCCCGGCGAGCGCGTGGACGTCCTCGTAAAGGCCAACCAGAAGGCCAGGGACTACAAGTTCCGCTCCCTCCCCTACTCGAGGACAGGCATGATGTCCTCCCCAACGATAACGCTCCTTACGCTGCGCTATAACGGCCCACGGAGCGCGCAGTCCATTCCTTCCGTCATCAACCCGAACGCCAAAAGGCTAAATATCGATATCTCCGGGCTCCCGAAACAGACCTTCGTCCTCAGCATGCATCATGGCAAAGGGTATATAAACGGCCAGACTTTCGAGGAGGACCCTTACACGATAATGTCTCGCCTGGGCACATACGAGATCTGGGAGATAATAAACCAGAGCAACATGGACCACCCCTGGCACCAGCACACGAACTCCTCGCAGATATTGTCCATAACGGGGGGAGATTCCAAGTACGCCTCCCTCTACACGACCACCCCCTCGTGGAAGGACGTTGTAATCGTCCCCAAGATGGGCGGCAGGGTCACCATGCTCGTCCCCGTTATGCACTACACCGGCATGAGCATGTTCCACTGCCATATAGTGGAGCACGAAGACATCGGCATGATGGGGATATGGGACATCATGCCGATGGACGAGCCGCCGATGTAGCCGCAAGCTTTAGCTTGCGTTCCCGTGGAAGGATTTCCTTTTTAAGGAATTTTCCGGCTCTCAGATGCACCAATAGCTGATAGGCAGGGGAGGCGCCGGAGCATCCCAAGCGCCTCCCCTGCCCCTTTTCCAAAAATAAATTATTCTGTTTTTACCTTAGAGGAGTAGCCGCGGGTTTTAGCCTGGGAATCTTTCCAAAGAACGCAAGCTGAAGCTTGCGGCTACAACTAAATCTTTTGAACACCTATTCCCTGTAAGATATAATCAGATGTTCACATCCCTCCTTACGATAGGTTTTTTCGCCCGGTTCTCATATGCGCTGGCAAGGACCCCCGTCCTCCCCCTTTTCGCCCTTTATCTTGGGGCGGGGCCGGAGGGGATAGGGCTCGTCGTGGGCATCTCGACCGTTACGGGCATCTTTTTCAAGCTGCCGGCAGGGGCGCTCTCGGACATCCTGGGAAGGAAAAAGACCATCCTTATCGGGCTTCTGGTCTTTGCCCTCATGCCTTTTCTGTATCTCTTCATAAGCGATTACAAAATGCTTGCCATCGTAAGGTTCTTTCACGGCTTTGCCACGGCGGTATACGGTCCGGTCTCGATGGCGATGGTGGCCCGGTGGGCGGGGGCCAAAAAGGGCGAGATGCTCTCCTGGTTTTCATCCGTCACAATAATAGGGACCCTTATAGGCGCGCCTGTCGGGGGGTTCATCCTGCACGGGCTTGCCGCAAACGGCCCGGCGCTTCCGGATTTCCAGAGGGTCTACATATTAAGCGGCATATCGGGCCTAATCGCCCTCTTTCTCGCCCTCTTTCTAAAGTCAGACACTCCCTCTCGCTCCAAAAAGCTCTCGGAGTCCTACCGCGAATTCTTTTCGGGCATTAAAGAGGTCTTAAGCGACGGCCGCATCGTGGTCACCTCCGGCATGGAAGGGCTTCAGAACATGTCCGTGGGCGCTTTCGGGACGATCTTCGACATAGGCCATGCCTCCGGCCCCATCCTCGCGGGCATTCTGATAGCCGGATACGGTTATTTCCAATCCTTTGCCGTGATGTCTGCCGCCCTTCTTCTATCGGTCCCTTTATTCATTAAACTGATGCATAAATAAACGACTTATAGGAAAGAAATATTTTCCCTATAGGGAAACATTTTTTGAAAAAAAGCTTGAAGATTTCTTTCCACCTTTCTTGTTATAATCCATTCAGGGAAGGCATTAAAAGAAGGCGGTACTCCCTATGCATCAGGACCTCGAAGAAGCCCTAAGAAAGATATCCCAGATCGAAGAACTCGAAAAAATGCACCGGAGCGCGGAAAAGTCCCTCCGCGAATCCGAGGAGAACTACCGGCGGCTCTTTGAGCTGGCCCCGCTCCCCATCTTCGTGACTTCCGGAGACATTATCCTCTTCGCGAACCCTGCCGCAGCCCGGCTCGTAGCCCTTCCCGGCCCGCAGTCCCTTCAGGGCAGGCGCATATTCGATTTCATCCATCCCGAATTCGTCCCTCAGGTGACTGAGAGAAGAGCGGGGCTCGAAGAGAATATCGGGAGCGAGGCCCCGCAAATAAGGCAGAAGTGGGTCCGGGCCGACAGGAGGATTATAGACGTCGAAGTGAATTCCACGAGTTTCATGTACGAAGGGAAAAAGGCCATTCAGGTCTTCGCGAGGGACATGACCGAGCGCAAGGAGCTGGAACAAAAACTCATCCGGGCCAAACAGGACTGGGAGGACGTATTCGACACCATAACCGATATGGTCACCCTCCACGACGCGGACTTCAATATCGTGCGGGCAAACAAGGCGGCGGAAAGGGTCTTGGGGCTCCCGTCCCTTAAGATAAGCCGCGCCAAGTGCTTCGAGTACTATCACGGGGCCGAGTGCCCCCCGCAGGGGTGCCCGAGCTGTCTGTGCCTCTTGAGCGGCAAGCCCGCGCAGTTCGAGATCTACGAGCCCCACCTGAAGATGTACATAGAGATCAGGGCCATCCCGCGCTTTGACGACAACGGCAAGGTGAACGGCCTCATACATATTGTGAGGGACATTACCCAGAGGAAGGCCGTGGAGCAGGAGCTTGAAAGGTACCGCATTCACCTTGAGGAGCGCGTGCGGGAGCGCACGTCCGAACTGGAGGAGCTAAACCGGGTCCTTCAGCATAATATAAGCGAGCTTGAGTCCGCCGAGGAGAGGGCGCGCAAATACGCCGCTGAGCTTGAAAGGAGCAACCGGGAACTGGAGCAGTTCGCCTACATAGCCTCCCATGACCTGAAAGAGCCCCTCCTCACGATAGCCACGGACCTTAAACTCTTCGAGAGGCGTTACAAGGACAAGCTGGATGCGGAAGGGATGGAACTCCTGGCCGACGCCTTCGACGGGGCCCTCCGGATGCAGAGGCTCATAAGCGAGCTCCTGGCATACTCGCGCGTGGGCACAAGCTCCAAACCCTTCGGGCATACGGATTTCGGAAAGGCCCTTGCCACGGCGCTCGAAAACCTCAGGATACATATGGAACGCGCGGGGGCCCAAGTCGCACACGAACACCTGCCCGCGCTCCTTGCCGACCAGGTCCAGGTAGTCCAGCTCTTCCAGAACCTCATCGGCAACGCCGTCAAGTTCCGCCGTCCGGAGGAGCCCCCGAGGGTGCTTGTCTCGGCCGCCAAGAGAGCGGGCGAATGGCTCTTCTCCGTGGCCGATAACGGCATCGGGATACCCGAAGGGGAGAGGGAGAAGATTTTCGAGATCTTCGGGCGGGCGCACAAAAAGGAATACCCCGGCACAGGCATTGGCCTTGCCGTCTGCAAAAAGATAGTGGAGCGCCACGGGGGGCGCATCTGGGCCGAGTCCCAGGCAGGCAAAGGATCTATTTTCTACTTCACCATACCCGAAAGATAAAGAGGGTGGGGCATCCGCGCGCCTGGCTATCGCGTCTGCCAGCCTTTGTATTTTTTTACCGAATAGGTTTTTATTTTTTTCAAGAAGGCCTTCTTGCGGGATTCGAGCCTTTTGTTTCCTTTAATGTATTCCGCATAGAACCTTAGCCTTGCGAATGTGCCCACGGGGAGGTCCGGCCCCGGCTCGTTCAGCCTGCCCAAATCCCTCGCCCTGAGCCCCATCCTGTTTTTATTTCTGAATTTTATCCTGTCCAGGTCTATGAAGAAGACCTTATCGCCCTCGAGGAGGACATTTCCGGGGTTCAAATCGCCGTGAAAAGCACCGGCCTCGTGCAGGGAAGCGACCCCCTGTGCGATCTTCTTAAGGCTTGAAGATGCCTCCTTGGCATGCCCTGTTAAGAGATCCCTCGCGGGAACTGACGAGAGCCATTCGGAGAGAATAAACGACCTTTCCAGGAATAGACCCCTTTTCGCCTCGCCCCAGGCGAGGACTTTTGGCGTGCTTATCCCCTTCTCTGAAAGGAAGCCGGTTGCGTTAACGACCTTCCGGGCCTTGGAGGGGTAAAGCCCCACGGGGGAGAGGCGCTCCAGGGGTTTCGTGTAATAGAGCTTCAGGTGATTGGGCATACGGAGGCCTTTTAACAGTGCCCTCCCGGGCCTGATGCGCACCTCGAACCCACGGCTTTCGGCCGCTTTAGCCAGGTCTCCGTAATCTCTTTTTTTCTCTCCCCTCCTGTGCGGGCGGATGCCTTTCAATAAATCCAAACCGTCTATAACGGTCTTTAACGCGGCCTCTTCATCATAATAAATGGAATATTCGAGCGGTCCCTCCTTGAATGAAAATTTTTGCCTCTCCTTTCTTGCGAAAAACTTTTCAGCATATTTCAAAAGAAGATTGCCCGCGAAGAGGCCGAGGGCCGCGCCGGCCAGCACGTCCGTGGGATAATGAGAGCCGCAGGCCACCCTCGAAACTCCGACCAGGGAGGCCAGAGAATAGAAGAGCCACCCTGAACCGGGGAAATAGCGGGCGAGCGCCACCGCAAGCGCGAATGAAGTTGACGTGTGCCCGGAGGGGAAAGAATGGAAATCGCTCTCAAGGCTCGGGCCGACAAAACCCCAGATGTCTTCCATCCGGGGCCTCGGCCTCCCTATAAGGCGCTTAAGAAGAGCGGCCGCGAGCCCGCTCGTTATGACGGCCCATGTGCCCACCGAGGCCGCGGCCTTGAGACGGGACTTAAGCCCGCCTGATCTGATTTTCCCCGAGACGAGCAAAAGGAGGCCCATTAAGAGGACCTGTGTCCCGCCAAGGCCAAGGAAATTTATGCTCTCGAATACGGGCTCGAATGTACGGAGCGAATCGATAAACTCGCGGTTATATTGCAGGTCCAGATATACTGCCGGCGCTAAGAGAAAAAAAAAACGACCTTCTTCATTAACGAAAAATTATAACAAAAAATCGTGGCATATTGCGATTTCTCCGCGTTATGATAAAATCATCGGCAAAAGGAACTAAAAGCATGCGAATCTCTTTCGTTGAGGCGCGCTCGCCCGGGCTTCATATTTTCAGCAAATTCCGCATACCCCGGCTCGGGGCCGTGCTCCTGGCAACGATCCTGCGTGACATGGGGCATGAAACGCGCGTCTTCATAGAAGACACGACCGAGCCCGATTGGTCCTACATAGAAAATTCCGACCTCCTGTGCGTCTCGACCATAACGTCCACTGCCCCCCGGGCCTATGAGCTTGCCCTCAAGGCGAAAGAGGCGGGCATCCCCGTGGTGATGGGGGGCGCGCACCCCTCGTTCATGCCCGAGGAGGCCCTTATATATTCCGATTACGTGGTGAGGCAGGAGGGTGACGAGAGCCTCCCGGAATTGGTGAGGCATCTTGAGACCGGCAGGCCCGCCCTCTCCGATATCGGTGGAATTTCGTATAAAATAGGCCGGGAGGTCCGAAATAACCCTGCCCGTGAATTTCTAAACAGGCTTGACGAGCTTCCAATGCCCGATTTCTCTCTCGTCCACGGCTGGAAGCCGACGGACATCTACCCCGTAAGCACCTCCCGGGGCTGTCCCTTCGAATGCAGGTTCTGCTCGGTCATAAGCATGTTCGGAAGGCGGTACCGTTTCCGCTCCGTGGAGGCCACGCTCAAGGACCTCCGTTCCCTATCCGGCACAAAGACCTGCATATTCTTTGTGGACGATAACTTCGCCGCGAACAAAACCCGCATAAAAGAGGTGCTCAAATCGGTGATAGCCGAGAAGATGAAGCTCAAATGGTCCGCCCAGGTGCGGACGGATGTGGCCAGCGACAGGGGGCTTTTAAGATTGATGGCCGATTCCGGCTGCACAACCACATATATCGGATTTGAATCGATAAACCCCAGGACACTCGAGGCCTACAACAAAAAGCAGGACCTGGAGGAGATCAAGACCTGCATCCGGGAGGTCAAGGCCCACGACATAGAGATACACGGCATGTTCGTGCTCGGGGCGGATACGGACGACGTGGATACGATAAAGAGGACCGCGGATTTCGCCGCCCGGGCGGGCATCGACACCGTGCAGTTCATGATGCTGACCCCGCTCCCGGGCACACCGGTCTTTAAGGAACTCCTTTCGGCGGGCAGGCTCCTCCATAAGAACTGGCTCCAGTACGACGCCCACCATGCGGTCTTCAGGCCGGCCCTCATGGGGCCCGATACGCTGCACATCGAGACCCTGAAGGCGATGGGACGGTTCTATTCGTGGGGCTATATATTGAAACACCTGCACAGGCTCGACCTCTTCCATGCAGCCGTCGGCCTCTACGGGAGAAATGCCGTCCGCAAGGCCCTGAAGGAAGCCGGGAGCTATCTGGCCGAGGTCCTCCAAAACCAACCGGCCCCTGCGCAGGTCTAATATGGTTCGGACCTGAACTTTTTCCCTCTTGTATTTCCTTCCCGTTTTATTATTATTTAAGTACATCCTTTTTTATACGGAGCCGAATATGCCGGAGGAGAAGAGAAGCCATCCCCGCACGCTGCTAAGCGCGCCGCTTAAGTGCACCTGTTTCCCGAAAGGGGAGGAACGCCGGACCTTTTCCATCGATAGCATAAGCCTTAACGTGAGCGATTCGGGCATGTCCTTTTACAGCGACATGGACCTCTCAAGTTGCTCCAAGGTGGAAATAATCACCTCGGGAGCCGGGGCGCAGCACCGCACGGGGCGGATCGTCTGGTGCAGGCCCCTCCAGGACCTGGGCATCTATCGCGTGGGCGTCTCCTTCAAGCACGAAGACTTGGAGATGGCCCCTCTCGAAGAAGAGCCCGTCTGCCTTCCCTGAAAGGCCGCCATTCCAGTCTCTAAGCCCAAGGGCGGACCAAGGCCCGCCCCTACGTCCGTAAATTTACAACAAGCCGAATTATATTTTTTGGGTGTAGGGGCAGGGCTTGCTCTGCCCTGTATCTTCTGGAAATCTCTTATAGCTCCCTTCTATACTAAATGATCAGGAACTATGGAGAGACCCGGAAACAGATTTTCGAGGATACCCCTTTTAAACAACCCTTTTCTTCTCATCCCCTTTATTGCCGGCTTTTCTTTTCTCCTCTACGCGAACGCGCTCCGGGGCGATTTTGTCCTCGATGACAAATTCCAGGTCGTCCGGAACATGTGGATAAGGGATTTCGGGAACGTGCGGCTCGCCCTCGGCTCCCATTTCTGGGGTTTTTACGGGGAAAGCGCGAATTATTACCGCCCGTTCATCTGGGTAATTCATACCCTGGGCTATCGGTTATTCTGGCTGGAACCGTATGGCTATCACCTGATAAATGTCCTCTTTCACGCCGCCTGTTCCGTGCTTGTCTTCCTTATTGCGCAGAGGGTATTGGAGCGGAAGGAGGCCGCCGCCTCCCGGATTCCCCTTGCGGCCTCGCTCCTCTTTGCCGCCCACCCGGTGCACACGGAGGGCGTGGCTTGGATATCGGCCGTCTCGGAGCTTTCCTTTTCCTTTTTCTTTCTCCTGGCCTTCTATTTCCATCTAAAGGGAAAAGAGGAAAGGGGCATGCGTGGGCTTTCTCTCGCCCTCTCGCTCGTTTCTTTTGCGGTCTCGCTCTTTTCAAAAGAATCCGCCGTTATGTTCCCTTTTATTATTCTGGCCTATGCCTCTCTGCTTGAAAGAGAAAGATTGCCCGTTGCCCTTAAGCGGTCCGCTCCTTACCTCTTGATTGCGGGCTTTTATCTTATTCTCAGGTTTTCTCTTATGGAAGGCGTGAGCGCCGGGACAGGGCACGACGAGATAGGGCCATGGGAAATGCTTATCAACATAGGGCCTATCTTCACAAAGGGCATGGAGAAGCTCCTTATCCCTCTAAACCTGAACGCGTTCTATACATTTCATGTAAAAAACATTTTTGAGCCGCGAGAGTTTTTTTCTATAGGAATCCTTGCGCTCTTTTCACTACTGGTCCTTTTTTCAATTAAAAAAGACCGGGCCATCGCTTTCGGGCTTTTATTCATGTTTCTCACCTTGATGCCCGCCTTCTACATAAAAGGGATAATCACAAATACTTTCGCAGAGCGCTATCTTTATCTGCCCTCGGCGGGCTTTCTCCTTTCAGCCACTCTCTTTGCGCGAAATTTGCTGAGAAAAAAATTCCTTTTCCCCGTATTCATAATCCTGTTGCTCTCTTTCTATTCATGGGGCACGATAAGCAGGAACCCTGCATGGAGAGACGATCTCGCCATCCTCTCCGATATGGTGGAGAAAAACCCGGAGGCGGGGTTTGCCCATTACCTTCTGGCCAACGAGCTGCTTGAGAGGGGACGCCCCCGTGAGAGTGTCCGGGAGTACGAGCTGGCCGCCCGGTCCTACCCTGAAGACGCCCTCCTACATAACAATATGGGCCTTGCCTACGCCAGGGCCGGCATGAGGGAAGAGGCCCTCCGCGAATTCCGGACGGCCTTGAGCCTCTCTCCGGATATGGAGGAGGCAAAAGGGAATATGCTCTCTCTCATGGGCGGAAGACTTGAGCAGGATTCTTTAAGGGACTCCGCCCCTTAGAACCCCGCTGGGGAACCAGTTCCCCAGACCCCGTTGTTAATGCCTAAGGGGATGCCTAAAAGGCATCCCCTCTCAATTTTTAACATGGGTCAAGGGGCCCGAGGGTGCGTAGCACCCGTATTTAATGTAGCCCCTTGCGGGAGTCCAGAGGGCAGAGCCCTCTGTTAAAAAAATTACTCTATTATGTTCTTAACGATATAGAGCGGCCTCTGCTTCACGTCCTCGTTAATTCGGGCGAGGTACTCGCCTATGATGCCGAGGAATATGAGCTGCACCCCTCCGAGGAAGAGCACCACGGCGATGAGCGAGCTCCAGCCCTGCACGGGCACATTGCTCAAGACCTTAAGTAATACGACATATATCATATAGAGGAAACTCAAGGCCGCCACGCCGAAGCCTATATAGGTAGCCATCCTGAGGGGCACATTCGAAAAAGAGACGACCGCGTCGAGGGAGAATTTCAGCATCTTCCTGAAGGGGTATTTGGTCTTCCCCGCCACCCTTGCCACCCTTGTATAGGGCACCCCCGTCTGCCGGAAGCCGACCCAGCTCGCAAGCCCCCTCACGAACCGGTTTTTCTCCTTGATGCCGTTTTTAAAAACATCGACGACCTTCCTGTCCATGAGGCGAAAGTCCCCCGCGTCCAGTGGGATTTTGATATCGGTCATTTTCGCGAGGAACCTGTAGAAGATGCTTGCCGTGGCCTTCTTGAAAAGGGTCTCTCCCTCCCGCTTTTCCCGCACGCCGTAAACTATCTCGTATCCCTCTTTCCATTTATCGACAAAGTCAAGGATTACCTCCGGGGGGTCCTGGAGGTCCGCGTCGATTACGATCACGGCGTCCCCGCGCGCGTAGTCCATGCCGGCGGTGATCGCCACCTGGTGGCCGAAATTCCTCGAAAAATCGACCACCTTAATGCGCGGGTCGTTCCGGTGCATCTCCTCCAGCAGGGTAAGCGTGCCGTCCGTGCTCCCGTCGTTCACAAAGACGAGCTCGTAAGGGGCGTCCAGCATTTCCAGCACCGTAGTCAGGCGGAGATAGGTCTCCGGCAGGACCGATTCCTCGTTATAGGCGGGGACCACTATGGAGTACGTAACGGACATCCTCTCTATATTAAAGAAAGACGCCCGGTTTTGGGAATGGGCGGGCTGATGCCCGCCCCCCTTAGAATTTGGGCAGGTTTGTCTTTATCTGCTCCAGTATCCTTCTCGAGAAGGGCTCGTCGCCAAGCGTGCCCACTTTTATATCGATGCTGCTCGTGGACTTGTCTATCGAGCGCAGGTCGATATTGACGGTCCGCTCGTCAGTCAATTTCCCCTGGACCTTGCCCGTAAGCTCGTCCGATTTGGTCTCGGTTATCTCGATGCCAAGGTCCCTCAGGGCGGCCTCCGAGGCCCGGTAAGCCCTCGGCAGGGGGGCCCCCACTGTGGCCTTAAGCTCCCCCAGGGCCGTATAAGTGGGCGCGGGGCCCGTGACCTCCGGTCTCCGCCATCCCGGGCAGCCCGCGAAGGCCGCAAGGGCCGCTATCAGCATGAAAGCGGTAAAGAGCCTTTTCATATGTTTCCTCCTCAGGTGACTTTTTTAAACACGGTATAGCCGAGAACGGCAAAAACCATAAACAGCACAAGGAAAAGCACGAACAGGAACTTCGCAATCCCTGCCGCCACGCCGGCCACCCCCGTAAAACCGAGGGCCCCGGCAATCAGCGCGATCACCAGGAATATAAGCGCCCATTTAAGCATCGTTTCTACCTCCTTCCGGTTGCAGTACTACTGGTTAAAGTTTCCCATATCCGTTGACTTTTTCAAGGAAATTCAAGGGGTAAGTAGATGCTGGCGGGGGTTTATTGACAATGGCCCGAAGGGGGATATATCCTATAATCAGAATTTTAGGTTGTTTAAAGCTATAAAAGGAGGAGGAATGAAAGACCTGAAGCACGCTTATGCCTTTATAATCCTCTGGGGTGTACTGTTTGCGGTCCTGGTCTCCTTAACGAGCTTTATCGGCCTGACCTGAGAAAGATTTTCTTATAAATGAGGGCTTATTTCTTCCCTATAGAGAAGGCTTTGCCGAGGAATGCCCCCACCCCGTAATATGTCCGCCTCTCGGGGACAAATATTGCGGGCTTTATTTTTTCGATATCGGGCTGCCCGTCCTCCCCGCAGACCGCCTCGTCAACCTTCACGTCCTTGACCTCGCCGATAAATAGCGTATGGAGGCCGACTTCTATCGTCTCCTTAAGGGCGCACTCGATAACAAGGGGGAATTCCTTTATATAGGGGGCGTTCACGTACTCGCCCTTCACGGGGGTCAGGCCCGTGTTTTTGAACTTGTCCTCCGTCTTTCCCGAGACCAGGCCAAAGTAATCGGCATGCTTGAGGAGACTCTCCGAGGGGATGTTTATCGTGAAGGCGCGGGACTCCATTATATTGCCGTAGGAGTAGGTGGCCTTCCTCAGGGAGACCGCTATGCTGGGCGGGACGGAACAGCAAATGCCCCCCCAGGCCGCGGTCATCGCATTAGGCTTACCGTCCTTGTCGTAGCTCCCCACCACCATGACCGGCGTGGGATATAAAAGCGTCTTCGGCCCGATCGATTTCATAAATGCCCCTCCCTTTTTAGAGTTCCTGGTTCCAATTATATATCAGTTTTTGTGGACAAACGGAAGGGTTTTGATTATTTTAACAGTAAATGGAAAAAGCAATGCCCGAAAAAAGCTGGCTCTCACTGGCAGGGTGGCTTGCGGTGATTGAGGCTGTTTTAACAATCCCGATAACGGCTTTTTTTATATATTTGTTTATTAATGAAAGCCCCGTAATGAATCTTTTCGACTCGGTTCTTTCCGTCTTGGGATTTTTTCTAACTCTTTTCTTGCTCCTGACTTTAAAGCGGGTCTTGAATGCCCGGTTTAATTTTCATAATGTGGATATCCTCATTGTAACCATATTAAGCTTGGGTTTCCTTGTAATGTTTTCGGGCCTTATTGCCCAAATAGATGAAAAAATGAAAATTTTCGATAAGATTGCTATTCTTTTTTTGATCCCGCTCGGGATTCTTCTAATTGTGTTTGGCATAAGACTGATGCGCTTACCTGAGAACTTATATGGCTTGATCAAACCTTATTGCTACACATTAATATTGTCGGGGATTTTTTGGGGGAGCCTCGTTCTCTTCCCTCTGGCTCTGTTGTCCGATATAGCCAACTCTATAATTCTTGCTATGGTCTTCTTCCGTGCCGCTGACGAGGAGGTCCCCCTTTCTGCGGTCTCCCGCCCCGCCGAGTAATCCTCTTATAAGGAGCTTATTCCTTAAAAGTGCCGGCACACCATGGGCCCGATGGGCCTGCCGCCCAGGAGATGGAGGTGCAAATGATATATTACCTGTCCCCCGTCGCTGTTGCAGTTGACCATGAGCCGGAAACCGCTCTCGGCTATCCCTTTTTCGCGGGCTATTTTATTTGCCACCTGGAAGAGATGCCCGATAAGGGCATTATCTTCCTCTTCAATCTCCAATATTTTCGAAATGTGTTTTTTTGGTATTACCAGCACATGGACGGGGGCCTGCGGATGGATGTCCTCGAAGGCCACCGAGACCTCGTCCTCGTAAAGAACCTTCGCGGATATCTTTTTCAAGGCAATCTTGCAGAATATGCAGTCGGTCATTTTATGTCGGATAAAGGGCTCCGCCCCTTAGAACCCCGCAAGGGGGCCAGCCCCCTTGACCCGTGTTTTTAACTATGGGGGCCGGGGGAACTGGTTCCCCCGCGGGGGCTGGGGGCAGAGCCCCCAATCATCTAATCCTCGTAAAAAAGCACGTCTTCTCGCCCGTGTGGCAGGCCTTCCCGCCGTGCTGGATGACCCTTATCAGAAGCGTGTCCTTGTCGCAGTCGTAAAATATCTCCTTCACTTCCTGAAGGCACCCGGAGGTCTCGCCCTTTTTCCAGTATTTCCGGCGGCTCCTGGACCAGAAGTGGGTGTATCCGCTCTCCATGGTCATGCGGAGGGACTCTTTATTCATATAAGCCATCATTAAAACCTGATTAGTTCCCGCTTCCTGGATGATGGCGGGTATTAGGCCCTTTTCGTCGTAGTTAAGTTCCGGCAGTTCCGCCATATCAGAAATTTACCAGAGATGTCTTCCGCTTGTCAAAAAAAGGGTCCGTGCTATTTCTCTCCCGCAAGGGCGCGGTAGATTTCCATCTCGCCCTGGGCCTTCGCAGTTAGGCCCATATCTCTATAAGCGATCGCCAGATTGTAATGGGGATCGGGTCTTTCGGGGACAAGGCGCACGGCCTCTTCAAGCTCTCTTGCCGCGTCTTCCGGCCTCCCCAGGTCGAGATAGGCATTGCCCAGGTTAAAATACGCATCACCAAAATAGGGCCATATCCTTATGCTCTCGCGGAATTCCCTTATCGCCTCCGGGACGCGCCCTTCGAGCATATAAACTATCCCCAGGTTGTTATGGGCCGCGAAGTTCCCTGGTTGAAGCATAATGGCCCGCTTAAGGCAAAGGACGGCCTCTGCGAGCTGTCCTTTTCGCCCGTAGAGGGCCCCCAGGTCGTTCAGCGCATCCGGGGTGTCCGGCAGGAGCATGAGGGATTTCTTGTAAGCGGCTTCCGCTTCGTCCAACCTGTTTTCCTCGAATAGGGCCTTGCCCAAGCTACTGTAGGCGATCGCCGCTTCCGGGGATTTCTTCACGGTATCGCTCCAGAGGGCCAGATCGTCTCTCCAGACGAGATTGCGCCTTAGGGTCCCAACGGCATAGAGGCTTAAAAGGATGGCGAGAAAAGCGAGGACAGGAGCCGCGGCCCTCTTTTTTTCCAGGAGAAGGCTTGCCCCGTAGGCAAGGAGGAGCGACCAGGCGAGGGAGGGCAGGTAAAGATATCGCTCTCCCATGGTAGCCGTTATCCCCCTTAGATAAAGGGCGGGGAGCATGGGGAGAAGGAAAAAAAGAAGGATAAAAAGAAGGAGCGCTTTTTTCTTTCTGAAGGCGATATACATCGCGCCCAGATAAGCCGCGAATACCGGAACGGATAGTATCACCGGAAACGAAAGCGCTTTTTTTACATGGAAGAGGATAAGGGCGTTCAGGTTCAAAGGCAAGATCAATTTTCCGATATACAGGGCGAAAATGGGGAATATATTAATAATGTAATCGGAGCCTTCGAGCTGGACCTGCCCTTTTCCGAGGAAGGGGGGCACTGTGAGCCCCCCGAGGGCATTCACCCTTAAAATGAGATAAATGCCGATTATGAGGAAAAAAGGCGCATAGTGGAAGAGCGGCCTTTCCCTTCCCGTGAGATAATCATAGGCCAGGAGGACCGGGGGAAGCATCACAGCGGTCTCCTTTGAGAACATCGAGAGGGAAAAGAAGATGAAACTCCATGTCATCGAGAGTTTTTTCCGGTCCCTTATCCAGAAATGAAACGCAAGGAGAAAGAAGAAGGAAAAAGACATGTCCGGGAGGCCCGAGGCCCACGCAACGGCCTCCGTATGTACAGGGTGGAGCATGAAAACGAAGGCCGATACAAGGCCGGCGAAAAGGGCGCTATCCTCTCCAAAAACGGATTCACCATGCGGTTCATAAGTACGATCATATTTGTCATTCCGGCTTGTCCGGAATCTTTCCTTCTTTTCAGAAGGATTCCCGACGCGCTTCGCTTGCGGGAATGACACCTTATTAATGCGCTCATTAGTAAATAGATTGAAGGATATGAGGAAGACCAGTACCGAGCTTCCGCAGTTTAAAAGGATATTTGCCAGGTGATAACCCCATGGACCGGTGCCGCTGAATTTGAAAACAATTGCCCAGAGGACGTGGAGAAAAGGCCTGTAATAGTTGGAGGTGCCGGTCCCGAAGCCCCACATGTTCGAGGAGAAGACCTCGCCCATGCTCGAAAAATCCCTTATCCATCTGTTCCCCGCGATCTGGAACTTGTCGTCAAATACGAAATCATACGTGAGGGTGCCGAGATATGGCAGGGCGGCGAGAATGAAAACGAGAAAAGGCAAAAACCGCTTGCGAGGAATCGCAAACCAAGACGGAGGGGTATCCCCGGGCCTTCTGCAAATGGCGGCCTCCGGTTTAATCATCTTAGCGCCTCAGCGCCTCGGCGGCCCTCGTCTCCTCCTCCGCCTCCCCTGGTAATCCGAGCTGTCTTAGCGCAATCGAAAGATTATAATGGAATTCCGGGTCTTTGGGGTCGAGCCGGACGGCCTCCCTTAGCTCTATTGCGGCCTCGCGCGGCCTTCCGGCATCCAGGTAGGCCAGTCCCAGATTGAACCGGGCCGATGGGAAAAAAGGGAGAAGGCGCCCCGCCTCCTCGAACTCCCTTACGGCTTCGGCGAGCCGCCCCATATCCGCATAAGTGATCGCAAGATTTGTGTGCGCCTCCGCATATCCGGGCTCCAATGCTATGGCCCTTTTCAGGAAGCCCTCGGATTTTTGGAGGTCGCCCTTCCGGGCATAAAGGAGGCCCAGGTGGTTCATAAGCTGGTGGTCCTCCGGGAGATAGACGAGCGCCCTCATCAAGTGCTCCTCGGCTTCCGCGAGCCTCCCTGCTTGCAGAAAGGATGCGCCGAGGCCCACATAGGCAATCCCTGCGTCCGGAGACTTCTTCAGGGCGTCCGTCCAGAGCGATATGTTGTCCCTCCACACGGACGTGCGCCTTATGGTGGAGACGGCATAAAAAGCCAAAACCAGTGCAAGAGGAAGCACAAGGGCCAAAATCGCCCGGCCCCTTTTTTCGAGCAGGAAAACGGCAAAATAGCCCGCAATGAGGGAAAAGCTTAAAGAGGGCAAATAAAGATACCGTTCGGCCCAGGTATTGCCGGCTATGCCTTTCAGGTAAAGGGCGGGAAGGACCGTAAAAAGAAAAAAGAGGAGGCCAAAAAGAACCACCTGCCTTTTCGTCCTCCAGGCGTGCCAAACGGCCAGGCCGTATAAAAGGGCAACCGGAATGGAAACGAGGGCCGCGGGCTCAAAAAGACCCTTCACGTAAAAAAGGTGCACCACGCTTAATTTAACCGGAAGAAGGAGCTTGAAAAGATAGACCGCAAAGAGGGGAAAAATGTTGATTAGAAGCCCCCAGCCGGAAAGCTCCACCTGCCCCTTCCCGAGGGCAACGGGCACTAATAGCGCATCGAGGCCCTTGACCCTGAGGAAAAGATAAAAGACAACGGCCGCCATTAAGGGGAAATACCGGGAGAGGAAATTTTCTTTCCTCTTAAAGAGAAGATCATACATTAAAAGGACGGGCGGTATCATAACGGCCGATTCCTTGCACAAAAAAGAAATGAAGAAGGCCAGCGCGCTCCCCAATGCAAAGAGATACTTCCCCGGCCTCCACTTCATCCATAAATAGAGCGAAAGGAGAAAGAAAAACGAGAAAGACATCTCCGAGATGGCCGAGGCCCACGCCACGGCCTCCGCATGTATCGGATGAAAGATAAAAAGACCCGCCCCGATAAGCGCGCCGGAAAGGGCCTTCTCTTCTTGAAATCGCGCCCTTAGAAGGGAGAGAGAGATAAGGAATACCAGCACCGAACTTGCGGAATGAAACAGGATATTCGCCAGGTGATAGCCCCAGGGGTCGAGGCCCGCGGCCTTGTGGATCACCCAGTAAAAAACGTGGACCATGGGCCTGTAATAGTTCGATCGGGTGGACATGAAGCCCCACATGTTCGTCGAGAAGGCCTCCCTCACCCCGGAGAGGTTTTTTATCCACGGGTTGGCCTCTATCTGGAACTCGTCGTCATACACAAAATCATTGGAAAGCGTGGCCAAATATGGGAGGGCCGCCAGGAAAAATATCAAGACAGGGAGAAAAAACCTTGAGCGCGATAACCTTTCCATCCGGTTTTTTAGCTTAAGTTCTCGGGCGCGGGCTTGTCAATCAGGGCCCGATTTCCAACTCATCCGCCACTCTGAATTCGCGCTCGGCTTCGGCCAGGAGGCCTATCTCCCTGTACGCCATCCCGAGCGAGCCGTGATAGAGGGCGTTTTCCGGGTCAAGCCGTACGGCTTGGGAAATCGGAGCTATCGCTTTATCGAACTCGCCCAGGCTCATATAGGCCTTCCCCATGCTGAAATAGGCCCTGACCAGTTCGGGTTCGAGGCGCACGGCCTCGCGGAATTGGGCGATTGCCTCCCTCGTTTGCCCCTGCAACATACATATTACACCCAGGTTGTTATAGGCCTTGGCGTACCAGGGTTTTGCCTGGATGGATTTTTTAATGTAGCGGACAGCATCCTCAAGATGGCCCCTTCTGCCGTATATGAGACCCATGTTGTTCAGGGCCTCCGGGTAATCGGGCATGAACGTGAGCGCCCTCCCGAAGAGTTCTTCGGCCTCATCGAGCCTCCCTTCCTCCATGAGGATATTGCCCAGGCCGTTATAAGCGATACCGGCCTCCGGAGATTTCTTTAATATGTCCGTGTAGATTGTTTTATCGTCCTTCCAGACGGGGACCCTCGTTAAAACGGAAACGGCATAGAACGAAAGGAGGAGGACGAGGAAGCCATAGACGAACTTGCCCCATTCCCTTTTTCTCCCGATGAGAAAAACCGGAAAATATCCGGTCAAAAGGGAAAAGCTTAAAGAGGGCAAATAGAGATATCTCTCCGCGAGCGTATTGCCGGAGATTCCCTTGAGATAGAGAGCGGGAAGAAGACCGTTTTGTTTTTTTTCCATGAGAACCAGACGGCCGCCGCAAATCCCGCGGACACGGGGAGAGAAACAAGGGCCGCGGGCTCGGCCAAGCTCTTCACGTGGAAGAGGTAGTAGGGGTTCAGGTTGACGGGGAGAAAGAGCTTCCAGATATAGAGGGCGAATATGGGAAAAATATTTACGATATAATCCATGCCCTCTAACTTTATCTGCCCCATGCCGAACGCGACGGGGACCGTGAGCCCGTGGAGCGCCCTTACCCGCAGGACGAGATAAAAAATAAAAACCGCAATTAAAGGGGAATAACGCGCCGGGAGCTTCTCTTTTCTTTTATAAATAAGGTCATAAACCAGGAAGACCGGGAGTATCATCGCCCCGGATTCTTTGGACAAGATGGAAAGTGAAAACGCCAGATAAGACCCTATAAGAAAGCCCTTGCCCGGCTTCATCCAGAAATAAAGGGCAAGGAGGAAGAAAAAAGAGAAAGACATCTCCGAGAGCGCGGAGGCCCATGCCACCGCCTCCACGTGCACAGGGTGGAAAATGAATACGCCCGCCGCGATAAGCGCGGCAAAAAAGCCTTTTTTTCTTCCAAACGCTCAGCAAGGAGTCTAAGCGAGATCAGATATGCGAGGACCGAGCTTCCCGCATGTAGGAGCAAATTCAGCAGGTGATAGCCCCAGGGCTTAACGCCGGAAAAAGCGTAAACAGCCGCTTCCAAAACGTGGACCAGGGGCCTGTAGTAATTGGACTGGTGGTGGTCGTCGAAACCCCACATTTCCGCTGAAAAGGCCTGCCAGACCGAAGAAAAATCCCTTATCCAGGGGTTTTCCTTTATCTGGAAGGGGTCGTCGAGGACGAAACCGTTCGTTAGGGCCGTGAGATAGGGCAGGAGGGCCAGTACAAAAATGCCGGCCGGGAGAAAGGGCCTGAAGCGCCCGGGCTTTTCCATCGGGCTTTAGCTTAAGTTCTCGGGCGCGGGCTTGTCAATTGGGGAAAGCCGGATTTTACTTCAATCGGAAATTTTTTTAAAATTAATCTTAAGGGGCTTAATTTTCGGAGGCTAAGGGCCTGATGCATGAGCTTTCGGACGAGGAGAAAGAGTATTACTCTCTTACGGAGAGGGTCTTTGGCAAGCTCGCCCCTTTTTACGATCCCCTCCCCTTCCCGGACGAGAGCTTTGATATCTCCTCAATCTCCTTTGCGCTCCATGATATGCCCCGGAGCATCCGTAAAGAGACATTGAAGGAAATGGCGCGGGTGACGAAGCCTGACGGCATGATCCTGATAATCGACCATGCCTTGCCCGAAAACAAGCTCGGCAGGTTCCTGGCTTACAATTTCACGAGGCTCCACGAGGCCAAATATTATCGGGAGTTCATCAGGAGCGGGCTTGAGCCTCTGCTCGCCCGCGCGGGCCTCCGCATCGAAGCGGAGAAGCCCGTAATGTGCGGGACGGCCAGGATTTACAGGGCGGTAAAATAGAGCCGGAATATTCTCTCGACCTCCGTCTTTTCCTACAGCTTGTATCCTATCTTTCTCAAAAACTCTTTCCTGTGGGCCTTGTCCTCGTCCGTCTCCACCCCCTTGGGGCCGGAGCCGTCCACAACGCCCATGACACCCGCGCCCTGTTCCGTTACTGCCACCAGCACTTCGAGCGGGTTTGCGGTGGCGCAAAAGACCCGGCACACCTCCGGGCAGTTCTTTATCGCGTTCAGGACGTTTATGGGGTATGCGTCTTTCAGGAGGATGCAGAAGACGTGCCCGGCGGCGAGCGCCTGAAGGTTCTTTACGCAGGCGTCCACGAGGCCCTTTTCGTTCCCCTCGGTCCTTATGAGGCAGGGGCCCGAGGCCTCGGTGAAGGCAAGCCCGAACTTTGCCTGGGGCACTGTCGTGGCGATTATCTCATAAAGGTCCTCGGCCGTCTTGATGAAATGCGTCTGCCCGAGTATGATGTTCGTCCCCTCGGGGATTTCCATTCTCACCGTTTTAATTTCCATATGCCCTCCTTTTTAAAAACCAGGGACACATCCCAATTTATTTCTTTTTCGGCCTTCCCGGTCCCCTTAAATCAAACTGCCGGTTAAGCCGATTTTCGATCCTTTTAATAAAACTCACGCTGCCAAGCGGCCTACCCGATCTCAGGTGCTTCCTTAAAATCGTTATCTCATCGTCCGGGATTTTTGTCTTGAAAATATTCGCGTAATCTTTTTCTTGCCCTTTTTCAAAGAGTTCCTCCCCGAGGATGTTTTCCTTTATGCCTTCTATATGGGCCTTGGCGCTCGAATAAGGAAAATCTTCCGGCCTTTTCACAAGACCCGCTCTCACGGGGTTGTCTTCGATATACCTGGCAACAGTCCAGAGGTAATTTTTTTTGTCCACTATGCATGAATAATATCTGCTCTCCCATAAACGGCCTGTCCTTTGATAAGTCCGGTTTATGTATTGCGTATAGCAGAGAGTTACACCCTGCATCATCTTATAAAGCGATTCTTCTTTTTTCGGTTTGGCAAGTAAATGCACATGATTTTCCATAAGGCAATACGCAAGAGTGGCGCACTCCCATTTATAGGCATACGCCTTCAGCAGGGATAGATATGCCTGCCGGTCTTTTTTGCTGAAAAAGACCGCCTGTCTGTTATTGCCCCTTTGGACCAGATGATGCGGAAAACCCGCTGCAACGGCCCGTGCCATTCTTGGCATATGGGATTTTAAAATGCAATTAAACTGATGTCAACGCCAGTTCAATGAGCAAGTGCAACACTTGGGGCTACACAGGAGTTACCCTAAGTGTTTATGGAGAGACGATATAAGCAACTGAGTCTGGAGGAAAGGGACAGGATAACGGAGCTGAAGGCAGGG
>Ga0214473_10001691_pt1 | contig 28548 bp, 26 predicted proteins | sample RVTome_7_FD_203509 | JGI IMG/M metagenome (GOLD analysis project Ga0214473, IMG submission 203509) | Soil microbial communities from uranium-contaminated site in the Upper Colorado River Basin, Wyoming, United States - RVT98D197 | ecosystem: Environmental > Terrestrial > Soil > Contaminated >...
AGCTTTCTTCGCGCGCTCCGGGGCGCAGCCTGACAACGCAGATTCGCCAAGCCTTGCTGCTCGGCCTCACCTACAACCTCTATCGCTTGAGGCATCTTGGGAGTCATGGAGGATGTCAACAGAGCCACATCAACTCCTTTGAAATGAACACTTACGCTGTAGTGGAAGCCGTACTGAAAACACGCCACTTAAAGTCGTTTAGAATCCGCACTTACAGAAAATCCGCCCATAACTCCTTTGTACTGCGCACTTACAAAAAACGTAGGGGGGTGGGGGTATTCCGTTACGGCAGGGACCTAAAGATCGAGTTTCTCAACGCTCAGTACACAATTCCGTCAGGCGGACTCGACCGCCGCAGCCGCCGCCGGCCCCTTCAGCTCCGCCACCAGGATGCCCGCCAGGATCAGCGCGGCCCCGGCCAGGCCCCTCCAGCCCAGGCGCTCGCCAATGAACGCGAACGAAGTCAGTCCCGCAAACACGGGCTCCAGCGTGAGCAGCAGCGCCACGTGCGAAGGCGCGGTGAATCTCTGCGCCCACACCTGCGCCGAGAATGTGAACACCGTGGCCAGAATGCCCGTCCCCAGCACCGCCCAGATCAACTCGGGCGCCCAGGTCACGCGCGGCGCTTCCCATCCCGTCAGCGCGAAAACCGGCACGGCGGCGACGCTCAACACGGCAGTTGCCGCCACCTGCAGGAACACCAGCACGCCGGCCGAATAACGCTGCACGTAGTGCCCGACGGTGATGATGTGCAGCGCGCACAGCACCGCGCAGATCAGGGTCAGCACGTCGCCCATATTCAGTTCCGCAAATCCCGATGCCGGAACCGTCAGGAAATACAGACCGGCAACGGCCGTAAACACTCCGGCCCAGATCCAGTGCGAAATGTGCCGCCGCCCGAATCCCGCCAGGAACACCGGCACCAGCACCACGAAGAAACCTGTGATGAACGCCGATTTCGACGGCGTGGTCATGGTCAGCCCCACGGTCTGAAAGGCGAACGCGCCGAACATCAGGCATCCGATCAATCCGCCGGCGCGCAATTTGCCGCCGTCGAGATTGCGCAACTCGCGGCGATACAGCAGCGCCAGCAGAGCGCTGGCCAGCACAAAGCGCAGCGACAAGAAGACAAACACCGAGGCCTGCGCCAGCGCGTCCTTCACCACCACGAACGTCGCGCCCCAGATCAGCGCGCACGCGGCCAGCAACAGATCGGCTTTGAGTTTGCGAGACATGCGGCGCCAGCGGGCGCTCCGGCTGCGGCCCGCCCCTCAGGTCCCGGGAGCCGCGAGTGTAGCAGAAGGCGCGGGCGCGTCCAGACAGCGGGCTTGCGGGGTGTGGCGCTGCAGATTCAGTACCCACTGATCAGGGGGACGAGCTTGCGACGGGGAAATTCGCTCGATTGCGCCGGCGGCGCCGCTATAATCTCCGGCGGCTGGCGCGAACGCCTATTCCGGTTCGACGCCGGCCACACCGAGCAGCGTGAGGAGCGCCCGGCGCAGGCCCAGTTCGCGGCCGTCCGGGTCGAACCACTCACCCAGCGAATGTGCGTTGGCCGAGTGGCCGCCGGCGCCCAGCGCGATGGCCGGCACGCCCGCGGCCAGCGGAATGTTGGCGTCGGTGGACGAGCGTTCGATGCGCGAACGATTGCCGAGATACTGATCCGCCGCGCGCACCGCGGCCAGCAGCGGAGAGTCGTCGGGCAGTTCGCCGCCCGGCCGCACGCCCAGCACACTGAACTGCAGGTCCAGAGATTGCGTGGCGGAAAAGCCGCGCTTGCGCGAAGCTGCGATTTCTTCATCCAGGCCGGCCTGTATCTCCCGGCGCAAAGCGCTCTCCAGCTTGCCCAGTTCCGGTTCCGATTCCGAGCGCAGGTCCACTTTGATCGCCGCGCGCGCAGGAATCGAATTCACCGACGTGCCGCCTTCGATCTCGCCCACGTTGAACGAGGTGCGCGGCGCTTCGGGCACCGGCGTCTTAATGAACCGCGCCACGCCGCGAGCCAGCGCGTGAATCGGATTGGGCGCGCCGAAATCCGACCAGCTATGTCCGCCGGGACCGCTCAGTGTGACTTCCACGCGGCGCGAACCCAGGGCCGCGGCGCTGATGTAGTCCGTGTTGGAACCATCCAGCGCGATCACATAGCGAAGCTGGCGGCCATAGGTCTCCACCAGCTTGCGCATCCCGCGCAGATTGCCCTCGCCCTCCTCGCCTACGTCGGCAACGAAAAGAATCGTGGACGCTGTTTTGACATTGGCGTCGCGCAGGGCCCGTGCCAGCGCCACCAGAGCCGCCAACCCGGTGCCGTTGTCCGAGATTCCTGGCGCATAGATGCGGCCGGACTCCCGGCGCGCGCGCACGTCAGTGCCTGCGGGAAACACAGTGTCCAAGTGCGCCGCCAGCAGCACCAGATCGGTGCTGGAACGCCCGGCGCGCGTGCCGATGACGTTTCCGATGTCGTCGGTCTTCACCGCCAGCCCGGCATCGGACAACAGCCGCGCCAGGTAGGCTCCGCGGGCCGCCTCTTGAAACGGCGGCGCGGGAATGGCGGTAATGCGCACCTGCTCATCCGTAATCGCGGCTGCGTCGGCGCCCAACCGAGCCATCGCCGCGCGCACCCGGGCGGAGTTCACCCAGCCGGGAGCGGACGAAGCGGGACTACTTTGCGCCGAGTTTTGTGCCGGGAGCGGAGACACGGCCAAGAGGATAGCGCAGAGTGCGCCGCGCCGCATCCTGTTCGGCCAGGGATTGGTCACAATAGACATCGTGGTCTCAGCGTTACTTTCAGCCGACAATCGGCGGCTCGCCGCGCATCGCTGCGCTCCTCAATACCGCAGCGTGTAGCTGTTCGGCAACTGTTCCGGGTCGGGCCGATACAGGGTCTGGCAGAACTCACAACGATAAATTTCCGCTTCCGGGCCGATGAGCGCCTCGACCTCTTTGGGATAGGTGTACCAGCGCTTCAGATGGCCGGCACAGAGCTTGCCCTTTTCGTTTTTTTCGTCGCAGGAGCGCTGCTTGTGCTTACGGATTTTAATTTTCGGCGGTTCGGCCGGCGCGGCGGCGACTGTCGCCGCAGCGGCCGCCGGTTGTGCTGCGGCAGTGGCTCCCGGTGCGGCATCATTCGGTGCAGTATCGGCCATGGGTTCCTTTCAATTCTCTCGCTTCTAGATGCGATGGCCGCGAATCAGCGCCCGAAAAACACCGGCGGCGCTGCGCCATCGCTCGCGCCACGCGGGCGCGTGGGAAAAGTCAATGAACCGCTCGGCCGTTTCCCCCAGCGCCCGGTCGTATCCGAACCACCAGGTCTTGGGCCAGCGCGGCAGCCAGTCCACATCCACGTATTTTACTTGAACCGTTTCCAACAAACCATGGCGGGAATGCGTGCGTCCCCAACCGCTCAACCCCGGCCCGCCGTGCGGCGCCTCGGGCATGGCGAAGTAGCTGGCCAGATCATTCACCATTACCGCTCCCGAACGAATGCGCGCCGCGAGATCGCGTCCGCGCTCGCGATCGGCAGTCCACACGCTGGCGGAAAGGCCGTACGCGGAATCGTTGGCCAGCGCCACAGCCTGGTCGGCGCTGCTCACCACCTGGATGGCCACCACCGGGCCGAATATAGGCTCGTGCATCAAAGCCATCGATTTATTCACGTCGCCGACTACCGTCGGCTCGAAATAGCACGGACCCAGGTCCGGCCGGCGGCGGCCTCCTGTCAAAATGCGCGCTCCGGCGGCGGTGGCGGCCTGCAATTGGTCTTCGATTCTGTCCACGGCCTGAGCATGAATCATCGGACCGACTTCGTTGTCGGGATCGCTTCCGGGACCGAGCCGGAGCAAGCGCGTCTTGGCCACGCAGCGCTGCGTGAAACTTCCCGCAATTCCCTGCTCGACATAAATTCGCTCGACGGAAAGACAGGCTTGCCCGCAATTCGTGAACGCTCCCCAGACCGCGGCGCTGGAGGCGGCCTCGAGATCGGCGTCCGCGAGGACCAGCATCGCGTCTTTCCCGCCCAGCTCCAGCACGCTGGGAATCATCTGCCGCGCACAGTTCTCTGCGACTTGCCTTCCCGCAGCCGTGCTGCCGGTGAAAATTACCTTGTCTGGACGCGCCTCGACGAGCGCCGCGCCCAGTTCCCCTCCCCCCTGGACGATCTGAATCAAATGGGACGGAAATCCAGTCTCCGCAAAACAGTCTGCGATGAGCTGGCCGCAGGATGGCGCGAGTTCCGAGGGTTTCAGTACTACGGCGTTGCCGGCCACCACCGCCGGAATCATCTGACCCAGGGGAATGGCCAGCGGATAATTCCACGGCGCGATGATGGCGATCACACCAAAAGGCTCGTAACGCAGGCGGCCGGATTTGGCCTTGGCCGCCAGATTCTGGTGCGGCACTCGCTCGTCCCGCAGAAAACTTGGCGCGTGACGCGCGTAGTACTTGGCCGTTTCCAGCGAGATCAGCACGTCGGCGAACAACGCTTCGGCGAGCGGCTTCCCGGTTTCGCGCGTGACTCGTTCGGCCAATTCCCGGCGGCGAGAATAGATCACTTCTCCCAGGCGGCGAATCAGCGCACAGCGAGACTTCACGGGCAACGCCGCCCAATCTTCCTGGACAGCGCTCGCGCGTCTCATAACTTCCGGGAGCTCACCGGCGGGCGTGCTCTCGAAACGCGCCACCACCGCACCCGTAGCCGGGTCGGTGGACTGCACCGTGGACAACGATGCCAGCGGGGATGCCATGGCTCGGCATTCTACCCGAAACAACCGGGCGCACGGCGTGTACCCGCTGGTGGCGTACTGGGTCCGTTTCCTGTATGCGCGCTTGTCAGGAGTTGGAGACTCAAGCCCACCAAAGCGCCTGCCTACATGAATACTGTCGGTCAGCTTTTCACGACGAATGTGACCTTCATGTGGACGCGGTATTCGCTCACCTTGTTCTGTTCCACCTTGACGATCTGTTCCTGTATCCAAGCCTCTTTGATGCCTTCGACGGTCTTGGATGCGCGAGCGATTCCCTGCCGAATGGCGTCGTCAAAACTCTTCGTGGAATTGGATGTGATCTCGATCACTTTGGCAATCGACATTTGTTGTTCTCCATAGTAAGGGCCAACCATAGCGCGGCACACGAAAACGAAGGAGGCCGCACGAGCTGATTATCACGCATGGACGAAGGACGCAAGCACGCGTTGTTGATTGCTGCGAATAGCTTTGGCGGTTCGGAAGCCCGCTTAACTGATCGAGCTGGTTGGGTCGGGATATTCGACCGAGAGCAGGCACAGACCCTGGGGCGGAACGGTGGGGCCCGAGCGTGTGCGGTCGCGCAGATCGAGCAGGCGAGGAATATCGGAGGGCTGGATGCGGCCGCGGCCGGCTTCCAGGAGCGCGCCCACGATTTTTCGGACCATGTGGCGGAGGAAAGATTTTCCGCGTACTACGTACACCCATTCGTCTGGCCCGGGCAGGGGCCAAGGAAGATCAACGGGCGGCAATTTTCCTGACGGGCCTGCTGATGGGCTGGAGGATTCGTGGCTACAGGCGATCATCTCGGAGTGAAACACCGTACGCAGCGTGATTCTGTCCTGGTCTATCTCCTCCGATCCGGACGATGCTGCGAAGGAGGTGAAATCGTGCTCGCCTGTGAAGGCGCGCGAGGCTTCGGCCATGGCGGCGAAATCGAGTGGGTAGGGATCGTGCAGGACGTAGCGCCAGTGAAACGGCGGCACGACCCGTCCGCGATAGATGCGGTAGACGTAAGTTTTCGCCTGGGCCAGCCAGCGCGCGTGGAAGTCCGGCCCGACCTCTTCGGCGGCACGTATGCGGATGGCCGGCGGCAAGAGTGCATTCAGTCCGCGCGCAAAGTGGTCTGCGGTAAGTACGGACTGCGTGGAAAAATTGGCGACCTGGCCCCAGGCATGCACACCAGCGTCAGTCCGTCCGGCACCGTGAACCACGATGGATTCCTGGGTGAGCTGCTGCAGGACTGCAGCCAGCAGGCCCTGAATGGTGCCCTGTCCGGGCTGAATCTGCCAGCCGTGGAATTCGGTGCCGTCGTAGGCCAGCGTCAGCTTGATGTGGTGCATGGCAGGCGGAATTATCGCACGACCCAGTCAGCGGAACGTCCCTTACCGCTCGCCCAAACACGCCAGCGCCGGAGGATGACAGGGAAACGAATCTCACAGGAAGAAGCGCGCCTCTGCGTCATTGTCAGAAGCAGGACGGTGCTGCTAGACTCGACAGTCCGACCGCTGCGCCCAGGGCCTGGGGAGACCGCTACCGTGGCTCCGGACTGCCTCTCGAGGGCTCGGAGACACGGCGCCGCACGATTCATGAAACAGTTAGGCCTCACCGGACGTTATAACCATGAGTGCTGAGAGCGCAGGTCATGAGTTCGCCCGAAAATGTCCAAGGGAAAGGAACAGAAATGAGTCCAAAGAATTGTCGTACGCTTGCCGCTGTAGTTCTCACAGGATGGGCCACGCTGGCAGTGGCGGTTAGTCCCGCATGGGGTCAGGCGCAAGCGCCTGCGCAAGGCCAAACCGCGCCGGCCGCGCCGGCCACCCCGGCGCCGAGCCAGGCTGCCTCCCAGGCGGAGACTTCGCGGAAGGACCTCTCGATTTCGCTGGGCCGGCAGTACACGCGGGGGAAGTCGCAGTTCCCGAACGTCGCCGCGCCCTACACGCCCAGCCGAGTGGAGGAGCCGGCGCTGGCGAACACACCGCGGGTCGAGCAACTGATTCGCGCCGGCAGGCTCGAGCTTACGCTATCGAACGCCGTCGAGCTGGCCCTGGACAACAACATGGACATCGTGGTGCAGCGCTATTACCCATGGCTTGCGGATACCGACCTGCTGCGAACGCAGTCCGGCTCGGGCGGACGCGGTGCCGGCAACATCGCGCTGCCGGGAGTTTTCGCGGCCCTCCCGGCTTTGAACTACGATCCGACCTTCGTTTCGACGCTCAGCGTGCAGAGCCGAAGGGTCCCGGTGAATAACCCGCTGACCGCGGGCACCAGCAGCACGCAATTGGTGGGACTGCAGTCGTTGTTCACGCATTCGACGCAGGCCAACTTTCAGTACACCCAGGACTTCAGCACGGGCACGAGTCTTGCCATGGGCTTCAACAACAACCGCGCGTCCACGACGTCCACAGCGCAGTTCCTCAATCCTTCGGTGCAGACCGTGGCGAGCTTCTCGATTTCGCAACAATTGATGGCCGGGTTTGGCCGGGAGCTGAACCGGCGGACCCTGCGCATCGCCCGCTTGGCCAGACAAGGCAGTAATTTCGGTTTTGTGCAGTCGGTCATGGACGCCATCACGGGAGTGGAGAACAACTATTGGGAGCTGGTGTTCGCCCGCGGGGACGTGGACGTGAGGCGGAGGTCGGTGGAGCTGGCCCAGCGGCTGGTGGACGACAACCGAAGGCAGGTCGAGATCGGCACCCTGGCGCCGCTGGAAGTGGTTCGTGCGGAAGCGCAACTGGCTTCCGCGCAGCAGGACCTCATCGATGCACAAACCTATGAGCTGCAGCAGCAGATCTCGCTCAAGAGCCTGATTACGAAGAATCCCCTGGACCGCGCCGTGCGCGACGCAGAGATCATCCCCACGGATATCGCACAGACGCCCCCGATGATCGAGGTCTTGCCGCTCAACGATGCGGTGCAGGAAGCCATCGAAAAGCGGCCCGACGTGCAGCAAAACCGCTTGAGACTGTGCGCGCACGATATCAACATCCGAGCGGTGAAGAACGCCCTGCTGCCGACAGCGACGCTGTCGGGCGGGGTGACCAGCACCGGCCTTGCCGGGAGGGCCACCCGCGGAGCGCCCTTCTCCACCGGGTTCGGCGATTCCGCGCAAACGGCGCTGACCGGCGACTTTCCCATTTACGAGGCCTCGCTGACGTTTAACCTTCCGTTCCGGAACCGCGCGGCGCAGGCCGACTACGCGCGTGCGCTGCTCCTGGAGCGGCAGGAACAAGCGACGCTGCAGCAACTGCAAAACACGGTGGCGCTGGACGTGCAAAACACGCAGATCACTCTGCGGCAGGCGCGCACGGCCGTGGAGGCGGCGATGAAGACCCGCCAGTTGCAGGAGCAGGCGCTGGCGGCGGAACAGACGCGATTTCAGCTTGGCGCTTCGACCATTTTTCTGGTGGTCCAGGCGCAACGCGACCTGAGCACGGCGGCCAGCAGTGAGGTGCGTGCTCTGGTGGACCTGGTGCAGGCGCGCGTAGATTTCGAGCGTGCCATGGGCCGGACGCTGGAATCCAACCGGATCGACGTCGTCGAAGAGATGGGCGTGGTGCGCTGCCAATCAGAGCTGACCGGCAACGGCCTCAATGGCACGCTGATCGGCCAAGGGCAAACGCGCTAGAGGACACCAACGTTTTCGCGTCGATTGGGCGAGAGGAAACGAACGTGAACACAAGGCGGTACATGAAGTTTGCTGCGGCGCTCTGTGCCTTGGGAGCTATCCTGGGCGTTTTTGTTGCGGGCTGCGGCTCGCAGGCCCCCGCGCCGCAAACCCAGGAACGCCGCTTTGCGCTGCGGGGAACCGTGGTGTCCATTGACCGCCCGCAGCAGCGAATCGTCGTGGATCATGAGGACATTCCCGGATTCATGGCGGCCATGGCCATGCCCTATCCGGTGGCCGAGCCGCGGCTGCTGGATGCCGCCGCGCCCGGGGACCAAATCACCGCCGAGGTGGTGGTGAGCGACACCTCAGCTCACCTGGAAAACATCGTCGTCGTTAAAAAAGCCGAGCCGCCGAAGCCCGGCAGCAACTTGCAACAGAAGCTGCCGGCCGAGGCGGCGCCCAATTTCGAGTTTGTAAACCAGGACGGGAAGAGCATTCAGCTCGGTCAATACCGGGGCAAGGCCGTGCTCCTTACTTTTATCTATACGCGCTGCCCACTCGCGGACTACTGTCCGCTGGCCAGCCACAACTTCGCCCAGATCGAGAAGGCCCTGGCCAAGACCCCTGACGTTTACGCCAAGACGCACCTGCTCAGCATCAGCTTCGATTCGGACTACGACACACCGGAAATTTTGCGCAACTACAGCCGATCGTTCATGGCCAAGCCTGCCTTTGACCACTGGGAGTTCGCAACCATCCCCAAGTCCTCGCGCGCGGAGGTGGCCAAATTCTTCAATCTCTTCCTGGTCGAAGAAGGCGGGCAGTTTACTCACTCCATGCAGGCCGCCCTCATCGCACCGGACGGCAGCATTCAACGCTGGTACAGCGGCAACGATTGGAAGCCCGCCGCAGTGCTGGCCGACCTTACGCAGTCTGTCCTTGCGGCCTCCTGAAGTTTCGTCTCTTCGCGCGTAGCGGAACTGCTTTCGCGCGCGGCCTGCCTTGCCGCTGCGGCGGAGCGTGGCCTATCATGGCGCCGTGAGCCAACGCCCCAACGAGCCCGCGCCAAGCCAGTCCGCCGAGCGCGCGGGGCGATTCACGACCGTCTCTGGGCATCCCATCCGCCGCGTGTATGCTCCCGCCGATCTGGCCGGCTGGGAGGAGAACCGTGATCTCGGCCTTCCCGGCGAGCCGCCTCTGACGCGCGGCATTCACTCCACGATGTATCGCGGACGACTGTGGAGCATGCGCCAATTCGCCGGCTTTGGCAGCGCTGAGGACAGCAACGCGCGCTACCGTTACCTGCTTGCGCAAGGACAGACCGGCCTCTCGGTGGCCTTCGACCTTCCGACGCTCATGGGCTACGACTCCGATCACTCCATGGCGCGGGGCGAAGTCGGGAAATGCGGCGTGGCCATCAGCTCGCTGGCCGATATGGAGGCGCTGTTTGACCAGATTCCGCTCGGGCGCGTGACCACCTCGATGACCATCAATTCGCCGGCGGCGGTGGTCTGGGCCATGTACCTGGCGGTGGCGGAGAAACAGGGAGCGGACTGGAAGGCCGTTTCGGGCACGCTGCAAAACGATATCCTCAAGGAATACATCGCGCAGAAGGAGTATATCTATCCTCCGGAGCCGTCGCTGCGCCTGGTGGTGGATACCATCGAGTTTGGCGCCCAGCGCACGCCGCAGTTCAATCCCATCTCCATCAGCGGCTACCATATCCGCGAGGCGGGCTCGACCGCAATTCAGGAACTGGCGTTCACGCTGCGCGACGGAATCGAGTATGTCGAGCGGGCGCTGCGCCGGGGACTAGTGGTGGAGGAATTTGCGCCGCGGCTATCGTTTTTCTTCAACGCGCACAACGATTTTTTCGAGGAAATCGCCAAGTACCGTGCCGCGCGGCGCCTGTGGTATCACGTCATGCGCGAGCGATTCGGCGCGAACAGCGAGCGCTCCTGCGCGTTGCGCTTTCACACGCAGACCGCCGGCTGCTCGCTGACGGCGCAGCAGCCGTATAACAACGTGGTGCGCACGGCGCTGCAGGCGCTGGCGGCGGTTTTGGGCGGGACGCAGTCACTGCACACCAATTCGCTCGACGAGGCCTGGTCACTGCCCACCGAGGCCGCGGCCACGCTGGCGCTGCGCACGCAGCAGATCATCGCGCATGAAAGCGGCGCCGCGAGTACCGCCGACCCGCTGGGCGGGTCCTATTTCCTCGAATCGCTGACCGGGGAAGTCGAAAGCGGCGCGCGCGCGTACATCGAAAAGATTGACGCCATGGGCGGCATGGTCGCGGCCATCGAGCGCGGCTATCCGCAACGGGAAATCGCCGACGCTGCCTACCAGTATCAGATGGCCGTGGACCGCAAGGAGAAAATCATCGTGGGCGTGAATGAGTACGCCGGCCACGAGAACCCCATCGAGGTTTTGCGGATTGATGAGGGCGTAGCGGGCCGCCAGCAGGAGCGGCTGCGCCAGTTGCGAGCAGAGCGTTCCGGCGACGAGGTGCGGCGGCGATTGGACGCCGTGAAGCGTGCGGCCGAGGGCAGCGACAACCTGATGCCACATCTCTACGACGCCGTGAAGGCCTACGCCACGCTGGGCGAAATCTGCGACGCCCTGCGCATCGTCTTCGGCACTTACCAGGAAGTTTCCGTCGCCTGACGCCTACCCCGCCGCGAGAGTTTGCAGTATTCTTTGGTCGCCATGTCGCAGAAGAAGATTCGCGTATTGATTGCCAAGCCGGGGCTCGATGGGCACGATCGCGGCGCCAAGATTATCGCTCGCGCGTTGCGCGATGCCGGCATGGAGGTCATCTATACCGGCCTGCGGCAGACCCCGGAAATGATCGCCTCGGCCGCCGAGCAAGAAGACGTGGACGTGATCGGACTCTCCATCCTGTCTGGAGCGCACAACACCATCTGCCCGGAGCTGATGCGCCTGCTGCGTGCCAAAGGAATGACCGACGTGGCCGTGCTTCTCGGCGGCATCATTCCCGAAGCCGATATTCCTGCGCTCAGAGAGGCAGGCATCGCCGGCATCTTCCTTCCCGGCGCTTCTACGCAGGAGATCGTGGAGTTTGTGCGCACCCATGCCCGCTCTGGAAACTGACAGGGCTCGATCCGGCCGCTCCCAAGCGCGCTGAAACAGGGTACACTGTCGGGCTTGCGTGCCCCGACGGGTGTGGGCTGTACTTGCAGCCCGCTGGAGACTGAATCGGGGCGGCCATCTTGCCGTGTGAGGTCCGCGCCTTTGCCGACTCCCGTACTGGAATCCCGCGTCAACCGCAACTCCGCCGACTTCGAGAAAAACACCCGCCGCATGGTGGACTTGCTCACGGCCATCAAGAACGAAGAAGCGCAACTGCACGAAGGCGGCGGAGCGCGGGCCATCGAATCGCAGCACAAAAAGAGCCGGCGCACCGCGAGGGAACGCATCGAGCTACTTCTGGATCCAAAGACGGCGTTTTTCGAGCTGGGCCTCTACGCTGCCTGGGAGATGTACCAGGAGTGGGGAGGAGCGCCTGCCGCCGGCACGTTGACCGGGCTGGGCCGCGTTGCCGGACGGCTGGTGATGATCATCGCCAACGACGCCACGGTGAAGGCCGGGGCATTTTTCCCGCTCACGGCGAAAAAAGTCATCCGCGCGCAGAATATCGCCATCGAAAACCGGATTCCGACGATTTACCTCGTGGATTCGGCCGGCATTTTCCTGCCGCTGCAGGAGGACGTCTTTCCCGATACCGACGATTTCGGCCGCGTCTTCCGCAATAACGCCGTGATGAGCGCCATGGGCATTCCGCAGATCACCGCCATCATGGGCATGTGCGTAGCCGGAGGCGCCTATCTGCCGGTGATGTGCGATCACATCCTGATGACCGAAGGCTCCGGCTTGTTCTTGGCCGGGCCGGCGCTGGTCCAGGCGGCCATCGGCCAGCGCGTTTCCGCCGAGGACCTGGGCGGCGCCAAGATGCACGCGCAGGTCAGCGGCACCGTGGACTTTCGCGAGCCGGACGATGAAGCCTGCATCCGGCGCATCCGCGCGCTGGTGGGAATGACGGGGCGCCCGCCGCAGGCGCGCTTCGACCACGCCGAGCCCGAGCCGCCGGCGCATCCAGCGGAAGAGATTTACGGCGTCTTCTCCTCCGATCCGGCCAAGCAGTACGACATGCGTGAGATTATCGCGCGCCTGGTGGACGGCAGCCGCTTCGAGGAGTATCGCGCCGAGTACGGCCAGACGATGCTCTGCGGCTACGCGCGCATCGGCGGCTGGGCCGTGGGCATCGTGGCCAACCAAAAGATGCACGTGCCTACCACTGACGCAGCCACCGGCCAGCGACGCGTCGAATTCGGCGGCGTGATCTACACCGAATCGGCCGAGAAATCGGCGCGGTTCATCATGGACTGCAACCAGAATCTGGTGCCGCTGGTATTTCTGCACGACGTGAACGGCTTCATGGTGGGCAAAGAGGCCGAAGGCAGCGGGATCATCCGCGCCGGCGCCAAGATGGTCAACGCCGTGGCCAATAGCGTGGTGCCCAAGATCACTGTGATCCTCGGCGGCAGCTTCGGCGCGGGCAATTACGCCATGTGCGGGAAGGCCTATGACCCGCGGTTCATCTTCGCCTGGCCGACGGCCCGCTTCGCGGTGATGAGCGGCGATTCCGCCGCCGGCACGCTGGTCGAGATCAAGGCGAAGCAGCTCGAGCGCGAGGGGAAGAAGCTATCGGCGAAAGAGTTGAAGGAGCTGCGCGAATCGGTGCTGGCTACCTACGAGCAGCAGTCCGACCCGCGCTACGCCGCCGCGCGCCTGTGGGTGGACGCCATTCTGGACCCGGCGCAGACGCGCGAGGCTTTAGTTTGGGCGCTCGAATCGGCCGCCTTGAACCCGGATGTGCGCGAGTTCAAGACCGGCGTATTGCAAACCTAGACTCACCTCGGACCCATGGAAACTGCGAAAATTGTGGAATGCCCGCGCGACGCCTGGCAGGGTCTGCCACGACAGATCCCGACCGAGGTGAAGGCAGCCTATCTGCGGCGATTAGTCGAAGCCGGATTTCGGCACATTGACGCCGTGAGCTTTGTTTCGCCCAAACACGTTCGGCAGATGGCCGATAGCGAGGCGGTGCTGGATGCGTTTTTCACTTCCCTGCCCTCGGGCACGGAGCCGCCGGAAATTATCGGCATCGTGGTGAACGAAAAGGGCGCCGAACGGGCGCTGGCCGCGCACGGCGTCACGACGCTCGGCTATCCCTATTCGATATCGGCGTATTTTCGCAGGGCTAACGCCAACATGTCTCGCGCGGAGTCGCGCACGCTAGTCGAGCAGTTGCGCAAGGAAACGAAATCCGCCGGGCGCGACCTGGTGGTGTACATTTCCATGGCTTTCGGCAATCCCTACGAGGAACCCTGGGGGCCGGAGATCGTCGAGGAGTCTCTGATCTGGCTCAAGGACACCGGGGTGCGCACCGTTTCGCTGGCGGACACGGTAGGCACGGCCACTCCCGCTGAAGTCGGTGCGCTCTACACTGCCGTGAAGGACTGCGTCGCCGGCATCGAACTGGGCGTACACCTGCACAGCCGGCCGGAAGGTGCAGCCGAAAAGGTTCTGGCCGCGTACAATGCCGGATGCCGGCGGTTTGATTCCGCGCTCACGGGACTGGGCGGCTGCCCGTTTGCCGGCGACGAACTGGTGGGCAACATCGCCACCGAAACGGTGGTGCGGACGCTGGCCGAGCACGGCGTCGAAACCGGGCTGACTCTGGCGGGCCTGACGCCGGCGCTGGAGGAAGCCCGCGAAATACGCGACAAATATTCCGCGCCCGAGTGATGACCATGGCCTACGGCACGCTCAAACTCGTAACCGAAGTCGAAGTGGTTCTGCTTACGCTGAACCGGCCAGAAAAGCGCAACGCGCTTTCGCCGCAACTGATCGAAGAGCTGTTGGCCGCGCTTGACGCCGTCGAAGCCAGCTCGGCGCGCGTCTTGATCCTGACCGGCGAAGGCTCGGCGTTCTGCTCCGGGATGGACTTGGAGTATCTCAAAGGCCTCGCGGGTCAGTCTCCGGAGCAAAATCTGGCGGACGCCCGTCGCACCGTGCGCATGTTTCGTCGCCTGTGGAGCTATCCCAAGCCGCTTATCGCCGCCGTGAATGGCCCGGCGCTGGCCGGCGGCTGCGGCATCGCCACGCTGGGCGATTTCACATTAGCCTCGGAGGAAGCGAAGTTCGGTTACACCGAGGTGCGCGTCGGCTTCATGCCTGCGCTGATCTCCGCTTTCCTGCAGATGCAGGTCGGAGAGAAAGTCGCGAGAGACCTGCTGCTCAGCGGGCGCGTCTTCGGCGCCGCGGAGGCGCAGGCGCTGGGACTGGTCACGAAAGTGGTGCCCGCGGCGCAGTTGCTCCCCGCCGCGCGCGAACTCGCCGCTACGCTCATCGCCAATAGCCCCGGCGGCATGCAAGCCACCAAGCGTCTCCTGGTGCACTGCGGCCAGGCCGAGCTGATTCGCCGCCTGGAGCTGGGGGTCGAGGAAAGCGTGGCCATCCGCGCCACCGCCGATTTTCGCGAGGGTCTGGCCGCCTTCCTCGAAAAGCGCAAGCCCAAGTGGTCGCTATGAGCGAATTCTCGGAAACCACGGTGCGCGTGCGTTACGCCGAGACCGACCAGATGGGCGTGGTGTACTACGCAAATTACCTGATCTATTTCGAGATTGGGCGCGTGGAGTACATGCGCGAGCGCGGCGTGGCCTACAAGGAGATGGAAATTCACGATGACAGCTACATCGTGGTGGCCGAATCGCACTGCCGCCATCTGCGTCCGGCGCGCTATGACGATTTGCTGCGCATTCGCACGCGTGTCGCCGAAGCGCGGCGGAGGACCATCCGCTTCGCCTACGAAATTGTGAACAGCGCCAGCGGCGTCTTGCTGGCCACCGGCGAGACGCTGCACGTGGTGTGCGACAGCAAAGGCCGGCCCAAAACCTTGCCCCAGAAATATCGCAAGTATTTCCCGCTCACAGAAGAAAAATCCTAACAACGAGAGCACGGCGACGCAGAGCGCTCAGAGCTTGCGAACAGCAGATTCCTCATCTTCCCGCGGCGGAGTCGCGTCAGGCCAGGTGCTGGAACAGGAACAGTCCCATCCGCAGGGCCGCCGGATAGCTGAACGGCCACAGCTCCAGCGAGTAGTGCCCGCAGGGCATGAGCAGAGTCTGGGCCTCGACGCCTTCCTTGCGCACCGCACCAATTATGGAAGCAGAAAACTCCGGCCAGAATGTGGGATCGTAATGTCCCGCGACCATCAGCATTTTCTGAGTGCTGCCCCGCATCCGCGGCACGTACGGAAAAGGACTGATGGGCGACCAGTAGCGCCGCAACTCGTCCCCGCTGACGCTGCTTCGCAGCCCCTCCCAGACGTGCGAGGTGTTCATTCCCGTGCGCACCACGTCCGCGAAATAAGTCGAGACGTGCAGGAAAACGCCCGCGCGAACCAGCGGCTCGTGTGCCATGGTGATGAACCCCACGGCCGAGCCGATGCTGGTGCCCACCAGGCCCAGCTTTCCGTAGCCCTGTTGCGCCAGCCACTGTAAGCAGCGCCGCGTGTCCACCACCGACTGACGATTGGCCTGCACGGTCAACCCGATGTTGGGGCCGACCAGATTATCGGCGCGTTCGTGGCCGGGAATCATCCGCCGGTCGTGGTAGGGCATGGAAAGCCGCAGCGCGGTGATGCCCATGCGGTTGAGCCAGCGGCAGATGTTCACCTGGACGTCCCATTTGGCATTCCACTGCGGCAGCACCACCACCGCGGGCCCGGTCGCGCTCACAGCAAACAGGCGCGCGTGGACCCGGTTGTTCTCCGGCCAGGGCGAACGGACGGCGCTCGTGAAGGTAAGCACCTGCCCCGAGTGACCGGAATTTTCGGGCGGATGCAGGCGGTAATCGGTGGCAGGTTCAGTTGCGAACCAGTCGCCGCTGTGCGCCAGCGTGTCCTCCACCCAGGCGTTCAAAAACGCGCGCGGGTCCTGCTCGTCGGAGCGCCCGCCGAGATGTTCGAGTCCCCAGTGAAACGGCAGGACGCGCCGGTTGTCGTCGGTGGCCCAGCGGCCGTGCTCATACTGGCGAATTTTCTGTTCGAGCCAACGCATAACGCGAAAGAAACGACTATAGGAAGGCGCACCGGAGGTGTCAATCGCCCCAGGTGTCTAGGAGAAGCTCCGGTCGCAGCTTGACTGGCGTATCCACCTGGCGTCTAATGCCCGCATCGGCCTGCTGCAACCCGACAGTCTTCCTAGCAGAGAGGAGCAACATGCGAGCCATCATCATTTCGGTCGCGGCGCTGGCGCTCGGCGTGGTCAACACCGATGTCCAAGCCCAGTCCTGGCGCCCGCCTGCTGACAATCAGCGCTGCCCCTCCAAATGGGGCGCAGGCGATCAGCGCGGTTCGGCCAACCACATGAAACCTGAAACGGTGTTGAGAGCTGCCCGGCTGATACGCACCGGCGAAGTGATCGAGCTAGGGCGCGTGCTTTCAGAAACGATGCCACTCCCGCCCACCCGCCGCTTCGATTTGATTACCAAGCGTAGCAGCGTGAACCAGAGGGCGAACCGCAGCAGCTTCAACGAAGAAATCGTTATCTCTGAGATAGGACACGTGGGCACCCAATTCGACGGCTTCAGTCACCCGATGATCGGAAACAGTCTGTACAACTGTTACATGCTGGACGATATCGCCAGCCGAACCGGCTTCACCAAATTGGGAATTGAAAACGTCGGTGCGCTCATGACCCGCGGTGTGTTGATCGACGTTGCCGGCTTGAAGGGAGTGGAGATCCTACCGGGCAGCTACGAGATTACCGCGCAGGATTTGCAACAGGCATTGCAGCGCCAGAATTTGACTCTACAGGCCGGCGATGCGGTGATCATCCACACCGGATGGGGCGGTTTATGGGGCAAGGATAATGCGCGCTACGCCAGCCCAAACCCCGGAATTGGTGTCGCGGCAGCCGAATGGCTGGTTCGCCAGGACCCCATGCTAGTCGGATCGGACAACGGTCCGGTGGAAGTGAATCCCAATCCCGATCCCCAGTTAGCCCTTCCGATCCACCAGATCATGCTGGTCGTTAACGGCATCCACCTCCTGGAAAACATGAAGCTGGACGAGTTGGCAGCGAAGCGAGCGTATGAATTTGCGCTGATCATTCAGCCGCTCAAGATCCAAGGCGGCACGGGTTCGACCGTCGCGCCGATCGCTGTGCGCTGAACCGTGCGAAGCCCTGGTTAACCATCGGACACACGGCTCCGCCCGGCATTGAGACGCTGCGCCGCTTGTGGCAGAGTCTGTGGCGGTGATAGCCGCCGCTCTATTCATGTTCGCGCTCGGGCTGGTGATCGGCAGCTTTCTGAACGTGTGCATCTTGCGGATACCGCGCGAGGAATCCGTGGTGCTGCCGCCATCGCACTGCCCCGCCTGCAAAGCAAGCATCAAGCCCTACGACAATATTCCCGTTCTGAGTTGGCTGCTGTTGCGCGGGCTCTGCCGGAAATGCCAAGCGCGCATTTCGCCGCTGTATCCGCTCGTCGAGTTGCTCACGGGCCTGCTTTTCCTGGCCTGCTATCTGTCCTTCGGACTGAGCACGGAATTCCTAAAGTGGTCCATCTTCGCCTCCCTGTTGGTCGTGCTCACCATCACCGATATTCGCGAGCGGATTTTGCCCGACAAAGTGAATTTTCTGGGCCTGGGCCTGGGGCTTGGACTCAGCTTGGTCACAACGCCCATAGACGGTACGGCGCTCTGGCTTTCACGGCGCATGTTTGATTTTCCCCCGCCCGAACGTGTGCTCTCTCTCTCCGACGCCCTGCTGGGCGCTGCCGCCGCGAGCGGGCTGCTGTGGCTGGTGGCCGAGGGCTACTTCCGGATGCGCGGGCGCGAGGGCATGGGGCTGGGAGACGTCAAGATGATGGCCATGGGCGGCGCGTTTCTCGGTGTGCAGCGCGGGCTGCTGACTATCTTGCTCGGTTCGCTGCTGGGCAGCGTGATTGGCGCGGCGATCATCGCTGTCGGGCGCAAGGGCGCGGACTTCGAGCTGCCCTTCGGAACTTTCTTGGGCGCTGGCGCGCTGCTGGTGGTCTTTTTTGGCACGCCGGCCCTGGCGTGGTACCGTTCGCTGATGGCAGTGTGATGTAAGAGAGCTCGGGATGTTTTCCTCTATTTCATGGCAGGCCGGATCGGTAGCGCCTCAAAGCGCCGCCTGGGTGCTGGGCGGCTTGCTCTTGGTGGTCCTCGTTCTCTGTGGCACCTACCTCTTTTCGTTCGCGTTGCGCAGGATGCTGGGCAGCGCCCGAAGCGGTTCCTCCGGCGCGGCTGATTGGCGGCCTTCCACCGATAGCCCGACCGTCTTCATGAGCGCCTCGATGCAGGCCGTCATCCAAAAGCTGCGCGAGCAGGAAAAGGAACTGGAGGCGCTGCAGCGCCTCGACCGCGAACGCGCCCAGCAGAACGAGCGGCTGAGCGAGGAGGTCACGCGCAACATGCCGGCAGGCCTGCTGCTGGTCAGCACGGCCGGCCTGATCACCAGCGCCAACCCCGCCGCAGAGGTCGCCCTGGGCGTGCGCACCCTGGTCTATCGCCGCTATACCGAAGTTCTGGGGAGCGACTCTCCCTTGGCCGCACTTTTGACCGACTGCCTGACCCAGGGCCAAACTTTCCGCCGCCAGGAGATCGAGTACACCCCTCCCAGCGGCGAAGTGCGGCAGCTTGGCGTCACCATATCGCCGATCCTCAGCCGCAGCGGCCAGCTCACCGGCGCGCTCTGCCTGCTCAGTGACTTGACCGAGCTGGCCGCCTTGCAGCGCCAGATGCAGATGAAGGAGAGCCTGGCCGCGCTGGGCGAGCTTTCCGCGGGCATTGCTCATGAATTCAAGAATTCACTGGCCACCATTTCCGGATATGCGCAGATGATTCGCGCCGAATCGCAGGGCGAATCCGCCGAAAACGCCCAGCGCATTCTCCAGCAGACCCGCGCGCTGGCACACGTGGTCACTGAATTCCTGAAGTTCGCCCGGCCCCAGGAGCTGGCCAATGAAGAGGTGACCTTACGAGTGCTCGTCGAGCGCGTCATCTCCGAGCTGCGCGATTCCCTGCCCCAAGCCGAGATCGTGTCCGAGGGCCAGTTCGAGTGCGTTTCGGGCGACGAAGGCCTGCTGCGCCAAGCCGTCCTGAATCTGGTGCGCAACGCGGCGGAGGCGGCCGGCGAACGGCCCTCCGGCGCACAAGTCCTGGTGCGCGGCGCGGTTGAACACGCCGGCGGCCGAACCGTCCAGCGTTTAAGTGTTGCCGACAACGGTCCGGGCATCCCGCCCGCCGACCTCCCCAAGATTTTTGCTCCCTTCTTCACCACCAAACCGAATGGCACCGGGCTGGGCCTGGCCATTGTGCAGAAAATCGTCATCCAGCACGGCGGCTCGATCGAGGCTCGCAACCGGCCGGAAGGGGGCGCGGAGTTCACGATTTGTTTACCAATGAGCCGCCGCCGCCCGGCCGAGGTTGATTCCCTCGCCGCACGCATCTAAACTACGGGTGCGGGCTGTACTTGCAGCCCGCCCTGAAAGCCTGAAAGAATGATTAGGAGTTGCGTACACGCTCCCGAAAAGGGGTACGAATCTATGATGACCCTCAGGATCTCCCATCTGGTCACGGGGATTTTGCTGGCATCGTCCCTCTGTCCCGTGCTGGCACAAGCGCAGGATGCCCCTGCTCCGCAGCAGCCTCCTTCGGTGGCCGACGCGGCCCGCAAAGCCCGCGAGCAGAGCAAAGGCCGGCCCCAGCCTGCCAAAGTATTCACCAACGAGGACGTTCCTAACCTCAAGGGCACTGTGTCCGTGGTCGGCACCCCGCCGCCCGAGCCCGCGGCAGCGCCGGCAGCGGCCGAAGCTGCGCCCGCGGCGCCGGCAGGCGCTCCTGCAGCCACCACGCCAGGCGCGGCCCCGGGTGCCGCCGCAGCCCCCCAGCCACAAGTCAAGGACGAGGCCTACTTTCGCGGCAAGTTCGCCGAGGCGCGCAACAAGCTCGCCGCTGACACCAAGGAACTCGACATCTTGCAGCGCGAGTACAATCTGAAGCAGCAGCAGTTCTACCTGGACCCCAATGTCGCCCTGCGCGAGCAGAACAATCGCGCCGACCTGAACAAGACCTTGGAGCTGATCAACGCCAAGAAGCTGGACGTCGAGAGGGACCAGCAGGCCATCGCTGCGCTCGAAACCGAGCTGCGGCAGGCCGGCGGCCAGCCCGGCTGGTCGCGCGAGCCGACGCCCTGAGGTTGTCCGCGAGGGGGCCAGCGGCTCCCTGATCCGTCGCTGGTGTTCGAGTCACAGCACATCCGCCCTCCTGCGCCTGCGGCATCTGGGCATTTCGTGGTAAACGTTCCATCATGGAACCCCTTCTACTGGCCGAAGACAAGCCCGAATTGCGCGCCATGCTGCGCAAGGCCCTGGAGCGTTCCGGCCATGCGGTCGAGGAGGCCGCGGATGGCACGTCGGCCATCGCCAAAATTCGCGCGCGGCGCTTCCTGCTGATTCTAACCGACCTCAAACTACCCGGCAGTTCCGGCCTGGACATCCTGCGGGAATCCAAGCAGGCCGATCCCTCGGTCCCCGTAATTCTGATCACCGCCTTCGGCTCCATCGAAGAAGCGGTGACCGCCATGAAGGAGGGCGCCTTCGACTTCATCCAGAAACCGGTGGACCTGGACCATCTCAATCTGCTGGTGGCTCGGGCGGCGCGCGAGCAGGAGTTGCTGCGGGAAAACCTGCTGTTGCGGGCGGAGTATTCGGAGCGTTACGGCTTCCCTCGAATCGTCGGAGAACACCCCGCCATGCAGGCGGCCACGCAGCAGGTGCAAAAGGTGGCCGCCACCGATTCCACCGTGTTACTGCTGGGAGAGAGCGGAACGGGCAAGGAGTTGTTTGCGCGCGCCGTCCACCACCTCTCCAATCGCCGCGAGCATCCTGTCGTGGCGCTGAATTGTGCGGCCATCCCCGAGGGCTTGGTCGAGAACGAACTCTTCGGCCACGAACGCGGCGCCTACACCGGAGCGGGCACCCGCAAGGCCGGCAAGATGGAACTGGCCCATCGCGGAACCCTTTTCCTCGATGAGATCGGCGAGTTGCCGCTGGCCATTCAGTCCAAGCTGCTGCGCGTGCTCGAGGAGCGGCGCTTCGAGCGCGTCGGCGGCACCCAGGCCATAGACGTCGATGTGCGGATTGTGGTGGCCACCAACAAGAACCTGCAGGAGGCCGTCGCCCAAAAAACTTTTCGCGAGGATCTCTACTTCCGTATCGCCGCCGTGCCCATCACCATTCCGCCTCTGCGCGAACGGGGTGACGACGTGCTCCTGCTGGCGGACGCCTTTCTCGATCGCTTCCGCCGCGAATTCCGCAAGCCGGGGCTGGCACTGACCGACCGGGCCCGCGCGGCGCTGCGTTCCTACGCTTGGCCGGGTAACGTGCGCGAATTGCAGAACACCATGGAGCGCGCCGCCATCCTCTCCGACGGCAACGCCCTGGATGTAGCCGAGCTGCAACTGCCCGCGCCCCGCCCCGCCCAGGGAGAGATCCCCGCCGGCATGCTCAGTGACGGATTCAGTTGGGAAGGATCACTGCAAGAGGTCAGCGCGCGGGCGCTCGAACACGTCGAACGATTCCAGATCGAGGCCGCGCTGCGCGGCTCCAAGTGGAACAAGACTCGCGCCGCCGAAAAACTGGGCGTCTCCTACAAGACGCTCCTCAACAAGATTCGCGCCCTGGGTCTGGAAGAATAGGCCGCCGCTGCCTACGCTAACCGCTCTGTGTAGCGCCGGGCTTCAGCCCGGCATCTGTTTCTTGGTTTGCGCTTCGCTGCGCCCCGCGCTCGCCTCCGCCCTCAGCGCTGCGCCGTGTGCAGCGTGACCAGGCCGCCCATCCAGCGCTCGAACTGAACGCCGGAAAAACCCGCGCCCTTCATCAAGGCAGCCACAGCTTCCGGATCCGGGAAGCGTGACACCGACGCCGGAAGATATCCATACGCATGTGCGTCGCCGGAAATCAGTCCGCCAATCCCCGGCAACACTCGATGAAAATAGAAACGGAAGAGCCGGCTCCATAGCGCGCCGCGCGGCTCGGCGAATTCCAGAATCGCCGCCACGCCGCCCGGCCGCAAGACGCGGCGGAACTCCGCCAGGCCTGCCGCGTAATTGGCGAGATTCCGAAAGCCAAAAGCCGCTGCCAGCAGATCAAAGCTTTCGTGCGCAAAAGGCAACGCCAGCGCGTCCGCTTCGAGGAAAGCAGGGCGGACGCCGGGAGAGAGCTTTTCACATTTGGCCTGCGCCCGCACCAGCATGGGATGGGCGAAATCGGCCCCTATGATCCGCGCGCCGGCTGCGCCTGCTTCCTCGGTCAACGCCAAGGCCAGATCGCCGGTGCCACAGCAGAGATCGAGAACGCGCGCGTCCGGCCGCGCCAGCACGTTGCGAAAACGCCGTGCCACGCGCCTGCGCCAGGCCACGTCGAGCCGCAGGGAGAGCAGATGATTGAGCAGGTCGTATCGCGGCGCGATGCGGGCAAACATCTCCCGCACCTGCCCCGCTGCGGCAGCTTCGTCCTGGGCTCCGGCGGGTCGCGTGCCCGGAAGCGTCGCACGGCTTGGGGCCCCTCCGGTCATTGCCGGGAATCATCCGCTTGCAAACGGGTGCGGGCTGTACTTGCAGCCCGCGCTGAAAAATTGAGTAAGACGCCGCGCACCAATCTCGTGGGGATATCGGATACCGTCTCGACGTGGCCAATCCGATCCGGCAAAACGAAGCGCAGCTTTCCGCCGCGGGTTTTCTTGTCCGCCCCCATGATTCTGATGAGCTGCTCCGGCTTTTGCGCCGGCGGTGGTGGCAGCGGGCCCACTCGCCGCACCAGGGCCTCGACGCGCTGCGCCTGCGCCGCGGGAAACAGTCCGGCGCGTTCAGCCAGCCGCACAGCGGCGATCATGCCCCAGCCCACTGCTTCCCCGTGCAGGTAACGGCGATAGCCCGTGGCCGTCTCGAACGCGTGGGCAAAGGTGTGGCCGAAATTCAGCATTTCGCGCAGGCCGGACTCCCGTTCGTCGCGGCCCACTACTCCGGCCTTGGCGCGAATGCAGCGCACAATGGCGAAATCGAGCGCCGGCCGTTCCCGCGCCCCCAGGCGCTCGATGTTTTTTTCCAGAAAGACAAACAGGCGCAGGTCGCTGATCACGCCGTACTTGATCACTTCATAAAGCCCGGAACGAAATTCGCGCCGCGGCAGCGTCGCCAGCGTCTCTGGGTCCGCCAGCACCAGTTGCGGCGGGTAGAACGCTCCCACCAGGTTCTTCCCTTCCGGCAAGTTGACGCCGGTCTTGCCGCCGATGGCGCTGTCCACTTGCGCCACCAGCGTCGTCGGGATATGCACCAGCCGCACGCCGCGCAAATACGTGGCCGCCACGAAGCCGGCCACGTCGCCCACCACGCCTCCACCGGCGGCCACCAGCAGGGCGCGCCGGTCGGCGCCCGCGCGGACCAATTGCCGGCACAGCTTCTCCGCTGTCGCCATGCTCTTGGCGCTCTCGCGGTCATCGAACAGCACCGTCCCTCGCCGGTTCGCGCCGCGAAGTCCGGCTTCCAGGCGTCCCCGCCAATGCCGGGCCACTCGCGGCGACGTCAGCAAAAAGACACCCGTGTGGCCGCGCAGCGCCGCAATCTCCGCCCCGGCGCGCGTAATCAATCCCCGGCCGTAGAGCACCCGATAAGCTCCCGCCGCCGAACGAACCTGCACAGATTGGGTGGCCATGATGGAGAAGAACTCTAACACACACGCAGCGCAGGCGGTTCCCAACCCATCTCGAAACGGGCCTAGCGGTTCGCTGCAGGGCTGAATCTATTTTCGAGTTGCGGCAAGGTTTCGATCAGCACGTGGCCTACGACCGCCAGGCTGCGTGCACTGACCTTGTCGAGAGTATCCGACGTCTTGTGCCAGTAGGAATCGTCTTGCGGGTTTTCCAAGTCAATGATGTCCACAGCGGCCACGCCGCGTCGAAGAAACGGAAGATGATCGTCTTCGACGGGGCTCGAATCGGAAACGAAGATTCGCCCATATCCGAGCCGCGCTGCGGTGGACCATACCAGGTCCGTGAGCCAGGGAGTGGACTGTGACTCGCGCTTCAATCGCAATTTGTGATTCCCCACCAAATCGGCCAGCAGCATGGCTCGAACCCTGCTCAACTCGCCCGACAGAGCCATGCGCGCCGCTAGCTCGCGGCTGCCGTAAGTGTTGTCCGGATCCACCCAGTCTTCGTTAAACGCCTCTTCGCCGTCGAAAAACGCGATCCACACCGTGAGCGCGTTCTTGCGCGCGCAAACGGAACGCGCCAGTTCCAGCATCACGCCGCTGGACGAGCCGCCGTCGTCGGCGCCCACGAAATTGGCCAGGCGCTTCGTATCATAGTGCGTGGTGAACAGCAGAATATCCGGGCTGGCGCCGGAAATCTTGGCGATGATATTTTTCATCTCCACCACACCGATGGGCGTCGAGGCGCGAAAGGCCGCCTGCTCCACCATGCAGCCGAAACCTTGAAGCTGGCGGACGATATACTCCTGGGCGCGCCGGCCTCCTTCCGTTCCCGCGCTGCGCGGGCCGATGGCCACCAGGTCAGCGACGTGCTGATACGCGCGCTGGCCGTCAAAGCCGCCCGTGGAAGCCGCAGCAGGCGCCGTGTCCTGTGCGGCGGCCTGCCGAGCGGGGCCGCCGGACGCCTGGCCCGTAGCCGCCTGGTTTCCGCTGCACGCGCCGATAACGAGCGCCCCCAGCAGAGCGGCCAAGCCGAAAATAACCCCCGCGCGCTTCACCTAGTCCGCTCCTTGCCGGGCGACTGAATCGGCCCGCCGCTTGCGCCGCACCACCACCGCCGCGACTCCGATACCCACCGCGTACAGCGCGATCATCGGCGCCATGAAAACAATCATGGTCAGGGCGTCCGGAGTAGGTGAAACCACGGCTGCGACAATGGCAATCACCAGAATCGCGTAGCGAAAGTTTTTCCATAGAAATCCCGGCGTCACAATGCCAAAAAGCGCCAGAAAAAAAATCAGAATGGGCGTCTGGAAGACCAGGCCCAGCCCCAGCATGAGAATCAGCACCAGGTCCCAATACTCATTGATGCTGATCATCGGCTTGAAGTAGGGCAGCTCGAATCCGACCAGAAAGTTCAGCGAATACGGCAAAAGAACGAAATAACAGAATGCGATCCCGGTCAGAAACAAAGTGACGGACGAAAGGATGAACATGCTTACCGCTCGCCGCTCGTGCTTGTACAACCCCGGCGCGATGAACATCCACACCTGGTAAAGCACCACCGGAAAGGCCAGGACGAACCCGATGTACACCGCCAGCTTGAGAATGAGGTTGAGGGGCCCGGCCGGACTCGTGGAAATCAGCGTCTCGTCCAGATGGGCCTGGTGAAATGCCGCCACGATCGGCAACACGAGCACTAAATATACCTTCTTGGCGACGGTCAGGCCGATGATCGTCCCCACCAGGACTGCCACTACCGAATAGATAAGCCTCTTGCGCAGTTCTGTCAGGTGCTCGAAGAACGACATCCGGCCGCCGTCTTGGCTGTCGCCCTGCGGAGGTGATGCTTCAGGCGGGTTTGGGCTGCTCGCCATTACTCGGCTTCCCGGGGGGCGTTGGCGCCTCCGCGACAGCAGCGGGTGCGGACGGCGGCGCGGCCGTCTCGCTGGCCGCAATTGCAGCCTCTTGTGTTTGCAGGTCGTAGTGCACGTTCTCTGGGAAGGATTCGCGAATTTCCTTCAGCGCGGTTTCCCGCTCGATCTCCCGCATCTCCCCTTCGATGGTCGAGCGGAAATCGCCCGTGATGCGCCGGAACTCGGCCAGGGCCTTGCCCACCGTTCGCGCCACCATCGGCAGTTTGTCCGGGCCCAGCACGATCAGGGCGATCACCAGTATTACGATAATCTGAGAAATGCTCATACACGGGTGCGGGCTGTACTTGCAGCCCGCCAGAAAAATCCGTCCGCCCAGACTTGCCCCTGGCCCCGGCAGACATCGAGCGCGCCGTGGGCGCCTTGGCCCGGGTCACTTGCCTTATCTCAACCTTATCGAAAAGATGATAGAGGACGCACTCTGGGCTGTCAAATCGCCGCCAAAACCATGCTATACTGACCCAGACTTGGAAAGCGAGGATGGCATGAAGCCGCAGAGACGTGGTGCCCTGCTGGTGCTCGGAGTTCTGGTTGTTTCCGCCGTCCTCGGCGGCCTGTATGGCCCTCCGGTGCGCGCCACGGCCGCGGGAGCCTCCGACGTTCAGGATTCCGTCAAGGCCTTCACGCGCGTGCTCTCCGTCGTTCAACGCAACTACGCCATCCCGGTGGACGCGGATCGCACCCTGTACGCTGGCGCCATCCCGGCCATGCTGCGCGTGCTCGACCCTCATTCCAATTTTTTCGATCCGCGCCAATACGCCCTCCTGCGTGAAGATCAGCGAGGCAGATACTACGGCGTAGGCATGACCGTCGGCCCGCAGGAAGATCACACCGTGGTGCTGGCGCCCATGCCCGGCTCGCCCGCTGCCAAAGCCGGCATCCGCCCCGGAGACATCATCTCCACCGTGGAAGGCAAGCCGGCGCGGGGCCTGACCACCTCCGAAGTCGCCGACATGCTCAAGGGTCCCAAGGGCACTGTGGTTCATATCGGAATGCTTCGCGAAGGTTACGCCGACCCGATTATTTTCACTGTGACCCGCGACGAAATCCCCAAGCGCTCCTTGGACGTGGCCTTTGAGGTGCGCCCCGGCATCGGCTATGTCCAGCTTGCGCAAGGCTTCAATGAAGACACCGACACGGAGTTGGCCAACGCTCTCCGGCAACTCGACGCCCTCAACCTGGAAGGCCTGATCCTGGACCTGCGGAATAATCCCGGCGGCCTGCTGAACGAAGCTGTCTCCATCTCGGACATGTTCCTGGACAGAAACCAGCTCATCGTCTCCCATCGTGGCCGCTCTTCCCCCGCGCGGCCCTACTACGCCCTGCGCGGCAACCGCGGCATGCAGGTTCCCCTGGTGGTGCTGGTCAATGGCAGCTCCGCCTCCGCTTCCGAGATTGTTAGCGGCGCAATTCAGGACCACGACCGCGGCCTGGTGGTCGGCGAGCAGACCTTCGGCAAGGGTTTGGTGCAGACCGTTTCGCCTCTCAGCCAGGGCACCGGCCTGGCGCTCACCACCGCCCGCTACTACACGCCCAGCGGCCGCCTGATCCAGCGCGATTACAAGGACGTCTCGCTCTACGACTACCTGTACAACCATAAGGATACGCAGCCCACGGAAGTCAAACTGACCGACGGCGGGCGCCAGGTGTTCGGCGGCGGCGGCATCACTCCCGACGTAGTAGTGACCCGGCCCAAGCTCAACGCCTTTCAGCAGCTCCTGCTTCGCCGCGTGGTTTTCTACCCCTTTCGCGGCAGCGTTGGCAGCTTCACCACCTTTTTCATGGCCAGCAGGCCCACCATCACCAAGGATTTCGTCGTGGATGCCGGAGTCCTGAACCAGTTCCGCCGCGCCATGGACAAGGAAAAAATCCCTTACACTGAACCCGATATCGCCGCCAATCTCGATTGGATTCAGCGGCAAATCAAGAAGGAAGTCTTCCTCTCCGCTTTCGGATTGTCGGAAGGCTATCAGGTCGAGCTCGAAGACGATCCACAAGTCCTGAAGGCCATCGAGTCCATTCCGCAGGCCCGGGCCCTGTACCAAAACGTCCGCCGCATCACGGCGCAGCGCACCGGCGCCGCCAACTAGACCCCCGCCGCCATTTTTCAAGCGTGTCATTCCGAGGGCCGTCACTTGGCCCGAGGAATCTCTCAGCGGGTGCCGCACCCTTTACCGTCTTTGTAAAGGGTGCGGGTTTGCTGTAGTTCAGCCCTTCCAGTGTCGGCGCACTCGCACCTCTCGCGCACTGTCCATGGCGCCGCGCATTGGCAGCGCCATCTTCCTCTGCTACGATAATTTCCATTCCCGTGGGCGTGTAGCTCAGTTGGCAGAGCGCCTCGTTCGCAACGAGGAGGCCGGGGGTTCGAATCCCCCCACGTCCACCATCATCTTCAGCGTCTCCATCCACGCTGCGACAGAGCGTCCCGATCCCATCG
>Ga0214473_10001692_pt1 | contig 28546 bp, 30 predicted proteins | sample RVTome_7_FD_203509 | JGI IMG/M metagenome (GOLD analysis project Ga0214473, IMG submission 203509) | Soil microbial communities from uranium-contaminated site in the Upper Colorado River Basin, Wyoming, United States - RVT98D197 | ecosystem: Environmental > Terrestrial > Soil > Contaminated >...
TCCCCGGGTCAGACGAGAGATCTTCCGAGATGAGGTATTCTTGTGAAAGACGCCTTTGGAGTGGGCCCCCTGGATGAGAGGAATCACTTTTGATAAGGCCTTTTGAGCCCCTTCGACATCTTTTTCCTCAACCGCCTCTCTTACTTTCTTTACCACAGATTTTACCACGCTTTTGACGTGCTGATTTCTGACCCTCCGCTTCTCATTCTGCCTGGCCCGTTTAAGTGCTGATAGATGAATCGCCAAGATTGAACCTCCTTTCTGCCCTTGCCGGTAAAGCAAGGGGTCATTGATTTTTTTAACATTTTGGATTAGCGTGTGTCAAGGCTTTTAAATCACGAATTACCCGAATGATAACGAATTTGACGAATAAACATATTCGTTTTGTTCGCTGTCTTCCGCTTTATTTTCATTATGACCGAAAACAAGAGGATCACAAAGGCTGCCACAGCCATTGGAACGGGGACTCTCCTGAGCCGTTTCCTGGGCTTTTTTAGGGATATGGTGATCGCCCAGTTCTTTGGAGCGGGACTGGCAGCCGATGCTTTTTTCGTGGCCTTCCGGCTTCCCAACCTCTGGAGACGGTTGGTGGGAGAAGGCTCCTTAACCATCTCTTTCATCCCTATATATACGGAGTATCTCACTCAAAGGTCAGAAGAGGAAACGAGAGAAGTTACCCATATCGCCTTTACCATCGCCGGAGTAGTCTTACTGGTCCTGACCTTGCTCGGGATCCTCTTCTCTCCCCTTTTGATACGGCTCATCGCCCCGGGCTTTGCCCTGATCCCGGAGAAGTTTCAACTCACCGTCACCCTTAATCAGATCATCTTCCCTTACCTCTTCTTTATGGGGCTCTTTGCCCTGTCTATGGGAATTCTAAATTCTCTTCGCCATTTCTTTGCATCGGCTATGGCTCCAATCTTTCTCAATATCTCCATTATACTTTCCGTCCTGCTCTTTTATTCCGTCTTTCAAAAACCCGTGATGACGCTTGCCTTCGGGGTCCTCGCGGGAGGGATCTTCCAGTTTCTTTTTCAAATTCCGTTCTTGGTGAAGAAGAAGGTGAGTTTCCGCTTCAATTTCAATTTTCGTCATCCGGCCATCAAACGGATCGGCCGTTTGATGATCCCCGGCCTCATTGGAACCGCCGTCTACCAAATCAACGTTTTCATCGATACCATCTTCGCTTCTTTTCTTCCCGGCGGAAGTGTCTCCTACCTTTTCTATGCGGATCGGCTCATGGAATTCCCTCTGGGGATTTTTGCTGTCGCCATCGGAATGGCTTCCCTGCCTAGCCTTTCAGGACTTGCCTCACAAGGGAAATTGGAAGAGTTTAAAAACACCCTCTCCTTCGCCTTTCGCCTGACCTCTTTTATCAGCATCCCTGCCATGGTCGGGCTGATCGCCCTGAAGACCCCCATTGTCAATCTTCTTTTTCAGAGAGGGATGTTCGATCACGCTGCAACAGCAATGACAGCCAAGGCGCTTCTTTGCTATGCCGTCGGTCTTTGGGCCATTGCTGGTGCCAGGACGGTTGCCCCTGCCTTCTACTCGCTGCAGGACACCCGGACACCTCTTAAGATTGGTGTCGTCTGCATGGCGGCCAATGTGGTTCTCATTACGATTTTTATCTTCTTCACTCCGCTGAAGCATGCAGGCCTGGCCTTAGCGACAAGCCTATCCTCTATCCTCAACCTGGTTCTCCTCTTTCGCAAACTGGGTCCCAAACTGGGGGAGATCGATATGGGAAAGAACATCCGGTGCCTTTTCCAGATCCTTCTTTGCAGCCTTCCCATGGGGCTGGTGGGCTATCTCATCTGTTCCCTGGGGGATTGGTCCACGGCAGGCAACGTGGGTGAAAAAGTTCTGCTTCTCGGTTCGGGGATTGCGGCGGGCCTTGGGGTTTATCTGGGAGCTTCCTACGGGGCCAAAAACGAAGAGATGCTTTTTCTGTTGTCCATGATCAAAAAGAGAAGGTAACACTTTAGTTCTTGAAAAGCTGATCTCACCACAGAGACACAGAGGACACGCCTGCGTGCCGAAACGCGCTTCACTCCGGCGTGCAGGCACGGAGAAAAGAAAGAAATTGGCGGTTTATTCCGGGTTGGACAAACCGCAATAAACCGCCAACTCTCAGCCGCTTCGCGGCAAAAGGCTTTGAATCTGTAGGCTTCGTAAACCTTTTGCCCTTGAAGGGCAGAAGGTTTGTCTCTGTCGGTATCTCCCGACAGAGACAAAATCTAGGTTCCTCTGTGAACTCTGTGTCTCTGTGGTGAAACGCTTCAAAGCAGTAGATTGGTCTAAAAGAAGATGAAAGGGTGATGGAACAGACGGCAGATGTGGTCATCATTGGAGGTGGAGTTGTGGGTGCCAGTATTGCCTACCACCTTGCTATGAAACGGGCAGGAAGAATCGTCCTTCTCGAAAAGGGGCAGATGGGTGAGGGTTCTACGGGCCGCTGCGTCGGAGGGGTTCGGACTCAATTCTCCACGGAGATCAATATCCGTCTTTCACTCGAATCCTTAAGAACCTTTGAGCGATTCAAGGAGGAATTCAGTGTTGATCCGGAATTCAGGCGGATCGGTTATCTTTTCTTGGCATCCACCGGACCGGAGATGGACATCTTCAAGGAGAATGTGAAGCTTCAGAGGAGGTTTGGCATCCCCGTTGAACTGTTGGATACCGATGAGATCAAGAAACGGTGGCCTTACCTGAGAACGGACGATCTCCGGGGCGGTACCTTCTGCTCCTGGGATGGTGTCGCAGGTTTGAGTGAGGTTCTACAAGGATTTGTCAACTCTGCGAAGAGGGCAGGGGTGAAGATCTATGAAGGGGAAGAAGCCGTTGGGATTACGCTGAAAAACGACAGGGTCAATACTGTCAGGACAAAAAAAGAGGAGATTTTCGCTCCCGTCGTTGTCAATGCTGCGGGACCGTTTGCCGCACGGGTTGGAGAGATGGCTGGGATCAAGATTCCGGTCAAGCCGGTGCGGCGACAGATCTTCGTTACCGCTCCGTTCCATCTCAGCAACCATTCCATACCGCTCACCATCGATTTTCACCGGGGATGGTATTTCCGGCCGGAAGGGGAGGGTTTGCTCCTTTCCGGTCCAATGGATGAGCAACCCAGTTTCAATCTCGATACCGATTATGAGGGGATGACCGAAGCGGCAGACAATGCAATGTATCGCATTCCTGTTCTCGAAAAGGCCAGCATTGCCAGGGGATGGGCTGGCCTTTATGAAATCTCTCCGGATCATCATGCCATCCTGGGAAGAGCTCCGGAGGTCGAAGGCTTCATAATGGCCAATGGTTTTAGCGGTCATGGCTTTCAGCATAGTCCCGCAGTAGGAAGGGTGATTGCAGAGTTGATTGTGGAAGGGAAGGCAACAACCCTTGACATCTCCCCGCTCTCCATAGAGCGCTTCAGCAGGGGAGAGTCGATTTTTGAACCGATGACGGCCTTCAAAGATTGAATGGGTGATGCAGTATTCCTTTCTACACCGAAGGGTTAAGAGGGTGGGACTATATTGCATTACTCATTTCCGTAGTGAAAAGGAAAAAGGGACAGGCTACTTTTCCTGATTACAGAAAGCCGCCTGTCCCCACATTAGGGCTGTTAATCTAAAAGAACTATTGGGAGAGCTTCTCTTCCATCTGCATCCTCAGCCAGATTGCAAGGATGGAGTCTACAGGACGCCACCCCCCTGTTTCTTCATCCTTTTCGATCAGGTCCAGTTCCTCCAGTTGCCTGGAAGAGTGCTGGACTCCTCCTACTGATCCAAGCCCATGTTTTTGAATATAGCCACTTGCCAGAAGCTTAGGCGTCCCCTCCTTAGCCAAAGCCTGCAACAGGAGACGTTGGTGAGGGGATAAACCCTGAAGAATTGCTTCAAAAACCGGCTTTTCTGAGAGAATGAGTCTTTCAATTCCACGGTTGATCGACTCTTCCGTGACCGTCCTTGAGAGTCCGTAAACAAAGAAAGCCAACTTCTGCGAGTAATAGGGATGAAACCCTGTGAGGGATGCAAGCTTTTTTGCCATTGCTACGGTACATTTCCTTTGGCTTTTCTTAAATTGTTCGGCAATAAACTCGGCAAGCTCGTCGGAAGGAAGTAGCTTCAACGGATAATTGATGGCGCTCTGGAAGAATGGACGTTGTCTTTCATTGAAAATACCCAGGAGAATACGGCGGCGGCTCCCAATAAAGAAGTAAGATGCATGTTGTTGCTGAATCTGGGTTCTCATGATGCCTTCAATTTGTAAAGCCTCTTTCAAAGTGACAATTTCCTGAAATTCATCGAGAGCCACGTGGACAAGGGATTTGGTGGTATTGACAAATTCTCGAAGGGAATCCATCGTCTCCTCAAGGAGTTCTAAACCGCTTTTTCCTGCACCGGAAGGCTCGACACTCAGAGAGACCCCTCCGGAAGGATCAGGTTTCAAGACAGGACGGAAGGATTTCATGGTCCGGAGTGCTGACTTCCAGAGGGAGTCCTTCTTATGCGTAATGACGAAGACCGCCTTGGCCAATCGGGAAGCCACATCGTCGACCGAGGCAACACCAAAGAAGTCAGCAAAAAGCGCAACGGCGCCTTTGTTCGATAAAGCTTTTTGAATCCTCTTAACCAGCGATGTCTTTCCATAACGCCGGGGTGAGAAGAGGACCACATTCGCTTTCCCCTCAGCGTAGGACTGTAATTCCTTCAGTTCCTTCTTTCTGTTGCAGAAGGGAGCATCGACCGGCACTTCCTGAAGATAGAAAGGATTACCCATCCTAATCTCCTTTAGACTTTCAAAATAATTGAAGCTCCATTATGGTAATTCAATAATATTATGTCATGGGGACATTGTCAATGGCTTCCTGATGACTGTCCTGATGACTCAAATCCCGATTTAGAAAAGGAGATCCTCTTGCTGGTGTGGGTTGCAGACCGCGGCCCACTCTTCTTTGCCTTCTTGCATTCTGAATATTTAAGCTCGTATCACCAACTTCGGAAATGGTGCAAGCCTCACTCTTTGCAACGAAAATGAACAAAATTTGATGAGGACTCGGATTCCCCATTTGTAGGTGAAAGATTCGAAGCTACACGGTTCATTTTTCTGTCGCTTTTGTAAAAAAGCGACATTCTTTTTCTCTGCTATTTCTCTCCCCCCGAGAATCGTGAAAGCCTCAGTCAAGACTCGACCCGACCGGTGCCTTGCGAGTCAAGTCTTGGTTACCATGCATCTAATAAGGTGCCAAGAACCCATGACGGTGCCAGGTTTTCAAGGCCGTAAAAAGTTAAAATCTCTGTCCGACTAAGAGTGCTCAAAAACAGAGCGAAAACCTACAACGGTTCAAGATGACAGGAAGGGCCGTAGACAGATACGGAAACCCGCTTAGTGGAGGAATTGTGTCGGTGCGCATTGAGGTGAGGGATAAATCTGGGAATGAAATCGCTTCGAAGGGTCTTTATCCAGGAGATAAAGGTTATTTCGATATTCGGCCTTTTCCCGATAACCCAAACGGCATTATCAGGAAGCAGGGGTTCGGTCCCGGGGCCCAGGCCAAAGGTTCCCCCGCCATAAAAACCGGGGAAGGCTACGGTGTCAGGTATTGAGACGAGACATAAAACGACCCGAGGAGGGGACATTAGGAAACCTGTTTCTTCTTCTTGAGGGTTTGGAGGATTTTGAGGTCTTCAAGATCTTTCGGCCTTCCAGCGGCCTGCTTCATTGTAATGAGGTCATCCAAAGAGGCATAAAAGACTTTTTCATTTCCGTAAGTTCCAGGGACACGATGTTTCCAGATCTGATCGAAGATGACTCCGGTAACAAAAGGATGAATATCAGTTTCCACCAGATATTGCCTGATGAGCACCTTCTTGGTTAAGAGATCCTCCAAAGTAATATCGGAGACGTCGTACCCAAAATCTCTGAGAGCCTCCAACACTTGGACGGCATTTGGGGGTTCGGGACGGATGAATATATCAATGTCAAGCGTCGCCCTTGCGTAGCCGTGGATAGGAAAAGCGGTTGCTCCGATGATGATAAACTCAACCCGATGTGCGTTTAACAATCTCAAAAGGTCTTCGGTGTCCATGCTCGACCATCTGTCTCAGCATCTCTCTTGATTTTTGTCTCATCATCTTGAGGCGCTCTTCAAAGGTCAAAGAGGCGAGGTAATTCAGCTCAAACTCAAGCTCCTTTTCCTCATCGGCCTGAGATAATTTAAGGATCGATCGGTTCCTTTCCATAGATTCAAAGTAGACTTTTTTCAGGTTTAAGTCAAGCCTGATTCAGAGAAGAGAGCAATTCCGGAGGCAGGTGCCAGGGATCGGTAATTCGGTTAAATGAGGACCTGGGAAGGTCGGGGAGAAAAGAGGAGTTTGAGGATTACCTGCTTGAGAATAATCCCAAGTTTCTGGCTGCCTTACTCGCTTCGAGGTTTGCCTCTGCCATCTCCTGATCTTCCTGGGCCATGGCACGGTAGCCTTCAATGAGTTTCTTTTCGATCTGCTTTTGTTCCCTTGATACTCGATCAATCTCTCTGATGATGGATTCATCCATGGTGATAGTCACTTTGAGTCTTGTGCTCATCGATAAGCCCTCCCATTCCGAAAAGCTTACAATTATGAATTCTAATATAATAAGATATTACTACAGCGACAGATCATCAAGAACCCCACCCCCACCCTAACCCTCCCCCTGAAGGGGAGGGGATTTTATGGGGTTTTTTCCCCTACATGGTGGAGATTTCATGGGTTTTTCTCACTTTCATGGAAGTTTTTCCAATCCCTCCCCTTTCAAGGGGGAGGCCTGTCCTGAGCGAAGTCGAAGGGTCAGGAGGGGGATGGGGTATAATGTCGCTGTAGTAATATAATATCCATATTTCCAATGCTTATTTCCTCTTCCTGAAATGACAGCATAAAACGCTCTCCAGGTTGACGACCAAAGAAATTTATCGACCGGAAGGTACCCCACAAACCCCGCCTTGTGGGAGACTGTGTCGCAATCCGCCGCCCGCCCTTCGACACGCCTGTCCTGAGCGAACCGTTCATCCTTCGACAAGCTCAGGACGAACGGTGAGTCGAAGGGCTCAGGACGAACGGCTAAGTAATTGATTCTAAAAGCGGAGTGGTCCGTTCGTGGTGAGCCTGTCGAACCATGGACGGACTTATGACACAGTCTCTGGGCGGGGAGGGTATGATTCCGCTGTTCCGACTGAGCAAAGAACATTGTCTGTAAAATCACCTCTTGTCCAAAATAAATTTCCCACCGCTGAGACGCCGAGGCCGCAGAGGACTATTTTTTTGTTTGGCGGGTCGAAGATTCCGGGAACCGGAGGAGATACCGCCAAATAAAAAGCTCTCCAATCAAACCCAAATGATGATCTTATCTTGTGTTAGAGCCCTTGAAAGGTCACTTAGCATGATTTCCAAGGAGTGGAATGTTCTGATCCGATCGCCGTCCGCCTACGCCAAGGCTTCGGCGGGCAAGTTAAATCTGGGTCCAGGGCCGAAAAGGTTCATGTAACTGGTCTCGCCCTCCGAAACTTTAGTGAAGAAGGGTCTCCCGATCGGATCAGAAAAAAACTCCCTCAGCGATCTCAGCGGCTCTGCGGTGAACCTGATTTTCAAAGAAGCCCCGATTGGACGAAAAGCTCAAGGGAATTAATGCCCTTTCTAAAGGATTCCACCTGTTTTGGACGGCAATGCTGGAAAATGAAATCTTTTGACTCTCTTTCTCGTTTTTGGTAAGGTCTGATCATGGAGGTGAGATCATGAACGGGAAGAAGTGGTTGACGATTTTGTTGGTCCTTGGCCTAATTCTGGCATCAGAGTATTCCGTATTCGCAGTGAATGGCAAGTCCAACCGGGCCACCCTTCGAGGTCTTAAAGGAATTGGGGTGCTGGTGGAGCAATTGTCTCCTGGAGTCGAAAAAGGGGGGCTGTCGAAGGACCAGTTGCAGAAAGATGTGGAAGCGAAGCTCCGGGCCGCAGGCATCAAGGTGCTAACGAGAGAAGAGTGCGCAAAAACACCCGGAGAGCCCAATCTGTATATCAATGTGAATGTCAACATTGCAAAAACGGAAAGCGATGTCTATCCCTACAGCCTCGACCTTCTTTTCATTCAAAAGGTTTCTCTCCTGCGAGATCAGAAGATAACGTCCTATGCGGTGACCTGGTCAACGGCAGGAGTCGGATCGATCACCAAGACCATGGTGAGTCAACTGCATGAAAGTGTAGGAGAGATTCTGGAGATTTTCATTAAAGCCTACCGGGCCGAGAATCCAAAGTAGACTCGGTGAAGGGCCTTGCGCACCTTCGCAGAAGATATGCAGGGTAGTTCTCAGACCGGACCGGATTCTTCCAGTTCCAAATCGTTTGGTTTTCAGAATCCATGGGTTCTTAGGAGGAGGATCGTATGGGTGTTTTGAGTTTTTTCGATCTAACGGAGAGAGTGACAATCATCACGGGCGGAGGAGCCGGTCTCGGCCATCAGATGGCTGAGGCTCTGGCAGAGGCGGGTTCGAACCTGGTTCTTTGTTCCCGCAAGCTCCAAAACTGCGAGGAGGTAGCTCACGAGATAGAGAGGATGGGAGTCAAGGCTCTGGCTCTCCGGTGTGATATCGCCAAGAAAGAGGAGGTTGAACAAGTCGTAAGGGAGACGGTGAAACATTTCGGAAGGGTCGACATTCTCGTGAACAATGCCGGCAGGACATGGGGCTCTCCTGTCGAGGATTATCCCCTGGAGCAATGGAATAAGGTGATCGAGGTGAATCTCACAGGGACCTTTTTGTGCGCTCAGGCCGCGGGGAAGGAAATGATTAAACAGAAGTCCGGAAAGATCATCAATCTTTCCTCTTACGGAGGACTGATGGGCTCTGACCCTGAATATATGGATGCCATTGCCTATAATGCAACTAAGGGAGCCATTGTTACCTTTACGAAAGATTTGGCCGTGAAGTGGGCGAAATATAATATTCGTGTCAATGCCATTGCTCCGGGATGGTTTGAGACTCAGATGACCAAATGGAGCACGGAGGAACGAGGGGCCAAGATCCTGGATCGCCTTCTCATCAAACGGTTCGGAGGGGAAGAGGACCTGAAGGGAATGGTAGTCTTTCTGGCCTCGAAGGCGTCAGACTATGTTACGGGACAGATCTTATGCGTGGATGGAGGATTGACGGCGTGGTAGTACTGCTGGCGGCGGTCATTCAACAAGTTGATTCTAACTTTGACGTTACCCTGAGGCCGATCCCTGGCCGATCCCTGGCCTCTTGAAAATCCGGGGAGGCTGTGTTAATCTGGTATCCTAAATTCGGATGAGAGGGGTGGCGATGGCAAGAGTCTGTGAAATCTGCGGGAAAGGGCCGGTTTTCGGCCATAATGTGAGTCATGCGAACAACAAGACCCGGAAAATCTCCCTTCCGAACCTTCATAAAGTGAAGGCTGTCAGGGAGGGAAGGACGACTCGGATGAGAATCTGTACCCGGTGCATCCGGTCAGGACGGGTCACCAAGGCAGCCTAGATAATCACAAATCCCAAGATCCAAATCCCAAATTGCAAATAATTTCCAATCGTCAAACGACCAAAATCCGAAACAAATCCTTTGGTCATTCGAAATTGGAATTTGCATATTGTTTGGGATTTAGTGCTTGGCAATTGGTGCTTGCTCTGTTGCCTGGATAAGGAACCAGGGCCTATGCTTCCAGTGCCTCTCTTTCAGCCCTCATTCTCTCCACTCGGTAAACGCCCTTGACCTTCTCGAGATCCTTGATCACTCTTCTGAGGTGATTCAGGTCCCGGATTTCCACCTCAAAAGTACCAATCGCTTGCTTGTCGCCCGTCGTGTCGACCCTCGCATTAGTGATGTTGGCTTTGTTCGAGGAGATCGAGTTGCTGATCTCTGCGAGCATCCCTTTCTTGTCCTCGGAATAGACCCGAATACGGACGGGATAGCTGTATTCTTTCGTCGAATCCCATTCTACCTGAACCTTACGGTTTGGGTCGTCGTCCAGGACGCGCTGACAATCCGACGCATGAATCGTTACTCCCCGGCCCCGGGTGATGAACCCCACGACTTTGTCCCCGGGAAGCGGATTGCAGCATCTCGCATACCGGACCATCACATTATCAATACCCTTGATGAGAAGCGCATCTCCGGGACTGGAGCGGGTGACCTTCTGAATGAGGCGTTTCAGCCGCCCTTCTTCCTGCTCTGCCCTTTGTTGTTCCAGTTTTTCCGGGGGGAGAATCTTTCCAATGAGCTGATTGGCCGTCACCTTCCCATATCCTACCGCAGCAAGAAGGTCGTCCACGCCCTGGAAACTAAAATCGCCGGCCACCTTGGCCAAATCCCCTGACTTGATCAATTTGGCCTGCTGGAGGTTATATTTTCGAAGTTCCTTCTCAAGGATCTCTTTTCCCAGGGCGATCGATTTTTCCCTTTCCTCGGTCTTAAACCATTGCCGGATCTTGGTTTTGGCCCGTGCGGTCTTTACAAATTTAAGCCAATCCTTGCTGGGTTTCTGGCCCGGAGAGGTGAGGATTTCGATGGTATCTCCGCTCCGGAACTCATATCTCAGGGGAACGATCTTGCCGTTGACCTTCGCCCCTACGCAATGATTCCCCACGTCGGAGTGGATGCTGTAGGCAAAATCAACGGGCGTTGCCCCAAGAGGAAACTGCCTGACCGCTCCCTTGGGCGTAAAGACGTAGACCTCGTTGGGAAAGAGATCCACCTTGACACTGTCAATAAATTCGGCGTCATCCTTCAAATCCCTTTGCCATTCAAGAAGCTGCCTCAGCCAGGTGAAGCGTTTGTCGTCCGCCTCCTCGATGATCTTCCCCTCTTTATATTTCCAGTGAGCGGCGATGCCTTCCTCCGCGATCTTGTGCATCTCATGGGTTCGAATCTGGATCTCAATCCGCTCCCCATAGGGGCCGATGGCCGACGTATGGAGGGATTGATACATATTCTCTTTGGGAAGGCCGATATAATCCTTGAACTTTCCCGGAATGGGCTTCCACAGAGAATGGATGATTCCCAGGACGTCGTAGCAGTCTTTCATCGTATTGACGACGACCCGAAAGGCGGTGATGTCAAAGACCTGATCAAAGTCGATATTCTGATCTTTCATCTTCTGGTAGATACTGTAGGTCTGCTTTAGCCGGCCCGTGACCTGGCCTTCGATATGATTTTCGTAAAGCTTCTTCAAGAGAGTTCGTTTCACTTCGTCAATGTACCGGAGTCGCTCTTTCTCTTTTCTCGCGATCTTGTGCTGGATCTCTTCGTAGATCTCTGGATGGAGATATCGAAAAGCCAGATTTTCCAGCTCTGTCTTAATCCAATCAATTCCAAGCCGGTTGGCCAAGGGGGCGTAAATGTCGAGGGTTTCCTGAGCGATCGCCGCCTGTTTTTCGCGAGAGTGGTACTTGAGGGTCCGCATATTGTGAAGGCGGTCGGCCAGCTTGATGAGGAGGACGCGGATGTCCTTCAGCATGGCCAGAATCATCTTCCTGAAATTCTCAGCTTGCCCTTCTTCCGAGGATCGAAGTGAGATCTGGCTGATTTTGGTCAGACCGTCGACCAGCTGGGCAATTTCGTTCCCGAAATTCTCCCGAATCTCTTCAAGAGTGGTTAGCGTATCCTCAACGGTATCATGAAGAAGTCCGGTTGCCACACTGGCGACATCGAGTTTAAGCTGAGTCAAAATTCCTGCGACTTCCAATGGATGGATTAGGTAGGGCTCTCCGGAGAGGCGGGTTTGTCCCATGTGGACCTTAGCGGAGAAGACATAAGCCTTCTTCAGGAGGTCCATATCTGCATGGGGATTATACGAATGGAGCCAATCTAGAACGTCGTTGAATCTCAGCATCCCAGTTTCATCTTACCCACAACCACAGGAAAATTCAAGGGGTACCCAGCCCCCCTGAGGCTGTGAAATTATTCAGGGACAGAAGACCGGACGGGAAAATATTTCCAAAACTGTAGAATGCGGAGATTTATCTTTTTGACAGGCCGAAGAATGAAATCTATAATAAAGCGTCTCTGGGGAAGAAGAATGAAGCGATTCATCTTTGGAATTCTAGTCCTTGCCCTCATCTCAGGTCTTCTCTATTATCTGTTCACGCGAAATAAAGAGGAAGAGGGGACCTTCATCAAGATTTCCGGGAATATTGAAGCCACCGAGGTCAATGTCGGATTCAAGATCTCCGGGAGGATCGTCCAACTTTTTGTTCAGGAAGGGGACCAGGCTGCAAAAGGAAAAGTCCTCGCGAAGCTGGATGATGAGGATCTCCTCCAGCGCGTCGAACTGGCGAAGGCCACACTGAAATCGAACCAGGCTCGACTGGCGAAATTATTGGCCGGATCGAGGCCGGAGGAGCTGAGGGGGGCAGAAGCCGCCCTCCAGCAGGCTCAGTATGATTTTGAAAACAAACAGATCCAGTACGAGAGGATGAAATCCCTCTTCGAGAAGCGAGTCATTCCGAAAGAGTCCTTGGACAATGCAGAGACGGGATATAAGGTCGCAAAGACATCCGTGCAGAGGGCAAAAGAGAATTATCTCCTGGTGCAAGAGGGACCCAGAAAGGAAGACATTGACGATGCCCGGGCCCAGGTGGAACAGACCAGGGCTTCTCTGAAGTTGGCAGAGACACAACTGGCTTACACCGTCCTTTACTCTCCCATGTCCGGGGTTATTCTGGTCAAATCTGCAGAAATCGGTGAGGTGGTCAATCCGGGAACGTCGGTTCTCACACTGGCTGACATTGAGAACGTCTGGTTGAAGGGTTACATCTCCGAACCGGAGCTGAACCGGGTAAAATGGGGCCAGGAAGTGATCGTCACAACGGACGTTCGTCCGAAGAAGGAGTACCGGGGAAGGATTTCTTTCATCTCTTCTCAGGCCGAGTTTACCCCTAAACAGATCCAGACGGAAAAGGAGCGGGTGACCCTGGTTTACCGCATCAAAGTGGACATTGCCAATCCCGGGCGAGAACTGAAGCCCGGAATGCCAGCCGATGGCAAAATCCTGCTGACTCCTTCCGCCCCTGTCAAATAGATAGAGATGCTATCCGTTCAAACAACCAACCTGACCAAGAAATTCGGACCGGTGACCGCTGTCAATCGGCTCAACCTCGAGGTGAAGACCGGGGAGATCTTCGGTCTGGTAGGACCCGACGCCTCGGGAAAAACGACCACGCTCCGGATGCTTTGCGGAATTCTTCCTCCTGATGACGGGGAAGGCGGAGTGGCCGGGTTCAATATCCGGACCGAGGCGGAGTTACTGAAAGAGAGAGTGGGATACCTTCCCCAGCGGTTCGGACTTTACGGAGATCTGACCGTCCTCGAAAATATCCGTTTCTATGCGGATCTCTATCAGGTGTCTGGGAAGGAGAGAAAGGAGCGGACAGAGAGGCTCCTTCGCTTTGCAAATCTCGAACCTTTCGGGAGACGAAGAGCACAGGATCTCTCAGGCGGAATGAAACAGAAACTGGGCCTGATCTGTGCACTGATCCATACGCCTCAAATTCTATTTTTAGATGAACCGACCACAGGAGTCGATCCCCTTTCCCGGAGGGATTTCTGGATCATCCTTTATCATCTGCTGAAAGAAGGGGTAACCATTCTCTTCTCTACGTCCTATCTGGATGAGGCGGAACGCTGCAGCCGGGTCGGATTGATTCACCAGGGAGAATTGTTGATTGCCGATGAGCCCTCGGCCATCAAGGCCGGGATTGGGGGGGCCATCCTGGAGCTGCGGATAGAGAATCATCAAAAGGCGATGAGGTTCCTGGAAGGGGCCGAGCCGATTCGAAGCCTTGTCTTGGCAGGGGACAAAATCCATGTTCTTGTGGATGACCTTGAAAGAGGTGAAAAGGTGATTCGAGAAATCATGAGAAAAGAAAAGATGGAGGTTATTGACCTGCTGCCAGTGAGGCCTTCCCTCGAAGATGCTTTTGTGTCAATTGTGAGAAAGAGGGAAACGATAAACGATAAACAATGAACCATGAACGATAAACAATAACTGGATTCTTACATTTCACGTTAAATAGTGTCTGTCCCCAGATACACCTTTTCCGTCATGCCGGACTTGAGGAGACTGCCCCGTACCTGATACGGGGGCATCCAGTCCCGCCTTTGGCGGGATTGAAAGAATCCCGCTACTGAGCGGGACTTTCGCCGGAATGACGCCTTTTTGTGAAGCCCGTAGTTTATGGACAGAGAATAAATAGTTCATCGTCTATCGTTCATCGTTCATTGTCGGCAGGGGGTCCCATGACCGATTATGCAGTCGAAGTCGAAGCTCTCACCAAGACTTTTGGCAACTTTGTGGCCGTGGACCATATCCATTTCCAGGTGGAAAAGGGGGAGATCTTCGGATTTTTGGGGCCCAACGGCGCCGGTAAGTCTACCACGATCCGGATGCTTTGCGGTCTTTTGATGCCTACTTCAGGGAAAGGAAAGGTGGCGGGATTCGATCTCATGGGGGAGCCTGAAAAAATTAAAGAGGTCATCGGCTACATGTCTCAAAAGTTTTCTCTCTACGAGGATCTGACCGTCATCGAAAACCTCCATTTTTTTGGAGGGATTTACGGTCTTTCGGGTCCGTTGCAGAGAGAGAGGGAGGAAGAGGTCTTGGAGATGATCGGCCTCCAGAATCTCCAGGATCGAATGACCCGGACCCTCTCAGTTGGATGGAACCAGCGCCTCGCTCTGGGCTGTGCGATCCTCCACAAGCCTTCTATTCTCTTTCTCGATGAACCGACTTCTGGAGTGGACCCAATCTCCCGGAGGAATTTCTGGGGCCTGATCCAGCAGATGGGGGAGAAAGGCGTAACCACCTTCGTCACAACCCACTATATGGATGAAGCTGAGTATTGCGGGCGGTTGGCCCTGATTTATCAGGGGAGGATCGTCGCCTTGGGATCTCCTTCCGAATTGAAAATGAAGGCCCTCTCTCAGGGCGTGGTAGAGACGGAATGCGATCCCCTGATGCCGGCTCTGGATCTTCTGGAAAAGGAACCGTGGGTTCTTGAATCGGCCGTATTCGGAAATGGCCTTCATGTGATTGGCCGGGAGGGAATTGATGTGGAACACGAGGTCTCCCGCCTCTTTCAGGAGCACGGCATTCTTCTCAAGAAAATAGGCCGGATCAGACCCTCTCTGGAAGACGTCTTCGTGTCGTTAATTAAGAGAGAGGGATAATCAAGTTTAGAGAGGGATCACGGTGAAGCCTTCGCGGACATGGGCTATTGCCAAGAAAGAATTTTTCCATATCTACCGGGATCGGAGAAGCCTTGCCCTGGTGATCCTCATGCCCGTTCTTCTGATGATCCTCTTTGGCTATGCCGTGACTCTTGATGTGAAGAAAGTCTCGATGGCCGTTTTGGACCGCGATCGAAGTCAGGAAAGCCTCTCCTTCATCCAGCGGTTCAGCTTTTCTCCCCACTTTTCCCCTCCTCTCTATGTCCGGGATGAGAAGGAGATGAAGCGGCTTATCGATGAAGGAAGGGTGAAGATGGGACTGGTTCTTCCCTGGGATTTTTCGAGACTGATCAAGGCGGACAGGAGGGCCCCTGTCCAGTTGATTCTGGATGGCAGCGACTCCAACACGGCAAGTATTGTTCTCAGCTATGCCCAGGCCATTGCCCGGCAATACACTGAGGAGAAGACCTTCCTGAAAGTGGAAAGCCTGGGAAGGCAGAACGTGGCCATGCCCATCGAAGGCCGGCCGCGAATCTGGTTCAACGAGGAGCTGGAGTCGAAGAATTATTTTGTGCCCGGATTGGTGGCGGTGATTATGTCGATCATCGGTGTGCTCCTCACCGGGCAGGTGATCGTACGGGAATGGGAAAAGGGAACGATGGAGCTCCTTATTTCCACTCCCGTCCGGAAAGGGGAGTTGATGATGGGGAAGTTGTTCCCTTATTTTTTTCTGGGTCTTATCGACTTAATACTGGCTGTCCTCATGGGGAAATGGGTTTTTCAGGTGCCTCTCAGAGGGAGCGTTATCCTTCTTATCCTTCTTTCCTGCATCTATATTATTGGCACTCTGGCCCTAGGGCTGACCATCTCCACTGTGGCGAGGACCCAGCTTCTGGCCAATCAACTGGCGATGATGATCGGATTTCTTCCCAGCTTCCTCCTCTCTGGATTCACTTTTTCCATCGCTAACATGCCGAAGTGGCTCCAGATGATCACTTATGTGATCGCGCCCCGTTATTACGTGACCATCCTGAAGGAGATCTTTTTAAAAGGAGTGGGCATACCATTCCTCTGGCGTGAGACGCTCGCGCTGATCGTGTTCGCCATCGCGGGACTTTGGGTGGCGACGAAGAGCTTTAAAAAGGTGCTGCGGTAGATTTACAAAAGGTTTAGGTTAAGGTCGAGGTTAAGATGCCAGTTACTAATGAACCCATCAGTGAGAAGACACGTCAATACTACCCTGACAGATCCCCATCCCCCTCCTGACCCTTCGACTTCGCTCAGGACAGGCCTCCCCCTTGCTCGCCGCGCTGGCGCGCAAGCGCAGCGGGAAGGGGGAGGAAGATAGCGATTTCCCTCCCCTTCAAGGGGAGGGATAGGGAGGGGATGGGAGAGAGAGGCAGGAGATGTTCAGACGGATTCGATACCTTTTGGTCAAAGAATTGATTCAGACCTTGAGAGATAAGCGGATGAGAATCACCCTGGTCGTCCCTCCGATCCTTCAACTGATCATTTTCGGGTATGCGGCAAATCTCGATGTGAGACACATCCGCACGGCAGTCAGGGATCTGGATCAGAGTGTGGATTCGAGAGATCTCATCGGAAGATTCCAAAGTACGAAATATTTTGATATCGTTTCGTTTCCTCATACTCAGAAAGAAATCGAAACCCTCATCAATCAAGGAAAGGTTGTCCTCAGCATCGAAATCCCTGCCGATTTTTCAAGGAAGTTAAAAAAAGGAGACACAGCGACCCTGCAAATTCTTGTGGATGGGACAGAGTCGAATACGGCCTTAATCGGCCTGGGCTATGTGAACCAGATCCTTTCCGAATATTCCACAAAGATCCTGGTGAAAAGATTGAATCGGGCGGGAATGGTGGACTTTGAGGAGGCCGGCGTGGCATTGGAGCCCCGGACCTGGTTCAACCCCAATTTCGAGAGCCGCGTGTTCTACGTGCCTGGTGTGATCGGCTCGATCGCATTGCTCCTTCCGATTATCCTTACGGCCCAAGCTATTGTAAGGGAGAAGGAGATGGGGACTCTTGAGCAGATCATGGTGACCCCCATTCGATCCTGGCAGCTCATGCTGGGGAAGACCCTTCCTTTTGCCCTCATCGGCCTCCTGGATGCGATCATGATCGCCCTGATCGGTGTGTTCTGGTTTGAGGTTTCTCTACAGGGATCTCCCCTGGTTCTCCTGCTGGGGATTGTGCTTTTTCTGATGAGCTCCGTGGCCATTGGCCTCCTTATGTCTACGATCTCTTCTACTCAACAACAGGCCCAAATTTCCACCTTTTTCTTTTCCTTGCCTGCCTTTACTCTTTCGGGTTTTGCTTTTCCGATAGAGAATATGCCAGACTGGATACAGGTCCTCACGTACGTAAATCCGTTGCGGTATTTTCTGGTGATTATCAGAGGCGTCTTTCTAAAGGGGAATGGGTTAAATATCCTGTGGCCCCAGATGCTGGCCCTGGCAATTCTCGGCGGGATCATGATACTATTAAGTTCGCTCAGATTCCAAAAAAGGCTAAAGTAGCGTGAGGGAGTGGAATGTTGGAATAGTGGAATATTGGAATCATGAGTTTTCAAAAAACGAATTCTTTCATATCATGCCATTATTTCAATTTGCTTTCACATTATTCCACCATTCCATTATTCCAGAAAATTGCGATCAGGCACGATCAGGCAGGTAACGTTTCATGAAGCGTCTCCTCATGAACATCTACCGAAAACTCTATAAAGCCTACGGTTCTCAGCATTGGTGGCCTGGCGAGACTCCCTTTGAGGTGATGGTGGGTGCCATCCTCACTCAGAATACTTCCTGGAAGAACGTGGAGAAAGCGATTCAGAGACTCAAGGAGAAAGGAGTCTTAAATGGTGAAGGGATCCATCGGCTTAAGAAATCAGGGTTGGAATCGCTGATCAGATCCTCCGGATTTTATCGGCTTAAGGCTGAACGATTGAAGGCCTTTGTCGACTTTCTATTTAAGGAATATGCGGATGATTTGGAAAAGATGGGAAGGGAAGCGTTGGAAGTGTTGAGAACCCAGCTTCTCAACGTGAAGGGTATAGGACCTGAAACCGCGGACAGCATCCTTCTCTATGGCTTGAGAAAACCCATCTTCGTCGTCGACGCCTACACAAAACGGGTCCTTTCACGGCATGGGATCGTTTCAGAGAGGGCTTCTTATGAAGAGATACAGAAGCTCTTTATGGACCATCTTCCTCACAGCGAGAAGCTTTTCAATGAATATCATGCCCTCTTTGTTCATCTGGCAAAAAAGGCATGCAAGAAGCATGAAGAGTGTGATACATGTCCGTTAAAAAGCATAGCGCATGGCGCAAAGCGCATAGCGCATAGCGTAAAGAACTAAAGAGGGCATAGCATAGCGGAAAGCGCCTATTATCATGAGCGATGAGCTCGGTTATACTTGTTTAGGGATGTTCTTACCACGAGAGTGGAAATCCAGAGAGGAAATACTGGATTCCAGTTGGAGTTTGCCCCGTACTTGATACGGAGCAGGAATGAGAAGCAACGCACAGGACTTTAACCCTATGCGCCATGCGCTATGCGCTTTGCGAGGTTGTGATGGCCTACTGGGAAAAAGAGATTCGGAGTCTGGTAGGGAAGGCGATCCATCAGTATCAATTGATTCAGGACGGCGACCGCATCCTGGTCGGGGTTTCCGGGGGAAAAGACAGCCTGACTCTTTTGACCATTCTCTCTGAGCGTGCCAAACGGGTTCCGATTCACTATGAGCTGCTTGCGGTCCATGTTGATCTAGGATTCCAGTCGAGCGGGGTGGACGTGCTCAAAGAGTTCTTCGAAGCGAAGAAGATCGCTTATCATATTGAATCCACCCGGATCGCAGAATTGGCCAATGGTCCCGACAACCGTGAAAATCCGTGCTTTCTCTGTTCGTGGGAGAGAAGAAAGCGGGTCTTTTCTCTGGCACAAAGGTTCGGGTGCAACAAGGTGGCCTTTGGGCATCATAAAGACGATATCGTTGAGACTCTCCTTCTCAACATCTTCTACAGCGCGAAAATCAGCACGATGCTGCCCGTTCAACCCTTGTTTAAAGGAAAGATCACTCTCATCCGACCCTTGGCCTTGTTAGAAGAGAGGAAAACCGAGCGGTTTGCGAAGGAGAGGGGTCTTCCTTACTTTCCGTGTGGATGCCCCGCTTCTGAAACATCAAAGAGAAGAGAAGTAAAGGAATTGATCAGGGCGCTGGAGAGGCAGAATCCCCGGATCAAGGGGAACATTTTCCGGTCCCTTTCAAACATCAAACTGGAGCATACATTCTTGGAGTGGAAGAAATAAATCGAACATAGCATGTTTAAGAAAGGAGCGGTCTCATGCGAAAATTCTGTCTCGGAGTTATTCTTGTAAGCTTTGCGGTTCTCCTGGCTGCTGGAATCAGTTCAGCCCAGCAGAGATTCAGAATCGGATATGCGGTTCCTCTCACCGGGACATTTGGAAGGGATGGGAACCTCGTGAAGGATGCCTATACGTTCTGGGCGGACCTTGTCAATGCCAAAGGAGGAGTTGAAGTTAAGGGGAAAAAATATCCCGTTGATCTCAGTTTCATCGATGATAAATCGATGGCCGCAGAAAATGCCAAATTGACGGAAAAGCTGATCACAGAGGACAAGGTGGATTTAGTCCTCGGTGGGTTTGGAAGCGATTCGGTTTTTGCAGGAAGCGCCGTAGCAGAAAAGTATAAGTACCCTATGATCAGCGGCTCTGCCAGTTCCAATAAACTCTTCGATCGAGGGTTCAAATACTATTTTTCCACATTAGGGAAGGCGACGGAGGAAGTCCGAGGCTGTGTGGATATCGCTCAGATCCTCTCCCCTAAGCCTAAGACGGGGGTGATCGTCGGGTCGGACATCCTGTTTACCTCTTTGGCTGCGGAAGGGTACAAAAAGTACGCTGCTCAAAATGGTATTGAGATCCTCCTCTTTGAACTCTTTCCCATTACGCTTCAAGATTACAATTCAATGCTGATCAAAGTGAAGCAAAAGAACCCGGATATTCTGTTCGTGGGATCGCACCTGATGGTGGCCATGAAGACGATTAAGGCGATGAAGGAGATTGATTTTACGCCTAAAATGGTGGCCTTCAGCTACGGTCCCACGGTTCCGGACTTTGTCAAGAGTTTAGGTAAGGATGCAGAATATGTTGTGGCCGCCTCTGAATGGGCTCCCAACCTTCCTTATCGGGATCCCTTTTTTGGCACTGCCAAGCAGTTCAACGAGAACTACTTTAAGAAGTATGGACGTTACCCTGACTATGTCGAGGCTGCCTCAGCTGCCGGCGCTTATGCCATGCAGGTGGCCATCGAAAAATTGGGGATTACACCACCGGTGAAAGAACCGGACAGGGTTAAATTGATGGAGGAACTCCACAGGCAGGATTTGGCGACCTTCTACGGGGTCGTTAAGTTCGGACCGGATGGTGCCAATGAGACACACCCTCCTGTGGCGGTTCAGATTCAAAATGGGAAACTGGTCAATGTTTTTCCCAAGGGCGCAGCCGAGGCGAGCCCCTGGTATCCCATGAAACCATGGAAAGAGAGATAGAGGGGTCGGAAGAGGCGAGATGACCCTATTTCTGCAATCATTGCTGAACGGAATTCTTTTAGGGGGGATTTATGCCGCCTACTCTGCGGGGTTCTCATTGATTTTTGGAGTGATGGGTGTGGTCAACATCTTCCATGGAGAGATGGTGATGTTGGGGGCCTTTATCACTTACTGGATCTTCACCTTCTTTCATATCGATCCCTTCTTGACCATTCCTTTTTCAATCCTCTCTCTATTCATCTTCGGTTATTTGGTGCAGAGATTTGTCATCAACCGGGTGGTCGAAGCCCCCCCCATGACCTCTTACATTCTTACCTTTGGAATCCATCTGATCATCGCCTATGCAGCCCTTTGGATCTGGACGGCAGATTTCAGAACGGTGACGACGAGTTATTCAGGGTTCAATGCAAGCATCGGCGGAATCATCGTCCCTTATGCAAGGTTAGCCACATTTGGATTGGCGCTGATCGTTGTGGTTGGACTCTATCTGCTTCTGTACAAAAGTGATCTGGGAAGGGCGATCCGGGCCACCGGCCAGGACAAGGAGATGGCCCGACTGATGGGAGTTCCTATCCATCGGATTTATGCGGTTACGTTTGGAATCGGAGCGGCCATTACGGGGATGGCGGGTTCGCTGATGTCCACCTACTTTATTATCTACCCACAGATGGGGCTTCCCTATACGATCATTGCCTTCTGTGTCGTTGTTTTAGGAGGGATGGGATACATTCCGGGAGCCCTCTGGGGAGGGCTGATCCTGGGTGTGGTTCAATCCCTTACGGCCACTTATCTCAGTGCGGGGCTTTCAGGGGCCTTTACGTTTATTCTCCTATTCATCATGTTGGTCGTACGTCCGGCAGGCATTGTTGGCAAAGGGATTGTGGACTAGAACGATGTTCTGGAAACGGCCGTTCATCATTCTCATTGCGATCACGATCGCTCTCCTCATCGCGCCTTATACGGGGATTTCTGCATATTGGGTCAGGCTTATCACGATCATCTTTTTGTGGATTGGAAAGACGGGTTCCTGGAATATCCTCTCTGGTTACACGGGATACATCGACTTTGGGGCGGTAGGATATTTTGGAATCGGTTCTTACGTGACCGCCCTTTTGATGGCGAAGGCACACTTCCCTTTCCTTCTTTCCATTCTGATCAGCGGTGGTGTTTCAGCTTTGATCGCCTTGCCCATCGGATTGCCTACCCTTCGGTTGAAAGGGGCTTATTTCGGCATCGCCACACTCGCCTTCGCCGAGGCAATGAAGCAGATCATCCTGGAATTTGACAAAACCGTGGGAGTTAACTTCTTTGAAGGTCCCCATGGAATCACCCTGCCCATGGGTCCGGAAAACGAATTCTTCTATTATGTAGGCTTTGGCGTCATGATTGGTGTGATCGGAATGACCCACTGGATCGGGCGATCCAAATTCGGGTATGGCCTCCGTGCCATTCACGAAGCGGAACATGCCGCAGAGCTTTCGGGTGTGGATACATTGAGGGTCAAGGTCGAAGCCTATATGATCAGTGCCTTCTTCTTAGGAATCATCGGCGGCATAGAGACCTATTGGTTGACCTATATCACCCCTCATATGGTTTTTGACGTGCTCATCACCATTCAGATGGTTGTGATGTCCCTGCTCGGAGGCATCGGGACCGTCTTGGGACCGGTGGTGGGAGCTTCTTTCTTGACGATTCTTTATGAGCTGCTTCACAGGGATTTTCCATACACCTATGCGATCATCGTCGGGTTTGTCGTTGTCCTGGTGGTTCTTCTCATGCCCGAAGGAATTATGGGGACCTTAAACAGGAAAATGAAGAATTAAGAATGCCTCCTCTTGTCATTCCCGCGGACCCTTCGACCGTTCGCCCTGAGCTTGTCGAAGGGGGAACACGCTCACGGCTCAGGACAGGCGCGGGAATCCAGGGTTGGTTCCGGAAGATTCGGTTGGGGCTATGGCTATACTCGAAGGGAAGCATTTGACGAAATATTTTGGATCTCTCGCGGCGATCCATTCCGTCGAGTTCTCAGTCGAAAAAGGAGAGATCTTAGGGATGATTGGTCCCAATGGGGCCGGGAAGTCAACCCTTTTTAATGTGATCGTGGGGCTTTATCGGTCCGACCAGGGGGAAGTGGTTTTTAAGGGAAGAAAGATTTCAGGGTTGAAGCCTCACAAGATCTGCAGGATGGGAATTGCAAAGACTTCCCAGATCGTTCAGCCCTTCGCCCACATGACGGTTCTTGAGAATGTCTTGGTGGGCGGGCTTTACGGGAAGAACCTTTCGCTCCCGAGTGCAATCCGGGAGGCAGAAGAGATTTTGGAGTTTGCCGGGCTGGGTCCCTTGAAAAGAATGGTTTCTGGTTCCCTATCCGTTCCGGACCGAAGACGACTGGAATTGGGGAGAGCGCTCGCGACTGGAGCAGAGGTCATCCTTCTTGACGAAAACATGGCAGGCCTTAATCCGACAGAGATCGAAGAGGCCCTTGGACTTTTAAGGGAGATTCGGAACCAAGGTAAAACGCTGATCGTCGTTGAGCATGTGATGCGCGCCGTCATGGGAATCTCGGACCGAATCATCGTCCTCAATTATGGAGAGAAGATCGCTGATGGAACACCTGCCGAGATCGCGAAGAACGAGGAAGTGATCCAGGCCTATTTAGGTGAAAGAATATGCTTCGCATAGATCGAATCGACGTTTTCTATGGAGATGTCCAGGTTCTATGGAATGTCTCTTTGAGAGTCGATGGGGGAGAAATCATCACCGTGCTGGGACCCAACGGTGCGGGTAAGTCGACCCTTCTCCGTACGATTGTTAACTTGAACCGTCCCTTGAAAATTGACCAGAGGGATTCGGGTATTTTCTATCGAGACCGTAGAGTGGATGGTTTTTCCCCCGAGGAGACGGTGAAGCTCGGAATTGCCATTGTTCCGGAGGGGGCAAGGGTTTTTCCGGAAATGAGTGTGCTCGACAACCTGAAGATGGGAGCTTATATCGACAAGGCAAGGAAGATCCGGGAGAAAACTTTAAAAGAAGTTTATGAACTCTTCCCAAGGCTGAAGGAAAGGGAGTTTCAAAAGGCAAAAACCCTAAGTGGAGGAGAGCGTCAGATGCTGGCTGTGGGGAGGGCGCTCATGTTAAAGCCGGACCTTCTGCTCATGGACGAACCTTCTTTAGGACTTCAACCCATGTTGGTTACCCGGACCTTCGGGGCGATTCGGGAGATTAGCCGAAAAGGGGTTACGATCCTCTTGGCGGAGCAGAACGTTAACTACTCCCTTGAGATTAGCCATCGAGCCTATGTCCTTGAAAACGGGAGGATCGTGCTGGAGGGAAAAGGGAAGGAACTTCTTGACGATCCGCATATTAGGAAAGCCTATCTGGCCATGTAAGGGGTCTAAGAGCCTACGCCTCGTCCGGGACTTCGCCTGGGAGAGGGAGGCCTTTCCTGGGCGTCGGTTCTTTTCGTAGGGGCGGCGTCCTCGCCGACCGGACATGGCAGGCGGGACGCCTGCCCTACGTTTAAAAGATCCATAACCTCATATTGATAATGTTTTGTCGGTGTGACCGGACTAAGCATCTATGCCAGGAACACTCGTGAAACCGGAATGGATTTCCTTTTTATTTCCTTCATCAGGAGTACAAGAGGAGCAGGAATTGGTACAGGACGACGAGAAAGTAGATGGTGGCAACGATGACGAGGGTCCCCTTGACCCATTTAAATCTGCTGTGAAGGCACAGGAGGATCAGGGAGGTGGAGACGATGCCAAATTTCCAGATCCAAAATCTGTCTCCGTGGATATCCATCACCGATCGAACAACGGGGTTTAACTCCCAGCCTTTCATGTCCAGAATCATGATGGTGAAGAATGAGTCAAGAATGTTCAGTCCAAGAACCAGGACGAGCAGGAAGAATATGGCGGGGCTGTAACGGTCAACGTAACCGCCTTTTTTCCGTTCCTCCGTTCTCCTGATGGTTTTTCTTCGGCCGAAAAAAGTGTACCAGCTCAGGCCAGGAGTTGGCTTTTTTCTACGGTCTTTAAGGGTTCGTTTTTCTAGGTCCCTCAAAGAAACGGTTCTCCTTCTTTCCAGGTTAAGATTGAGGATTTTCTTAACCTTAGCCCGAACCCCTAAGAATTGCAAGCAAATGAGGGATGAAGAATTAATCGATTTTTTGCATCAACATTTTTATAGACATTAGGGATGTATTTCTGTTATATAGTGTCTGTCCATAAACTACGGTTTTTATAAAAAGTCGTCTTTCCGGCGAAAGCCGGAATCCAGTGTTTTCGAGGGTCTCTGGATGCCGGATCAAGTCCGGCATGACGGAAAAAGACGTTTATAAACAGACTCTATATAGAAACAACCTTTCATGTCTATTTTGTGTGGAAGATCGAGATCCTCAGAGGTGAACATGAAGCAGATCGATGAGCAATCCTATTATGGGATTCTGGAGGTGAACCCCACCGTTGCAGCCAAAGGAATCCAAAAGGCTTATGACCATTCGGAAGAGACTTTCGATCCCGATTCACTGGCAGCCTATGATCGATCCCACCTCCAGGTTTATCCTCAGAAGTTGGAGGAGGTTTCCATTGTGGAAGTTTCCATGGAGGAAGAGTCTTCGCTCGCCTTTACAGCCCTTTCGGTCAATGGTGCAGAAGAAACAGCACCCTATCGCGGTAAGAAGCTGAAACAGATTCGCGAGGAGATGGGTATCGATCTCAAGACCGTCTCCACAAAGACCAGGGTGAATGTCAAAATCCTTGAGGTGATCGAAGAGGAGACCTTGGAGAAACTTCCCCCTCTAGTGTATCTGAAGGGTTTTCTGAAAAGCTATGCCGGGTGCCTGGGTCTGAATCCCCTAAAAGTGGTGGAAGGATACCTTCAGTTCTTGAATGAATCCAAAAAGAAATAGAAGGAATACTGGAAGAATGGAATACTGGAATATTGGGTTTGAAAACCAATAGAGAACTCTTTGCCCATTATTCCACTATTCCAACATTCCATCATTCCGGGTGTTAGAGTTGTTCTGAGGTGAGTTCGGCCACTCTGGCTGCAATCGTGTTAGCGATCGCGCTGCTGAATCCAAGAAGTTTCTCTCGGATCTTACCCTCTTTATCGACAAAAACAGTGGTTGGAAGGCTCGTGACTCCGTAGCTTCTCACGACCTCTTCTGTAGCGATGGCGATGGGGTAAGGGATCTCCATCGATTTCACGAAGTTCCGAACCGTGTCGGTATCCCCTTTGTCCACGCTTATCCCGATCACTTCCAGCCCGTTTGCCTGATTCGTTTTGTAGATTTGAATCAAATGGGGAATCGATTCCCGGCAGGGTCCACACCAGGTCGCCCAGAAGTCAAGAAGAACGGCTTTCCCCTTGAGTTTGGAGAGGGTGATTTCCTGGCCATCGAGGGTCTTAAGGGTGAAATCCGATGCCAGAGTCAGAGCAGGTTCCTTCTCTCCCTTGAAACAATGGGAAAGAAGGAGGATCAACCCCAGACAGATGCTAAGCACTGTAAAGGATCTCAAGAAGTGCATTTTCATTGAAGATTTCCTAACCCCGCGGAGTCGGAATCAAATAGGGTTTGGAGTTCAAAAATCTCTAAACTCTCTTGTTTGGAATCCCGCCTTGGCGGGAAAATTTGGTAATTTGAGATTGTTTCGAATTTCGCCTGCCTGCGCGTAGCCGCTTTGGCGAAGGCAGGGATTTCGTGCTTCGAATTTTCCCTTAATTATAGCGCCTTTTCGATCATGCCGACCAGGCGGGCCTTCGGCACGGCACCAACGATCTGATCAAAGACCTTCCCGTCCTTGAAGAGGATGAGCGTAGGAATTCCTCTCACTCCGTATTGCCCGGGCGTGGCTGGGTTTTCGTCGACATTGAGTTTGGTAACTTTGACCCTTCCGGAAAAATCCCCGGTCAGTTCATCCACAATGGGAGCCATGCTGCGGCACGGACCGCACCAGGTGGCCCAGAAATCGACGAGGACCGGGATATCCGAGTTGAGCACCTCAACGGCAAAATTCTTGTCAGTAACCTGAACCGCCATCTTTTCCCTCCTGTCTTCCCAGCGGGCAGAATTCCGCCCGCCGCGAGTCATTTTCTTATAATGAGAGCTCTGAAAAACTACTTCGCGCTCTCAGAGATTTTTGAACTTTTTCAGAAACCTCATAATTTTCTTTCTAATATATAATCGGCCAATATGCAAAGGGATTCCCGCTCTTTCAAATTCGGGAAGAGATGAAGATGGTTCTTTGCCCTTTCAACATATCCCTTCGCCTTTTCCCACGTATATTTGATTCCGCCATACTTTTCGATGATCTTCACCACGTTGAAAAAGGCCTCTTTCGTAATAGGATCCGAGTCCGCCGTATGCTGGATATAAGATCTTTCTTCATGGCTGCAATGCCTGAGCACGAAGATCAGAGGAAGGGTGATTTTGCCTTCCTGAAGATCGATCCCGATCTTCTTCCCGAATTCCTCCTCCCTGGATGTATAATCAAGATTATCGTCGATCAATTGAAAGGCAATCCCCATATCCATCCCGAAATTGGACAGGGCTTCCACCTTTTCCTGTGGGACATTTCCAAGGATGGCTCCGATTCGCGTGGCTGCGGAGATGAGCGAGCCGGTTTTTCGACTGATAATGGAAAGGTAATCTTCTTCGGTTAGCGAGAGGTCATCCGTCCGAATCAGTTCCTCTAGCTCTCCCTCGGCCATGAGCGTTGTGGCCATCGAGAGGGTTCGGAAGATCTCCCAGTTTCCGTTTTCCACCGCAAGGGAGAAGCTTTTTGTAAAAAGATAGTCTCCGACGAGGACGCTGGCCTCGTTGCCCCAGATCGAGTTTGCCGAAGCGCTTCCTCTTCTCAATTCGGCCCGGTCTACGACATCATCGTGGAGCAGGGTGGCCGTGTGGATGAATTCAACGAGGCTGGCCATGCAGATGTGGCGATCGCCCTGGTATCCGCACAGCTTGGCTGAAAGGAGAAGGAGAATGGGGCGAAATCGTTTCCCGCCGCTGAAAAGGAGGTGCTCCCCGATGGCGGAGATGATGGGGGCATGGGACTTCAGATTCTTTCGGAATTCCTGGTCGACTTTTTCCAGATCATCCTTGATCGATGCGAAGGCCCCCCCCAGGGAGGGATTCTTCTCTTCGGTTATGGAATGGATATTTCCCAGCGTCATCATATCAAGAAATTATTAGCCTATCCGTCAGTCGTTGTCAAAGTTTTTTTCCCAAGTTGATCAAAAACGCCCCTGCCTACCGGCAGGCAGGCATCTGTCCCGCGCGTCGCGCCTGCGCGCTGAAGCGCTTCGGTGCGCAAGCGCGGGATTGCCCTCATCCTTCTTCGCTGCGGCGTACATCCTGTAGGGGCAATTCATGCTTGCACGCCGAAGTGCAGCGTTTCAGCACGCAGGCATGAATTGCCCCTACGAAAGATTTCGCCTGCCTGCCGAAGCCTCGGCGCAGGCAGGGGCGCCCCCGCAAACGGGATTTCGCATGGCTCAACTTGCATCTGAGCATTTTTGATCAACTTGGAAGCGAGACCCTGAAACATCCGGTTTTACTTTGCAGGTTTAAAATCCCGCAATCGGCAGTTTAGCGAAGGATCAAGGGCTCCAGGATCTTCGACTCCACCCCACTCGATTTGATTGATTCGGTAAGAATGAATTTGGCGTCGGCGCCCGTACGGGGATGGACAAATTGCAGCCCCTTGGGCTCCAGTTCTTCTTTTCTTAGAAGAGCCAATAGGTCGACG
>Ga0214473_10001693_pt1 | contig 28520 bp, 21 predicted proteins | sample RVTome_7_FD_203509 | JGI IMG/M metagenome (GOLD analysis project Ga0214473, IMG submission 203509) | Soil microbial communities from uranium-contaminated site in the Upper Colorado River Basin, Wyoming, United States - RVT98D197 | ecosystem: Environmental > Terrestrial > Soil > Contaminated >...
TCGATTCTCAGGATTTTTTCCGGCGACTCCCGGGCCACCTGTTCGATATCGACGCCGCCGGCCGGGCTGACGATGACGGTGACGTTGAAATCGGCGGGGTTCATGGTCACCCCGACATAGGCGGCGCCGCCGACCGCTTCGACGGCCTCCTCGACCAGGAGACGCTCGACGGAATGGCCCCGGATCTTCCGGCCGAACATTTCCGCCGCGAGGGAAACGGCTTCCGCCTGACCCGCGGCCCTGCGGACGCCGCCCGCCTTGCCCCGCCCGCCGATGAGGACGAGGGCCTTAAGCATGACCGGAGTGTCCGGCTCGACACTCCCTTGGATATCCGCGGCTCTCTCGAAAACACCGAAGACCCGAGGGACGGCGATGTCTTCACGCTCGAAGATGGTCTTGGCTTCGTTCTCGTAGAGTCGCATGCGTCTCTCAGCCCTGGCCGAGCAACCCGCCCCTGAGGTATATGGCCGTTTGGATCTCCGAAAACGAGGCGACTCGGAAGACCTCGCCGGTTGCGTGTCGGGTGACCACGCCCGTGGCGAAATCGACGGTGATCTCCTCGCCGCTCCGCAGGCCTGAAGAGAGGAGGTCGCCCGTAAGGACGGGCAGTCCGGCGTTGACGGCGTTGCGCTCGTAGATCGCGCCGAAGGAGCGGGCGATAATGGCCTGGACACCAAGGCTCTTGAAGCAGTCGACGGCCTGCTGGCGGGACGAACCGGCCCCAAAGTTAGAGGCCGTGACGACGATATCGCCCGGCGCGGCCTTTTTGGCGAAGTCTTCCCAGCCGGCGAGGTTGTCGAAGGTGTGGCGGCCCATCAGGGCGACATCGGTGATGGCCAGATACCGGTTGTGAAAGATCATGTCCGTATCGATGTTGTCCTTGTCGATGACCCAAATCCGCCCCCGGACGACGGTCGGCTTCGCTCCGGCGTCAACGGCTTTCGCGGGGGATGGCCCGGCGGCTGGAACCGCCCGGGGAGGGCTGGAAGCGAAAAGAACGGCTTTCGCGGGGATATCGGTGGCCACGGCGATGACTCCCGCGACGGCCGAAGCGGCGACGGTCGCAGGGGAGGCGAGGTAGACGCTCCCCTTGCCCTGCTTGCCGGCGAAATTCCGGTTGCCGGTGCTGACGGTGACCTCGCCCGGGCCGTTCTGGCCGATCTGTCCCTCGGCGCAGCCGGCACAGCCGGGGTTGCCGACGAGGGCTCCGGATTCGAGGAAGACGTCGATGAAGCCTTCATCGAGCGCGCGCCGCCAAACTTGCCTCGTGGCCGGGACGATCTTGAGGACGACGCCGGGGGCGACCCGCCGGCCCCTCAGGACGCCGGCCGCCGCTTCGAGGTCTTCAAACCGTCCGTTCGTGCAAGAACCGATGAACGCGGAATCGATCTTCGCTCCAGAGACGTCCCGGACGGCGACGACGTCCTCGGGATGCCCCGGGCGGGAAATGAGCGGAACGAGGTCCGAGACGTCGACCTCGACGACCCGGCTGTAATGGGCGCCGGCGTCGGCATAGGCGGCTTCATAGGGTTTGCCGAGCCCGTCGAAGTGGGCCAGGACGGGTTTGTTGGGCGCGAAGAGGAGGATGATGGCGCCCATCTCGGTGGCCATGGAGGCGATGGTGATGCGGCCGCTGAGCCCCAGGGCATCGATAGCCTCTCCGTAGAGTTCGGCGCTTACCCCGAGCAGCCCGGCTGCCCCGAATTCGCGGAGGAGCCGCAGGGCGATGTCCTTGGGCGTCGTCCCGGCGGGAGGCGTCCCTTTCAGGACGATCTTTGCCGACTCCGGAACCTTGAACCAGACCTTTCCGAAAGCCCAGGCCGCGGCGATGTCCTGGTCGCCCATGCCCTGGCCGAAGGCCCCTATGGCTCCCAGGATATTGGCGTGGGAGTCGGTCGAAACGAGGGTGCCGCCGGGCACGACGAGTCCCTCCTCGATGGCGATATGAGTACCGATCCCGGCATCGACATCGAAGAGGTTGACGCCGCGCTCCCGGGAGAAGAGCCGGCAGAGATGCTGGTTGGCGGCGTACTTCTGGTCGGACCCGCCGGGGTTGCAGTCGAAGGTGAAGAAGGTCTTGGAGACGTCCTCGACGGGCAGGCCGTGCTCCATCAGGTTTTTGACGACGCTGGCGCCTCCGAAATCCCGGGCGATACGGGCGTCGATGGCGATGTCGACGATGTCGCCGGGCCGGACCGGCCGGCCGCCGTGCCGGGCGAGGATTTTCTCGATGATCGTTTCGCTCATGAAGTTGATCAGGCCTCGATCAGGGTCCCTTTCTGCTTCATCACCAGGGGATCGAACGTGGCGAAGTCCGCTTGGTGGATGAGGACCGCTTCGACGACCTGGGGCCGGCCCTCTCCCTCCTTGGCGTGGCAGACGATGATATTGAGGATGTCTCCCGGCAGTCCGCATTCGGAGGCCAGGATCGCGCCCGAGACGGGATGCCAGGCATACTGGCCCGGCAGGCTCTTGCGATAGCCGCCTCGGCCGTCGGGCTCGAATTCGAGGAGCTTGCCGACGTCGTGGAGGAGGCCGCCGGCATAAAGGCGGTCGAAGTCGATGGCATAGGGCAGCCGTCCGTAGGCTTCGGCCTGGGCCCGCCCCAGGGCGGCCGCGCCCTCGGTGACGGCGATGGTGTGCTCGACGAAGTTGACCCCGAGCGTGTCCGTGAGGAGCGTGAACGGTATCTTCTTCAACGCATCGACGGATTCCCAATTTCCCAGGCGGCAGGCCAGGACGAAGGTCTTGACGACCTTGCCGCGGAGCTCTTCGTCGCCAATCCGGGCGAGCTGTTTCCCGAACAACGTCTCGATGTCTTTTTCGCCGATCATCATGGGCCTCCAGGAGGGTAAAGATACCACCTGCGGCGGACCTTTTCAAGGGTCGTCCGCATCCTGGGACGCCTTGACAAAAAGGTGCGGTTCGATGAGACTGAATCTCCACACCTCAAAGGAGGCCGCCCATGACGCCAAACCGCAACACCCTCTCCGCGTTCGCCATTCTGTTCCTGGCCCTGGCCGTCTCGCCGGGATTTCCGGCCGGGCCGAAAAAACCTTTCACCATAGAGGACTATTTCCTGACCAAGTCGCTCCGGGTCGAAGATATGACGGCGGACGGCGGTTTCCTGGCCGTTTCAGTCACGACGCCCGGCGACCGCCTCCCCCAGGACAACGCCCGGTATGGCGATCCGACGTATATCGGCCCGTCGAGGGCAGAGCTCGTCGTCGTCGAGACGGGTTCCGGCCGCGGCACTCCCGTGTTCACGGGCAAGCGGCAGTTCCGCTCTCCGGCTTGGTCGCCGGACGGAAAGGCCCTGGCCTTTTTTGAATTCAAGGACGGACGTTATCAAATCTCGGTTTGGTTCAGGGAGTCCGGGAAAACCGGGCCGGTCGCGCTGCCCAAGGGCAAGGCCATCGCGTCCAACTCTCCCCTGATCTGGGCTCCGGACGGGAAAAAGCTCTATTTCACGACGAGGGCCCAAGATTGGGAGGCAAAAACCGCCGCCCTGTTCACGAAGGCCACGACCGCCCCGGTCATCGCCATGGACTCGCGGGACCCGTTCCTCCAGTGGGACGATGTCAGGCGGCGGGACAGGCTGGTCATCCCCGCGGCCTGGGATTTCGGCGTTCAGAAGATGACCGAGCTCCTGCCCGAGACCCAGATATTGTCCGTGCGCCTAACCAAGGACGGGACTGCGCTCCTCTTCGAGAGGGACGTCACGGAAAAAACGAATTACGACGTCATCGGGGGCACGAAAAACCAGCTCGAAATCCTGCCCCTGCCGTCCGGGCCGTCCCGGGTCTTGATGAAGCCCTACGAACAGCGTTCCCTCGTCTGGGCCAAGGACCTGAAAACCGTCGCCTTCACAGACAAGGGAGACGTCTTCGTCATGTCGCTCGAGGACAAGGAGCCTCGACGGCTCACCGGCGAGAAAGAGGCCGAGGCCGTCAAGGAGGCCGCCGGAGACGAAAAGATGGAAGACAAGGAGAAAAAGAAAAAGCCGACGTGGAGCGTCGTCCGCTTCAGCCCGGACGGCTCCTCGCTCCTCGCCACGAGCGCCCGCGTCCAGGAGGATCCCGGCAAAGACGAGCCGGCCCGCCGGCCCTCGCCGCCGCGCCAGTACTGGCTCGTCGACGTCCACACGGGCGACAAACACATGATCCATGAGCTCCCCGAGGATGAAGACAGCCGCCCGAACCTCCAGGTCGTCGACTGGAGCCCGGACGGCGCCTCGATTTACTTCAGCACTTCCGCCCCGGACCGTTACGACCGAGGCCTGGTCCGGTTCGACCTCGCTTCGAAAACATTCGCCGACCTGAGACGCGGCTCCGCCCTCGCCGGCCGCTGGCTGATGTCCGAGGACGGCGCGACCTTCGTCTTCACGGAATCCGACGGCGACTTCTCCGACGAGCTCTACGCCGCCGACGCCGGATTCCGCGACGTCCGCAAGTTGACCGACCTCAATCCCTGGCTCAGCGACAGGGCCCTCAGCCATACCGAGCTCATCCCCTACCGCGATGCGGACGGCCGGAAGCTTTACGGCGTTCTTTACTACCCCGCCGGCTTCGAAAAGGGGAAAACCTATCCGCTCGTGACAGAAGTGTACGAGAGCTATTTCGACAACGGGTTCAACGGAGCCCTCAACATCCTGACCTCGGCCGGATACGCCGTCTTTCACCCTTCGGTCAACCTGACCACAGGCTATCCCGGCGAAGCCTGGGCCAAGGGCGCCCTGGCGGCCGTCAACAAGGTCATCGACATGGGTGTCGCCGACCCCGACCGCCTGGGCATCCAAGGGACGAGCTACGGGGGTTACGCGACGGTGCTGCTCATTACCCAGACCGACCGCTTCAAGGCGGCCATCAACAATTCGGGCAAAGTCGACATGGTCAGCTTCTACACCCAGAGCCCAAGGCTCGGCGTCCGGAACACGCATGCCCCCGAGAAGAGCCAGGACCGCATCGGCGGCACTCTCTGGGAATATCCGGAGCGCTACCTCGCCCATTCGGCCATCCTCAGGGCGGACCGGATCACAACCCCGCTCCTTTGCATCACCGGCGACCAGGACCCGAACGTCGAAGCGCTCCAATCCCAGGAGATCTATTACGCCCTCCGGCGTCTGGGCAAGACATGCGTCTGGCTCCGCTACCACGACGGCGCGCACGGCGGCCCGAACACGTCCGAAGAGCGCGCGGACATGTACAAGCGCATGATCGAATGGTACGACAAGTACCTCAAGTTCGAGAAAAAGTAAGGGACGGAGAAAGATGCTCGAAGGCGTTTCCATCGACGAATTCCGGGGGGATTACGAGGGGCTCGAACGGATGGCCCACGCCTCTTGGCGCGACGAGTACGGCCAGGCGTCTTTTCCCAACTTCTACCGTCCCGCCTTCCTCCGCTATCTCTTCGGCAGGATCCCGGAGGCCAAGAAAGACCTCCTGGTGGCGGCCTACAAGGGCGGCGAGATCGTCGCCTTCCTGGCCAACCTGCCCCAGAAGTTTCATTTCCGGGGATCCGTCTACAACGCCATTTACAGCTGCCTTCTGGTCGTCCGCAAGGAATGTCTCCGCCAGGGTATAGCGCTCCACCTTATCCGGACGGCCGTCGAGGGCAACAGAAAGTACAACTATGATTTTTCGCTCCTGACGCTCGAAACCGGGCACCGTTCGACGCTAATGATGGACAAGCTCCGCGGCGAGGGAAACCGGCTCGAGCTCGTCCGCAAGTCCGGGGTCATGGCCCGCATCCTCGACCTCGACCGCGTCGACGCCTCCGAGGACTTGAAGGGCTACGAGAAGGCGGTCATCCGGCTCATCGGCGCCCACCGGCCGCCGAAAGCCGCGCCCGGAGTCGGTTTACGGGAATACCGCCCTTCCGACCTCGACGCCTGCCATGCCCTTCTCGACCGCTACAAGGACACCGTGGAGCTGGCCCGCGTTTGCGACAAAGGGGAACTCGCCTCCGAGCTCGCCTGCCCGGACGTCGCCCGGACCCTCGTCTGCGAAAAGGACGGCCGCGTCCAGGCGATGATCAACTTCATCCTCCACGACCACCTGGGCAAGAAGGTTGAACGCTGGGCCTGGATAAACAACGCCGCCTTCCCCGACCTCTCCCCCGCCGAGCGGGCGTCGTTCCTCCGGGCTTACCTGGCCCGCATCCGGGAGGACGGCTTCATCGGGACGATCGATTTCACCAAACGGGGCTGGCCGGCGGGACCTTTTTACCGGGCCCGGTTCATCCCCTATCCCCGGGCCGTCAACCTCGTGTCCTGGACGTTCAATCCCGGGATCTCGCTCGCCGGGATCCCCGTCGTATACGAAATACAAGTCTGAACCAGGACCCGAAAAAGGAGGGAAAATTGAAACGAATCCCGGTCATCCTGGCGGTGGCGATCGTTTTCGTCGGCGTCCGCATGAGCGGCGGGACGAGCCAATCCAGGAATGAAGTCCTCCAAAAAGCCGGTCTTTCGGCCGAAGCGCGGGCGGCCATCATCACGATCGGCGACGATGTCAGAAAGCTCGAGAAGAGCCACGAGAACTTCGTCAAAGCGACGGGAGAGCTCGAGGGCCTTTATGCCAAACTCGTCAGCAAGGTCCAGGAGGTCTCCCGGCTCGCAGCCGAAGCACAAAAAACGCGGGGCCAGGCGTTGGAAAAGCTCTTCAAGGCGACCGAACAGATGCAGGAGATGTCGCAGAGCTTCAACCTGCAATATCTCACGCTCCAGCAGAACATGCAGCAAGAGAACAGGCGGTTCACTTTGGTCAGCAATATCATGAAGACCAAGCACGACACGGCCAAGAACGCGATCAACAACATCCGCTGACGGTTGATTGATTGAGCGCCGCCGCAGCTATTCGAATCTGATTTCCATCCCGTTGATTTCATTCTCTTTGAAAAAGAAAAGAAATGGAGATCCTTTTAACGCCCAAGGGAAAGGGCCGGCTACTCCTCGGCGAAAGCGTCCTTGAGGAGCTGGCTCTGGCGACTGAAGGCCACGCGCGGGCTCCGCGTCTCCTTCATCAGCGAGATTTCCTGTGTGACCAGCCTGGCGATATACATCGTCTGAGCGGCGGTCTTGTGGGACTCCCTCTGAAAAAGCGGATGGTCGCGGTTGATATAGACGACGTTTCCTTCGGAGAAGCACTCCGGCCCCCGGGGACCGAAAAAATCGAGACAGACGGAGACGCTCTCCGTTCCCATGCGCACGCGGCGGACGATGGCGTTGGGCGTGACTCTCTTGACCAGAGGATGGCGGCGTTTTTTCTTCTTCGGCGCCACGGGTGCCGCCGCCCTCGGCTCCCCGACGGCTCGAGCCTCCCGCGGCGGGACCTCGACCTCTTCTCGCCCCTTCCTCTTAGCCCCGATGACGGCGCTGCCGCCGGCCTCGCCGGGTTCGCCATAGTCGACCGGGCCGAAGGGCGATAGGTCGGGATTGCGGGCCAGAGCCATTTGGATGCGCTGCAGGGCTTCGTTGACGGCGCGGCTTGATTTCCGCTGTTCACTGCGGTCGGCTTCCTTCCCCAGGGCTTTCCCGATGACGACAACGATTTTCTCCATGATCTTGAGGAATTCCTGGTACTCATCGGAATCCACGATAAAGCTCGAACGGTCCGAGGTGACGAGAAGAAAATCGGCGTTGATTTCGCCCTTGACCCGGGCCACGGCTTTTCCCCACGTTTCCATGCCGAAGAGGTCTTTTCTCACCGTCACGGACTTGACCTTGACTTCGATGCCCAAGTCCTTGAAGTCGGCGGCCGACTTCGGAGTGATGACGATCTCTCCGGTCACGAGCCCGTATTTGGTACCTTCGAGGATCGGAATTCTCCGGCCGACAAGGCTTCGCGGGTAGAGGCGGCGACCGTTGAGGTAGACGGCAAAATCCGGGGCCCTGAGGGGCACGCTCTCCAGGAGCTTCCTCTCCACGTCTTCAACGTGGAAAGACTTGGAAAGCTCGGAGAGGATGACCGTCGTGCCGTCGCCTTCTTGAGGATCTTGAGGGTCGGGGGCGAGGATTTCGCAGGGGATATGCCACTCGTCCTTGGCTTCCTCCCAGGCCTTCTTGTCAAAGACAACCCGGGCGCCAAAATTCTTGTGCCGGGTGATGATCTCGAAACGGGAGGCGGCGGCCAGGGAGGCAAATTTTCCGATGCCGAATTGTCCGATCCGGACGCGGCCGAAGCGGGGCGAGCGGGAATGAACGACCTTTTCGTTCGACCCTATGATGAAATATTGCTCGAGGCCGGCCATGTCCATACCCGTGCCGTTGTCGCTGACCACGATTTTCTCGGGACTGACCTCGACTCGCACTTCGGCGGCGTCGGCATCGTAGGCGTTGTTGACGAGCTCCCGGAGAAGCTCGACGCTCTCCGCATAGAGCCGTTCCCCGATCGAGACGATGTGCCGCTTGTCAACGGTCACCGCGAGTCGCTTTTTCTCTTTGATTTCCATTGATTATAGCCTTGGACTGTGTCCTTTATCCGGCTTGAGGAAATTCGTTTTCGGCTGGGCCTGCCCGGCGGCACATCGATTTTCCGGGCTCACCTCCGCGAGGGAGCATAAATCAGGGTTCAGACCATGTCAACCCCTGGACTCCCCGGCATGAATGCCGGGGCTTGTTCGGGGTCATGCAGTTTGACACGCCACAATTGAACTGATAGAAAATAGAAAAGAGAAAGGACAGACGGTCATGGTTTCCGCCGCCGAGCGTTGGGTCGAAGTACAGGAAAAGCTTGCCAAGCCGGCCCGCGTCACCTGGTGCGACGGCTCCGAGGGAGAGGCCTGGCGCCTCCTCGAGATTGGCCTGACGGAAGAGCGGCTCAACGGCCCGGTCTTCCAGAAGCTCAACTATAAGACCTGGCCGACGGCCTACCTCCACCGCTCCTCCCCGACCGACGTCGCCCGGACCGAGCACCTGACCTTCGTCTGCCATCCCACCAAGGAAGCCTCCGGCCCGAACAACAACTGGATGGAACCGGCGAAGGCCAAGAAGGTCATGGCCAAGATCTCCGACGGCTGCATGGCCGGACGGACGATGTACGTCATCCCCTACATGATGGGCCACCCCGACTCGCTCTACTCCAAAGCCTGCCTCATGGTGACGGATTCGAGCTACGTCGCGATCAGCATGCGCATCATGACCCGCATCGGGACGCCCATCTTAGAGAAATTACGCAACCGCGAGGACTTCATCAAGGGTTTCCACTCGATCGGCACCCTGGACCCCAACCGCCGCTACATCATGCACTTCCCCGAGGAAGGCCTCGTCTGGAGCGTCGGCTCGGGCTACGGCGGGAACGCCCTCCTCGGCAAGAAGTGCATTGCGCTCCGGATCGGCTCCTTCCTCGGTTACAAGCAAGGGTGGCTGGCCGAGCACATGGTCATCATGGGCATCGAAGACCACCGGGGGAAAGTCACCTACGTCACGGCCGCCCTGCCCAGCGCCTGCGGCAAGACGAACCTGGCCATGATGGAGTCGGCCCTGCCCGGCTATCGGGTCTGGACGCTCGGCGACGACATCGCCTGGCTCAACATCGGCCCCGACGGCCGTCTCTGGGCCATCAACCCCGAGGCCGGCTACTTCGGCGTCGCGCCGGGGACGTCGATGAAGACGAACCCGAACATGATGAAGACGATCAAGCGGGGCGCTTTCAACCCGACCTTATTCACCAACGTCGCCCTGGATACGGACCGGAACGAACCCTGGTGGGAAGGGCTCGACGGGCCCGTCCCCGAGCACCTCCTCGATTGGCAGGGCAACCCCTGGACGCCGGCATCGGGGACCAAGGCGGCCCACCCCAACTCCCGGTTTACGGCCTCCATCGTCAACTCGCCCATGCTTTCGAAAGAAGCCGAAAACCCGCAGGGCGTGCCGATCTCGGCTATCATCTTCGGCGGCCGCCGCACCCAGCTCATCCCTCTCGTCACCGAGAGCTTCAGCTGGTCCCACGGCGTCTTCATGGGCGCGCGCATGGGCTCGGAGACGACGGCCGCGGCCACGGGGCAGGTCGGCGTCGTCCGCCGCGACCCCATGGCCATGCTCCCCTTCTGCGGCTACAACATGGCCGACTACTGGCGCCACTACCTGAACGTCGGCAACCGTCTCTCCCGGCCGCCCAAGATCTTCTCCGTCAACTGGTTCCGGACGGACGACAAGGGGAAATTCATCTGGCCGGGGTTCGGCGACAACATGCGTGTCCTCAAGTGGGTCATCGACAGGGTGACGAACGTCGTCCCGGCGAGGGAAACCCCGGCCGGACTCGTCCCGCGCATCCAGGACCTCGACATGACCGGCCTCGCCATCCCCAAGGACAAGCTCGAACGGCTCTTCGAGGTCAATATCAAGGAATGGAAAAGCGAGGTCGACGAGGTCCGGGCCTTCCTCAAACCCTACAAGGGCCGGCTCCCCGCCGAGATCCGCGAGCAGTATGAAAAGCTCGAGCGCCAGGTCTGCTGAACTCGGGCTTGAGGCGATTGACGGGATAAGCGTTTTTCCCGCTCTTGTCGTATCGTCAGTATGAGGGAGGACATCCATGAGATATCTGCGAAGGGTTTTTATCGTCTTGGCCGCCGGTGCCTTTTTCATCGCTTGGTCCGCCGCGCAGAAGGTCGAGACCGTCAACGGGACAAGGGTCGTCCATAACGAGAAAGGCGGCGCTTGGGGCGCAAGTCCCCAGGTCAAAATCGAGCTTGTCCGAAAGATCGGCGGTTTGGACGAACCCGATCCCAATCTGTCGTTCGCCGCTCCTTACGACGTCGTCCGCGACTCCGCCGGGAATATCTATGTCCTGGACACCAGGGATAAATGCGTCCAGAAGCTGGATGCCGAGGGGAAATTCCTCATATCCATCGGCCGGGGCGGCCAGGGTCCCGGGGAATTCCAATCGGCCTCCTCGTTGGATATCGATGCGGCCGACAATCTCTTTGTCTTCGACGCCATCGGGCGGAAAATCGAGGTCTTTTCCTCGGACGGCAAGCCGCTGAACACGATCAAGTTCGAGACGCCGTCGGTCGGGACCATCCGGAGGCTGAAGTCCCGCCAATTTATCAAAGGCGGGAGGCTGTTGCTTCGGGACGTGATGGAAGGATCGAGAAAACTCCCCAAACTTCTTTCGATTATCGACCGCGACGGCCGGACGCTGACAACCTTCTGCGAGGCGACCGATTACAAGGACCCGAACGTCAACTCGTCGGCCAACAGCATCCTATTCGATAGGGACGCCCATGAAAACATCGTTGTTGGCTTCTTGTACCAAAATCGCATCGACAAATACGCTTCCGGCGGAACTCTGACCTGGCGGGCGGACCGGCATCTCAATTATGGAACCGGAGTGATCGATAAAGGGTTTATTAAAAGGGACGAAGGTGGAACGAGTATCCAAGCACCCAAGATGAACATGGTTTCGCTTGGAATCGCCGCTGACGGCGCGGGCCGGATATGGGTCAACACCTACAACCGGCAGATGAGTCCGGAGGAGTTGGGAGAGAGTATCACGATCGGCGGAGTGACAAGAGCCACGAAACGACCGGGCATCGAGAAAACGGATATCTACAAGCTTGAGATCTTCGACCCCGCCGGGATCCTGCTCGGCGACATCCCTCTGGATCATCTAGCCCATGGGCTTCGGATTTTCGGCGATGCCCTGTTCATCTGGGACGCTGAAAATGCGGCCGTGTATCAGTACAAGATCGTCGAGATTTCGTAACGGCGCGGCGATACCGAATTATCGCTCCCCTAGCATAAACGTTCGCGCCTCGCCGCAAGTATTCTATAGTGAGGCCGACGCCGGAGAGGATTTCTTGAATTTGAAAATGCACAGACCCCGGCCCGGGCGCTGCGCCAGGTTCGTGCTCGCGCTTTTCGGCAGTCTATTCCTGCTGGCCTTTCTCTTCGTCCCCTGCACGACAACCACATCCTCCTTGCGTGCCGACCCGCACTCCCAGGTCGTCATCCGGACGACGCACCCCCGGAATTCCTACCTCTTCCTTCCCCAGTATTTATCGATGAGGTCTCATCCCAAGGAGGGGCGGACCGTCCGCACGCGTTCCTTCCAGTGGTCGGCTTTCATGATCCTCGTCGCCGTCCTGGGGCTCTTCGACTACGCGGTTTTCTGCCGTCTGCTCCGGCGGACGCGCCGGCCGGCGGAGGGGGCGGGAGCCGACGAAGTAGGGCCCGGCCCGCCCGGCGACTCCTCCTCTTCCCTTTCTCTGTTCCGCTGAGCTAGAATAGCCTCAAAGGGAGGATTCCGTGAAGGTCATTTCGGCGCTCCTCGTTCTGCTGACGTGTCTTCCTGTTTTCGGGGGGAATGCAGGCCAAGACGCGTTGCGCGAGGTCAGCGTCAGGATCCTGGCCGACGAGGAGGTCAGGGCGACGCCGGGCTGGCAAAGCCGCATCTCGTCCCTCATGAATGCTGTCTCCGGAGAGTACGAACGGCTCTTCGGCATCCGATTCACTATCTGCGGATTCGACGGCTGGTCGTCTGATGATACTCTCGGGTCTCTAGAACTCCTTCTCGACGCCCTGGACGCGACGGTCTCCAAAGAAGGATGCGACGCCCTCCTGGCCCTGACAGCCCAGAAGGGCTTGGCGTCGAACACGCTCGGCTATTCCCTGTTCAAGGAAGGCGTCGTTCTTGTGCTGTTCGCCGAGAAAACTCCCGGGCTGGAAAGGACTCTCAAGCACGAGTGGGGTCATATATTCGGCAGCGCCCATGTCGCTGACCCGGGATCGATAATGAACCGTCTTCTCCTGGGCGGGGAATTCGACGCCCTCAACGTCCAGGCCATTCGGCTCAGCAAGGCCCGGACCTTCAACGGTGTCGATTTTCCGATCCCTAAGGAAGCCCGGCGGCAGGCGATCGACATCTACCGGGAGATCTGCGATTCCAACATCAGAGCGCCGGCGACGGGCAGCCCGTCCGTCGCGGCGCCAACATCCACGGGTGTCGAGGTCAGCCAGGAACTCCGGGCAATCCTTGACGAAAGAGGGCGGAATGAAATGTTTTTCCTCGACGACGCTCCCTTCCTCCTCGCGGGGATCCACCTGGAAGAGAAGGAATATGACAAGGCTCTGGACGCGTGCCGCGCCGCCCTCAAACTCAACCCGGAGAACCTCGAGACCAGGAATCTCATGGGGATCATAGCCAGAAGACAGGGTCGCATTGAAGAGGCTATCGAAATCTACGAGAAAATCCTCGAGGAAAAGCCCCGGTCTCCCCGCTTCTTGTATAACATGGGCATCGCCTATGCGAAGAAAGGCGATCCCGCAAGGGCCCAGGATCTCTACCACCGGGCGCTCGAGCTCAAGCCCAATTTCGCCGAGGCCTGGAACAACATCGGCGAACTCGGCCTGCGCTCCGGCCAACTCGAAGAGGCCGAAGCCGCCTTCCTGGCGGCCTTGTCCATTAACGGCGCCTTTGCCCTCGCCCATTCCAACTTGGCCGAGGTCTACGTCGCCAAAAAAGAATATGACAAATCTCTTGCGGAAATCACCCTCGCCCTCCGGCTCGACACCGGGATTCCCTTCCCCTACAACGTCCGTGGGAATCTTCTCTTCGCGCAGGGCAAAATCTCGGAAGCCGTCGCGGAGTACACCAAAGCCATCGCCCTCGATCCCAGCTACGAAAAAGCCTACTACAACCTCGGAATCTGCCGCTTCGGGGAAGGCCATGTCCCCGAGGCCATGGCCAATTTTTCCAAGGCCGTCGAACTCGCGCCCCGGTTCGCCGAGGCCCACGCCAGCCTGGGTTATTGTCTCCTCCACGCGCGAAAAATCGATGAGGGAATCGCCGAGATACATCGGGCCCAGGAGCTCGGGCTCGTCTCCGCCAAAATCCATCTCAACCTGAGCTATGCCTTTCTCCTAAAAAACCAGCCTGGCGAGGCCATCGAAGAAGCCCGCAAGGCGCTTCAACTCGACCCGGCACTGGCCCAGGGCCACAATAACTTGGGCATCGCTTACACAAAGAACGGGATGGTCAAAGAGGCCGCTCAAGCCTTCGGGAAGGCTGTCGAGCTGGACCCGAACTACAAGGACGCCTTCGCCAACCTGGCCAACCTCATGATGCTTCTCGGAAAACGGCAGGAGGCCCTCGGTCTTTACCTCAAGGCCATGGCCATCGACCCGAAAGACGGCGTCCTGCGCAACAACATCGCGGTCCTTTATTTCCAGGAGGGCTCCTACGGAAAGGCCTGGGACCATGTCCAGAAAGCCATGGCCCTGGGTGCCAAGGTCGACCCGGATTTCCTAGACGAGCTCAAGAAAATGCTGAAACGCAAGTCATCAACTTACGGCGGAGGGAAGAGCTCATGCGCGGATTAAAAGGCAAGAGAGTTATGGTCGAGGTTGTCCCCTATCGCTTCTCGTAGGACTCCACGATCGACTGGTAAACCAGGGCCCTGAATTTGCCCTGGGCGTCGCTCCCACCCGCGGGCAGGAGCTGGGTCATGAACACGGCGACGAGTTTTTCCACCGGATCCACCCAGTACGTCGTATGGTAGGCGCCGCCCCAGCCGAAGGCCCCGACCGAGCCCGGGTCGCCGTTCTTACCGAGCTCCTTGGTCACCCAGAAGCCGAGGCCGAAGCCCTGGCTACCGTAGATCTGGCCGACGTGGTCCACGGTCATGAGTTCGACCGACTTCGGGCTGAGGACGTGAACGCCGCCCCACTCGCCGCCGCTCTGAAGCATGAGCAGAAACCGGGCGTAGTCCTCGGCCGTCGAGAGGAGTCCCGCACCGCCGGCGAAGCACATCCTCGGCCCCTTGACGTAGGCATTCTCATGGGCGTCCTCGACGAGTTCGACCTTGCCGTCCTTTCCGGCCCCGTAAACCGCCGTCATCCGGCCGGCATTATCCTCGGGCAGGAAAAACGAGGTATCGGCCATCGCCAGCGGCTCGGTGATCTTTTTCTTGATGAAATCGGCCAGGCTCATCCCCGAAACGACTTCGACCAGGTAGCCGAGGATGTCGGTGTTGTAGCCGTAGATGAATTTCTCGCCGGGCTGGGCGTCGAAGGGAAGTCGAGCGAGCTTTTTGATATACGCGCCGATGGGCTCCGGCCGGTCCGCCAGGAACCAGCCCTGGAGGCCGGCGGCCTTATAGAGGTCCTTGGCCGGTCCGTCGCCGTAGGAGATGCCGGCCGTGTGCGTCAACAGGTCGCGGACGGTGATGGGCCGCTTGGCCGGGACGACCTTGTAGCCCGGTCCCTTTTTCGCCGCCTCCGAGACGGCGACCGTCGTATCCTTGAACTCGGGGATGTACTTCGAAACCGGGTCGCCCAGCAGGAGCTTCCCCTCCTCGAAGAGGATCATGACGGCGACGCTCGTCACGGCTTTGGACTGCGAGGCGATGCGGAAGATGGCGTCCGTGGGCATCGCCGCGCCGCTCTTCGGGTCGAGCTTGCCGAAAGATTGGAGATAGGCCACCTTGCCGTTCCGGGCGACGAGCGTGACCGCGCCGCCGAGCCGGCCCTGGTCGACGTACATCTGCATAACCTCGCCGATCCTCCCCAGACGCTCTGTGGACAGGCCGACCAGCTCCGGCCTGGCCGTGGGCAGTTTGGCGGCGAGCGCCGGCAGGGCAAGGGCGAGCCCGAAAAACAAGACCAAAAGGATGGCATGTTTTAACCACGGGAAACTTATTCTTGATCGATTTCCCATCTTATGCTCCTCGCACTTTCCTCCCCTGATTTCGGGGACTGTCGGGAAGAGAAGAAAGCAGCCCGTATCCGGACGCTGCCTGGGCAGTGATGGGAGCCGTGCATAGCCCCCGTAGCGGAAGGGGGCCCGTCGGCCTTGGCCGATGGGGGAACCGTCGGGACAGGTTCCTGGGGGGCCGGGGGATATGCATGGCTCCCATCGCTGCAGAACCGGGCAGCGTTCGCAAACGGGCCACATTTATCTCCATAATTTTCCCGTAATCGGGAGAACGACCTACTTGATGTACGGCACTCCTTTTTCGGCCAGGAGCTTGTTGAGCTCGGGGATGTCCTTCTCTGTTATGTCCTTCATCTTCTGGAAGAGCGGTTCGGCGAAGGCCTTGAGGTCGTTGAACTGGTCGACGGCCGTCTGCGTCGGCGCGCCGGAGCTCCCGGAACCGCGGCGTCCGCCCGTGACAAGCTCGGCCGCCGTGCCGCCACGGAAGGCGACCATGAGCGGCTTGCGGTACATGCTCTGCTCCGGCGAGCTCAAGTAAAAGACGGCCTTGATGGCGTCGACCTTGTCCTTGACGGCCTTGACCTTGGCCGCCAGGGCCGCGTCGGCGTTCTTCATCCCCGCGACCCGGCCGGCGACGTCGTCGAGCTGTTTCGACGTGGTGTCGAGGGCCTGGAGCAAGGCCCGGCCTCTCTGGGCCAGGTCCTGGGACTCGCGCGCGAATTTCTGTCCGGCCCGCCGCTCCTCCATGGAAATGCCCTGGTCCGGATCTTCCTTGACCACGAACGGGGCTTCCATCTTCTTGCCGTTGACCTCGAGGACAGCCTTGTAGGCGCCGGGCAGGACGTAGGCCCCGAAGCCGCCCCGGCCGCCGCCCCCCCCTCCGCGCATCTCGCCCGGCGCCGGCGCCGGAGGCGTGGCCCCTTCGCGCAGGGCCCAGATGACACGGTTGAGCCCGGGCTCTCGGCTCGCGAACGGCGTCGCGACCTCCCTGCCGTCCTTGTCCTGGATGGACAGCCGGAGGTTGGCCCCGCCGGCCGCGGCCGGATTGAGGTAGTAGTTGACCGCCGCGCCGAACGGGGAATTGGTCCCGGCGTATCCGGCGTCGCTGTAATTGTCCACGGTCGACCTGGGGGAGAAGAGGACGGCCGATTTGACGGCGAAGAGGATAGCTTCCGACTTCACCGCCTCGGCCGTGAGCTTCTCGAGCGGCCGGATGTCGTCGATGATCCAGACGCCTCGGCCGTGGGTGCCGATGACGAGGTCGCGCTCGCGCGGATGGATCTGGATATCGCGGACGGCCACGGTCGGAAAGTCTCCCTTGTAGGGGATCCACTTCTTGCCCCCGTCGGCGCTGATGAACAGCCCGAACTCGCTGCCGACGAAGAGGAGGTTCCGGTTCTCCGGGTCCTCCCGGACGGTGTGGAGGTAGCCGTACTCCGGCAGGTCGCCGCGGAGCGAAGTCCAGGTCTTGCCGAAGTCCTCGCTCTTGAAGATGTACGGCCGGTAGTCGGCGACCTGGTGCCGCGACACGGTCAGGTAGACGCCGCCCTCGACGAAGTGGGAGGCCTCGATCCGGGTGGCCCAGTTGTCGCCCGGCCCGAAGCCCTTGATGTTCGCGGTCACGTTCTCCCAGGTCCGGCCGCCGTCGCGCGTCACCTGGACCTGGCTGTCGTCCGTGCCCACCCAGATGACGCCTTCCTTGAGCGGAGACTCGGTGATGGTCAGGATGGTGCAGTGGTTCTCGGCGCCGGTGTTGTCGATGGTCAGGCCGCCGGAGTCCTTGAGCTTGGCCGGGTCGTTGGTCGTCAGGTCCGGGCTGGCCTTGGTCCAGGACATGCCCCGGTCGAGGGACCGGAAGAGGAAGTTGCCGCCGAAATAGAGGACGTTGCGGTTGTGGGGAGAAAGGTAGATCGGCGAGTCCCAGTTGAAGCGGTAAGGCGGCTCGCCGAGCGGCGGCTCGGGCCGGATGCCCACGGACTCGCCCGTCTTGAGGTTGTGCCGCTCGATCCCGCCCATCTGCAGGTTTCGGTAGAGGATCCACCAGTCGACGGGGTCGAACTGGGCGTAATATCCGTCGCCGCCGCCGGTCGGGATCCATTGGGAGTTGAGGATGCCGACGCGCTCGCGGGTGTTCGAGGGACCGAGCCAGTTGCCGTTGTCCTGGAGGCCGATGTCGAGGTAGTAGGGGTCGCGCATGTCGAGGCCGACGTTGTAGACCTCGGCCCAGGGCTGCGCGGCGACGCCGAGCGCGCGGCTCCCGCCGTTCCAGGAGATGTCGATCCCACCGTCGTTGCCGCTGATAACATGGTCTGGGTCATGAGGGTCGACCCAGACGGCGTGATGGTCGGGGTGGGCGCCCCGGAAGACCTGGGTGAACGTCTTGCCGGCGTCACGGCTGACGTAGCATGAGCCCGAGTAGACGTATAAGACGAGGTCGTTCGAGGGGTCCACGGTCAGGCGGCTGTAGTAGAACGGCCGGAAGTTGACCCGGTCGTAGGTTGCCTTATCGCAGGCCCTCCGCCAGGTCCGGCCCTTGTCCTCGGAGCGGAACAGACCGCCGTCCTTGGCCTCGACCAGAGCGTAGACGACGCCCGGGTTCGACCGGGCGACTCCCAGCCCGATCCGGCCGTAGGGGCCGGCGGGCAGGCCGTCGGCCGTGGCCGTCCAGGTGTCTCCGCCGTCGGCCGTCTTGTAGACCGCGCTCCCCGGCCCGCCGCTCCGGAAATAGTATGGCCAGCGCCGGTGTTCCCACATCCCGGCGTAGAGGATCCTGGAGTTCGAGGGGTCGATGGCCAGGTCGCAGGCCCCCGTCTCGGGATTGACGTAGAGGACCTTATTCCAGGTCTTCCCGCCGTCGGTCGTCCGGTAGACGCCACGGTCTTCATTGGGGCCCCAGAGGTGCCCCTGGGCCGCGACGTAGACGACGTCGGGGTTCGCCGGGTCGATGACGATCCGGCTGATGAACCGCGTCTCGGCCAGGCCCATGTTCTTCCAGGTCTTGCCGGCGTCCTCGGACTTATAGACGCCGTCGCCGGGCGCCACGGAATTGCGGGCCGTGGCCTCGCCCGAGCCGACCCAGACGATGTCGGTGTGGCTCTGCGAAACGGCGACCGCGCCGACCGAGACCGTCGCTTCCTTGTGGAACGACGGGGCCCAGTTGATGCCCGAGTCCTCGGACTTCCACAGGCCGCTCGGCCCGACGGCCGCGTAGATCACGGACGTGTCGTTCTCGGGGACGGCGAAATCGACGGTCCGGCCGCCCATGTTGGCCGGTCCGATGTTGCGGGCCTTGAGTTGCTTGACGACGGCCGCGTAGTCGAAGGCGTCGGCCTTGACCGCGGGCTTGGCCTCTTTCCTGGCCTGGCCGAAGCCCTGAGCTCCGGCGAGGAGGAAAGCGGCAACGAGGACGAAGACGCAGAAACCGACCTTTTTATTAAAACGCATGGGAACCTCCATTCATCTTGCTTATAACAAAATATCCGGGCACATGTCAAAAAAAGCGGCCCTTGTCTGCGCCCCCCAATCTTCATATAATAAGCCCGCTTTGCGCCGGCCGACGGCTTCCGGAAAAGGAGAAGGGCCATGCATCTCCAGACCATCGACTGGGTCATCGTCTTCGCCATCCTGCTCGTCTGTTTCGGCCCCGCCCTCTTCTACCGCAAGCGGTCGGGCAAGAACACCTCCGAGTTTTTCGCCTCCGGGCGCATGGTGCCCTGGTGGCTGGCCGGCCTGTCGATGGTGGCCACGACCTTCAGCAGCGACACGCCGAACCTGGTCACGGACATCGTCCGCCGCAACGGCGTCGCCGGCAACTGGGTCTGGTGGGCCTTCACCCTGACCGGCGTGGCGACGGTCTTCTTCTACGCCCGGATGTGGCGGCGGTCCGAGGTCCTGACGGACCTCGAGTTCTACGAGCTGCGCTATTCCGGGAAGGCGGCCGGCGTCGTCCGCGGCTTCCGCTCGGTCTATTTGGGCTTCCTCTTCAACTGCATCATCATGGCCACGGTCAACCTGGCCGCCTGCAAGATCGCCGCCATCCTCTTCGGCCTCAACCGCTGGGAGACGCTTCTTATCGTCGGCCTCCTCAATGTCGTTTTCGCCACCGTCACGGGGCTCTGGGGGGTCCTCATCATCGACATGATCCAGTTCTTCGTCAAGATGACCGCCGTCATCGCCGCGGCCTACTTCGCCGTCAAGTACGTCGGCGGCATGGGCGTCCTCGTCGAGAAGCTCTCGGCGACGCCCGGCCCGGGCGGCATCAACTTCCTGAGCATGCTGCCGAACTTCAAGAGCAACTGGGACCTGGCCATCGCCATCTTCATCATGCCCCTGGCCGTCCAGTGGTGGGCGGTCTGGTACCCGGGGGCCGAGCCGGGCGGCGGCAGCTACATCGCCCAGCGCATGCTGGCCTCGAAATCCGAAAAGGACTCGCTCGGGGCCGTGCTCTTCTTCAACATCGCCCATTACGTCCTCCGGCCCTGGCCCTGGATCCTCGTCGCCCTGTGCTCGATCATCGTCTTCCCCCAGCTCTCCGACATCCAGAAGGCCTTCCCCAACCTCGACCCGGGCCTCCTCGGCCACGACATCGCCTACCCGGCCATGCTCAAGTTCCTGCCCGTCGGCTTCATCGGCCTGATGGTCGGCGGCCTGATCGCGGCCAACTCCTCGACCAACCTGACCCATCTCAACTGGGGCGCCTCCTACCTCGTCCACGATTTCTACCGGCGGTTCATCAACAAGAGCGCCACCGAGAAGCACTACGTCATGATCGGCCGCGTGGCCACGATCGTTCTGTTCGTGTCGGCCGGCGCGCTCGTCTTCGTCCTGGACACGGCCAAGGACAGCTTCGACATCATCCTCCAGGTCGGGGCGGGCACGGGCCTCCTCTACCTCGTCCGCTGGTTCTGGTGGCGGGTCAACGCCTGGTGCGAAGTCAACGCCATGGTCAGCTCGTTCGCCTTCTCCCTCCTCCTCCTCGTCCTGCGCAAGTTCGGGGTCATCGTCCCGACGCACTACGCCCTCATCCTGACGATCGCGGTGACGACGATCAGCTGGGTACTGACGGCCTTCCTCGGCCCGCAGACCGAGCGCCATACCCTGATCGCCTTCTACAAGAAAGTCCGTCCCTTCGGGCCGGGATGGAAGGCGGTCCGGAAGGAGGCGGGCATCTCCGAGGTCGATGCCAAGGGCTCGCACGAGAGCTTCCCCCTGGCCCTCATCGGCTGGGTCTCCGGGTCGCTGACCATCTGGTCGGCCCTTTTCATGGTCGGGAACTTCCTCTACGGCCGTACGACCTACGCCCTCGCGCTTCTGGGGGTCTTCGTCCTGAGCGGTCTCGTCCTACTCCGGGTCGTCAACCGGCTCTGGAGCAAGGGCCCGGCCACGCCGGAGACGCCAACGTTGACGTGAAGGCCGTTATCGAGCCCGTCTTGATCCGGCCCGTCTTGATCCGGCCAAGACGGAAAGTCTCCGATTCTTTGAGATAGTTCCGATCTCCCGGACGTTATTATTTTATATAGGGATTTCTTGACAAAAAGCGCTTAATCGCTTAAGCTATTTTCAGAGGAGATCTTGCATGGAAACCGCAACAATCCGCATTCCCGAGGACAAGAAAAACCTGCTCAAGGCGGTGGCCAGCTTGGAGAACAGAAAAATGAACGATATCATCGTCGACCTAATCGACGCATATATCGAGCGCCGCAAGGAAACGGCTGAACTGATGGCTATTCCCGGCTTGTATCAGCGGATCCGGGCCTCATCGCGGGAATTCCGGCGGGGGAAAACCGTCTCTTTAATTGATGCCCGGAAAAAGCTGGAGCGTTGAGCTTTCAAAGTCCGTCCTGAAAGCCCTACAGCGTCTGGACAAAACGGCCTCTCTTCGGGTCCTTGATGGTTTGGGAGAGCTGGGCGAAGCCGAAAATCCGCTCCGTCATAAGGACGTCCGTTCCCTGGAGGGAAAACTGAAGGGGTATTACCGCCTCCGCATTGGAGAATATCGGGCCATATTCGAGCTGGATCCGGATGGCAGACGGATCGGCGTGCTAGCCGTCATCCCCAGAGGAAAAGGCTACTAGTGGCGAGCTGGCTATTCGTTGGAGCGGGGTAATGTTAGAATAGCAAAGGAAGGGAGGGAAACATGAAGAAACTCAGGATATGGGCAGCGATATCATTGACCCTGGGGATCGCAGGGCTGATTTTTCTGTTTCTTTCGTTCCTCGCGCTGACGGATATCTTCCACGGGGAGGAAGACGCCAGCCTCGAATGGACGTTGCTCCGGCTGTCTTTCTTGGTCATCTTCTTGCTCATCGTCGCGACTTTTGTCTGCACGGGCCTGGTCCTCAAGTATTTCCGCGACAAGGATGCGGAGAAAGAGCACAAAACCTCGGATTGACGCGGCCGGGCGAACTCCGTATATTGAGGGGCGTATCTCCCCCAAAATCCTGAATCCGGAGGGAACGATGTCACAAACCCCGCAAAAAACCAACTGGGGCCCGATCCTCGTCCTGGGCGGCCTCTGGGGACTCTCCGAAGCGGCCCTAGGCCTGTACCTGCGCCAGTGCGCTTCGACCGTCTCCGGCTCGCTGATGACGGGCGCGGCCCTCTTCTTCTTGGCCGCGGCCTGGGCGGTCTCGCCCCGCGCCAAGACGGCGGCCCTGATGGTCGTCATCGCCTCGGGCTTCAAGCTCTTCGACGCCCTGCTCCTCGGCCTGCCGGTCCTCAGCGGCGCCATCGGCAACCCCATCTTCGCCATCGCCATGGAGGGCGCGGCCTTCGTCCTGATTGTCAGCATCATCCGCAAATCGCTCGGGGGGAAAGCCGCTGGGCAAGGGCTCGCCGGAGGCATGGCCGCGCTCGTCGCCGTCAACCTCTTCCCGCTGGTCAAGTTCGCGACGGGCGTCGCACCCTGTGTCGCGGGAACGTCCTATCCCCTCTCGCTTTATTACGCGCCCATCGCCGTGGCTCTGTCGGCCCTCACCGTTCCCCTGGGCTTCCGGGCCGGCGCCGTCCTGGCCGCGCTCGAAAGCCGGCCGGCTCATCTGCGCTGGGCTTCACCTGCTGTGTTGGCTCTCTCGCTCGGCGCCCTGGCCCTGCTGAGACTTCTCTGAGCCGGGTGTTTGCCGGGAGGTGACCATGGAAAAAAATCCGGACAAGAAGCACCCGGGCGGTGTCAGCCGCCGGGCTTTCATCAAGGGGATGGGGACGGGAGCTCTGGGCACGGCCGTCCTGCCGCCCCTCCTCGGGCAGACGATCTCGACCAAGAAGGGCCGCATCCCCGTCTACGACAAGAAGACGATCACCATGACCGTCAACGGCAAGAAAGTCGGCCTAGTCGTCGAGCCCAACGACACGCTTCTCGACGTCCTCCGCGACCGCCTCGACCTCACCGGCGCGAAGAAGGTCTGCGACCGGGGCGAGTGCGGCGGCTGCACGGTCCTCCTCGACGGAGCGCCTGTTTACGCCTGCATGTATCTCGCCATCCGCGCCAACGGCAAGGCGATCAAGACGGTCGAAGGCCTGGCCGATGGCGAAAAACTCCACCCCGTCCAGGAGGCCTTCATCGAAAAGGACGGCTACCAGTGCGGTTTCTGCACGCCGGGGTTCCTGATGACGACGTCCGCATTCCTCGAGAAGAACCCGGCCCCGTCCCTGGACGAGATCAAGCAGGCGCTCTCCGGTAACCTCTGCCGCTGCGGCAATTACGCCAAGATCTACGGGGCCGTCGACGCCGCGGCCCGGAAGATGAGGGCGGCCTGAGATGCGAAAAAAAGATTTCACGGACATCGGGGACGGCAGCCGTCTCTACATGGAAGAGGCCCGGGGGCAGGCGACGAGGCCACAGCGCCCGGCCCAGGCCGCATCCGCCAAGCCGGCAGCCAAACCCGCTGCACCGCCCGCCGCTCAAGCCGTGGCCAAAGCCCCCGACTACCGTCACATCGGCAAGCCGACGCGCCGCATCGACGGCCGCGAGGTCGTCACCGGCCGGGCCACGTACACCCAGGACATCAAGCTCAAGGACATGCTCATCGGCAAGATCCTGCGCTCGCCCCACGCCGCGGCCGAGGTCGTCTCCATCGACCTCGCCCCGGCCCTGGCCCTGCCCGGGGTCTTCGCCGCCCTCAAGCTCGCCGAGGGCAGGGTCCGCTACGCCGGCCAGCAGGTCGCGGCCGTGGCCGCGGTCGACGAGAAATCCGCAGCGAAGGCCCTGTCCCTCGTCAAGGTCGAGTACAAGACCCTGCCCTGCGTCGTCGATTGGGAAAAGGCCCGCGACATGAGCGCCCCGCAGGTCCGCGACGGCAAGCCCAACGTCGAGAAGTTCAACGAGTACAGCCGGGGTGACGTCGAGAAGGGCTTCGCGGAGGCCGACGTCGTCGTCGAGCGGACCTACCGCACGGCGTTCGAGATCCACAACCCGGCGGAGACCCACGGCAGTGTCGCCGCGTGGGAGGGCGACCATCTCGTCGTCTACGATTCGACGCAGAATATCCACGGCGTCCGCGACGGCCTGGCCCGGGCCCTGAAGGTGCCCGCCGCCAACGTCACGGTCATCAAGAAATACATGGGCGGCGGCTTCGGCAGCAAGCTCGGCCTCAATGAGCACACGGTCGTCGCCGCGAACCTGGCCCGCGAAACACGACGGCCCGTCAAGGTCCTGTTGTCGCGGCGCGACAACGCCGTCTGCGTCGGCTACCGGCCCTCCTCGCTCCAAACCTATAAGGTCGGGGCGAAAAAGGACGGCACATTGACCGCGTTCTCGCTCGTGAACTACGCGTCGGGCGGCGTCGGGGCGGGCGACGACGTCTCGGAGCCCGTCGTCGATATCTATAAGTGCCCCAACTGCAAGGTCGAGGAATTCACCGTTTACACGAACACCGGCGCCTCCCGGGCGACGCGGGCCCCGGGCCACACCCAGGGCGCCCTCGGGCTCGAAGGCGTAATGGACGAGCTGGCCGCGGCCCTGGACATCGACCCCCTGGAGCTTCGCAAGAAAAACTACTCGACGCGGAACCTGGGCGACACGGGCATCCCCTACTCGACCAAGGGCCTCGACATGTGCTACGAGCTCGGGGCTAAGGCCATCGGCTGGGAGCGGCGGAACCGCAAGCCCGGCGATGGGAGCGGCCCGGTGAGGCGCGGCATGGGCGTCGCCACGAGCATCTGGTTCGGCGCCGGCGTGCCCGGGACGCTGGCCGACGTCGTCCTTTACCCGGACATGAGCGTCGAGGTCGTCTGCGGCACGCAAGACCTCGGCACCGGCACGCGGACGCACATGGCGGTCGTCGCGGCCGAGACGCTCGGGCTCGACCCCAAGGACATCACGGTCAAGTTGGGAAATTCCGACTATCCGTGGGCTCCGCTCTCGGGCGGCAGCCTGACGACGCCCTCCGTGGCCCCGGCCGTGCGCGACGCCGCTCTCAAGGCGGTCGACCGGCTCATGGCGGTCGCGGCGGCGCGGCTCAAGGTCGCGGCCGACGACGTCGTCATGGGCGAGAGGAAATTCTTCGCTAAAAGCGCGCCCGAAAAAACGGTCGCCTTCGCCGACGTCTACCGCGACCTGAGGCGGGAGACGCCCTTCCACGGCGAGAGGACCGGCTTCCCGCAAAACGAATACGCCTTCAACACTTTCGGCGCCCACTTCGCCGAGGTCGAAGTGAACGTCGAGACCGGGCGCATCCGCGTCCTCAAGCACGTCGCCGCCCACGACAGCGGCCAGATCATCAACAAGCTGACGGCCGAAAGCCAGGTCGTCGGAGCCGTCACCCAGGGCCTGAGCGCCGGCCTCTTCGAAGAGCGGGTCATGGACGACACGACCGGAAACCCGGTGAACCCCAACCTCCGCGACTACAAGATCGCGACGTCGCTCGACATCCCGGAGATCGTGCCCATGTTCGTCGACGTCGTCGATGCGCGGCTGAATAATTTGGGGACGAAGGGGCTGGGCGAGCCGCCGCGCATCCCGAGTTCGGCGGCCATCGCCAACGCCGTCTACAACGCCGTCGGGGTTCACGTCCGCGAGATCCCCATGACGCCCAAGCGCGTCCTTACGGCCCTCAAGCGAAAGGAGGCCGGGTCATGAGAGAATTCAAGATCGCCCAGCCGCGGACCGCGGACGAGCTGGCCGCCCTCCTAGCCGAAACGCAGGAGCCGGTCGCTCTCATGGCCGGAGGCACCGACGTCATCGGCGAACTCAAGAGCGGCGTCGCCGCGGCCGGACTCGTCGTCGACCTCCAGACGGTCGCCGGGCTGGCCGGGATCGCACCTGAAAAAGACGGGCTGAGGTTCGGCGCCATGACCAAGGTCGTCGAGCTGGCCGAGAACGCGGCCGTGGCCCGGGATTACCCAAGCCTGAAGGAGGCGGCCCTGTCGCTGGCGACACCCCAGCTCCGGAACGTCGGAACGGTCGGCGGCAACCTTTGCCAGCGGCCGCGCTGTTGGTATTACCGGGACCCCCAGGTCGTCTGCCGGAAGAAGGGCGGCTTCAACTGTTACGCCTTCCAGGGGCGGAACAAGTATCATGGGATCTTCGGCGGCGGCAGCTGTTTCATCGTCTTCCCATCAGACCTCGCTCCGGCCCTGATCAGCCTCGGCGCGAAGGCGACGATTGGGGGCGCCAAGGGCGACAAGGTCGTCCCGCTCGAACAATTTTATGCCCTGCCAGAGGTCGATGTCCGGCGCGAAAACGTCCTGGAGAAAGGCCAATTCCTGAAAAGCGTCTGGGTCCCGCCGCCCAAGGCGGGGCAAAAAGCGGCCTACGTCAAGCTCAAGGAGCGCGGCACCTGGGACTTCGCCCTCGTCTCGGCGGCCGTAGCTGGAACCGTCAAGGACGGCGTATTCGCGGAGATATCGGTCATCATGGGCGGCATCGCGCCTGTCCCCTGGCGGCTCGGGAATGCGGAGGACGTCTTGCGCGGCAAGCCGGCGAAGGAAGCGCCTGTCCGGCAGGCCGTTGACGAAGCGCTCAAGGACGCATCGCCTCTCCGGGAGAACGGCTACAAGGCCGACCTCGTTTACGCCGCGCTCAAGGAAGCGGTCCTGGCCATCGCGGCATGAATTACAGCTTCCCCAAGCTCATCGAGATCCTGGCCGGAGGGACAGGGCTCGCTCTGGCGACGATTGTCGAGGCCGAGGGCTCGACCCCCCAGGTCACGGGGGCCTCGGCCGTGTTTTCGAGGGCAGGGCTCGTGGCCGGGACGGTCGGCGGCGGCCTCCTCGAGGCGCGCGTCGAGGCCGTGGCCGGAGAAGCTCTCCATAACGGAAAAGCGCGGCTCCTGACGTTCCGGCTCGACGCCGACCCGGCGGACATGGAGGGCGCAATCTGCGGCGGCTCGGCCCGGGTCCTCGTCGACCCGGGCGTCGGCGCGGCGCGGCCCGTGTTCGAGCAGGCGCTCGACGGCTTCCGGAAACGCCGGCCCGGAGTCCTGGCCACCCTCATCGTGCCGGGCCAAGGGGATCTCGTTTCGGTCGAACGGCGATTCCTTCCTGCCGGGGACGCCCCTGTCCGGAGCTCCGGGGACCGGCCGTCGGCGGCCCTAGGCTTTGCGGGAGTCGGCCCGGCCGTCCTCGACGCCGTCGTCAAGGACGGCCGGGCCCGTCTTGTCGATAACCGGGGCCGCATGACATTCCTCGAGCCCGTCCGGCCCCTCCCCCGCCTCATCATCGCCGGGGCGGGACATGTCGGCCGGGCCGTCGCCCGGCTGGGAAGCCTTCTCGATTGGAGCGTCACGGTTATCGACGACCGGCCCGAATTCGCCAACGCCGATAATGTCCCCGAGGCGGACGAGGTCGTGGTCGGCGATATCGGCGAGTCGGTCCGGACGGTCGAGGATTCGCCAGATAACTATTTCGTCATCGTCACCCGCGGCCATCAAAAGGACACCGAAGCCCTGCGGGCCGCCATCGGGCGCCCCGCGGCTTATGTCGGCATGATCGGAAGCAAGACTAAAATCGAGATCGTGCACCGCAAGTTCCTGGAGAGCGGCTGGGCTACGGCCGAAGCGTGGGCCAGGGTCCACGCGCCGATCGGGGTCGAGATCGGCTCGAAGACGGTCGAGGAGATCGCCGTCAGCATCGCCGCTGAGCTCGTCCTCGTCCGGTCCAAACGGAAGGAGAGCGACCGGCCGTGATCTGGGCCGTCATCCTGGCCGCGGGCGAGTCCCGGCGGATGGGGACGCAGAAGCTTCTCCTCCCCTTCGGAGAGACGACGGTCGTAGGAGCCGTCGTCGGGACGGCGCTCGCCTCGCGCGTCGACCGCGTCCTAGCCGTCCTCGGCGCGGATCGGGAGGCCGTCCTTGGGGAGCTCGGCCCGTACGACGTGGTCACGGCCGTCAACGAGGATTTCGCGAAGGGCATGCTCTCGTCGGTCCAGGCGGGCTTTGCGGTCCTCCCCCCTGATGCCGAAGCGGCGGTCGTCATGCTCGGCGATCAGCCCTTCCTACCGGCCCGGGTTGTCGACGCGGTCGTTGAGGCCTTTCGGCGAAGCGGCAAGGGCATCGTCGTCCCGGCCTTCCAGGGCCGCCGCGGTCACCCCGTCCTTATCGGCCTAAAATACCGGGCCGAGGTCCTCGCTCTCAACCCCACGGACGGCCTGCGCCGGCTCATGCGGGCCCACCCCGAAGACATCTTCGAGGCCGAGGTCGAAGACGCGAACATCCTCCGCGACATGGACGTGCCCGAGGACTACGCCAACGAGCTCAAGCGCCCCCCCGCCGATTAAAGAGAAGAAGGGGTCAAACCTATTTTTTCCGCATTTTTGCGTAAAAAATAGGTTTGACCCCTTCTTGATCCCCGTCTCATTCCCTCAGCCCCTCCTCCTGATGGAAGGGCACGTTTGACTCTCTTCCAAAATCACTCTAATATACCGACAGTCTG
>Ga0214473_10001694_pt1 | contig 28514 bp, 28 predicted proteins | sample RVTome_7_FD_203509 | JGI IMG/M metagenome (GOLD analysis project Ga0214473, IMG submission 203509) | Soil microbial communities from uranium-contaminated site in the Upper Colorado River Basin, Wyoming, United States - RVT98D197 | ecosystem: Environmental > Terrestrial > Soil > Contaminated >...
GAGACTACTGATAGTACAACAGTCAAAACCACAGTCATCGTCAAGAGAATTATCAAGAGAGCCTGTCCAGAATAATTCTTTTTAAACATACAAATTCAGTGTAGCAACCTATTAATGTTGGGTCAATTCTAACATTTTTATCTTTAATAAGTTCTTAAAAGAATTCTAGATGAAGTCGTAACGCTAGCTCCTTCAATACCCTGAGAGTCGGCATCATGTGCTGTTATCGTTATTAATACTGTCGGGGCAACGCCAGGAACGACTACAGGACATGTAAAAATCGTTTGCGTACAATCAACCATAATGTTACTGCCTGTAAGCCTGGCTGATTCAGATGCTATATAACCACCAGCTCCACCTTCACAAGAAAAATCCGTAATATTACGCTCTGAATCTTCGTAGACGAGAGTATCACTTGTGCAGGGTGTATTACTTGGGCAACAAGATGTTATAGACCTGGCGCTTCTTAATTGTCGCTCCATCACAGCAAATGCGTAGTCTAAATTTTCTCTTACCGAGATAAGTGATTCTCCCTTTCTTGAGCCTCGTAAGGTAAGAACAACTGCTTGTGTCGAAATGGTTGCAATAATAATAAATATTGTCACAGCAACTAATAACTCAACAATCGAATACCCACCTCTTTTTGACTTTTGATTTTTGTAATTTGTAATTTGTAATTTGTAATTTGTCATTCCCCTATGGTGTCTGCCATCTTGTAAATTGAGTAACGGTTCTGGTTTCGTGCAAACCTTTTGCGTCACTCCATTCTACGGTAATTATAACTTCAATGTTGTTTATATCCGTATCAGAACAAATAACTGGTAAAAATGCTGGAGGAGGCGTGAGATTACTTTCAAAACAGGAAAAGATTACATTCCTTACAAAGATTGTTGAACCTACATATTCGTCTGATGCACATGCACTACTTTCCGAAGGTAAATTCCACGATAGTTCTCGTAGACACCAAGTAACAGAAGTCTCCGCCTTCTGCTTAAAAGAGGTCCAATCAGTGTCTCTTTGTTGCCTTAACCACTCACTCACTTCTTGCGCCAAGCGTGTTGAAAGTGCAGAATTTCTGGCAAAAGAGCTGTTACTTACTGAAGACGCAGCCAGGGATACTATTCCAACCATGACCAATGCAGCAACTGCCAAAGCAAATATAACTTCAAAAAGTGATTGTCCTTTCATTTTATTTCGCCGCTTTGAGTAATAACAACTGACTTTGTATCGCTGGTAGATAATTGTGTAAAAGTGACTGTTACAGTCTTATCGACACCTTGGGTAAGTACTAGAAATGTAAAACGGTTACCAGGAGGAAAAGGACCTACAGATATATTTAACGGAAGAAGATTAACGGTTTTAATTTCGGTACCTCCACCACCTCCAGAGCATCTGTCTTCAATTGCGTAAGACCAGTTGTTTTTTCTTACTATTGCATATCCTTCTAAAGTGACGCATCCAGCTTCTTTTTTCCCCGTTATAGCTAGTTGCTGTGCTAATCTTAAGTTTGTCTTGAACTCTCTTACAACTCCTTCTAATTGCTGGCGTCTTTGAAAACCTCGGTAGTTAGCATATCCGAAACCAAACAAAAGCCCCATCGTCATTATTACTACTAAAAGCTCAATCAATGTGAAGCCATGAGCATTGACAAAGTTCCTACGAAGTAGGGTTCTTTTTAATGTAAATCTATTTACATTGACAAGGTTCTCGCGAAGCGAGGTTCTTTTCAACGTGAATCCTTTTAGTGAGTGTCTTTTGTAAGGCAGGTGCATAAAACCTAAGGATTAATCACTCGATAATTGCACGGAGTTCCTGAACCGCAATTGCTACCCGTACAGCTATCTGCCGGTGATGGGGGTTGCTCAAGAGTCGCACACAATTGATAGCTTGTACCTGTTGATGAATAAAAATAATTTTTTCCCGATTTAATGTCATTCGGAATCTTCTCCAAATAAACATTAGAAGAAACACAAGAAGATGGCGACCCTGACCCTATTAATCGGACTCCCGCTCCGCTATCTGTATCAAGAACCGTTGTTACATTGCCCGACGCATTCACGTAAGAATTGCAATCTGATTTGTATAATTCTAGCGCCGAGCGAATTGTTTCCAAATCAGCTTTTCTTCGTCCGTCCCTAGCTGATTCTCTGGTTCCGCTCAAAGCAAAAAGTGACAGCGCAACAAGTACTCCAATAATCGTCATCACTATCAAAAGCTCAATTAATGTGAATCCATGAGCATTAATTTTGAGTTTTGAGCTTATTATCATATCGGACAGGCTGAACTAACTGGAACAGGCCCTTCTCCAGATTTACCGTTTGAACAGACTATAAAATACCTATTAACAGCAGGGGAGAGAGGTCGTTGGAGTGCCCCCCAAAGTACATATGTAGTTGCACCAGCAACGCCCGTATTAAGACTCCCGTTACTTCTGTAAAAATAGCGGCAAAGGGATGTGCTACACACTGATTGATTATCTTTGGGATCAGCCGAACAATCTGTACCTGCTCCGATATTTAGGCCAAGATCATTACAAAGAGAAGGAAGCCCAGCGTTATCGGAGGATCTCACTCCTCCTGCAACATCTCTTAAAGGATAAAGACCGTTACTCCTGCTGGCATAAGATTCCAAAGCTGTTTGGTATTGCTTCAAGTCACTTTTCCTTTGCGTATCTCGGGATCTATCAAGACTTGCGGGATAATTTGCTACAAATACCGTGGCAAGTACCCCAAGAATTGCCATAACTATAATTAGCTCAATTAAAGTAAATCCAGCTCGCCTCTGGCGAGAGTTAAAAGTTGAAAGTGCAAAGTGCAAAATTTTGTAATTTCGATTTTTGAGTTCCATTTTTGAATTTATCATTTTTAGCCTGAAAGGCCAAGCTTTGCTTATTCAGAATGAACAAGCTTAGCTTATTTTTGAAATTCTTCCATCAATTCATTTTCGTATTCTTCGAGTGATTTATCAAGTGGTGTTATACTATCGGCACGACCAAAGTTACAAACATAATTACCGCAGGGTAAATTTCTACGTACTATGGATGCGTCATAACCTATCTCATTAACTTCACCTTCTAAATATGCATAAATTTGATATCGTCTTCCATTGCTTATATAAAAATAGGATATACCAACTTTAGTTCTCGGGTCTTGAGGAATATTTTCTAAATAAGGAATTTGCGCAACATCTCCTAAGTCGGTAAGTTTGGATGCTCCCCATTCGCAAGAAGCTAATGATTCTAGGTAGCCTTGAGTATCAAATTCCACACCTTTTGAAAATTCTTCCAATAACTCGTTAAAATTTTCAGGTTTACATGCTTTTATTTTTCCGTCAGTGGAACCTAAGGGAAAAAATCCAAATTGTGACTGATAGGTTCCCAGTGCATTATATATTGTGCCCAAATCTTCTCTCCTTTGGGCGTCGCGAGCTCGCCTTAGTGCGATTCTGAAATTAAAAAGCGAAACGATAACAACAACTGCCAAAATCGACAAAACTGCTATGAACTCATTTTTAGAAAAAAACTTCATTCTTGATTATTTATTTTTAATTCAGGTAGAAAAAAAATAGCTTATGTAAATAATTACCCCAAATGAGAGTTATAAAAAATGAGATAACTAAAAAAGGACCAAATGCGATTTGTTTACCGAATTTTGCTTTTTTCATAAATATCAAAATTATTCCAACCAATGCGCCTATCAAAACACTCAAATAAAGCCAGATTAACGTATGCGGCCAGCCAAAAAAAAGTCCTCCGAATAAAGCTAATTTAACGTCTCCTAATCCCATACCGCGGCCGGCGGTTATGAGATGTAGTATCAGGAAAAAAAGAGAAGCAGCGAATGCAGTCCATATATTGATAAATAGTGACTCTTTCGAGCTTAAAATCAAGACAAAGAGCGTCAATGCGAAATTAAAAAAAACCAAACCATCGGGAATTATCCTTTCTTCAAAATCAATTATAAATATTGAAATTAGACTCACGGAAATTAAAAGAAGATAGGGGAGCGTCCATTTAGCAAAAATAATTGGTAGGTCGCAAATAATATCCTGTTGAGCTAAGGAAGGACAGTTATTTACTAAAAAGAATAACAAAATGAAAATTAAAGCTGTGGTAATCTCTATAAGCGGATATCTTTTTGAAATCAACTTTTTGCAATTTCGACATTTACCTTTTAAAAGTAGGAAGGAGAGTAGGGGAATGTTATCATACCAAGAAATTTTTTTCTTACAATGAGGACAAAATGATCTGCCGAATGTTATGCTTATTCCTCTGGGAAGGCGATATGTGAGAGCACTGATAAAAGAACCTACTATTAACCCAAAAATAATGATTAATATGTAAAATACAATCATTTCTTAAGTATACAAACTTGCGCTCACTATCAACAGGTCCAATTCTTACTAATTTGATGCATCAAGTGAAGTAGGTCTGAAGATTAAGCTTTCCTCTCTCACAAGAAAGAGACTGTCCTTATGATGATACCTAAATGTATCATTTATTTAGACAGCCATCTTTCTCGGGATAAGCAAAGCTTGTCCCTTCGGGATAATCAACCCTCCAGGTTGTGCTGGTTGTTTCACAACAAGGTTCCAGATAACTTTAGTAAGTTATAAACTGGCACTTTTCATCCAGCCAAATACTCAAACCAATCCATTACTGGACATAAACAAATGCACCAGCTGCAAGCGGATCCAAAAGCGAGTCAGCATCGCAAACTATACCTCCTCTACCGTCAGCCGTTGAATAAACAATTAACGCTTCGTCGGTTGCGGTTGCACACTTTGAATCATGGGTATTTGATTCTAACGTCGCATAAACTATAGACCCGTTTGTTGCGTCATAATCATAGCACCAGGTGCTATTTGCAACGTTCTCGGCGCAAGCCGCGGAATTTGTAGTATAGGTATGATTAATAGTGCCCGGAACTACACTCAGCTCACCCGCTGTCACTAAAGTTGTCGACCAGTCAGCTTCTGCACCCGCACTACAAGGCGCTGCGGTGTTACCGGGGAAACATCCGTTATGGCTCGTATAATACGCTTGAACGGCTCTCCCTATTTGGGTTGCTCCGGAAATACGTCCAGAGTCCCTTGCTCTCGCAAGCTGTTCTACCGGATTAATTGCAACAAGTACAACAACCGCCAAAACTCCCAAGATGGCCATGACTATTAGAAGTTCAATTAATGTGAAACCTTTTTTAAGGGCAGTCATTATTCTTTATTCTTCACCTCCTTTCCCAGTGAGATAGTCCTATTGGACATCTCACGGAATCCCATTAGATGCTCCTAAGGAGCTATCTAATTGGGACCTTTCTATTTAATAAGCTACATATTTTAGCTATATATCCAGTATTCAACATATAATGCTCGGGTGTCAAGAGGGTACCCCCATAAATTAAAATTTAGTCGTCAGATTATAGATAGGAAGTATTACAGAAATAACTAAAAATGCGACGCCAACTCCCAAAACAATCAAAATAATCGGCTCAATCGCCGATGTTAAAGCTTTTACCTTTTGGTCGCTTTCAACTTCAAAAACGTGGCTGACTTTCTCCAATACTTCATCCATTTTACCTGTTTCTTCTCCTACCGCCACCATTTGGGATAGTATGTAAGGAAAAGCTTCAGGATGACGAGAGAAAGCAAATGCGACTGGAAATCCTTTCTCTACCATCTTTGAACAATCAATAAGCGCGTCTGAAACAATTACGTTGCCGACTACTTCCGCGGATATATTTAAGGCTTCAATGATTGATACACCGGAACCCACCATTAAACTTAAAGTTCTGGTTGTATCGGTTAATACTATTTGACGACTCAAATCACCGTATATTGGAATTTTAAAAAGAATATTATCGATTTTTTTCCTACCTACCTTAGTGGCCCGATATAACTTAAGTCCATAAACCAAACCCCCGAAACCGACTATCACTAAAGGCCAAAACTTTGTCAAAAAGGTAGACACGGCTATCAAGATTACTGTGGGGAGTGGAAGATCTGCATTAAATTGTTCATACAAAGTAGTTAAACGGGGAATGACAAAAACCATCATAACAAAGGCAACGAGTACAATTCCGATAATGATAATAATGGGGTAAATTAACGCCCCTTTAACTCTTCCTTTAAATTCCTGTCCTTTTTCTAAATTATCTGCCAGTCTTGCCAATACTTCATCCAAAACTCCGCCGACCTCTCCAGCTTTAATTAACGCATAATAAGATTTGGAAAATACGGATGGGTGTTTACTCATTGAAGATGACAATGGTTCACCCTCCTCAACATCTGCAAGTATACTTGCAATAATTTTCTGAAACGGACCTTTTGCTTGAGTTCTTAATATTAATAGCGATTCAGTCAATGGAAGTCCTGCATTTACCATTGTCGCCAACTGGCGTGTTAATGTCGTAACATCAGAAGATGAAACCTTCCTTCCCATCTTTTTACCAAAATTGAATGGTAACTCGCGTATGGGTTTAAGGGTAATTAATATCAAGTCGCGGTCTCTTATGAGTTTTGCAGCGTGTTGCTCGTTTGCGGCTTCAACCTCACCGGTTACAACCTCTCCTTTTAAATCCTTTGCTTTGTATTTAAATCTTCTCATTTTTGAAGCATCTCACTTTCCGGAGCGCGCTAAACGAGTCAATTCCTCAGGCCGGAGTGAATAGCTCTGAGCTGTCTCCAGAGTAATTTTCCCTTGTTTAATCAAAGAAACAAGAGACATTTCAATGGTATTCATCCCAACCTCAGTCGACGTTTGTAAAATATTGTCAATTTGATGCGATTTCCCTTCACGAACAGATGTTTTTATTGCAGAAGTCCCAAGCATTACTTCATAAGCAACAACCCGTTTACCGGAAGTAGAAGGCACTAATCTCATAGAAAATATTGCTTCTATAACATTGCTCAACTGAAGTCTTACTTGAGATTGCTGTTCTTCAGGGAAAACGTCTACAATTCTATCTACAGTTTGTGCAGCGGAATTTGTATGAAGCGTTGCAAAGACTAAATGGCCTGTTTCTGCAACAGTGAGCGCCGATGCGATTGTTTCATAATCTCTCATTTCGCCAACTAATACAACGTCAGGATCTTCACGCAGTGCCGATCGAAGTGCTATCTGCCAGGAGTGAGTATCACTACCCATCTCGCGCTGAGAAATAATCGACCTATTAGACTTAAAAACAAATTCAATAGGGTCTTCTATGGTTACAATGTGCTCAGCTCTTGTGTGGTTTATTTCGTTAAGTACGGCAGCCAAAGTAGTCGACTTTCCGTGCCCAGTAGGTCCCGTAACTAAAATGAATCCTTGCCTAAGCGATGTAAAAGTGTGAAGTATTTTAGGAAGACCAAGGTCATCAATTGAGGGTATAACCAATGGAATAGTTCTAAAAGAAATAGAAGGAGTTCCTTTTTGCGTATATGCATTTACCCTGAATCTCGCCCTATCTGAAAAGCTAAGGGAGAAATCCATTTCTTTATTTACCGTATATCGTTCTAACTGCTCAGTTGATAAAACATCTTTTATATGTTTATGGATAGCTTCCGGAGTTAAGACTTCTTCATGAGGAATGGGGGATAGTTGTCCTTCAACTCTAATATGTGGCGGAATACCCGAAATCATATGCAAATCGCTTGCATTTCTATCTATTGTCAATTGTAATAAATCTTTTATATCCATTTGTAATTGGAAATTAGCAATCTGGAAATTGGAAACTAGTAATAGAAATTGGATATTGGAAATTGGTATTTTAACTAATTTCTACTTTCTAATATCCATTACCATTTTCTAATTTCAAATAACTAATTTCTTATTTTTCTATTACTCCTGTGCCACTCTTAGCACTTCTTCTACGGTCGTAATTCCTTCAATTGCCTTAAGATAACCGTCCTGTTTCATAGTAATCATACCTTCTTCAACTCCCTTACTTTCAATATCAACAGCCGGAGCTCTTTCTAGTATTAGCCTACTAATTTTAGGAGTGACTGGCAATACTTCAAAAATGCCGACTCTACCGTAATATCCCGAATTGTTGCAATCAACATCGCCTTTCCCTTTAAATAACTTGATAGGTTCTTTAGCTTGCCACAAAGTTCCTAAAGATTTTTTCATTTCTGAAACTTCGTTCGCGTCAGGTGAATATTCCATTTTGCAATCAGCATGAATTTTTCTTACAACTCGTTGAGCCGCAATAGCCGTCATCGAAGCCGCTAATAAATATGGTTCGGCACCCATATCGTGTAAGCGCGGGAGAGCATCGGAAGCATTATTTGTATGGAGAGTTGCAAATACCAAATGTCCAGTTAATGATGCCTGAACTGCCAAATCCGCAGTTTCTTGGTCACGAATCTCACCGACTAGAATAATATTCGGGTCTTGTCTTAAAAATGAACGAAGTCCTGATGCAAATGTAAGCCCTGCCGCAGGGTTTATCTGAACTTGATTTACACCTGAAATCTTATATTCAATTGGGTCTTCCAATGTTACAATATTAACTTTTTGAGTATTAATTTTTTGAATAATGGAATAAAGTGTTGTCGTTTTTCCTGACCCGGTTGGACCGCAAATTAAAATTATGCCGTGAGGAGTTAAAATTGCATCCTCAAGATGCTTTAACGCTTTTCCTCTCAAGCCCAATTCAGCTATATCGGGTATTCCTCCCGATTTCTCCAAAATACGCATAACAATCTTTTCTCCCCATGAAGTAGGTAATGAGGACACCCTAAGGTCTACCTCTTTATTTTCACTTTTAAAATTGAATCTGCCGTCTTGGGGAACTCTTTTTTCGTCAATCTTCATACCTGAAAGTATTTTAATTCTGGATACTAGTGCTTCGTGCAATTCTCTCGGTGTAGTTAGATTTTCTTGCAGTATTCCGTCAATTCTGTACCGGACTCTGGTAGCGCGTTCTTGCGGTTCTATATGAACATCCGAAGCTCTGGCTTTTATAGCAAAAGATAGAATGTGGTTAACTATTTCTGCAACTTTTTCTTCTCTTATTACCCCTGTTTGCTGGACATCCAATGTTCTTATTCTGGACTCACCCGGTGAGACCTCTTTTAACGCTTCTGTAACTTCTTTTGCAAGTGACGTTGCATAGGTAGTTGATAGTATTAATTCTATTCTTGAAGGAGCTGCTGCATACGGCCTTACTGTATAATTTGTCCTTTGTTCAACAAATTCTATGGATGTAAAGTCCAAAGGATCTGACATTGCCAAAACCATTTCTTTTGATACAGGGTTTATGGAAACGGGTACTACCTTGAATCTTGCAGCTACTTGTTGTGGTATTAGAGCTAAAGCTTCGGGAGAAACAGGAGTCGAATTTAAATCGATGAATGGAATATTATATAAAGATGCTTTAGCTCTAGTCAGTGCCTCCTCGTCAACAAGTTTAAGACTGCTTATTATAGCTTCCTGAGACTTTCCTGATTGGACCTCAGAAAGCTTGACACTTTTAGCCTCTTTTTCATTTATAACCCCCTGAGACAGCAAAACATCAATTAAAGTTTTTACTCTCTCACCATTAGAGCCAATTTTAGATTGTAAATTGCTTGATTGGACAGGCATGATAATTAATTAAAAATTAAAAATTAAAAAATTATTAAAAAATCCACTTATCATAATACTCATTATGACGAAATGTAAAAAGAGTAGCAAGTGTTCTCTTGACTCACTTAAAATATAGATTAATACTAGTAAGATGCATTCATATCTTATATGCGGGACAGACGATGACAAAATAAAAAGTAAGGTTAATTCAATCCAAAAAAGTCTCGACGCAAAGATTATCGAGTTTAAGATAGAAAAAATTGAACATGTTCGTGAATTATCATCGATTACGAAACTTAAGATTAAAAATAATACAATAATATTAATAAAATTTATTGATAAGGCAACCAATGAAGCCTTAAACGCTTTTCTTAAAAATTTAGAAGAACCGAATCACAATATTTTCTACATACTTACTGCAAGCTCGGTTTTCAAAGTACTTCCTACTATCTCCTCCAGATGTCAAATAATTAATTTGCAAACTGTAAATAAATTGAAAAGCGACAAAAAAGTAAACATCGACAAATTTCTAATATTAAATACATCTGATAAACTAACCCTTATAAATAGTATGAAGAAAAAGCAGGATGCAATCGATTTTATGCAAAACTTAATTATAGTTTCTCATCAAAAGTTAATAGGAGAAAAATTAAACTACAAAGAATTAGTCAATATTTTAAAAAACTCCCAAAGAACATACTTTAATTTAAATGCTAACGGAAACGTTAACTTGCAACTTACCGATTTCGTATTAAGTCTTCAGACTAATTGATACATAATAGATTTTAACTCTTGCCGATAATAAGGCTAAATTATATAATTGAAGTTGGGAATGCGTCCAACTTCAGGTGGATGATGTGTACTCTAAATAATTATGGTTAAAACCAAATATACCGCTAAAGAAATTCAAGTTCTCGAAGGGTTAGAACCTGTAAGAAAAAGGCCTGGAATGTATATTGGTTCAACCGATACAAGGGGCTTACATGAGCTAATTCGAGAAATAGTTGATAATTCAGTCGACGAATCATTTGCGGGTGTTGCCAAAAATGTTTGGGTACATATAGATAAAGACGGTGCAGCTTCTATTCGCGACGACGGTCGTGGAATACCTGTAGATATGCACAAAAGTGGCGTTTCGGCTCTGGAGGTTACTATGACTAAGCTGCATGCCGGAGGTAAGTTCGGCGGAGGTGCCTATAAAGTATCCGGAGGGTTGCACGGAGTTGGAGCGTCGGTCGTCAATGCACTTTCAAGTTATTTTTTAGTAATTGTTTTGCGTGGAAACAAAGCATTTTATCAAGAGTATGAAAAGGGAGAACCTAAAAAGAAGGTGTCTGAGATTACACAAAGTAATTTAGATAAATTAATTCCGTCTAGCTGGAAAACAAAAATAAGTAAAGGAGTAACCGGAACAATAACCAAGTTTTACCCCGACAAAAAAGTTTTTGGAGATATTTATTTTGACTCAAAAAAAATAAAGGGGTTGCTGCGAGACCGTGCTTACCTTATTCCCGGATTATCATTTCACTTCGAAAACGAAATAGGGGATGAGGAAACTCATTATTATTTTGAAGGTGGTATAAAATCTCTGGTCGCGCACACAAATCGTGAGAAAAATCCAATATCTTCCGTTATTTATATACAAAAGGAAAATAGCGAAATGTCCTGCGAAGTCGCATTGCAATATACAGATTCCTTAAATGAAAATTTAAAAGGATTTGTCAATGGTATTAACACACTTGACGGCGGAACCCATATCACGGGATTTCGCATGGCGTTAACCCGATCAATTGTCGATTATGCTAAAAAATCAGGTGCACTTGATAAAATTTCATCAACGAAAAAAGAAAAAAACGGCCTAACTGGTGACGATATGAAGGAAGGCTTAACTGGCATCGTGTATATCAAGATGCCGTCTGACAAACTTCAGTTTGAGTCACAAACAAAAGCTAAATTAAACAATCCGGAAGTGCAAGGATTTGTTACATCTTTGGTAAAGGATGGTTTGGATACTTACTTTGAAGAGCATCCCCAAGATGCCAGAAATATAATGGAGAAAGTTTTACTTGCAGCCAAAGCAAGATTAGCTGCCCGTGCAGCGAAAGATGCAGTACTTCGAAAAGGAGCACTAGAGGGAGCAAGTCTTCCTGGAAAACTCGCTGATTGTCAAAGCAGGGACCCGGAAAATTCTGAACTTTATATTGTAGAGGGTGAATCCGCTGGGGGATCGGCAAAGCAAGGACGCGACCGCCGTTATCAAGCAATACTCCCCTTAGGCGGTAAGATTCTAAATACGGAAAGAGCACACTTAGATAAAATAGTTAAGTTTGATGAAATCAGAGACCTTATTATTGCACTCGGAGCGGGTATTGGAGAAACGCGAAACATGTCAAAAATAAAATATAAAAGAATAATAATTATGACCGACGCTGACGTCGACGGTGAACACATTAAAACACTTCTTCTGACTTTTTTCTTCCGTCATATGCCGGAAGTTATAAATAGCGGATATTTATATATAGCTTTGCCTCCACTTTATAGAGTTCAAATAGGAAAAGAAGTCTATTATGCATATTCTGATTCCGAAAAGGATGAGGTAGTTAAAGAAAAAGCCAATGGAAAAGTAATTATCCAAAGATATAAAGGACTTGGGGAGATGAATCCTAACCAACTTTGGGAAACTACAATGGACCCGGAAGTTAGGACCCTTAAAAAAATTGAAGTAGAAGACGCCGAAGGAGCAGATAGGTTATTTACAACTCTTATGGGTAGCGAAGTTCCCCCTCGAAAAAGGTTCATCCAAACGCATGCAAAGACCGCAACATTAGACATTTAAAAATTTGCAATTGACACAGTTATATTGGTCAAATAAAATAATTACGACTCGGAGACGAGTCGTTTTGTATTCTTAAAAAAATGAATGAATTAGCAAACGTCGAACAATTAATGCTTTGGGGAGTAATCGGAGTGTCTATTACCTCACTTATTTATGCCTTGTGGCTTTGGAAAAAAACTTCATCTGAAGATAAAGGCACCCAAAAGATGCAAACTGTCTGGAACGCTATTAAAAGAGGGGCAGAAGGATATCTTCAAAAGCAACTCAAAACAATAGTTTTTGTTCTACTTTCTTTAACCGTTATCTTATTCTTGAGTGTTTACGTTGTACCCCCTTCAAGAGAAGCTACAGCCCGATTCGGAGAATCTGCAATATTAATAGTAGCAATTGGTAGAACTGCTGCATTTATTATCGGAGCTACTTTCTCTACCCTGGTCGGACAATTAGGAATGCGGGTTGCAATTCAAGGAAATGTCAGAGTCACTGCCAAAGCAGTAAAAGGAGATTACAACGGTGCACTCACAGTAGCTTACCGAGCCGGGACGTTTACCGGAATGCTCACTGACGGTCTCGGACTTTTGGGGGGTACGGTAATATTTATGATTTTTGGTAAAGCAGCACCTGACGCTCTTTTAGGATTTGGTTTTGGGGGAACACTCGTTGCACTTTTTATGAGAATTGGCGGAGGCATTTATACAAAAGCCGCTGATATGGGAGCTGATTTAGTCGGAAAAGTTGAGAAAAACTTACCCGAGGACGACCCTAGAAATGCAGGAGTTGTTGCAGATTTGGTAGGTGATAACGTCGGAGATTGTGCCGGAATGGCAGCCGACATTTTTGAGTCATATGAAGTAACAATTGTTTCCTCTCTAATTTTAGGCTTAGTACTTTTCCATTTAACGGGTCAATCTTTTTGGATAGTCTATCCTTTGGTTGTACGGGCGATAGGAGTTGTTTCCTCGATAATAGGAACTCTGGCTGTTCCCGTTTGGGAAAAAATTCCACATAAGCTTTTGCGGGCGAAGGACGCTGAAGCCGCAATGTTCCGCTCTTATGAGCTGTCAAGTGTAATTACAATCTTATCCTCCTTTGCTATCGCCCTACTTTATGCAGGAGAGTGGAAACTTGCCCTACTTAATGCTGTTGGTATTGGATTGGCGGTTATCTTTAATCCTCTGACATCATACTTCACTTCCTACAAGAGAAAGCCAGTTCAAGAGATTGTCGAATCCACAAAAACCGGAAGTGCAACAACAATTCTTTCCGGCCTCGGAGTCGGTATGGAATCTTCTGTCTGGAGCGTTTTTATAATTTGCGCGGCCTTGGCTTCAAGCATATTAATTTATTGGGGAATGCCTCCAATTTATATGCTCTATGGAGTAGCCATGATAGGAATCGGCATGCTCTCATTGACCGGAAATAATGTTGCTATGGACGCTTTCGGTCCGATTGCGGATAACGCAAACGGTATAGGTGAAATGTCCGGTGTCCCCAAAAGTGCCTGGAAAATAATGGCCGACTTGGACTCTGTAGGCAATACTACCAAAGCAATTACCAAACAGCTGGCAATTGCATCTGCTGTTATTGCCGCAACCAGTTTGTTTTTTTCATTTATAACTGATATTGGCATAGTCCAGGCAAGAATCGGAGTACCCGTAATCGATTCAATTAGAATTTCAACGCTCCCTACGGTCATCGGCTTTTTACTCGGAGGAGCACTTCCACTTCTTTTTGCTGCAATTGCGATTAAAGCCGTTGCCAGAGCAGCCAATAAAGTTGTTGAGGAAGTAAGGCGTCAATTTAAAATTCCCGGAGTGATGGAGGGTACAAAAACACCGGAATATGAAAAAGTGGTGAGGATTACAACTGCAGCTGCTCAAAAAGATTTAATAAGTTTAGTTGCTATTTCGGTTTCATTACCTCTTTTGGTTGGGATTATTTTTCAGGTCGAAGCGCTGGGAGCGTTTTTGGCCGGAGTAATATTGACAGGCCAACTTTTAGCCGTTTATATGGCGGTGGCCGGGGGAGCATTGGATAATGCCAAAAAGTACATTGAAGACGGTCATCTTGGCGGTAAGGGTTCCGATGCGCATAAAGCTTCAGTTGAAGGAGATACTGCGGGGGACCCTCTAAAAGATACCGCAGGTCCTGCTTTAAACCCAATGATTAAAGTCGTAAATTTAGTAAGTCTTATTGCAGCACCAGTTATAGTCCAATACCAGAAATCGAACGGCGCAAAAGTTGCAATCGTAATTCTAATTGCAATCTTTGTATGGGGGATTTGGCAAAGCAAAAAAAGTGAGATTAAGACTACTTTTTAGCCTCGATTTTGACTATTTCCCCCTTGCTACACAGGCACAAAATAGGTAAAATTGGATATAGGCTTCAAAACCCACCTACACCTAGCTGTTATGGGCAAGCTGCCTTTATTTAAGTCGTTAATAATCTTTGTTTTTCATTTGGAATTTGGCATTTGATAATTTGAAATTCCAAGCGAAGCTTGGCTTATGGATATAAGCAAAGCTTGTTTCCAAAAATATTAATTTATGGACATCGGTAAAATAAAATTAGTCGAATTAACTTCCGAACTGTCAAAATCCTACGTTGATTATGCAATGAGCGTAATAGTCGCCCGTGCTCTTCCTGATGTAAGGGACGGATTAAAACCGGTCCATAGAAGAATCCTATATGCCATGCATTCAATTAATTTAGGTCCAACGTCAACTTTCAGTAAATCGGCTAAAGTCGTCGGAGAAGTTTTAGGTAAATACCACCCCCACGGCGATATCTCAGTTTATGACGCATTGGTTCGCCTTGCACAAACTTTTTCTATGAGATATCCCTTAATTCGCGGCCAGGGAAACTTTGGTTCAGTCGACGGTGACCCACCCGCCGCAATGAGGTATACCGAAGTAAAAATGAGCGCAATTGCCCCAACTGTACTCTCTGATATCGAAAAAGAAACTGTGGATTTTATAGATAACTTTGACGCAACTCTCAAAGAACCCGTTTATTTGCCCGCAGTACTACCCAACCTTCTTCTGATGGGCTCTGAAGGTATAGCTGTCGGGATGGCGACAAAAATTCCACCTCATAACCTCGGGGAAGTAGTCGATGCAATCATTGCAACTATTCAAAAAGGCAAAGTGGTCATCGAAAAAGAGCATACTAAAGATACTGATTTTGTTATAAAACAAATTAGCTTGGCTGCCGGGAAGAAAGATGAAGCAACCGACGGCGAGATTAAACCCGGAAATATTAGCTTTGAATCCGAAATTACAATTCCTGAATTAGTTAATATCATACCCGGACCGGATTTCCCGACTGGGGCTGCGATTTACGATGCCAAATCACTCTCTGATGTTTATGCAACCGGCCGGGGTAAAATTACTTTAAGAGGAATCGCTGAAATTAAAGAAGCAAGTCGAGGTCGTCAACAAATAGTCATTTCAGAAATTCCTTATCAAGTAAATAAATCCCAGTTAGTTGCAAAAATAGCAGACCTCGTTCACGGCAAAAAGGTTAAAGGAATTGCAGACCTTCGCGATGAAAGCGATAAAGACGGGTTACGTGTGGTAGTTGACCTCAAACGCGATGCCAAACCTAAAGCAGTTCTTAATAACATTTACAAATATACCCGACTTCAAACGACATTCCCTGCCAACTTTGTAGCACTCGTCGACGGAACTCCCTACAATTTAAATTTAAAACAAATCTTAGTTGAATACATAAAGCACCGTCAAAAAGTAATAGTCAGGAGAACAATTTTTGAATTAACTGAAGCAAAAAGAAGAGCCCATATTTTGGAAGGATTAAAAATTGCCCTTGACAATCTGGATGCAGTTATCGCAACGATAAGAAGAAGTCGAACTCAGGAAGATGCAAAAAATAATCTTATCAAAAAGTTTAAATTATCTGAAATTCAAGCAATTGCTATTTTGGACATGCAATTGAGGCGCCTAGCCGCACTTGAGCGCGAAAAAATCGAAATGGAATATAAAGAAATTAAAAAACTTATTGACAGATTAATTTCGATACTTAAAAATCCCAAAAAAGTATTGGATATTATTGTAAAAGAAATTTCTGAACTCAAAAGTAAATATGCTGATGCCCGGCGTACTAAAATTTATAAAGCAAAAATCGGTGAATTTTCCGAAGAAGATTTAGTAGCAAAAGCCGATACTCTGATTACCGTTACAAAAACTGGATATATCAAAAGACTTGCACCCATTACATATAAATCTCAAAGAAGGGGTGGTAAAGGTGTTATGGGTATGACAACTAAAGAAGAGGACGAAATTGAACACTTAATTTCAGCAACAACCCACGATACATTGTTATTTTTTACCGATAAAGGTAAAGTTTACGGAACAAAAGCCTGGGAGATACCCGAAACCTCAAGACAGGCAAAAGGCCAGGCATTGGTAAACTTACTAGACCTCGAACAAGGAGAAATGGTCTTGTCAATACTTCCTATATCATCCGATGATATTTCTAAAAACCTGGTAATGGCAACGCAACTAGGAATGGTGAAAAAAACTAAATTATCTGAATTTAAAAATATGCGCACATCAGGGTTAATCGCAATCAAACTCAAAGCCAAAGATTCTCTGGTATCGGTACACGAAACAAAAGGCAAGGACCATATATTGATTGTCACGAATAACGGTAAATCAATTCGATTTCCGGAAGCAAATGCAAGAACAATGGGCAGGGCGACATCCGGAGTAAGAGGAATTAAATTAAATGTAGGGGATACAGTAATTGGTATGAACGTTTTTCCTGAAAAATTAGTAAAACCTTCGGATAAAAGAGTAAAAATATTTAGAGACTTACTTACAATTTCCGAAAAGGGACTAGGCAAAAGAACCGGTGTACATCTTTTCCCAATTCAAAGACGTTCCGGGAAAGGAGTCAAAGCAGTCCAAATCAATCAAAAAACCGGTTCACTTGCATGCGCGACAATGGTAGACCAAAAGGTTGAACTTATTGTTTTGACCAGTAAATCCGGACAAGTTATCAAACTGCCTCTAAAAAATATTCCTCAAATGGGCAGAGCAACCCAAGGAGTAATTCTTATGCGCTTTGCTAGGAAAAACGACCGCGTTGCTGCCGTTACCACCCTTACTAAAAATGTAAGTTAAAAAATTAACCTTTAAATGACAGTCCTTACAAGGTACATATAATATTTACTTGCTAAGGAATTTAAGGAAATCGTTTGGATAGGGGTAGTGGTGGTCGCTTCTGGACTTTTCGATAACTTTAATTTTTGGATTTATTTTTCCAATAAATTTCTTAATATCAGAATAACTTGCGAACGGGTCTTTTGTATTTTGATAAACAATAACTTGAGTAGGGGAGAGTAATGATAATCCACTTAAATAGGTTTTTTTAGAAACGTCACTTTCTCCTTTGGTCGGAATTCCGCAAAGAATTACTTTTACTATTTGTTTGGGAATTTTAGTAACTACAACCATTGCCACCCGAGTTCCGACGGATTTTGCAATTAAGTTCACTTCATCCGTTCCAATGGAATTTAATATAGATTTAACCTCGCGAGGAAGTGAAAAACTACCTTTCGTCCAATGCAACCATTCATGCACTAAAACCCTATGTCCTAACTCCATTTGCTTTTTAATATCTTCCCCCCACTCCTTATTATGAAGCGAAAATCCCGGAAGAATTATTGTAATCATAAACATATTATATAACTATTGACAAAGATACTTTTAAGTGTTATCTTAAACATACAATGAACGGTACAGCTACTATTTCCATATCCAAACTTAGAGAAAACGCTGCTAAGGTAATCGACGAAGTTACAAGAAAAGGTGAACCTTTAACTATTCTTTCTCGCTCCGAACCAAAAGCGGTAATTGCTGACTATGAGTATTTTAAGGCATTGGAGGAAGCAGTGTTTGATTTAACAGATACGCAAGAAGTGGAACGTGCCAAAAAAGAATCGAGAACGCCATTATCTTCATACATCAAAAAACGATGGGGGACTGAGAACATCTAATGAGTAGGTATAAACTCCTTATCACCAAAAGGGCACAAAAAGAACTAAATAAAATTACTAATCCTTTAGCTAAAAATATTGTTAAAAGAATTCTTTCACTATCCGAAAACCCTCATCCTGCAAACAGCAAAAAACTTTCAGGTGAAGATAATTACAGGTTACGAATTGGTTCTTTTAGGGCACTTTATACAGTTGATAAAAGGAAAAAGGAAATTACAATACTTCGTGTCGCCGACAGAAAAACAATCTACAAGTAAGGTGTTCGAAACTATTTCACCCGACGGGTGTAATAACGTAATAAGGGAAAAGTACAGGTGTAAACTTATTTCATCTTTCGGCTGAGCTCACTGCCGAAGCCCGACGTGTGTAATTACTTGGGAGAAAGGCGAGAAGAACCCACATCTTCAACTTCCTGCGCAAGATCTGATATTGCAGTCTCGATTCTCTCTGCGGCTTTCTAATAGGCTTCGCTAATAGCTCGGTGTTGAGGGCCTGTTGATCCCGGCCAATCGCCAAAACCTTGTTTTGCTTCTAGTTCCGCCTCATTATGTAGCAATTTTGCAGCTGCTCGAGCTTGTTGCATTGCACGCTCTGCTTTGCTTCCCCCTTCACCAAACATTCTATCACGGTTTCTATTTTCATTATTCATAATGACTATATTATATAAATAATAAAACGGAAATGCAAATTATTTTATAGGTCACTTACTTTTCGGAAAACAAATAATTGTCTTGTTGAATTTTAGTCATGATCAACCATTCATGTTGAATCTATTGAACCCCTGTGCTAATTAGCTATTTCCCTCCTTTTCCGTGGAAAGCGGAATGGACATCTTTTAGATGCTTGTGCGTAACGTGGGTGTAGATTTGGGTAGTTTGGATGTTTTTATGACCAAGCATTTCTTGAACACTTCTTATGTCAGCTCCTGCCATCAAAAGGTCAGTTGCGAAACTATGACGGATTACATGGGGTGTTACCTCCACCGGTAACTTAATCTTTCTGGCGTACTTTTTTATCATTCTTTGAACTGAGCGGACGTTTAATCTCATTTTTTCGTCGGGGGTCGACGGGTCAATTTTTCCCTTATGTCTTATAAATAAAGGCTTATAATGGTCGCGCCTGGCGGCGATGTACTTTTTAATCCATTCAACAGCTCTGGTTGATAGAAACACTACCCGAGCTTTTCCTCCTTTACCGATTATTCCGAACTCGCGTCGCTCCAAATCTATTTTGTCGCGGTCTAATTTAACCAGCTCCGAAACTCGAAGCCCTGTTGAATAAAATACTTCCAGTATGGCTTTATCTCTTTTACCGTTAATTTTTGATAAAGTCGGTGAATTTAACAACCTATCGATTTGCTCACCAGATAAAAATTTAACTTGTCTGTCGTCAACCTTCGGTAAATCTATTTTATCGGGAGACATAACTTTATAGTCGTTTTTAGTTAGCCAGCGCAAAAAGGAGCGCAGGGCAATCATATGATATCCCTGAGTTTTTCTCGATAACACGTCGCTTTTTACTCCTTTTGTGGCTTTCAGAACAGGAATTCGAGATAGGTAAACTCTATATTGCCTTACAACCTCCGGATTTATATCTATTAAATTAAGACGTATTCCTTCATTTTTTAACCAAGAAACGAGTCGGTTTAAATAGTGTTTATAATTTCGGACGGTTAGGGGAGAGGAGCCCTTTTCCACTTCGAGGTATTCGAGGTATTCATTAACCTTACTTTCTAATTCAGTTCGTTGAGCAGTCTGGGCGGGCATGTAAATAAAAGATTAGATTGTATTTCAGTTTACACCGAGGGAAACATAGTGTCAATATTGTGCGACTAAGTAATTTTAACGTCCTAAAGCTTCCTTCATAAACTTATACAAAGGATACATTCCTTGCTTATCGTCAGGATAACGGCCAAACACAAAAAGCCTCTCGTGTAAAAAATTCGGACGGATTTTGCCGAGAGGAACATTTACAACTATGCAATTATCCGGACCGTCAAGAAGAACTCTTTCAACGTATTTTGTAGAATCTTCAAATAGTATTACCCATGGTACATTTACTGACTTTTCGGAAACTATTTGAGCCTTATATGCTGATTCCGAAAGTTCGTAATCTTCACCTCTTATATATATATTTTCTTCAAGAAAAAAAGGGAATTCTTGTCTAATATTTCTTATTGTTACACCTCTCAAATTAGGATTTCTTGAAGTCAGAATACAATTTCTTTCCTGTCCAGTTAAGCCAATAGTCATTCTGACAACGGGTTTTATATATAAATACCTTTGCGCTTCTTTCAAAACTTCTTCATCATACCAACCGTCTTCAGCTCCTTTTACAAGTTCTTCTGACAGATTATTTGCTCTTGCAAAGTTAGTAAGACTATCCCAACTATCTATTTGAGTCGGTCTAACATCCAAACCGGTTAACCGATTAAAGTTTGAAAATACCGGTTCTGTAGAATTAATTAAAATTCCGTCGATATCATAAATAAAAACATTATTTCTATTATTTACTGCCGACTTTAAAAAATCCCAATCACCATAATAAAGATAATCAGGTAAATTAAATTTTAACCTTTCCATAATTAGGTTTTGTAAATTTATACTCTAAACTAAGCAAATGTCAATCTTATGACTTCACCAAATCAATTTTAACGCGCGATTGTAAGTATAGACATACAAGTAGTCATCTAATTGGCCAATATTACGGTATTTTTAAAATTTTTATATTTTTATTACAGGAGAGTCCCAGTGAGATACTTGAAATCGTCCCAGTTGGATAAGCTTTGTTATCTAACGGGCCCCAGTGAGATACTTTCAGATCTCACGGGGCCTACGTTGGATGTTTGAAAAACTATCCAACTGTAGGGGAGAGGGTTCGCCTTTTATTAGGAAAGGAATAATTAACGATGTCAATACCGGAGGACTATAAATTAAAAAATAGAATATAAAAAATAATGATGTTGAAAGATTATTAATTATAAAACATTAAATCAGGCTCTCCACTCCTGTCAATTCTAGCAACGTCGCAAAAGTATCATTGTACGACTACATATGTTGAGGTTCCCCTCAGCCTAACCTGTCAAAAAATAATTCACTTATGCATTGCTTGGAGAATAATACCTTTATGTAAGGTATCAAGTGTTCCTAGACATTATTTATCCTCCGATATTGTTTACAACTATTTTTTAGACTTATATGTGCTCTTTATATTCACCGGTACATAAATATAAACCTATGCAAAAATTTCAAGGCCTGTATGGAGTCAATACTTTTGTTTAGGGAGAAGCTAATACATAAGTTTTATTGTTTTAACTATATTACTTATCCACATTTAGGTTTACAGTTATACATCCACGGAGAAAACTGAGGCTAACAACTATATCATTCTATATCATTGATACGTCGCTTTTTGCTGATGTGAGCTTCGGGTAATATTAGTTCGGATAATTTCAAATCGAACCGTGAAAAAAACCTATAATATTTGTGAAAGTCATAACTAAATGACACCTATAATATTATTATAAGCTTCTATACACACTACACTCCCCCACAATGAGATAGTCACTAAAATTTTGACATCTCATGTGGTCCCGTGACGTTAGATAATTTCATATCTCTTGTGACTGGGACTTTTTCTTAATTAATAATCTAAAAATTATAACCTTTTTTCTATCCCCCCCAGCGAGTAGCTAAAAACATTCCTAATAAAACTATAAACCCAACGAGTAAATACTCCTTTACCGTCTCCCGAAAAAGTCTTGCTTCAAGTTGAGCTTGACCTAAACCTAAAATAATATAAACAGATGTCGTCAGAAAAAGCGAACCTACAGCTACAGTGACCGGCCAGAAAAAAAGTAACAGTGCAATCTCTGCCATAACTAATCCGGAAAAAAAGGAGTGTTTTAATTCTTGACTATTTAGTTTTTTTTCTAAATGAACAGCCCAAAATCCCTGTAAAAAAAGAGGAATTGAAAAAAACAAAACAAATAAACTGGTAATAACTATCGAAGTCTTAAGTGATAATATCGTATCGTATACAAGGAAATAAGTAATCAAACTGAGTACAAATCCAACTCCCCTAGCAGCACGCATTAAGGCTATTGTTCTTATTGCAGAAACTGTATAGATATTGGATGTCAAACAAAGTGCATATATACCTAGACCATAAAAAATCACCGGTGGGATTTTTGTGAATATGTTAGTTGGAAGAAGAAAACCAAACAACCCGACTGATACAGTAAAGTAAACCGGTAAAACTAAAGACATTAATGTCATATTCCATCCCAACCCCTCTCTTAAGGACCAAGAGAAAAGGAAAATCGTTAATACACCAAGGGATGCAATACTTATTATCCGGTATCTTTGGTCTAAAAATTGTATTGCGATAAATCCCAAGGATAGAATCACCGAAGTAATTATGAAGCGTCTTCTTTTACTCATTAAGATTTAATTTTGGCAAGTATGCCGTCCGGGATATTAACATTGGCAAAAACCTTATATACGTCTTCGTGGTCTTCAAGTAGTTCCAGAAAGGCCAAAGCCCTTTTGGCTTCATTTAAATTATCAAGCGTATGATAATTAATAGGATTTTGCACTAATTCGGATTTAATTACTTTCTGTCCCTTACTTTCTAAATCCTCTTTTGTCTTAGAAAATTTATCTTGTTCAACATAAATCTCTATTCCATCATCCGTCTCCTCAACGTCCTCTACTCCGATATCGATTAGCTCCAACATTTGGTTTTGAGTATTTCCTTTTTTATCGACTAAAAACATACACTTCGGTTTAAAGTTAAAAGAAACTGCACCCGGACCTGCTAAACTTCCCCCTCCCCTTTCAAATATACCTTTTATTTCTTGACCGGTTCTATTTCTGTTATCTGTAGCGCCTTCGACAATTACAGAAATACCACCTGGTCCAAATCCTTCATATGTAAATTCGCTAACATCACCTTCCCCACCCTTTTTCAGCGCACGCTCAACATTGGCTTTAGGCATGTTGGCAGCTCTCGCTTCTTCGATAGCAACCCTTAATTTGCTGTTCGTTTCAGGATTTGTACTTCCTCCTCCCTTAACTGCTGTTGCGATAGTCTTTGATATTTTAGAAAACAATTTTCCTCGAACCATATCGGTCACTTCTTTCTTACGTTTTATTGTTGACCACTTCGAATGTCCGGACATAATCGAATCTATTATACTACGAAGAAATTACACAACAAAGCATAGGGTATTGACATAACTCTCAACTTAATTATACTCGTAAAAGGAACCTGCCATGAAAGATGACTTAGCACAAAAAGCTGTATCTGAAGCACTACTCGGGAATTGGAAAGAAGCACTCTCCATAAATATAGCCTTACTTAAAGAAAACCCAAAAGACGTTGAGGCTTTAAATAGATTAGCACGAGCTTATTCTGAACTAGGTAATTTAACGAAAGCAAAATCATCGGCGAAAAGAGTTCTAAAAATAGATCCATTCAATACGATTGCCCTGAAATCCCTCGAAAAATGGAAGGAACTTAAACGCGGGGAAATTCTGAAATCCGGTCCAACTTCTCCCCAAACATTCCTTGAAGAACCAGGTAAAACAAAAATAATCTCTTTAATACACGTTGGCGAATATAAAATTATTGCAAAGCTCGACTCAGGCGATGAATTAACGCTGAATACGCGAAGTCACAGAATCTCGGTACTCTCAATTGACGGCAAATACATTGGAAGATTACCGGATGATTTATCGGCTAGACTTAAAAAATTAATTAATTTGGGTAATGAATATAAAGCATTTTTAAAATCAGCCAATGCTAAAGAAGTTAAAATTTTCATCAGAGAAACTTATCGTACTCAAAAACTCGCTGACATTCCGTCTTTTTCAACAGAAAAGATTGACTATATTTCCTTTACTCCACCCGAGTTAGTACACAAAAAGGATTTCTATGAAGACGAGGGTGAAGACGAAGAGTAATGCAAATGACTTAAAACCTGCTTGCAAACTCTTTTCCTAATTTAATATACAAAGTATGATTCTTCGAAGTAAATAAATCAGATTCTCCAAAAAGGTTACTTTCACCTAATTTACAAGAAAACACTCTGGAAACTATTATTGAAAGTTTGATATTCGACCCTCCTACAACGCAACCGAAATCGTTGACTTCTTTTTTATCTATTTGTACAACTTTTGCTCCTTCAACTTCCAACACCTGAGCAACCATAGAGGAAATTTGGTTATCTCCGGATTCATCTTGTATAACGGCTCTCGTATCTTTAGTTAAAGATGTATTGTTAAAGACAATCAAGACGTTTTGGGGGAAGTTTGATGTTAATTTATACCCTAATTGACCATCAATTAAAGGGGTTTCTTTGAGATATGTCGTATCTTTTAGTCTGATCTCTTCTCTTTCTACATTTTTAACACTAATTGCAAAAAGAGCCAATCTAACTCTATCCCCTACTTTCAGATTCGTTTTATACGGAGTTATCATAGCCGAAAAAATCGATGCATAATTAGCTTCTGAAAATCCTTCAGCTTTTTTATCCGCCCAAATATATACAGGAAATTTAAAATTCCTTGTCACTGTTTCAACTAAAACTAAACCCTCATAATTTGCATTCATCCCTATTTGCCATGCATTTTTAATCCGAGTTTTACCAAGTTTTCTTGCAAGTTCTACTTCAGTATCTCCCGGGATAATTACATTTATTATTTCTCCTGTATCGGGGTCAAAAGTACTCACTAGGACATTTCCGTCATCATTTCTTATGACCAAAGACAGTTTACTTTTACCGTCCCAATAGTGAGAACTTTTAATGAAAAAAAAGATAATAAAAGTAAAAAAAACTACTAAAAGAGGTAGCAAATTTCTTTTCTTTTTTTTGGCTCGAATATACGAGCGAGATAATTTTTTGCGGGCAGGCATTTTTAATAAGTTAAAAGTGAAAAATTAAAAGTTAAAAGTCGATTATTAGGTTAAATTTATACATAATAATATGAATTTACTTATACATTAATCTTTTAAAATGGTTCTCTCCCATTTTCCTGAATCGCTTCTCACTAATTCCGTGTGAAATTATTAAATGTCTTACATAATCCCCCGCAACGATTTCGGGTACAACAACATAATCGCAACCATTTTCATATAATTTAATAGCATCCTCTTTTAATTGCGCGTAAGTAATAACCAAAGGTTTTACTCTAAGCTTCTTTATGTGCTCTAATATCATTAAATTATCCGTTAAATTAGTCACTGTTGAAATAATTAATCTTGCTTTCAATATTCCTCCTAAATCAAGGATTTCAGGATCTCCTATATCACCAAAAATTGAGGGTTTTTTCTCTGATACCAACCTCGCATGAACTTTAGGATCATAATCGATAATTACATAGGAAATATTTTTCCTCTCCAAAACAGGAAGTATTGTTTTTCCCGCACGTCCATATCCCACTAACATAACGTGGTTTGAAACATCTAATTTTTTAATAAAATCGGGCTCTTTTGTTATCTTTCTCTCAAATATGTTCAAATTGTCTTTAATTTTTAAATAAAACTTATCAGCCCCCAAAATTAAATAAGTCGATGCTGTCATAGTGATTGCGGCAACTATTACGGTTAAGGCAACGTGCGACTGGGTTACTTGTCCCAACGATAAACCCATAGCCATAACAATAAGAGAAAACTCTGATATTTGAGCTACCGTAACCGACGCCAGAAATGATGTTCTTTTCTTGAAACGTAAAAATCCCATGACGACGAGTAGTACAATAGGTTTACCAACCAAAACAAGAACCGAAAAGATAAGTGACGGTATTATCACTCTCGAAATGTTTTCTACAAAAAGACTTGCTCCCAACGTTAGGAAAAAAATAGTCAAGAAAAAATCACGGAGTGGTCGAGTTCTTGATGCAATTTCCAAATTTTCGGGTAAATTAGACAGTGCCAACCCTGCTAAAAATCCTCCAATCTCTAAACTCAACCCAAAAGGACCTGCAACTAAAGTCGCAATGCCGAGTGCCCAAGCAATGCTCACTATAAATAAAAGCTCAGTTGAGCTTGCAACATATTTTTCGAAAATGACTGGGATAATTTTCTTTGATAATACCCAAACTAAAAGAAGGAGAATAACACCTTTGGCTGCAATGAAAGTATAATCTCCCGTTCCAAGTCCCCCCTTTTTGAATCCGGCCAAAAACATTAATATCAAAATCGCAACAACATCTTGAACCAATAACAATCCGACCGATATCTTACCGTACAAACTGTCGAGGTCATTTTTCTCAGACAATAATTTAACAATAATAATCGTAGAAGAAAAGCTGGTAGCAATCGCAATATAGGCAGCGGGAAGTGGCGAAAATCCTATGAGAATACCTACCAAAAAAGATATTGTAAATGTGAAGATAATTTGTCCCAAACCTGTAAAAATGGCTGCTTTTCCAATAGTCGGAAGTTCTTTTAAGTTCATTTCCAAACCGACTAAGAATAAAAGAAGAGTAACACCTATTTTTCCTAAATTCGAAAGTAATCCTGAATCAGTTTGGTGTCCAAAATATGCTGCAAATAGACCTGCAAATAAATAGCCCAAAAGAAGCGGTTGTTTAAATCGACGTGCTACAATTCCGAATAAAGCCGCTAAACCCAATAGATAGGCAATCTGAGTAAATTCCATAAAAGATTAATCTCGAGTTTAAGTTTACCCCCACACCAATAATTTTGAAAGGATTATTAAATTCAATAAAATGTAAAGGATTGGTGTGGGGATGTAAAGCTATGAAGTAGACAGCTTCTTTAAAGCGGATTCGAGATCGCTTGATAAATCTGATTTGAAAGAAACTTTTTCGCCGGTTTTCGGATGATTAAATGAGATCTGACTCGCATGCAAGAATAAACGCGGACACCACTCTTTATCCTTACGACAGGTTTTTCTTCCTGTATAAAAGTCGTCGGAAACTATTGGGTGACCTAAATATTTAAGATGGACTCTGATTTGATGCGTTCTACCGGTTTTGGGGAAGAGGGTGAGTAATGAGTAGTGTGTAATGGGTTTGATTGTGAGTAGTGTGAAGTGTGAAATTACGCGGTAATGCGTTTCAGCTTCTCTTCCTCCAGGAAGAACTCCGAATCTCTCGCGATTCCAAGGTAGTCTGCCTGTCGGTGCATTAATTATCCCCTCCCCGCCAGCTGGCGGGGGTTCGACCGTACCGTGAACCAGTGCTGTATAAGTTTTTTCAACTTTCCTTTCCTTAAAGTCTCGTTGAAGGTTTTCGAATGCTTCCTTTGTCTTTGCTACTAATAATATCCCACTTGTTTCTTTGTCTAAACGATGAACAATTCCTGACCTCATTCCCGAATCCTTTGCCAATGGATACGTCATATTACTTAACCACTTTTGAATAACATTTTGCCCTTTGGTTGTAATCGCATCATTCACTATCCACCCGGCAGGTTTATCAAGAATTAATATCTCGCTATCTTCAAATATAATCTTAGGACCCATAAGTCTAGTTTTATTCTATCACTATTTAGAAGGTATCAGATGGTTATGAAGTATCAAATGTATCAAAAGCTTTTGGTCCTTTTGGTACCTTTCCTACTTTTGGTACTTTTTAGAAATTTACTTCTCCCTCTTCCTTGCGTCTTTAGCGCACAACGTTGCTTCCGGATAAGCCATTAGCCTATCCGTATCAATCATTTTCCCACAATCCTCACAAATACCGTACTTTCCTATTTTAATCATCGTCAAAGCTTTTCTGGTTTGAATAATTCTTCTGTCTAACTGTTCTTTGAGTGCTGAAGTCCTCGCATGACCAAATTGCTCTGCAGCATCCGCGTCCCACGACGCATTATCAGTTACACGTGCTGTATCTGCAAATGGGTCTTCCTCTTCAATATCCTTTTTACGTCTCTCAAGTAACTTAATTTTATTTCTTAAAAATAAAGCAACAGGAGTAATCACTTTTGAAGGATACTGTATCATCTTTACTCCTCCCTTTCGAACTTTTTTTATTTTCACTTTTTTAACTTTCTTTTTCTTATCTGACCTTTTCCCTATTTTTATCATTTATTTATAAAATGACAAGCTCTGCTTATCCTTACTGGGACAAGCTCTGCTTATC
>Ga0214473_10001695_pt1 | contig 28496 bp, 35 predicted proteins | sample RVTome_7_FD_203509 | JGI IMG/M metagenome (GOLD analysis project Ga0214473, IMG submission 203509) | Soil microbial communities from uranium-contaminated site in the Upper Colorado River Basin, Wyoming, United States - RVT98D197 | ecosystem: Environmental > Terrestrial > Soil > Contaminated >...
GTCCGGGACTCGCCACTGAACCCTGCTAACAATGTCACCTCCTATTTTACGTTTACCCCGGTAGGGGCGTTTGCGTCGGTCCTCCCCGCGGCGAAGACCCAAAGCGGCGGAGATGGCCCCCAAGGGGGCAATGGGGATGCGTACCAGGTTGCCCAGGCTGGCGGTGCTACGCCCGGTGCCCCATCGCGCCAGAGCTGCGTGCTGGCGGGCGGCGGTTGTACCTTCAACATCTCTGACAACCCGAACGCGAGCGGTGCAGCGCCGTGGTACGAGTTCCCTTCTCAGTCGCAGGTCGGACAATACTCGACGGAGATCAACCAGGTTGCAGGGGCGGGTGGAGTAGACTCGAACCTGATCCGGTCCGTGATGTACGTCGAGACCACTCACGGGTGGTACGACGCGCCAGCTGCGGCGCTAGGGCTCAACAAGTCGATTCTTCCCATGAACATCAACGCGGACTTCTGGGGAAGCGCGTTGGGGACGCGAGCGGATCTACTGGTGCCGGCGAACAACATCGCAGCCGGAGCGCGCATTCTGGGTGGCATTCAAGCCAACCTTCCACCGGGGGCATCGATTGCCAAGGTCGCGACGCTCTACAACAACCTCGGTGCAACCACCGTCAGCAACTACGGCGCTCGGGTTGAAGCCGTGTATCGGCTCCAGCCATGGCGGTAGAGAGGGGGCCTGCAGTGACACCAGCAAAGCTAACACTGTGGACCGCCTTGGTCGTTGGCGTCGTCGTTGCGGCACTCGCGTTGACGGCTGGTATTCAGCACAACGCGCAGCGGGAGTTCTTCGACCCGAGCACTGGCTCTTTCGACCTCGCATACGCTGCGTTGATATTTGTCTCGTGGTTCGTGCCTGGCTTCTTGATCGTGGCAGCTTGTGGGGCTGCCGTGATCGCGGTGAGTCGTCTTGCCAAGCGGTTTCGGTCGAACTCCGGCGCAACGATGCGGTAGCTGGGTACCGCTCATGCGGTGAAAACGAGCCAAGTCGCCACCAGCTACGAGACGGACCAATCCTCGATGCGCAGCCCCGGGACGCGGGCGAAGTCGCGGTGATTGCGGGTGACGAGGGTGAGATTGTGGACCAGCGCGGTGGCGGCGATGCGTAGATCGCGGGTGCCGACGCGCACGCCCTCGGTGCGCAGTGCCGCGCACTGCTGCTCACACTCCGCATCGAAGAGCAGCACGTGCGCCGCCGCAAAGAACTGCAGGGTCTCCCACAGCTTGTGGTAGGCGTGGGCGCGCGCCTCGCCGCGCTGGTGCCGCGCCAGCATCGCCAGCCGCCCTCGCAAGGCCTCTTCGACGGTGACGATGCTTACCGCCAACTCATCCGCCGCCACGGCGCGCAGATGCGCGAGCACCGCCGGATCGCCGCGCTCCTGCAAGCTCACCGTGTCGGTGTCGAGCAGGAAGCGGATCATTCGCCGTTGGCTTGCGTGCGCAGGCGCTCGAGCTCGGCCTGATACGCCTCGAAGTCGGGATCGTTCGCGGACCGTCCAAACGTGTCAAGCCAAGGATTGCCGGTGCCCGGCACGCTCACGGTAACCACCTTGGCGCCGCGGAGCCACTGATCGAGCTTTTCTCTCACCCGCGCTATCGCCTCGACCTCGGTCGGTGCGCTCGCTTCGAGCTCGGGCAGCCCGAGCGGCCGCGCCACATAGCGCGCGTCCGACTCCGGCCGTACGACGACCAGACATTCCATCGTTTCACTCCTGGGGACTCGTGCTTACCGGGCGACCAGCTCCTGCAGGTGCTTCTTGGTGAGAAACGCTTCCAGCAGCTTCTTGACCACGACCTTATCATCATCGGGCAGCTGCTGCACTTCCTGGAACTGCCGGAGCAGGTCGCGATCCTCGAACCGCGCCTTAGCGGCGGCCTCCGTGCTGCCCTCCATCAAGTAGTCGCCGGACACCCCGAGGGCATCGGCTAGCCGTTTGAGGGTGTCAGCTGACGGGCGCGAGGTGCCGCGCTCATAACGGCCGATGTGGTTGTAGTGAACGCCCGCCAGCTTGGCGAGGTCACTTTGGGAAAGGGTTTTCTGCTTGCGGAGGTCCCGCAACCGCTCGGCGAAACCGTCTCTTTTAGTCGCCATCTTCCATCACCAGTGCTGTTCGCGCCGGACTGAATCTAACGTGTGCAGTGTGGATTGTCGATGATTTCCCCACGCAAGGAGAAGATTCCGCACCACAACCGCTTGCGCCGTAGCCAGCATGTATGGTAGGTCAGCCAACATCTTCTAGCACCAATGTGCTCGCAACTCGTGCCGGTCCGGGCGGCTTTCTGAGAGCTGCCGGCAGGTTCGGCGCAGACCTGGCAGGGAAGATCTGGGCTTTGCCGAACACGCTCATTGGCGGCGTAGTCGGTCTGGCAGGCGTTCCTTTTGGTGCACGCATTCAGTTCGCCAATAACGCGATCCAGTTCGTGGACTTTCCACTTGGCCAAGCGGGAGAAGGGCTGACGCTCGGCAACGTTCAGATATTTCCCGCAGGAACTGATCCCACCACTTATTCCGGCTTCTTTTGCGGTTCCTCCGCACCAATCAATATCGGGTTGCATGAAGAGGGGCACACTTTTCAGTATCAGGTCTTTGGACCGACGTTCCTACCTGCGTACTTCCTGTCCGGCGGCATCAGTGCCAGCAACCCCTTCGAGCTTGCGGCCAATCGCTACGCGCTTGGTGGCAGCTTCTTCCCCTGAGGTCGAACCATGCGGAACCATGTGGCGCTTTTGCTCATCTTCGTCGCCTTTCCTCTGGCGGGGTTTGTCTGTGAGGGAGTGCACTCTCCTGTGCTTCAGAACAATCTCGGTCAGCCTGTCGAGATCAATGCGACGTACTCGAATGGGCAGTCTTTTTCGGGACAGTTTCCACCAGGCGCACGCATATCCTCGCCGCACGAAGGGCTACGACTGACCCGGCTCGAAGTCGTCAGTGAGGGTAAGGTACTTTTGCGTTTCGACTCCGACGATCTTGATCGGCTTCAGGCCAACATACCTCCAGGGCAAAGGATCGCATGGGCGATCGAGCACGATGGGATACGTCCAGTACCGCTCGAACAGTAAAGCGTCAGCCGGGCAGGCCGAAAGGGGACGTGACGTCAATTCGGACAGTGGCCCGTCAGCCCCCACTGCCATCAGCGGTAGATCTCACGGCGGTGGCGCACGCGCATGATGCGGACGAGGGTGGCGGTGTCGTCGACTTCGTAAACGACGCGGTAGTCCCCCACCCGGATGCGGTAGTCGTCGTGGCCGGAGCCGTGCAGCCTGCGACAGCCCGGCGGGCGTGGGTTTTGCGCGAGCGCTCGAATCACAGCAATCACCCGGTGAAAGAAGGCAACCGGCAGCCGCTTGAGATCGCGCTCGGCCGGGGCCGAGAGGACGACCTCATGCATCGGGGGCGTAGGACTTCAGGAAATCATCCAAGCGCCGAAACTTGATCGGCCGCCGCCGCATGGCGCGCAGCGCCTTGAGGTCCTCGGCGTCCTCGGCGCGTTCGAGCAACTCGCGGTAGTGCTCGATGTCGAGGATCACGGCCGCGGGCTTCCCATCGCGCAGCACGATCTCCGGTTCGGTCCGCTTCTTCGCTTTCATGTTTCCTTTCCTTCTTCGGTGCTGATGCCGCTCAGCTCGCCTGGCGTTTGTACTGCTCGACCAGGGCGGAAACGAACTCCACCACCTTTTCCTGCTGGCGCCGCGGCAGCTCGGACACGTCTTCGAAGAGCTTTCTGACTTTCCCCACCGGTCCGTTGCGCCGGCCGATCGGGCTGTTCACATCAAGGAGCTGCTCCACCGAGACGCCGAGCACCCGGGCCAGCTTCGGGAGGACATCGGAGCGCGGCGGTTTGTCGCTCTGCTCCCAGAAGGCGATGTTTTGCTGCTTCTCACCGATCAAGCGGCCCAGCGCGGCCTGGCTCAAGTGGGCCGCCTTGCGCAGCTCAGCCAACCGCGCGCCCTGAGGAGAACGAGATTTAGTGAGTGTCCGTGCCATGACCGCATTGTAGGGCACGATTTTGAGCTGGAGCGGTTCGAGGGGCAGGAACACTTGCATGTGACAAGTATACTTATTGTGTGGCCGTGCAACAACCGGCAAAAAAGGTGGCGTGGGCGCTTGACAGGGTTTCGCAGAATGGGGGTTTCCGTGGCGCGGATTCCGGCAGCCGAGCTTGAGCGGTTGAAGCGGGATATTAGCCTCGAACGCCTGGCCACCGCGCGCGGGGTGGAGCTGAAGCCCCACGGCGGAAACCTGATCGGGCTGTGTCCCTTCCACGACGATCACGCCCCGTCCTTTGTCGTCACCCCGAGCAAGAATCTGTGGCACTGCTTGGGCGCCTGTCAGACGGGCGGCAGTGTGATCGACTTCGTGATGAAGGCCGAGGCGTCAGCTTCCGCCACGCCGTGGAGCTGCTCCGCGCTGATCTTCCACCTTTAGCTGCTGATGGTCCGGCACCGAAGCGCTCCACGGTGACCAAGCTGCCACTACCGGTGGAGCCGGACGCCGCGGACCACGAGCTGCTCAAGCTCAATCGAGGGCACTGGTCGATCGAAAATCGCCTGCACTATGTCCGTGACCGGACCTTCGACGAAGACCGATCCCAGGTGCGCAAACGCGCCGCGCCACACATGATGGCCTCGCTGCGCAACCTTGCCATCGGGCTGTTACGCCTGGCGGGTGCCTCTACCAACATCGCCGCGGCGTCGCGCTTTTTCATGCGCAATGTCGAGTACGCGATGGAACTGCTCGGTGTGCCATTGCTTGGGCTGACCTAGCCAACCGACGCATCGGTCCAACCCCGACAATCCCTTCCATTGTAGACAGCCGCAATCGACGCGGCTTCGCACCGCTGTCTGCACAATTCGTGATCTCACCGAATTTCACCGCAAACTCTACCCGTCCTCAGGCTCTCGCATCCACTCCTGCCCGCCAACTGCGCCTCTGCGGGCCCTTCTCCTCTTCGGCCTTCTGGATTGGCCCCAAGGTCACAGCTGACGGAGCCTGACTTTGCCGTGGCCCTGAGATCCGCCGTGGCATCGATCTGCTGCGGCGACGGGGGGTTGACGGTGCGAGATCCCTGGACCGATGGTTGAGCGGTGTCGGTGCCCGCGATCGCCAGCGCACGGCTGGCCGAGCCTGAGGTCGCACCACCGCGAGGACGCACGCCGCGATCGAACCTGGCGCTCCACAGTGCACTTCTCACCATTCCTTCGAAGACTTCCGGCACTGGTACAATCGATCCAGTCGCGCTATCCCTCTGTAGGCACGATTTACCATGGCGACCGGAAAGAGAGGCAAACGATGGGCAAGGTCTCGGGAGACAAGGCACGGTACAACCGCGAGCGCCGCAAGAAGATCGCACGACGGGAGGACATGCGGGCGCTGCGGGCGGCGCTGAGCGCCAAAGGCGTAGCGACGCCGCAGTCCAAGGGCGGCACGGCGGCCAAGCCCCACTCTTAAACGAGGGCGGCTGCGGCTAGGACCGACAACCCCGCGCCTGGCGCCAATGGCTGATAGTATCGGTCAGGAATCGTAGGCCATCTGCCATATGCCAGGGCTTCGAAAATTGGGGTTGGTCTGGGTACTGGGGCTGCTGGCGGTGAGCGCTGCGGCCTCCGCCCAGGATCGCCTGCGCCTGTCGACGACCACGAGCACGGACAACTCCGGGCTTTTGGCGGTGGTCTTGCCGCCGTTTGAGCAACGCTTTCGCCTGAAGGTCGATGTGATCGCCGTCGGTAGCGGCAAGGCGCTGAAGCTGGCGGAGAACGGTGATGTCGATGCGGTGCTTTCGCATTCCCCCGAAGTGGAGGAAGCCTTCATGCGGGCCGGCTCCGGCGTCAACCGGCGCGAGGTGATGTACAATGACTTCGTCATCGTCGGGCCAGCGAGTGACCCGGCGCAGGTGCGCGGCGCTCTCAGTGCGGTGGACGCGGTGAAGCGGATCGCGGCCCAACAGGCGAGGTTCATCTCGCGCGGCGATGAGTCCGGTACGCACCAGAAGGAGAAGGAACTGTGGCGCGCTGCCGGCCTGACGCCGAGCGGCGCATGGTACGTCTCGGCTGGCCAAGGCATGGGAGAAGTGTTGCTGATCGCCGACGAGCGCCGGGCCTACGCCCTGGCCGATCGAGGAACCTATCTGGCCTACAAGAAGCGGGACGACCTGATTGTCGTGTCGCGTGGCGACCCGCTGCTGTTCAATCCCTATACCGTCATGGCTGTGAATCCGGCGCGTCATCCCCACGTGAAGTACATCGAGGCGATGGAGTTGATCGCGTGGCTGACGTCGCCGGAAGGCCAGAAGCTGATCGCCAGCTTCAAGCAAGCGGATGAAGTCCTGTTCCATCCCACCGCAGTAACGGTGCGGTAACGGTGTCGCTGCCCTGACCTGATACCATGTCGTTTGGTGCTGCATTTCTCTCGGCTCTGCGGCTGCTGACGACCTGCGATCCACAGGTCGTCGCTGCGGTGATGGTGTCGCTGCGGGTTGCGCTTTTGGCGACCGTGCTGGCGACGGTTCTGGGGCTGCCGCTGGGTTTCCTGGTGGCGGCGCGGCGGTTCCAGGGACGGCGTGTCCTCGAGGTGGCACTGAACACGTTGACGGCCATGCCGACGGTCGTGGTGGGGCTTTTCACCTACGCGGTGCTGTCGCGACGGGGCCCGCTCGGTATGCTGGCGCTGCTGTACACGCAGTGGGCGATGGTTATCGGGGAGACCATTTTGGTGACGCCGCTCATGGCGGCACTGACTATGGGGGTGGTGAGCGGCGCCGACCCGCGCGTCGAGGAAACCGCGTTGACGCTGGGCGCCAGCCGGCTGGTGGCGGCGTTCACGGTGCTCCTGGAAATGCGCCGCGGCATTCTGGCCGCGATCGTGACCGGTTTCGGAAGGCTGATTTCCGAGCTCGGGATTGCGCTGATGGTGGGCGGCAACATCGCCGGCAGCACCCGCACCATGACCACGGCCATTGCGCTGGAGACCAGCAAAGGGGAATTCGCCCTGGGCTTCGCCCTCGGCCTGATTCTGCTCGGCGTCGCACTCGCAGTGAACCTGGCCCTGGCCGCACTGGCTCCGCCGCGGTAGGGTCGGCGCGGGTGGTGGACTAATAGCGATGATGGACGCTCCAGCGTACCGGCTGTGCGACCTGCGGGTCGAGCGCGGCGGACGCCTTGTTCTCGACATTGCGCGGCTCGATCTGTCGCCGGGACGGGTGACCGCCGTGGTCGGGCCGAACGGGGCTGGCAAGACTACGTTGCTGCGAGTGCTCGGCTTCCTGCTGCAACCGACCAGCGGAACCGTGGAGTTTGCTGGCCGGCCGGTGGTGTACCGCGAGCCGGACCTGATCGCGGTCCGGCGCCAGACGACGGTTGTCGCTCAGACGCCGCTGCTGTTCCATCGCTCCGTGCACGCCAACGTGGCCTACGGCCTGAGGGCGCGGCGGCGCGCTGTTGATAGCCGCGTCGAGTCGGCGCTCGCCGCCGTGGGGCTTGCCCCTGTGGGGCTCGCCCCTGCGGGGATTGCCGGCTTTGCGCGGCGGCCCGCTTGGAAGCTCTCCGGAGGTGAAATGCAGCGGGTCGCGATCGCCCGCGCCCTGGCAATCGATCCACCCGTTTACCTTCTCGACGAGCCCACCGGCAACATCGACCGGCAGCACGTCCCGATTGTGGAATCGTTGATCACGCAACTCGGCGCCGCCGCGAAGACTGTGGTCTTCACGACGCACAACTTCGCCCAGGCGTATCGACTCGCTGATACGTTGATTTCGCTTACCGACGGGCATGTCGCCCCTTTCCCCCTGGTCAATGTCCTGCGCGGCACCACGGTCCAGATGCATGGCCACAATTTCTTCCTCAACGAAGCGCTCCGCATCGAGATCCCCGATGGGGTGGAGGCCCGCACCATCGCGATTGATCCTGACGCCATCATTGTGTCGCGTGAGGCCTTGCACTCCAGCGCGCGGAATTGCTTTGCGGGGCATATCCGCAAGGTCGAGCATGACGCGCGTGGCGGACTGCTGTTGACGGTCGACTGCGGGCACGCTTTCGTGGCCCGCATCACGCGCCATTCTTACGAAGAGATGGCGTTCAACGTTGGCACCGGCGTCTACTTGACCTTCAAGGCGTCGGCAATCCACACCCTGGACTGAAACCTGCCCGGCTTGAGCTAGCCTGAATTTCCACGGATCACCATTGACCTAACAAGACAGGAAGCGCAGCAGAATCGACCGCGAGCCCGGGCACTTCCACGTCCTTATGATGGCGTGAAGCCCGGCGCGCCGCCGTCCAGTCTCATCGCTCACGCCTTTGCGAGTTGGATGCGGATGAGGTTCTTCACCGCCAGGTACGAGACGTAACGATCACCCGGAGAGTGGGGGAGTAGGGGCTGGTGGGACGACTGGGAGCGAGGATCTCCCGGGACACCGGTTATCCAGCGTCTCACTTAAGACGCCGTGGTCTGAGAAGCCACCTTCGCCAGTGGGATGGCGTCGGTCGGTCCGGCAATCTGCGCGCGCTGGATGGCTCGACTGACGCTGCGGCGGGAGAGGCCAATTTGCGGGGTGACCGCGGTGAAGGACAAGCCGTGATGCATCACCGCCGTATAGCTCAGGGCGGCTTTGCTGCGATGCAGTTTGTGTCGCCGACGGAGGCCTGGGCGGTAGGAACCAAAAACCATGGTGGGCGTTTGGCGCGGCCTCATCTTTCACTACAAGGACGGCGCGTGGAGGAACCGAAACTGGAACTGGCACTTCTGGTGCCAGCGGTGGTTCGGATTGCTCGGGCGCTAACTGCTGGATCGAGCTCACACGCACGTGCGCGCAGCGCCATCCGTTTGGGCTCCGTTCGGCATTCCGCTATATACCGCACTGCCTTGGAACCATCGGTGATTCAGCTCAGATCCAACCATTCGCGCGTCCCCATTGCATCCGAGGGCTACGGCCTCATCGCCGCGGCGTCTGTGCTGGCGGTGGTGTTGTGGTGGTGGACCGGCCCACTTGGGGGCGTGCCGGGTGCCTTTCTTTTCATTTTTGTGCTCAGCTTCTTCCGTGATCCGGAACGTACGGCTCCCAGTGCCCCGGACCTGATCGTCGCGCCCGCGGACGGCCGGGTGATCAAGGTTGCGCGCGTGTTCGACGATCGCTTCCTGCACGGCGAGGCGACGCTGGTCAGCATATTCATGTCGCCGTTGGATGTGCATGTGAACCGGGTGCCGATCAGCGGGCGCGTCATCGGTGTTTACTACAATCACGGAAAGTACTTTCGTGCCTTTGCCGACAAGGCCTCTCTCGACAACGAGCAGAATGCGGTCGTGATGGAAGACGAACGCGGGCGCCGGCTGTGTTTTGTCCAGATTGCCGGATTTCTCGCCCGGCGCATTGTCTGCTATCTTCACCCCAGTATGCAGGCGGAACGAGGTCAGCGCTTTGGCATGATCAAGTTCGGATCACGCGCCGACGTGTACTTGCCCTCCGGAGCGGAAGTCATCGTCACCACCGGCATGCGCGTTTCTGCCGGCACCTCGGTAATGGCGCGATGGATATGACAGAGGAAGACGGGGAACTGCCGTCACTGGCGCGCCGCACGGTAACGCCGATCCGCAAGGGTGTTTACATCCTGCCGAACCTGATCACGACCGCAGGCCTGTTCGCCGGCTTCTATTCCATCATCGCAAGCTTTCATCTCGATTTCGTCCGTGCCGCCATAGCCATCCTGGTGGCCAACGTCTTTGACGTCCTCGACGGCCGCATCGCCAGGCTCACCGGTTCAACCACCCGCTTCGGCATCGAATACGATTCGCTGTCCGACCTGGTGGCGTTCGGTGTCGCCCCCGGAATCCTGGTGTACCGCTGGGGTCTTGAACCCTGGGCAAGCTGGGGATGGCTGGCGGCATCGTTGTATGTGGCGTGCGGGGCCTTGCGGCTGGCGCGGTTCAACGTGCAGTACGAAAACGCCGAGAAGCGCCATTTCCTTGGCCTGCCGATCCCGGCCGCGGCCGAGCTGATTGCGGCTACGGTCCTGCTTTACGATTACCTGGGCGGCGCCGGACCGGTGCGGGCGCACTTCGTCATGTTGCTGGTGACCTATGCCCTGGCGGCGTTGATGGTGAGCAACTTGAAGTACTTCAGCTTCAAGGAGACCGAGCTCTATCGCCGGCAGCCCTTCTGGATGCTGGTGGCTATCATCGTCCTGCTCAAGCTGTTCATTGCCGAACCGCAGCTGATGCTGTTCACCAGCTTCTTCCTCTATGCCGCCTCCGGCCCGGCCCGGTGGGCTTTGGTGCGCGGTCGGCGCCTGCGCGAGCTGCAACGGCGCCGGCGTCCGGGTGAGACGTCGCCGCCGTTCAGCAGCGGCCGCGGCGAGACCTACGAACCGGAGGCGGGGGCTTCCAAGGTAATCAAGCTCATCCGGCGCGTCGGGGCGCATCGGCGCCGCGCCTCTTGACAACTCGCGGTGCCTTCTTTAGACAGAATCTCAATGAACGCTGCTCGTGACGCACAAGGGTTGCTGTTGCTCGGCCTGCTGCTTCTTGGCCCGCCCGGTGCGTCTGCGGGAGCGTAGGCAAAATTGCGCAACCGAAAGACGCCACGGGCGGGCACGCTGTCCGTGGCGTTTGTGTTTCAAGAAGGGCCACGGGCAGCTCCCTCGTGGCCCTTAACGTTTGCGGCACGGATGCAAAGAGAGGAGCCAGCATGAGCGCCCATCAGGACCAGAACACCGTACGCATTTTCGACACCACCCTGCGCGACGGCGAGCAGTCGCCCGGGGCGACGATGAACGTCGAGGAGAAGCTACTGATCGCCCGGCAGCTCGAGAAACTACAGGTGGACGTGATCGAAGCTGGATTTGCCGCCTCCTCGCAGGGCGACTTCGAATCGGTGTCACGCGTTGCCGAAGCGGTCACTGGGCCGGTTGTGCTCAGCCTGGCGCGCACCCGTGGACCCGACATAGAGCGCGCCATCAAAGCGGTCGAGAAGGCCAAGCGTCCCGGACTCCACACCTTCATTGCGACCTCCGACATCCATCTGAAACGCAAGCTGATGATGAGCCGCCAGGAAGTAGTCGACGCAGCCTGCTGGGCGGTACAGTTCGCCAAGAAGCATGTCGATCACGTGGAGTTCTCGGCCGAGGATGCCTCCCGCAGCGATCGCGACTACCTGGTGCAGGTCTTCAGTGAAGTCATCAAGGCCGGAGCCACGGTGCTTAATGTTCCCGATACGACGGGCTACGCCGTACCGGAAGAATTCGGCGCTTTGATCCGCTACCTGATCACCTACACCCCAGGCGGCGACCGCGTCACCTGGAGCGCGCATTGCCACAACGACCTCGGCATGGCGGTCGCCAACTCGCTGGCCGCCGCCCGCAACGGCGCACGGCAGATCGAGTGCACCATCAACGGCATCGGAGAACGTGCCGGCAACGCTTCCATGGAAGAGATCGTGATGGCGATCCATACGCGCAAAGATTTCTTCGACTTGCACACCAACGTCGCCACCGAGCAGATCTACCCCGCCAGCCGGCTGCTGGCGCAGGTCACGGGGTTAACAGTTCCAGCCAACAAGCCGATCGTCGGCGACAATGCCTTCGCGCACGAGGCCGGCATTCATCAGGACGGCGTTCTCAAAGACACTCTGAATTACGAGATCATGCGCCCGGCCACAGTTGGCATCAGCAGCAACAAGCTCGTGATGGGCAAGCACTCTGGCCGCCACGCTTTCGCCGAACGCCTCAAGCAACTCGGTGTCGATCTACACGAGGTCGACATGAACAAGGCCTTCGAGCGCTTCAAAGCACTGGCCGACCTGAAGAAGAGCGTGTACGACGAAGACCTCATTGCCATCGTCACCGAAGAGGCGGTACGCGCACCGGATCAATTCGAGTTGTTGGACCTCGACGTGACATCGTCCAACCGCACTGCGCCGCACGCGGCGGTGCGGCTGCGTATCGGCGGTGTCGAGCACCACGACGAAGCGGACGGGGACGGCATGGTGGATGCCTGTTACAAGGCGATCTCCAAGATCACGGGCGTGAGCCCGAAGCTCGAACGCTATGCGGTGAAAGCGATCACCGGCGGCACCGACGCGCTCGGCGAGGTGTCCTGTCTACTCAACGAGGACGGCGTCACCGCCAGCGGTCAAGGCGCGCATACCGACATCATCCAGGCAAGCGCGCTGGCCTATGTCAACGCCTTGAACAAGCTGCAGTACCGGCGCTCACACTACCAGGTGCGTGAGGAAGGGCCGTGAAGGCGGTTTCGTGCACCATACAATCTAATCTGGAGGCTGCGGTGAAGATCTTAGTCTTACCGGGTGATGGAATTGGTCCCGAAGTGGTCGAGCAAGCCAGGAAGGTGCTCGAGGCGGCGGCGCGTCGCTTTCAGTTCCCACTGACTTTCACCGAAGCCATCGTCGGCGGGGCTGCCATCGATGCTTTCCACACGGCGCTGCCCGAAGGAGCTCTGCACCTGGCGCAGTCGAGCGATGCGGTGTTGCTCGGTGCCGTCGGCGGCCCGAAATGGGACGACCCACGCGCCGCGGTTCGTCCCGAGCAGGCGTTGCTCGGCCTGCGTCGTGGTCTCGGCCTGTTCGCCAACCTGCGCCCGGTGCGTGTCTTCCCGGAACTGCTCGAAGCCGCTCCTCTCAAGGCCGAGGTGCTGCGTGGCGTCGACCTGGTGGTCGTGCGTGAGCTCACCGGCGGCATTTATTTTGGAAAGCCGAGTGAACAGCGCCGGGGCAGCGAAGGCCGCGAGGCGGTCGACACCCTGATATATAACGAGGGTGAAATTGCGCGGCTGCTGCGCTCCGCCTTCGAACTGGCTCGCCAGCGCCGGAAGAAACTGGCCTCGGTCGACAAGGCCAACATCTTGTCCTCCTCGCGACTGTGGCGGGAGGTGGCGCACGAGGTGAAGCGCGACTACCCGGACGTGGCCTACGAAGACGTGCTGGTTGATGCCATGGCCATGCACCTGCTGCGCCGCCCGCGGGATTTCGACGTAATCGCCACGGAGAACATGTTCGGCGACATTCTAACTGACGAAGCTTCGATGCTGGCCGGTTCCATGGGCCTGCTACCCTCGGCCTCTCTGGGGCAATCGCTGAACAGTCTCGGCCTACCGCGAGGCTTGTACGAACCCATCCATGGCAGCGCCCCCGACATCGCGGGTCACGATGCGGCCAATCCGCTCGCAACGATTCTGTCGGCCGCCATGCTTCTGCGTTCCTCGCTCGGGAAGCTCGAAGCTGCCGACGCAATCGAAGGTGCCGTTGCCGCGGTGCTGGCCGAGGGATTTCGAACCGCCGACATCGCCTTTGACGGCACACGGCCGATCGGCTGCCGCGCCATGGGCGAACTGGTGGTGCAACGAGTGCGGCAGTAGAGGCAGGCAGTGCTGGGCATGAAGTCTTCCGGCTATTCCGTTGCCGTGGTCGGCGCCACCGGTCTTGTCGGCAGCGAAATCGTCGCCGTACTCGAGCAGCGCCAGTTCCCGCTCGGCGATCTGCAATTGTACGCGTCCATCCGTTCAGCAGGCGACGAGGTGTCCTGTGGCACGCTCACGGCGCGCGTGGAGGTGATCGAGGGCGCGCGCTTCGCGGATACCGATCTGGTATTTTTTGCCGCCGGCGAACAGGTGAGCGCGCAATGGATCGAGCGCGCCACGGAGGCGGGGGCGATCGTCATCGATACCAGTCCCCTGCTAGTCGAAGACCCGGACGTCCCCGTCGTCGTCCCAGAGGTGAATCCCTCCGATATCAAAGGCTACACCGATCGCAATGTCATCCTCAGTCCCGCCGCGCCGGCTGTGGCACTGGCGGTGGGCTTGAAGCCTTTGCAGGCCGCGGCGGGAATCGTTCGCGTCGTGGCTTCGATCTTCGAACCGGTGAGCGGGGCCGGACGGGCCGGCATCGCGGAGTTGCAGCAACAGGTGGTGGAGTTGATGAGCGGACGCAGCGCCGAGACCAGCATCTTCCCGCATCGCGTCGCCTTCAACATTTTCCCCCAAGTCGGCGAGTTGCTCGCCGGCGGCTGGGCGCGCGGCGAATCGCAAGTCGCCGTGGCTTTGCGGCGGCTTCTGTCCGAGCCCTCTTTGCCGGTGAGCATAACCAGCATGCGTGTCCCCGTCTTCTACGGCGAGACACTGGCGCTTAACGTGGAGACCTCCACCAAACTTACAGCCAGCGAAGCGCGTGACATTCTGCTCGCCGCCCCAGGCGTGTTGCTGCAAGACACCGTCGAAACCTCCGAATATCCCACGGCAGCCGAGGCAGTAGGCCAGGACGCGACGATTATCGGACGCATCCGCGAAGACGAGTCCCGCAACGTGCTCGACTTGTGGATGGCGATCGACAACCTGCGCAAAGGCGCCGCCGTCAACGCCGTGCAGATAGCGGAAGTGCTGGTACGAGAATATTCAGAAGTCGGTAGTCGGTAGTCGGTAATCGGTAGTCGGTAGTCGGTAGTCGGTAGTCGGTAATCGGTAATCGGTAATCGGTAGCCGGACTACCGGCTACCGGCTACCGACTACTTCTTGCCTTTCGACTTTTCGACCTTCAACTTTGGACGTTGGACCTTGGACTATCTTTTCCATGCGCTTCAAGCTCGTCATCGAGTACGACGGCACCGAGTACCACGGCTGGCAGATGCAGCCGAACGGGCGCAGTATCCAGGCGGTGTTGCAGCAGGCAGTGCATCAGCTCACCGGCGAAGCCGCGTCGGTGGTGGCAGCCGGCCGCACCGATGCCGGCGTGCATGCCCGCGGTCAGGTCATCAGCTTCGCGCTGGCACGACCGGTCGCGGCCGAGACACTGGTGCGTGGGCTCAATGCCTTGACGCCGCCGGACATCTGCATCAACAACGCTGAGCCTGTCGCCGACGATTTCCACCCCCGTCGCGCTGCCCGCAGTCGGGTCTACGTTTATCGCATCTGGAACAGGCGCTGGCTCTCGCCCTTCTGGCGCCGTTACGTTTGGCATGTCCGCTACCCACTGGACGACGAACGTATGCGGATGGGTGCGGCACAGTTGCTTGGCGAGCACGACTTCAGCTCCTTCCAGGCGGCCGGCTGCCAGGCGCGGCATGCCGTGCGGCGGGTGCTGTGGAGTGAAGTCGAGCGTTACGGCGAGCTGCTGACGTACACCATAGAAGCTACTGGTTTCTTGCGCCACATGGTGCGCAACATCGCCGGCACGCTGGTAGAAATCGGAGCCGGTTCCCGCCCGGCAGATGCGATCCCACAACTCCTGGCGGCCCGCGATCGAACCCAGGCCGGTCCAACGGCGCCCGCCAGCGGCCTCTGCCTGGCGGAGGTGAAGTACGGTGAGAACAGAGGACAGACGACAGAGGACAGACTTCAGAGGTCAAAGCCCAAGCATAGGTCTGACGTCTGACCTCTGTTATCTGACCTCTGTCCTCTCCTCCTCAGCTGCGGTCGCGCCGCCGTCGTTCGGCGGCGCGTTCGGCACCGAGGCGTTCCAACTCTACGGCGGAATGGTCGGCAAAACGCATTGCCGCGGCGACGGCACGGTGCCCCGCGTGCTCAGCGATCAGGCGGTGCATCGTCTGCGCCACGCGCCGGTAGGATGGGTGTCCTTGCGGCCCGCTGCGTAGCTCGATCAGATGCATGGCCTCGCGAGCGTTCATCTCGATGTAGAAGCGCACGCGATAGGCCATGCTCACGGCGTAGGGTGCTACCGCACAATGGCCTGCGGCGTAGAGCGCGGCGTGGAGCGCGGCCGACTCGTTCATCACCCTCTCCCAATCCGACAGCGCTCCGACTTCCTTGATCGTTTCGGAGACGGCGTAGCCATGCTGCGGGCCGAGGGATTGCCATTCCAGGGTGAGCAGCCGGTGGCGCTGCAGATCCCGAAACGCACCGTAATCAGTGCAGATGTCGAAGCGGTAGCTGGTGCGTTCAAAGGCGCGGCCCGGCTTGTGCCGGCGGTTGTCACGCACCCCTGCGTAGGTCTGCAGGACGTTTTGCCGCTCTTCCAAGGTCATGCCTCTGGCCACCTCCAGGAGCTGGTCATCGGGGAGATTGGTGGCTGCGTACAGCGCCGCGGCGACGATCTTCACCTCTCCTTCGGGGTCAAAATCCGTCAGGCCGACCTCCGGGCGCGGTTCCGCCGATATATCGGCCAGCAGGCGGTGGGCCAATGATTCCATCGCCGCCTGCGTCTGCTGCAGGTAGTGGCTCCACCTGACGCCGCGGTCCGGACGGTCCACACGTTTCAGAAATGACGGCATCACCTTGCGCAGTTCCGCCAGCATGAGACCGGCGTACTCGCGCACCTCGACCAGGGGATGCCCTCGCATCCGCAGAAGCAAGGCTTCGTAAGCCTGTCCGCTGCCGAACAGGCCCACGTTGGACTGCGTCGCGGCGGGCAGCAGGCCGCGCAACGTATCGAGGGCTTTGGCGCGAATGCTCCGCCGGTACACCGCTTCGGGATCTCCGGGATGTTTCGGGTAGAGGTCGCGGAAATGCTGTTCAACCGGCTCGATCCAGCGCGTGTAGGTTTCGAACGCCCGGTTCAAGCAATCGGCGTAGCGGCCTTCGAGAGGCGTGCCCGCGATCTCCCTGGGCACAAGGTACTTCCAGCGCCCGCCCGCCTTGTCATTGTAGGCAATGTAGCGTGTGGATTGCTCGAGGTACGCCATCAGGCGCCCCCATTCCAACACCTTGGTGAGGATGTTTGACGCACCCTCGCATGCCAGGTGAGCTCCACCAAGTTGCGCTACCGAGTCGTCGCCGTAGTCGTCGAACACCTGCTCGTACAACCTCGCAGCCCGCTCGACGCCGACAGCGGTTTCCCGCGGCGCCTCTCCGACCTGATCCAAGAACTCGTCCAGAAAGAGCCTTCGTAGAGATTTGGGGGAGCGAGAGTAGCGGGCAAACAAGGCGCCCTTGACCACCTCCGGCAGGTTATGCAGGGCAAAGACCGGTCCCTCCACATTGGTGAAATAGGGCGCCAGCGCCTGGCGCTCCTCCTCGGTGAATACTTCCATGGCGGTCATGCGTTCACTTGCGACGCATGAACTACACCTCCGCGCCCGGAAGCGAAAGAGCTGAGATGAGCAGAGCGGAAGACTTTTCGGCTACCCGTAAATCGAGAACGACCGCAGTCCTTTGCCGCGAATCAACAGCATGCGGGCGCCGGCGCTGGAACTAATCTTGCCAAAGCGCACCCCGCGTGGAATCTGCACGGCATCGCCCGGTCCGAGCCGGAAGCGATTGTCGCCTATCTGCAGAGCGAGATCCCCTTCCATGCAGATCAGAATCCGGTCGCCCTCTTTATCGGCTACCACGTCAGGGGTTTGCGACTTGGCCGGCTGCGCGATCGCCATAACCGCAAAATGCTTGCTGTCGAACAACAGTCCGGAAAGTGCTGCGGCGTTGTCGGAAGCGAAGATTTGCTGGTGGTAAGGGTAAGCGGAAGCGGGAAGCTCGGGGCCGCTCGTGTTCGCCGTGGGGCTCATGAACGCAACCATTGCTCAGCTGCTGTAGCACCGTGCATGCCAGTGCGAAAGACTGTGCAACTCCGTCGTGCCCGAGCGCTTCACCAGAACGGGTGCCGCGTTTCGTCGTCGCGTGAAGTCTTTTTTGTCATCCGATGAAAATTCTTGTCGCCCAGACAGCCTGGCTGTGACACTTGCAGCGACCGCTCCGCGGCGAATGAATTCGCGCGCTACGGCCAGCCCAAAGTCGCCCAGCGGCGACTCCCCGCCGCCCCAGAAAAGCTTTTCTGGCGGGGCCGCGCGCCTGCCAGGCAGGCTTGGTGCCTTTGTAGCGCGTGGTTTCAACCGCCGCGCAGGTGAGCCGGGAAGATTGCTCCGGGCTTTATGCGCAAAGTCAGCTCAGCGGAAGGCGTCTCGATGCGGACGCGCTATAGGTTGCCATACATGCGCTGGCGCTATAATACACCTCAGGTGGTATCAATGGTCACACCTGCACCAGCCCATCCAGCCGCTACCGTGGCATTGCTGCGAGACGGGTCGGCCGGTCTTGAAACCCTGCTGCTCCGGCGCAACGAGAAGTTGGCGTTTCACGGAGGGGCCTGGGTTTTTCCGGGCGGCCGCATCGACGCTGAAGACTACACCGCGGCGGGCGACCCTGATGATGTGATCGCCGCGGGGCGCTACGCGGCCGTGCGCGAGGCGAGAGAAGAAGCTGGCGTCACGATCTCGCTGGCGGACTTGCGTCTGATTTCGCGCTGGGTGACGCCGCAAGAGGCGCCGAAGCGTTTCGATGCCCTGTTTTTCTTGGCCCGTGCGGGCGACGACCCGGTGATCGTGGACGGCGGCGAAATTCATGAGCACCGCTGGCTGCGCCCGGAAGAGGCATTGGGGCTGCACCGTCCGGGCCAGTTCGACCTGGCTCCGCCCACCTTTGTGACCCTCACCCAGCTGGCGCGGCACCGCAACGTCGCCGAGGTGTTTGCTGCGGCGCCAACTGACGCGCTCGAACTGTTCATCCCCCAGTTGCGTGTCACCCCTGCCGGCGCCTGCTGCTTGTATGCTGGCGACGTGTCCTACGACGGTTGGGACCTCGACATTCCCGGTCCGCGACACCGCCTGTTGATTACCGAGGCAGGCTGGTGCTATCAGCGCGACTGAGAATTTGACCTGAGTCCAACTGTCCGGCGGGGCTGCTGTGCCCGTCCGGCAGCGGGGAGAGCACAATCATGGCGCGCCGGCGCACACCAGGTGGAAGGGACCAGGACGGCTCTGGGCCATGCCTACGGCGACGGGTCGCAGTACTTCGCCATGTGGATCGTAAGCAACGAGTTTTGAGTCAGAGCGTTACAGGTTCCGTCTCCGCGTCTCGCGTCTCCGCGTCTGTCTAGCCGTATGGTTCCGGCCCTGCCTGTTCAGGCATAGCGTATCGGTATGGAGGTGGCGCTCAACCTTGTCCGCATCCTGCTGACAGCGGTGTGGACCCTGGCGGTCGGCGGGCCAGTGCTGGTGGTGGTCTACGTTCGGTACTGGTACGCCGTCATTCGTGCGTACCTCGGACGGCCGGACATTCTGGACCACATGCTGGAAGCCAATGCACGGCTGGCGGGTTGGGCGGCGCAGCGGCTGTGGGCCAGCGGCATCCTGGCCATGACAGGCGCGCGGCTGGTTGTGCGCCACACCACCAGCGTAGATTGGAACAGGGCGCACGTGATCTGTGCCAATCATGCCAGCGTTTTCGACGTGCTGGCGATGGTGAGTGCCATTCCGCCGCCGTTTCGCTTCGTCGCCAAGAGGGAGATCCTGAAGTGGCCGATCATCGGTTGGGTGTTGCGGCCGGCTGGCCAGATCATCGTCGATCGCGCCAACCACGCGCAAGCCGTCCAGAGCCTCGGCGAGGCGGGCCACCGTCACATCACGGGCCAGGTAATCTTCTTCGTCGAAGGCACGCGCACGCCCACCGGGGAGTTGTTGCCGTTCAAGAAAGGCGCCTTTCATTTCGCCATCGACAACCAGTTGCCGATCCTGCCGGCGGCGGTACGCGGCAGCTATGCCGCGCTGGCGAAGCGGCCGTGGTGGCGGCTGCGACCGGGCCGCGAGATCGAGGTGGTCTTCTGCGCCCCCATCGAACCGCCAGCCACGTCGGGACCGGCAGATCGTGCCCAGATTAAAGAACTCCTGGAAGCTACGCACGCACAAATCGCCGCCGTTTTGGCGGTCCGGCCCTGATGTCAGTGGGCCGAGAGCTGGCTACTTCCCGTCTCTCCGCTGAGGCGGAAGAACGGCGCCACCATCTCGTCACGTTCCTTCAAGGCTTGAGACAACCCCTTGTCTCTACGCGCCTTCACAAAGCTCCACTCGCCGGGCTCGAAGCGCAGGTTCGTACTCCAGCCATGGCCGATGAAGCCGATGGCCGTGCCCTGGTCCTCGTAATACAGGCGGACTCCATCACGTTGGACGTAAGCCATAACCGTCAGTCGAAGCGTGGCGGCCGCTTTTCGATGAATGCCGCCACGGCCTCCTCGTGCTGGGGCGTCTTGTGAGCCATCGCCTGGAGGGCGGCCGACAATTCCAGGAGCGTATCCAAGCGCAGGTGCTGACCTTCTCGCAGTAAGCACTTGGTGAGTCGCAACGTTGGTCCCGGATTGGCGGCTATCTTGTTGGCCAAAGCCAGCGCCGCACTCATCAACTGATCGCCTGGTACGACGCGGCTGACGAGACCGCAAGCCAGCGCCTCGGCGGCATCGATCGCCTCGCCGGTGAAAGACATCTCGGCTGCCTTGGACATGCCGACCAGCCGTGGCAAGAGCCAAGCGCCGCCGTCACCCGATATCAAACCCATTTTGATGAAGCTCTCGGCGAACTTCGCCCTTTCGGAGGCGATGCGGATATCGCACATGCAAGCCAGGTCGCAGCCCGCCCCGATGGCCGCACCGTTTACGGCGGCAATGGTTGCCACCTCCAGGTTGTACAGCGCCAGCGGCAGGCGCTGGATGCCGCGCCGGTATTCTTCGCGGAGGGGTATCAACGGAATCGCCTCGCGCCCATAGCGCTGCATGTCCTTGACGTTACCACCGGAACAAAACGCGCTGCCGGCTCCAGTGACGATCACGACCTTCACCGTAGGGTCGGCAGCAATACGGTCGCATGCAGCAAGAAATTCCGGTACCGCAGTGTTACCGGTCAGCGGGTTGCGCGCCTCGGGCTGATTCATCGTCAATGTAACGATGCTGCCTTCGCGTTCGAACTTCAGAAACTCAGCCATCTCAAAACCCCCTTCAGCCGACACTCCATGGCCGGATCGAGATCAATCAGATTGACAGACACCACCGGACGAAATGCAATCAGTTACTCCCGATTGGCCTGCCATGACAAGAGGGGTGCTGCAGTCGAGAGTCAACAGTCGAGAGTTGTGCCTTATCCGGCGTCATCTGGTTTCGACACTCATCGGAATGACATTTGGCCCGCGTCTACCTCGGTCCCGGCGTGGAATTCCCGCGCGCGGGGTGGGGAAGCCCTGGACCACGCCCGCCCACACCAGGGCCTTCATGGGATGCAGAACTGTTGTTCACGCTCGGCATCCCCGCGGTGAGCCGGCATCGCTGCCGGCATAATTCACGCGGTCGTAACAATGGAGAAACGAGCCCGTCAGAATGGGGCAGTATTCTTCCCTACAAAGAAACCGGGCATTCCGGGGGGAGGAAAGAATGGGGAAGCACAGTTTCTCATGTGGTTTTGTCCTAGGGCTCTTGATTTGCACGGGCGCCGCCCACGCCAAGGATCTCGGCGAGATCCTCGTCGAGAAGGGTTTGATAACGCGTGAGGAGCTCAGTCAGGCGAAGGAAGAAGAGAAGCAGAAAGCCGCCGCGGAGGAGTCACGTCGTGAGGCAGTCGCGGCCAAGATCCCGAAGTGGTTGGAGATGATCACGCCATTTGGCGACGTGCGAGTGCGCCACGAAGGTTTTTACGAGAACGATATGACCGCGCGTAACCGCGAACGGTTTCGCGCCCGTGTCGGGCTGACCGCCAACGTGTCCAAGGAGATCGCAGCGATGGTGCGGCTCGCGACCGGCGACTCGAACGATCCGATCTCAACCAATCAGTCTTTTCAGAGCACTTTCACCCGTAAGTCAATCAATTTGGATCAGGCATACCTGACGTTCAAGCCGGGAAACACGTTCCACCTCGAGCCGGGGCTGTTCACGTTGGTGGCCGGGAAATTCGGCGTAAATGCCTATCGTACGTCCGAGCTGCTTTGGGACGACGACCTCTCGCCGGAAGGCGCCACGGAAACTCTTACCCTGGTGGAGCGAAAGCAGGGTTGGCTGCGTGGCTTGAAGGTGAACGCGTTGCAGTGGGTGGTGAACGAGGTGTCGGACGGTGCCGATCCGTGGATGGCCGGCGGGCAGGTGGTAGGCGATGTCGGTTTGGGAACCTTTGCGAATTGGACGCTCAGTCTTGCCGACTTCAGTTACCAAAATACGAATCAGGTGGCGCGAGCTGCTCTCGCCGGCGGCACCAGCCCCAACTCGTCGTTGGCAAACAGCAATGACATTGTCACCATTACTACCGGTACGAGCAAGAAGCCGGTGGCTTACAGGTACGGCTTCAACATCATCAATGTCGCCACGGAGCTGAATTTTCCTGACCCGTTCGGGCTCGGGATACCAGCCGGGGTCTTTGGCGACCTGGCCTACAACACGCAAGCTGACAACCGCAACGTTGGCTTCTACGCCGGCGTGGGCATCGGCAAGGCCGGCAAAGATTGGTATCACAACAGCATGAAGAACCCCGGCGACTGGGGTGCGTCGTATACCTTTGCGCGCGTGGAGAAAGATGCGGTGCTGTCGCTGTTCAGTTACAGCGATATTGACTACGTCCAACCGAAGGCGACACAGAAGGGCAGCACCAACGTGGTTGCGCACATGATCCGGTTCGACTACCAGTTGCTGCCAAACCTGCAACTCACGGCCAAGGCGCACTTCATCAATGCGCTGGATCGCCAGATCTCCAATGCGTCGCTGGCGGGCAATGCGACGCTGGTACGTACGCAGCTCGATGCGGTGGTGAAGTTCTAGGCCAATCTGAAGCAACCAGTCGATAGTCGACAGTTTAGAGTCGAGAGTTAGTCTAACTCTCAACTTTTCGACTGTTGACTGTCGACTCCAAATAGCGAAAGGGATGGAGATGAGAAAACAAATTGCTTTGCTGGTGTTCATGGCTGGATTGACTGCGCTAACTGCCAGGCCCGCGTACGCTCAAATGCAACTCAACGGAGCCGGGGCGACTTTTCCGTACCCGATCTATTCAAAGTGGTTCAATGTGTACACCCAGGTCGATCCCTCCGTTCGCTTCAACTACCAGTCGATCGGCAGTGGCGGTGGAATCAAGCAGATTACAGAACAGACGGTCGATTTCGGGGCGACGGACGGCCCGATGACCGATGCGCAGCTCAAAGCGGCACCCGGGCACCTGCTCCACTTCCCGGCCGTGATGGGGGCCGTGGTGTTGACCTACAATGTGCCAGGCGCACCGACCGGGCTGAAATTCACGCCCGAGGCGATTGCCGGTATCTTCCTGGGTAAGATCACAAAGTGGAGTGATCCGTCCTTGATCGGAGCCAATCCGGGCGTGGCGCTGCCCAACCAGGATATCGTCGTGGTTCATCGTTCGGACGGCAGCGGTACGTCGTACATCTTCACTGACTACGTCAGCAAGATCAGCTCGACCTGGGCCAACAAGGTTGGGAAAGGCACCTCGGTAAACTGGCCGGTCGGTCTCGGTGGCAAGGGCAATGAGGGCGTGACGGGATTGGTGAAGCAGACGCCGTTCTCGATCGGCTATGTCGAGCTCATCTATGCCCTGTCGAACCAGCTGCCGTATGCGGACGTGAAGAACCAGGCGGGGATGTTCGTCAAGCCCTCACTGGAGTCGGTGACAGCCGCGGCAGCGGCGGCTGCGGGCAATATGCCGGACGACTTCCGGGTGTCCATCACGAACGCATCCGGACCGGATGCGTACCCGATATCCGGGATGACCTGGCTCCTGGTCTACGAGAAGCAGAAGGATGCGGAGAAGGGGAAGAAGCTGGTCCAATTTCTCCGCTGGATGCTCCACGAGGGCCAGAAATACGCCTCGGCGTTGCACTACGCCACGCTTCCGGAAGAGGTCATAGCCAAAGAAGAAGCCGCGCTGCGCCGGGTTGTCAGCCAAGCGGACGGTAAACCGCTGCTTCCGTGAACAATAACTCGGTAGTCGGTACTCGGTAGTCGGTAATCCGAGTGCCGACTACCGACTACCGACTACTCCTTGCGGGACTCACCCTCTCAATCCTGCGCCGCGAGCGTCGGCACACCGTAGTGCATGAAGACGTCGTCGGCCGTCACCACTCGGAGATCCTCGATCTGGGCTTGTGCAATCAGCAGCCGGTCGAATGGGTCGCTATGATGTACGGGCAGATTGCGCACGGCGGCCGCGTGCCGCGCCGCCACCGGCAGCTCCGCAAAGCCGCAAGACGGAATGCTGCGGTCGAGAGGGACACCTTCTCTCCACTTGAGCTTCCCGATGGATAGCTTGATGGCGATCTCCCAGATGGACACCGCGCTCACCAACACTCGTGAGCTCGGGGAGGCAATGGCGCGCCGCGCGTGGCGTCCCAACCGGCGACTGTCCTGCAGCCACCAGAGAAAGACGTGCGCATCCAGCAGCAGGTTCATCGCCGGCGCCGGGGCGGTTCGAGCGCACCGGCATAAAAGGCATCGAGCAGCGACTTCGGCAACGGCGCGTCGAAGTCCTTCGCGATCACGATGCGGCCGCGCATGAGGCCCGGTTGCCGTGCCTTAGCCACGGTTCGCAACGGTCCGAGACGGGCCACAGGTTTTCCGGAACGGGCAATGACGATTTCCTCGCCCTCGGCGGCTCGATCGACGAGGCGGGAGAAGTGGGTCTTGGCGGCGTGGATGTTCACCGTGGATGACATGGACTAAGGTTAGTCCATTTGCGGCATGCCTTCAACATGCCGGAATGTCCGATGTAACCAACCCGCCAGGTTGCTTACCAGCGCCCGTCCGGCTTCAACCCCTGGATCGTCCTGCGGCGAGGAGCAATACCCGAACAACTCGCTTTGCCTCTTTGAATAGCACGTGCCGGCTACACCTGAAAACGGACCCGTCTCGGATGGCTCGGTACCACAGAAGCAACGACAGCAACTGGTGAACGAGTTTCAGAACAAGCCCGACTGCCATGTGTTCATCACGACCAATGCTGGGTCTGTCGGTCTCAACTTGCAAGCGGCCAACACCGTGATCAACGTTGACCTGCCGTGGAACCCGGCGGTGCTCGAACAACGGATCGGCCGCGCTCATCGCATGGGGCAGAAGCAGCCGGTGCAGGTGTACGTGCTCGTGACGGAGGAGACGATCGAGGACAACCTGCTGGCAACACTCACCGCCAAGCGCGCTCTCGCGCTCGCTGCGCTGGATGTTGATTCGGAGGTCGACGCGGTCGACCTGGTCAGCGGCATCGAAGAGCTGAAGCAGCGGCTGGAGATCCTGCTCGGCGCCAAGCGCGAAGCTCCGGTTGACGAATCAGTCAAGCAGCGCGTTGAGCAGGAAGCCGAGCGGGTGGCGTACCGCGATCGGGTGGCTGCGGCGGGCGGCGAATTGCTGGGTGCCGCCTTCCGGTTCTTAGGCCAGCTCGTCTCCGAACCGCCTGCCGCTCCTCCTTCCGACCAGCTTGTGAACACGCTGCGCGCACGCCTGTTCGAATGTGTGGACGAGGACGCCGCCGGCAAGCCGCGATTGACGGTGGTCTTGCCCGACCGTGCGGCACTCGAGCAGCTCGCTGCCACACTCGCCCGTCTGATGACGGCCGCCCAAGCAGGCCAGGGGTTCCGAACCACCGGACTCGGCCAGTAGGACAGCGCGGCATACGTTCCATCACGACGAAGCTCGCATGGTGGCCGACGTACTGGAACAGGCGGCGAGCGGCATGGCGTGGGAGGCGATCGGCGAAGAGTTGCCCATCCCGATTTCGGGTATGGAGGGTTACGCAGCGCGAGGTTTCAGTTCGAACACAGCCACCGAAACGTGCCCCTTCGGCCGCCCCTTGCTGACGATCCGATCGATCTCCCTCAGCGTTGCCGGTGCAAAGAATGTCTCACCACACTGGCCGCAAACCTCGGCTTCTACGTTCTTAATGAGGTAGCGTTCACCTTCCGATTCATGCATATGCTCGACACGACGGCGGCGCAGCGGGCCTTTGCAGTAAAAACAGGTCTTCATTTCTTCTCCTTCGATCACCCGCACAAACTCACCCCTGACCGCAACGTCTTCGTCCCTCACATCCTTCAAAATAATTGCTTAGTACTCCGGATTCTCCGGCAGAAAGGCGGACTTCAACGTGCTCGCGGGATTCATCTTCGCCCACAGGGGTGACCCGGCGATAGCGCTTCAGTGTGAAGGTCCCACCCGTGTCGGGGTCAATGATGCGGTGGTCTTGCACGAGCAAGATGCGGTCTTTCCGGTCGCCGCCCACGTGACGACGGAATAGGCAGAGAGCACCATCGGGAATGAGCGGCTCCATCGATCGCCCATGCACATACGCCGCAAAGTAATCCCGCAGATCACCTCGTCTTTCGACTTCTAGCCAACCCTCCGGCTCAAGGCTGACCAAAGGCGCTCGCAGCAATGCGCAACGGAATTACGGGGACTGTTGAAGGTGGTGCAGTTTTCTCTCCGCGGAAAGGCAGGATTCTGGCTCGCTCCTTCACGGGGGCCCGCCCGAGTCGACGAAAACGCGCTTCACGTGGCATCGTGCTTGTTCGCATACGCGGCGGCGAGGTGGCGGTACTTGTCGGTGGATACGTCGACTTCGCCGCTATGCGCTCTACCCGCCAGCTCGAGCAACGCAGCGTACGGTCGTACCCGCGACTTCCCCCGTACGGCTGTTTGTCTCCTGATTCCCTTGCTCGGTTGCGTCCTCAATTGCTCCAGTTGCTTGGATGACAACCCGGCGATCCCGGGCCGAAAGCCGGCGGATCTCGTCGATGAGTTTTTTAACTGAGGCCATCGTCGTTTCCTTCTTGGCGCATCCACGCCCATGCTACCTTCGCATCTTTGAATAGCACGTGCCGGCTATTCCGAAAACGGACGGGGCGCAGGTACGCGTTCTGCATAGGGTCAATCTGCTATCGCAGCCAGCGGGATCGGGCCGAATCGACGAACGACGGCACGCGCTTGCCGGAGACGATCCGCTCGAACCCTGGCATGAACCCGGTCTTGCGCCGGTGCTTCTCGCGCACCGTTCGGACCAGAGCCTCCCATTCACTGCCGCGGCCGGCCTGTTCGTAGCAACGCTTGGTCGCATCGATCCCGTTGGTCCTCCAGCCTCCTTGGTATGCACACGCCTCGCTGGTAACATGCGCCTGAGATTCGTCCGTGCATGCGGATGAGCTGCTGACCCGGTAGCGTCAGCCATTTGATGGCTTTAGACCTTATGCTATCTGCCATGCGCCATATGCATGGGCGGTCGGAGGTGCGGCCTCGGCAGTGTCACAAGTTAGGACCACACGGAGGGGTGGGTGAGTGGTTGAAACCACCGGTCTTGAAAACCGGCGACCCGCAAGGGTCCGGGAGTTCGAATCTCCCCCCCTCCGCTTGATTTTTCGGGCACATTTTGCTGGCGGGCTGAGCCGCAAGGCCGTTGTGAATGCCCTTGTAAATATGGACCTCCGTTACGGGCGCTGGAATTGGGGGTACAATAGTCGTCAAACTTGCACTGTGTGGCACCCTCGCGACGAACTGGGGTGAGGTGCTCATCAATCTGGGCCAGGCGGTATCGCCCGCACGTGACGGCATTGAGTAAGACTATGTCAACCCAACGCCCGAGCCGGGGGTCGTTATGGCTACCGGCTTTGCCAATACCTGCGGGGTGCCGCCGCCGTCGGCCAGCAAGAGCGCGAGCCCCAGTTTCGTCACCTTGGCCGGCACAGTGGATTTCACCATTACCATCAACAACACCTCGGCCGCAGCGTTGACTGTGACAAGCATCACTGACACGTTGCCGGCGGGATTCACTTTCGACAGCGACCAGGGTGGGTCGCTCGTGCCGCCGGCGCCTGCGAGATCACCGTCACCGGGCTCGACCGGTAACATCACCTGGACCTTCAGCGGCAATACGGTACCCGCTGGTGGCACACGCACTTTCATCTTTCGCGCAACTGCCGCTGGCCCGGTCGGGACTTACTCGAACACGGCGAGCGTGGTTACCAGCGCTGGCACACTTACCACCGATCCGGCGCAGGTCGGCATCGGCGCACCGCGCCTGACGATCGCGAAGGCGGCTGACGCGGCCAGTCGCAATCCCGGCGAAAACATCACCTACACGATCGCCTACAGCAATGATTCCCCCGTCAACGTCACCGGCGCACAGATCACCGACGCTCTCCCGCTGGGCATGAGCTTTGTCTCGTCACCTGACTGCACCGAGTCTGCCAGCCTCGTCACCTGCTCCCTAGTCTAGGCAGCGTACCCTCAGGCGCCGGTCCGTTTACCGTCCAGTACACGGTGCTGGTCAACAACCCCTATCCGAGCGCCGCGTCCATTCCGCTGGTCAACACGGCTACCATCGACTCAAACGAGACCAGTCCCGCAAGTGCAAGCGCTTCGGTCTTCATCAACGCGCCGCGGCTGGCGTTGGCCATCCAGAAGACCGCCAGCTCCACCCTCGTCGATCCGGCAGCCGTCAGTCCTGCCAACCGGGTCACCTTCACGATCAGCTACGCGAACAGCGGCAACACCACTGCCACCGGCGTCACGATCAGCGATCCGGTCCCCAGTGGTTGGAACTTTGTTTCCGCCACCGGCGGCGGCACGCTATCCGCCGGGACGGTAACCTGGAATATCGGAAGCGTAGCCGCCAACGGCAGCGGGTCGGTCCAACTCGTACTGTACCCCGACAATCGGGTGTGCGACAAAATTATGGGTAGGTGGTGAAAGTTCTCCCCCTGGCGTCAGGCGGCGGAACGCCAGAGATCCTCCCAGCGGTTGCCAAGCAGACGACAGC